>WNFH01001234.1_pt1 | contig 17213 bp, 19 predicted proteins | sample 5400411 | NCBI WGS metagenome assembly WNFH01 (sample SAMN13153347, study PRJNA577476) | soil metagenome | isolation source: 200 cm saprolite under Douglas fir tree site 2 hole 3 | place: USA:California | collected 2015-04-18
TACGACGTGCTCAAGTTTGCAGCCGTAGGTCAGGGTTTGTCGGATGGGGTGCCGTTAGAAATCGCCCAGTTCAAACCTCGCCGCCATATCCGTCGTACTAAGTTTTTGCGATGATACCGTCCTAAAACGCGTTCCCTACATTGCCGTGCATCGAATATTGCTGAAACTCTTGCGTTGCCGTGATTTGAGCAAGTGTGAATTTCTCGACGATGGGAACTAGGTGGGACCGGAGCAACCTTATAAGGCGGCGCGGCAGGCAGCGCGGCCCATCGGTTGTTCTCCGGCCAAAGAATGGGAATAGCCCACTCAATCGCGTCGCGTCGCGGGTTGTGCTCCGCAAAAAATCAATATGATGATCATTTCGCGACGTTAATCTCACGCGGCTACCTTCTCCAGTCGATACTCATGATGGAGTCCACCCAGAATGGGCCTGGCCACCACTCGGTGATTACCCGGGATGAGATGGCCCGAAGGCTGCACGGCTGGCATACTGGCCGGGGCATCAGGTATGCCTGGCCCCAAGCTGGAGTGCGGCCTACCTTGATTGTAGTGAGTGACCCACTCCTTGAGGATACTCCGCAGATGTTTCTCGGTCAGTGGGATCAGGAAATCGAGGCATTCCCTCCGAATAGTGCCAATTAGTCGTTCACAATAAGCATTCGCCTTCGGTGCTCGAAAAGGTGTCTTCAATACGCACAGGCCCGTTGATGTCAGGGCGGAATCGACTTCGGCTGCATAAATGCTATCTCGGTCGTGGATTAGAAAACGATGCCGTTCCTCTCCCGTAAGAACCTCGCGAAACTGCTGGAGGGTCCAGGCGGCGGTGGGATGAGCGGTAACATTGAAGTGAGCGATCCTCCGCGAACCTACTTCCATAACCACAAAGACGTAGAGGGCTCTAAAGGCGGTCGTCACAGTGAGGAAGAAATCGCAGGCGAGGATAGCCTGGGCATGATTCCGTACAAACGTCATCCAACGCTGAGAAGAAAGGCCCTCACCAGATCCCCAGTCATCGGGTAGATAGCGGTTGACAGTCCGGGGTGAAACTCGAATGGCCAATTTCAGCAACAGTTCAGCGGCGATACGCTCTTCTCCCCAGGTTGGATTACTCCGGGCCATCTCGACGATGAGCGCTCGCAGGTCCGCCGGAAGGCGGGGCCTGCCTCGTGGTCTTGACTTCCATCGCCAGAATAGCCGAAAACCGGTCCGGTGCCAGCCGATCAAGGTCTCGGGCTTCACGATGGTTAGAGCCGTTCGCCAAGCGAACAACCGAGAAAGGAAAGCCAGCGTAAGCCGTGTGACATCGCTCGCACGCCGAGGTTTGGTCTTGCGCTCGACATAAAGAGCGAGCTGCTTACGAAGAAACAGATTCTCCGCTTTTAGTGCAGTACTCGAACGAACGCCCAGTAGCATGAACCGGACGACATGTCCGACAAGACCGAAAAGGCCAGAAGCAAAGTGCTGCAGGGCAGAAACTTTTCGCATAGCGGCGCAGAATGGACAGCACTACAAAGCTTATGCGTAATTGATGTAACAGACGGACGAAAACTCTCCTTTTCACTCGCCGCTCTAGTAAGCTGAATAAGTTTCGGGGGCATGAATTTGCAGTTCAGCTGTTCGGTAACTACAAGGGTGGAGGATAAGATTCAGCAGAAAAACGTGGTTGCCGGCAACATACTCTCTTGTGCCATCCGCTCAAAGTGAGTCCGGGAATTACAATGCTCCAGGCGAACAAGCTGACGGTATCTTCCAGTTGAGGAATCTCCGTGGCATGCGACTGAAAGGATGTCTCTCACGGTCTGACAGAGGCGCTAGTTTGGAAGCGAGGTCTTGCTCGCGCTAGAGTTCTCACGTAATCTGTGGCCGCTTTTGTATGCGGAGCCATGTGCATCTTCGGGCGAACCGATTGCAAATATTAGATCCGCACACACCAGCGAATTTGAAGGTCACTTCCCTACGAGGCGCGTCCCCATAAATGGAGTCAACATGCGGAGGAAATGCACGCGGATGGATGTAGAGGCGGCAAAGGAAGACATCAAGAGCCACAGCCTGGCGGCAATTCGAAATGACTTTGGCCGGCTCATTTATCTCGCTTCCACTCGTGATTACAATACGGGAAGGTATTACCACGACGGGCTTGCATTCCAGTTCTCGGAGCCAACGGCTGAAAAGGCGCTGGCCGCTTGTCACGACGAGGTGTTCAAGCAACTTCTTGAATCTCCGCTTGAGGACTTTGTAAGTCAACTCGAGGGTTACTTGCGTTCCGCATATCCAGATCCCAGCCAGACCGTGGATGTCTGGGAGAAGCTGCAAGCGTACCGGGCCACGATTCCCTTGCACTGCGGCCCCTTGGCGGCGGGGTTGTTTGTTTCCCACGTCAAGGTTGCTTTGAAAATTCTGAAGTCGCACCAGCCAGCTGATCCTCAAAACCCGCAATTCGCATCGCCACACCGGTTACTTGGCCAATAATCTTAGCCTCGTTGGGCGAGGCGAACAGCCGATGTTTGCAAGGCGAAAGCGGATGCGGAACCAGGAGTAGCTTGCCTTCATACAACTCGCACCAAGAACAAGCATACTCGTTCCGGAGATCGATGAAATAAATGGGCCGATCAAATTCGGTGCGGAACGTGCCCGTTTGGGGGTCCTGACCTCAGGGTCGATTTGCACAAAGGATCCCGGCCGAAGTAAAGGGTACATACTGTAGTCGTCTAATCCGATGAAGCCGTAGGACCGATGGCGTAGATCCAAACGCCGAACTAATTCAAGCGGCACTTGGCCCCATGCCTCGATCATCCGAGACAACAGATTTGTCCTGCTCAGATTCAGCCCTGAATCAAAGCGTACTGGAAGTTCGACCGCAGTCTGCTCTTCTAGCGCATCTGCACGAATCGGGTGGGTCTTTTGAGTTGGCATCTGATCGTGGTACGCGGCGATCTTCTGAATGTCGACACCGTACAGCGACAGAAGGCGTGCGCAACCGACATGATAAATACAGGCGAGCGTAAATAGCTTGTGGACGCTCGGAAGCGCTGCGCTACTGGTCTCAATCTGCGTCAGCCAGGAATTGGATATCAGAAACGCGGTGTTCTTCTCTTGCTCAGCGATCTTCTTACTACGTGCTGCCACCTCGCGCGTGCTAATCCCGAGGCGGGTCTGAATTCTCTTCAGTTCTTCTCTTCGGTGCATCGTATTCCCCATTGCTGACAGGAGCTCTTAACCACCGCCGAGTGTGTGAATTGAGAATTGCGCGCACCATTTTCCAGCAGCGCCGGCAGTTCGGTACGTGCTCGTCAAATTCTGGAGCCCAGGTGCCCAGAGCGATGGGGATGACGTCGAAGCACGTGGCTCGGAGACCCCAGCAGTATTAGTGAAGCAGAAGGGGGGCTGTCGTAGATAACGGGAGTTATCTAGGATGGTCGAATGGGGATAAAGCGCTGTAAGTTACCGAGACAGCTGCAGTTACGCTTACTGGAGAATTTTGTCTTACAAGTGACCGCGCGATCCGCAGCCGATGTGCATGGAATTCAGGCCAACACCGTGGCTCTTTTCTACCGAAAAATCCGCCTGGTGATTGCTGAAAGACTGGAGCACGAGGCGGTTCCGTTCACTGGGGAGATTGAAGTGGATGAGAGTTACTTTGGTGACGTGCGCAAGGGCCCGCGAGGTCGCGGGGCTGCTGGCAAAGTTCCCGTGTTTGGTCTGCTCAAACGCGGCGGTAAAGTGTATGCGTTGCCGATCACAGACACCGGAGAAAAAACTCTCCTGCCGATTATCCGGCGAAAAATAAGGCCTGACAGCGTGGTTTACACGGATGGCCATCCTTCCTACAACGTGTTGGAGGTCTCGGAGTTTCATCACGTGCGCATCAACCATGCGGAGCACTTCGCCAACGGGAGAAAGCACATCAACGGCATCGAGAACTTCTGGAATCAAGCCAAGCGTGGGCTCAGCCGCTACAACGGCATCCCGCGTAGCTCTTTCCCTTTGTTCCTAAAGGAAGCGCAGTTTCGGTTTAACTACGGATCACCACTTCAGCAGCTGAAAACTCTGCGTGCCTGGTGCAAAATCTAGCCTTATCTACGACAGCCTCAGCAGAAGGCTTGTTCGTATCAAGACCTCCCAAGCGCGCCAGAGGCCTTTGTTCTTGCGCATTTGAGGCTCAGCGTTTTTTCGATAAATGTCCATAGTAACTAGGCGAGATTGAGCTGCAGTTGACCGTGAGCCATGTCTGATCGTTCTTGGTGGTCTTCTGTCAGACACAACCCGCCCGCGGAAGTCACCGGCGAGAAGGACGTGAATCTCCTTAATTGCCCGTTCTACTCATCACATTCACGGGCGCTTTGGCAGCTTGGCGTATCGCTCGCGGCTATCTTGATTACTGGAAACGAGGCGCATCGCGACTCCCGTTACCCTTCCCACAATTTCCGCCTCGTCAGGGAAAGAGTACTGCCGCGTGACGCAAGGACTCAATGGGTGTGGGATAAGGAGCAGTTTACTTCCCTGGAGTTCGCACCACGAGCACGTGTAACCGTCTCGCAATTCGATAAAATAGATCGGCCGGTCGAAGGTGGTTGCCCAGCGGCCCCTCTTGACTCCCTTTAAGCGATCGTCAATTTGGACGAAAGACCCGGGCTTAATCAGAGGATGAAGCATGAAATCCTTCAAACCGATGAAACCGTACAAACCGTGCCGTATATCGAGGGCCTTGATGAGCGAGATCGGCACTTCTCCCCACATCTCGATCATCCGCGACAACAGGTTGCTCTTGTCGAGACCAAATCCTCGGTCAAACCGAAGTGGAAACGCGACGGATTTGTTGTCGTTCGAGTGCTCGAAGGCAGTAAGGTGGGTCTTTTGGAGGGGCATCGCGAGTTGGTAATTTTGAGTTTTCGCGAGGTCCACGCCGAAGACCGAAAGAAGTTCCGCATACGGCTTGCGAAAAATGACGCTCAAACTATACAGTTTATGAATACTAGGAACCGACGTGGTGTTTTCTAGCTGGGTCAGCCACGCATTTGACAAATAGAAATCTTCGTTGAACTCTTTGTCTGCAATCCACCGGCTGAATTCCTCAACGTCTCGCGTGGTCATTCCAAGTCGAGTCCTCAACTCCTTGAGTTGATCGCCAGCGTTCATCCATTCACCTCTGCGGAACCACAGTTTCGGTTAGAGCCGGTTAATCAGCAAGATGACTAGAGGACTCGCTGACACGACAACCCCTCTTCTTTCCATCCCCCCAAACCCAGCGCGATTCGAGCACAACCTGACCCACTCTATCAAGAAGTATTCTGTCTGTTTTGCTGTTCCCCACGCAACTTCTCAATCGCCCGTCAAGATGGCACAGTCTTTGGAAGAAAATTGAGCTACAGTCCTGTCTGGAGTAGGGACTAAACGCGGGTCAATCTGCCAATTGTGTCCGTTACAGCCGAAACCGGGCACTCCATAGAGCACAGAAATCTCTTGTGCATAATGGCAGGGGGATATACATATCAAGCACAACAATATCGAGAACTTTGACCGCCACTGGGACTTTCGAAGGGAGGCAGTTGAGTGGAAACGCTTTGGCAGGATTTGCGATTTGGTCTCCGGATTCTGGCAAAAGACCGTGGGTTCACGGCTGTCGCAGTTCTGACGCTCGCATTGGGCATCGCCAGCATCTCTATAATGTTCGGCGTCATCAACGCGGTTTTGCTTCGACCCTTGCCCTTCTCGGATTCGTCCCGCCTCGTATTGGTTTGGGAGGTCCAGCCAAAGCGAGACGTGACGAGGGGAGGCACGACGCTCGCGGATTTTCTCGACTGGCGCGATCGCAATCAAGTGTTCGAGAACATGGCGGCTTGGATTGCCTGGTCTTACAATCTTACGGGACGAAGCGAGCCGGAGGAGACATGGGGTGCGCGGGTGTCGACAAATTTCTTCGACCTCCTCAGAGTCAAGCCCGCTATTGGCCGCACATTTATTTCACAAGAGGAACAACCCGGACATGAGCAAGTGGTAATGTTGAGTTATGGGCTGTGGCAGCGCCGCTTCGAAAGTGATCCCACCTTAATTGGGAAGACAATCACCGTCGACGACAAACGATGCGTAGTAATCGGGATTCTTCCTCGAGACTTTTCCCTCTGGGGAACGAGTCAACAATTTGACCTTTGGATGCCGCTCGCCTTCGTTCGTACCCAACTCGTTCGAGACAATCACGCTTTCACAGTGTTCGCACGTCTCAGGCGCGACGTTACGCTTTCAGAAGCCAATTCGCAGATGAATACTATTATGCAGCAACTCGCTGTCGAATACCCAACGACCGACCCGGACAGGCGTGTGAGTGTAGTGATGATGCATGCGGATAGGACGGAGCGATTGCGGCCTGCGCTTGAACTGCTGTTTGGAGGTGCTGGGCTCGTACTGCTAATTACCGTCGTGAATGTTGCGAATCTCCTGTTATCACGCGCGGTGACGCGGCTGAAGGAGGTCTCCATTCGCGCTTCTCTCGGGGCCGGGAAGCTATTCCTGGTTCAACAATTGGTCATTGAAAGCATGCTCCTCGCTTTACTGGGTGGGGTTTCTGGACTCTTCTTAACAGCGGGGGGACTCCGCCTCCTTCCTGCGGCCCTCACGGTGCTCGGTGAGTCGAGCCAAATCCAGTATATCGACCGAGTCTCGGTTGATTTCACCGTACTTGGTTTTACATTACTTATTTCTGTGCTCGCCGGGGCCTTCTTCGCCCTAGCCCCAATCTTTCAAGTATTCAGTACAAACCTGACCGGGGCGCTAAAGGAAGGAGGAACGGCCTCGTTCCGAGGGCGGCGCTTCCAGCGCCTTGTCGTCATATCGGAGGTATCCTTGTCTTTCGTCTTGCTGCTGAGCGCTCTGCTGCTAGTCCGGAGCTTTGCGAAGCTTATAACGCAGGACCCGGGTTTCAATCCCAAGGGGCTTCTCACGCTACGCATTCGTTTGCCTGCGTACCGGTACCGCGAGGGTCACCAAATCACATCTTTCTTTCAGGAAGCGATGAATCGAGTACACGCCCTGCCGGGAGTCAAGTCGGCTGGCATGATCAATATCCTTCCTCTGACTGGCTGGAACGCTTTTTCCGACTTTGAGATTGAGGGACGCGCTCAAGAGCGACCTGGCGAGGAATTCACCGCTCAAGTCCGAATCATTGACTGGAATTATTTTCGGACGATGGAGATCCCCCTGCTAAGTGGCCGAGAATCGACTCCGGCGGACAGCGACCAAGGCCAACCCGTGGTCCTCATTAACGAAACCCTAGCACGCCGTTATTGGCCGAATGAAGACCCCTTGGGCAAACATATTCGCGTCAGATTCTCTGTACCAACGAAGGGTCCGTGGACACCACAGCTCCAACGCTCGTGGCTGATGATCGCGGGCGTAGTAGGAAACGCAACTGAGTGGAGATACGGAGAGAAGAAAGTTGGAATCATGTATCTTCCTTACCTCCAAAATCCTTCGCCCTTCATGACCTTAGTTCTGCGTACGGCTTCTGATCCAACCAGGCTGATTTCCACTGTCACGCACGCGGTGAGGACCTTAGACGCAGATCAGCCAATAACCGCAGTCAAGACCATGGATCAGTATGTCGAAGAGCTGGCCTCACGACCCCGCTTTTCCACGTATCTAGTCGGCTTCTTCGCCATGATGGCTACTGGTTTAGCCGGGATCGGGATTTACGGTGTGATGTCCTACATGGTGAACCAGCAGAATCGCGAGATCGGAATCCGAAGCGCACTCGGGGCACAACAAGTGGACGTGCTCCGACTCATTGTGGGCCGTGCGATGGCCTTCGTCCTGATGGGGATCAGCTTGGGACTCGTAATGGGACTGGGTCTCCTGCCGCGAGTCATCGCAAGTTTTCTTTACGGCGTGACCTCCTATGATCTCGTAGCGCTATTGGGCGCAACCTTTCTGCTAGTCTGTGTCGCATTTGGCGCTTGTTATTTCCCCGCACGACGGGCAACCAAGATTGACCCGCTGACGGTGCTGCGCTACGAGTAGTGTGCTGTTGTTTCTTAATGAGGGAAGAGAAAAATGGGTTTGGGCGCGTCAGTATGCTGGTGCTACCGAGGGAGAATCCCGGCACAGCCTGGTTCAGTTGCGATAAGCAATCGCAACACTGTGCAAGCGATTAGGTCGCTCTCGGCACCACAATCTAGCCTCAGAGGCAATCGGCTTGGTATCCGGGCGTCAAGCAATGTTGGTTCGATCAGCGGGGCTGAGCAGTCCCGCATTAACATCTTCGAGACGTCGGCTGAACACGCCACAGAATTGACTGACAGCATTTAAGTTGTAGCCAACAATCGTCCCCAGCTGGAAGGGTCCCCGAATCCAAACCAAAACAAGTAAAACGTTGCAAACCACAGCAAAGATCAGATAGTCAGTCAAGAACCCTAAATCAACCCTCGGGCTTGGGTGATTCGTGTAGCTCGCCAATTTCAGGTGAAGGTCTTTGAGGTGTGCGAGCTGACCCCGAAGGTGACGGAGCCATGAAATTGCGAGCGTTTTTCGCTCTTGCAGAAACACACGGCGGACTTCCGGGCTTGGCTGCCGTGAAATGAACCTCATGTCGCTGGGCTCGAAGAGCCTCCTCCCTAAGGAAAACTCGCCTATCAAAGAATCGACGGCCTCCTCCGCTAGCGAGTACTCCTCTATGGTTACGTGGCGGTGGGCATTTCGCCTGCTCCAATGGAATAGCAGCAGGAGGGCGACAGTCGCAAGAATCAGAAATGGCAGCAACTCTCTTGTAGTTGATACGATCATACTTACGGCCTCAGTGACCTCTTGAGAAAATTCATCGCCCGTGCAACTGTTGTTCGTGTTCGCGCTGCAAGAGCTTGGTAATCGCGCTCAATCTGGTCTTCTGCGGGCGCTAAAGGTTCAGGATGAAGCCTCCAAAGAGCTCCACACCAAATCATCAGAGTAATCAGATAAGCGACCGAGGGCACCTTGCGCGCAAGGGGTGCCAGTGGATTTTCAGGCTGAAAGACGAAGGCAAGATTGACCACGCTCAAAGCAATGAAAAACCCATAACCCACGATCAACCCTTTGAGATTCCGGCCTGCGGGAATCCGATAAAGGCTGAAGAGAACCAACATCAAGACCCAGAGGGTTAGCTCCACATAGCGGAGGTCCCGACCGAGCTTCGCCGTGCCGAAGGCCCATGATCCTTGCGGACTTCTGAAAGTATCTCCGGCGACCAAGGTGATCGTTGCCAGCAAGAAGAGCAGCAGAGAATTTTGGGCGAATTGTGCCACACCTGGATGATTCTTGAGCGTCCTCTTATAGATTTCGAAGATGACTCCGTAGCCAGCCAGAACGCTGCCAAATTCCGTATACCAGTAGAGTTTCTGGTACGAATCAGGCTGAACCCTAAAGTAGAAGAAACGAATCAGAGAGACGAGCAAAACAAATGTGATGTAGGTGTAAAAGAGCGGGTATATCTTGATGAGCCCCTCTCGGAGTGAGCGAACCACGAGAAGTGCTTCAAACGCGATGCCACTCATCCAGATGAGCTGGGTCAGCATAAACACGTGACGTTATCAAGATAGGTAGATATTAACACAGAGGAAAAGGGGAAGGCCAAGAATCCCTTCCCCTTTCGTACTTGCCTCAGTTCTATGCAGCGACTACGCGCGTTGGAACGGGGGGTTGCGGATCCGTTCCGTCGGCTGTCAGTACCGGAGTCGCCTGTGTAAGGGGAAATGCTTTTGGAACCGGTGGCTGTGGGTCGGTTCCATCAGCAGTTGTCACCGGCGGAACGGGGGGTTGTGGATCCGTTCCGTCGGCTGTCAGTACCGGAGTCGCCCGTGTAAGGGGAAATGCTTTTGGAACCGGTGGCTGTGGGTCGGTTCCATCAGCAGTTGTCACCGGCGGAACGGGGGGTTGTGGATCCGTCCCGTCGGCTGTCACTATCGGAGCCGCCTGTGTAGGGGCAAATGGCTTTGGAACCGGTGGTTGTGGGTCGGTTCCATCGGCAGTTGTCACCGGCAAAACCCCGAGTTGTGGGGCCCCTCCGACATCTAATAGGATGGTTCCGACCCGTCCTGCTGTGTTCAGGATTGGCACGGATGGTAGCAGCGCCCTCCCACCTGAATGCAATCTGCCTTCTCGCTGCGTCGACGAAAAGAGCTTCGTCGAAGAACCGAGAAGTAGGGCACACGCGAACAGAATTGAACACGAGAATTTACTGAAGGTCATGGTCTTCTCCTTGTGTTGGAATTTGGCCCTTGGGCCAATTTCAGAATCTTACTAGAGGCTGTTTTTTATCCTGTGTAAGTTGTTGATTTCACGGGGGCAAAATACGGTGATGAAATATGCTCCGGGAGAACTGCGAACCGAGGGGCAAATCAGTGGAAAAGATGGGCAGTTGAAATTGGGACCTGTTTGACACGGGAGGTAAGTAAAGAGGACCGCGCGGGCCGAGGAGTCGTGCTTGATCTAGGACCTGTTGGCGAGGCAAGTCAACGGCTTTCCTGTCTTTGCGTTCTCCGGACAAGACAAGGGTAATGAATCGCGATCGATGAAACGGCGTATACCTAAACCAGAGCAGGTGACGAACCGCCAGCTCTTTCCTAACGACGGCTCACCAGAATCGCGGCGCTATTTTGGTCTAACCTCGCACCGTAATTTTCGTAAAGGATTTTCTATTGGGGGCTATGCAACTGAGATCGGACTTCTCTGAGGCAGTCCTAAAACGCTTCCTCACGCTGGTCGCCACTCGTACTTCCGGCAATTGCTGGATTCGCACCCAGCTCAAGTTTCGACTAATTCAGCTATTCAGCGTGACGAACCGCCTCTCGAAATCCTTTCGAATTTACGGCATTCTTCACCGCATCGACCAGCCGGGATCGGCTAAGCGTTTCTTTCACCAGCCATCTATGCATACCCATGTCCCTAGAGCTTTGCAATGGATCTGATTCGTTTTCATCCACCAGCACAATAACGGGTAATGTCAGCAGAATCGTGCTGACACGTGCAAGACCTCCCGGACCCTGCAGGTCGGACACGGACAGATCGACCAGGACTACATCGAACGATTGCGCCTTCAAAAGATCAAGAGCAATAGAGAATCTCGGCTTGCATTCGAGATTGACTTGCGACGACAAGTGCTTCGTCAGTGCCGCCCGGATAAACCTCTCGATTTCCGGGTTGTCCTCGACCAAGAGAATCTTGATTTCCTCTGCCACTTCTGCCCTCCGTTAGCATGTCGCAATGGACTCTGACTGAGTCCGGCGAGAGGGGCATAACGTGCGACCCTTCGCTTCGCTTTCGGTCGTGAATACGCGCCTGAAGCCTAACCGAGTTCGGTGCCATCTATTCTTTACAATCGAAGGTGCGAACCATGGTCAATTTGAACTCCTGCTTATAATTGTAAGCAATGTGAAGGCTTACCTGGCTTTTCCACACTCGCGGCGGATAATGCGACCTCAGGGAAGCACGGGCGATTGGGATCTCGCGATGGGTATTGGAGCGAGTCTTCTGGACTCCAACAAACAGAACAGGGAGAACTACCGGCTTCCAGAGGCTTCCCTCAGCGACCACAGTAGGAGCCAGCTCGGCTGCCTGAGATAATCTATTCGTTCCGGTATCTCCTATACTCTCTCCTCCATTCCCACCAATTCTTCAGAACAGTCCACATGGCCACCGATCCGAGCGAAAGAAACGTGGCGCCGCCTATGATTGCCGCAGTTTGGCTCGCGTCAGCATTCGACACGCCTTTGTAAAGAAGCACTGCGCCGGCTATCAGAAAGATCAGTCCGAAGAAGAGACCCAGGTTGTTTAGCATTTTTTTCCTGTCTAGCTGGGGATCGTCCGAAGCGGCTACTGCTGATTGGTCTTAAAATGTGCAAGGATCTCGCTGTCTGGATCTAGCGTTCGCAAAACCGGCGTCTTATATGGTTTCTTCATTTCCGCACCGCAAGAGCATCTGGGGTTTGAATTGGACTCGATCGATGGCTTGATTACTCGGACCTCGCAGCCGCAATCGCGATTCTGGCACCTGTAAACCTGGCCTTCGATCATGGACATAGCCCTTCCGTTATAGAGTGCGAGCATTGGGCTGGCCGCTCCATTTCACAAGATTGACTGACGATCAGGGGAATGTTCTAAGGGTTGCTTGGGATACCAAGCAGAACGACCAAGTAAAAGAACAACAACAGCAGCAGCGGCGCGCGCGCGCAAGAAAAGTGGTGTCCGGGGTGGGAGTCGAACCCCTCGGGGGGATTGATACTGCGTAACTTCAGAGCTCCTGACATGGTTGGTCGGAAACCTGTCCGCTTTTTGCTTCAAGAAAGCACGGGTTTTTCTATTCCTACTGATTCGAAAAGCGGACAGGTTTAGGTCCGCACCTTCAAGGATCTGGCTCTTAGCCCCTTGGAGTATCTCGTGGACGAACTCCACGCGTATCTTCGTTCTGTGGGTGCGGAATCAGCTCGAGCCTGGGAGAAACTGGAACCGTACCGTGTTGTCGTACCACTGGATAGCGATCCGGTCACAACAAGTTTCTTTTGGGCGAACGTTAAGATCGCTTTGGCAATTGTGGAGTCTTGCGAGCTGGCCACTCGGTAGCATCAGCAATTCGCATGGCGATCCCTGTCACCTGTCCCACAACTTCCGCGTCAGTTCCGTAGAGGAACTGACGAACCCCACAGGGGGACAGAGGATGAGGTACAAGAATGAGCTGATTGCCCTGCATCTCGCACCAAGAACACGCATATCCGTCGCGGAGCTCGACGAAATACACGGGCCGTTCGAATTCGGTTCGCCAATTGAAAACCTGGACCTTCCTGAATCTTGCGTCGATTTGCACAAACGTTCCGGGCCTCAGCATTGGCGAGAGCGTGTAATCGTGGAGGCCGATGTATCCATAATTCGCATGCCGGACGTCCAGATGCTGGATCAAGGAAATCGGAACTTCTCCCCAAGTTTCGATCATCCTCGACAATAGGTTCGTGTTCTCCAGGCTGAAGCCGCGGTCAAAGCGCACTGGAAATGAAACAGTGCGATCACCGTCGGGGACATCAATACTCGTCAAGTGCGTCTGTTCGAGTGGCATGGCAATCTGGTGCTTGCCAATCTTTTGCAAGTCGACGCCGAAAAGCAGGAGAAGGTCAGTGAATTTGATGTGATAGATCGTGCTGATGCTGTAGAGCTTGTAAATGCTAGGAGTTGCCTCAGTGTTTTCTATTTGAGTGAGCCAGGCATTCGAAATGTAGAACTCTTCGTTGCCCTCTGCTTCGGCGACCCGTTGGCTTTTTTCGGTTACATCCCTTGTGGTGATCCCGAGGCGGGACCGCATATCTTTCAGTTGCTCGCCAGGCCGCACAGCAACCACCTCTTCGGTGAGCCTGCGCAAACAGGACGTGGAAAAGACCTTCATCATCACGCCACCGCATGTTCAGCGGTGATCCTCGCTTTCACCGCGCGGGATTCTTTCAATATTTCGATTTCTCGGCGCCAGGCTGGAGTTTGGCAGATGCATGACGATCGTCAGCTACTGATTGTAACAACGTGAGTCCTTCCGGGGCCAGGGCAAAACACCGTGGATATTGCGGTTTTGGGCTCTTCTCTTGCGTTGGGTCTCCTGGCTTGCATATAAGTCGTCGCTCTCAAGAGATATTTACATCCTTACTTGCATATCGTGAGCTTGCTATCTCCCTATTTGCGCTATCCCACTTGGAACCGTTGCCTGGATGTGTTTCATGGCAAATCACCTTTCCTTAATGCTCGATTCTGCCGGAAACTCGCTCTCAGTATAGATCAAGAATGCCTGGGCCTGTCAGTCCATGGACTTCGAGGAATAGATCGACACGCGCGGAGAATTCTGAAGAATGAGAGACAAGACCTTTCAGTCCTTGAAAATTAATCCAACGTGAAGTCCAGGGCTCCAAAGCCTTGGCGCTGCATGCCAATTTAAGATTTGTCTCCTCTCCTTGACAAGGCGGTATAAGAGTGATAGATAGTTTCCATATCTATAAGTTTCCCTAGACTTGGAATGCCTTGACGTCTCCCAGGACGGCTTAAATGGCTTTTTGTTTTTCTATAGAAGGCTCATCTTCTCATTCCGAGATCTTCGGCCAGCACGCATTTGTAAAACCTTGTCTTGCCCGTGTTCGTGGCCAAATTCCCCTACTCTGAAGGAGGAAAGGAATGGATATCTACGTGATCGCTCTATGGGTGCTCCTCGGTTTTGCGCTCTCGACGTGGTTCATGATGCACATCTGGTTGCCGGACCCCCCGCCCAATATCCTGGGGAAATATATAACCATCCTCGTGGCAGGCGCAGTCGGCGCAGTGATAGGTGGTTTCCTGGTTCACGGATCCCGGGCGTCCAGCGATCCCATGCCGGGCATAATTGCAGCAGCCTCTGGCGGCCTGTTTCTCTCCGGGGCGGTTGTTTTTTTGACCGGCTCAGGTCGTAAAGCCGCGCCGTGACGCGTCATGCAATCTGAAAAACTGGCTCGCTTCGTCTTGCATCCAGCTGTCCTTGCGGAACTTGGAGTTAGAGGTGTGCCCGGAGAGGACGAAGGATCGATATGCCGACGTCTTGCAGTACGGCTTCCTGGCATGGCTGCGCTCCGACGTGCCGTTCGCGCACCCGAGAGTCGTTAACGCGGTTGCCAGTGAACCGCAGATGGGCCTGAATAACGCCGACGCGGCCCGTCGCTACACAAACCACCAAGAAAAACACGCGAGATCGTTTGCGTCACTCTTTCCGAGCGAATGAGCAGATACGGGGCTTCGCCAGACGAACAAAGTCGTCGTACCGGATGCGAATCGCGTCGCGGCGCGTCCCGGCGTTGAAGACAATCGCCTCGTCGGCGGCCAGCGACTCATCTACCTTATCCTTATCCGGGATTTTTGGACCCCTAGCCCAGTGGTTTAGGATTCCGACGATATGACTGCTACGACGACGAGCAGCACCCGAACGATTGGGTAGTTCATCGCACATCTCGCTCGGTCCTTCCTGCATGCCTTGGGAGATTTCGCTGTGTATGTTGATTCACTTCCGCTCGAAGACAAGCAGCCTCTGAAGGATGTAGTGGCTACCATACTGTCTAAAGGGCTTCTTCACCATCCCAGAACCGCAGCTCAGTCGTTCTTATTTCGCCTTTGCCACTCTAAACTCAATCGATCTTCGATAAATGGCCTTCGCCCGCCCGCATAGGGCCTAAGTTTCTTCAGAAAATCGATGCGCTGTTTTATCGGTTGAAGGTCTCCGGTCTCCAGTTCCCGGCGCAGTGACGCGGTAGTAATTTCGCTGGCTAACCCCGGAAAGAAACAAACCAAATCGGAACCGTCTGTGAGATCGTCTACCAGCGCGCCTTTGCCCCACCGCTTCTTCAACGCTTGCTCTAAAGCTCTTTCATCGTCGTAAAAGACATTCAGAACTCTGGCTCCCGCCTGTTCCAGGGAAGGGCGAATAAACATCAGCGCGTCAGACTCGAAGCTTCCGTCCTGCAGATCCATCAAGACAAGGCCATACGCTTTCACTCGAACCCGATCTAAGAGTTTCGTGAAAGCAGGAAGCTCTTCCGGCCCTTGAGGCCCGCTGGAGCTACGCGGATAGTTCAAATCCGTGAAAACATCGGGCGCCGAACCTGCTTCTTCGCCGAGGGCTCCCCAGTATCGTATGATGCGGTTGTACTGAAGTTCGATTAGACGCGGCTCTCGAAGAGGGCCATGGCCCACAAGGTAGATCGCTGTGGCAGTACTCGCAGTGTCGCTCACCACTTAACGGTACCCGCCCACGAGGCTGAACTGCAAGAGTCTCCTGGAACTGTTAGCACTTTTCGAGCAACGTGACAGCAAGAAATCCGGGGAACTGTGAAACGTCTATTGAGCGAAGGGTCGAAACAACCTGGAGCGTGCGGCGTGACGGTGCACGCGGCGTTTGCAGATGGAAGAATCGCATGATAACCCCTGCTTTCGGGGTCAAGGATGATTGGAATTCACGCGAAGATAGGCGAACAGCAATTGCTCACCGCTCGATGTAGCTCGTTGGTCCTTGGAAGATGATAAGACCATGGAATTCCAATCTCCCTCCTCGGAGCAGAGCTTGCATATGGCAATTTGTATCTGCCAGAACCGCGCCGGCCGTTTGGAAGCATCATAGAGGCCGCACTTCCGGTAAATGTATTGGAACACGTCTTGGACAAGATCCTCTGCTTCAGCGGCATCCCACAAGATTTTGCCAGTCCTCCGCAAAAAATCGATCTGGCGGATATTCCACGCCGGGAAACCCATTGAACCTTAGGATTTGCCCTGCGAAGTCAGTGCGTGGCATCCTGCGGCGCTATGCGAAAGGTTTCTGTCCTGCCAGCACTTTGCCTCTGGCCTTTTCGGTCTTGTCGGACATGTCCTCCGGTTCATGCTACTGGGCGTTCGTTCGAGTACTGCAGTAAAAGCGGAGAATCTGTTTCTACGTAAGCAGCTCGCTCTTTATGTCGAGCGCAAGACCAAACCTCGGCGTGCGAGCGATGTCACGCGGTTGACGCTGGCTTTCCTCGCTCGGTTGTTCGCTTGGCGAACGGCTCTAACCATCGTGAAGCCCGAGACCTTGATCGGCTGGCACCGGACCGGTTATCGGCTACTTTGGCGATGGAAGTCGAGACCACGAGGCACGAGGCCCCTTCCGGCGGCCCAGCGAGCGCTCATCGTCGAGATGGACCGGAGTAATCCGATATGGAGAGAAGAGCGTATCGCCGCTGAACTCTTGCTGAAATTAGCAATTCGAGTCTCACCCGGGACTGTCAACCGCTATCTACCGGATGACCGGGGTTCTGGTGAAGGCCTTTCTTCTCAGTGTTGGATGGCCCTTTACATTACTTGAAGCGTAGAGCTCAGTATACGAGGTTAACCGTATGAGATCCCGACCGTTTCCCGAGACGAAATGCTTTTGACAAAGTGGAGGGGCGGCATAGCTCTACTTGATTCTCTCCCCGCCGGACCATCTACCCGAAGTAGAAACAGTAAGGGCGAGCCGCCTTGTTACAAGCGATTCGACGTTTAAGGCGGAAAGACGATATTCCAGAACTGGAGAGAGGGAGACAGGAACTCGATCGGAACAAGGGAGCCTTCGGGATTGAACTGTGGCGGGCGAACGACGTGCGCTTCGACGTGCTCCTGCGTCCTGGGGTTTTCAAGGATCATCTTGCTTCCGGCGGCGAGGCCCTCAGGAAGAATGATCATCGCGCCGTTGG
>WNFH01001241.1_pt1 | contig 17145 bp, 8 predicted proteins | sample 5400411 | NCBI WGS metagenome assembly WNFH01 (sample SAMN13153347, study PRJNA577476) | soil metagenome | isolation source: 200 cm saprolite under Douglas fir tree site 2 hole 3 | place: USA:California | collected 2015-04-18
CTCATCGTGATTGACGCGGGGATCAACAGGTAGTTCGGCCAGGACTGCTGCGCTTGCTGGGTCAACAACTGCTGCGTTTGCTGGGTCAACAACTGCTTGGCTACACTCTCTACATCTCCATTGGCAATATACCCCGTGCTTCCCTTCTCTTCCAGGGTGACCGTGACCGTTTTTCCAGGTGAGCCTACCGGAGGATCGGCTGTCTCCGAGACGATGCTGGGGTTGACCGGGACGATAATCGTCCCCCTGGCATCCGTGACCTGTTGCTGCAATGCTTGCGAGATTTTAATCTCCAGGGTTGGCTGCATCTGGCTGACCAACCCGTTCACATCCTCCTGGCTCACCGCTTGCTTGCAATTGAAGACCCCGAAGACACCGCACACCTGCCCTGTGGTCCGTCCCTTAAGCGAAGCCTGCTCCTGCTTAGAGAAAGCCCTGTCCGGTATCGACGCTGTGGGCACATCAGGCTTTTGCACGTCAGGGCTGGCCGTGATGGTATAGACCTGGTTGATGACCTGCATCTGCGGGCTAATGTCAACGATCACTGACGTTGCGGTCACCGCCTGGTAGGCGTAATACCCCGTGAAAACTATCGCGAGTAGCACAATAATCATAATAGCGGATAACAAAGGCAAGAGGCCGCGCCGCCTGCCTGTAGAAGGTGCCTTCTTAGGGTTGGGGCTTCTGCTGGCAGCTCGCTGTGCCTGCGGGATTGCGGGCTCAAACCAGGTGGTTGGCGCATTATAATCTTCACGACCAAACGTGCCCTGCGGCCCCGCAGGCGCAACTGCGGATATCGCCCCAGAATCTTGCAATACTACAAGCTCCTGTGCCCCGCCAGTGAGTGGCACATTTGATGGTCTGTTGAGCGCACCGCTTACATAGCTGGAGGAAGGCGGCATCGCAAGAACAGGCGCCAGTGCCTGGGATGATGTTACGAGATACTGGCAGGCACGTTCAAAGTTCTGCAACACCTCGTCGGCAGTAGCAAAACGCTCCTCGGGACGAATAGCTATGCTGCGGCGCACAACGTATTCCAGTGGTTCAGGCAGATTGAGAGGCTGTTGGCCCACCGGATAATTCCCGGTTAACATTTGATAGAGGATAACACCAAGGGAAAAGATGTCATTGCTCGGAGCCGCCACACCTGACAGGCGCTCAGGGGCCATATATGCGATAGTGCCGATTTCATTGCCTGCCGTGGTCAGCGGCGGACTGGCCGTAGTCCCCCGAACCGATGCAATGCCGAAATCGATCAGACGCACGTAAATCTGCCCATCCTCTTCATCAAGCAGGATATTGGTCGGCTTGAGGTCGCGGTGAATGACACCTCGTCGATGGATATATGCTACGGCCTGCACCAGGGGCACAAACAGTTGATGCACTTCTGCCAGCGATAAAGGACCGCTTTTCAAGCGGCGGGCGAGCGTACCCCCCTCGATATAAGGGGTGACGAGAAAGAGCCGTCCCTGGTCCTCGCCAAATTCAAACAAAGACAGGATATGTTCGTGTTTGAGATGGGCGCTGACTTCGGCTTCACGCAAAAAACGCGCGCGGGCCGTCATATCATGTACAAGGTCGGAACGAATAATTTTAATCGCTACTACGCGGCCAAAAGCGCTGAGCTGATGCGCCAGGTAAACCTCACCCATGCCACCCACATCGATGCGACGCACCAGGTCATAATTACCAAAGCGGGGTAGGCTCTGGTCTTCCATAACTGGACCGTGTTGCTCTCTCATCGGTTTACTTTCAGTCGCCATAGAGATATCCCTACCGTATAGACGTATATTGCCACAACATTGTCAATGAATGCCTGCTCTGTTGTATCAGCAGGAAAGTATAGCTTACATTGTTTTGAAACAACCTGGTAGAGTACCGGCTCGAGTGAAGTATAACATCTCATAAACAGGTGAAGCAAGTGGGGCCGGACTTATCATATACCTGCACATACATCAGGTAGGCAACACCAACCGCGAATCCCCCCATGCTTCTCTCTTTTCAGGCAGGGCTGCTGGCGGAGTCACCTTCGTTCTCAACCTCCCTGTTATATAGATGAAGAAGACCAGCATCACCAGCACTTCGCCAATGTTGATCAATTCGTAGTAAGGCAGCGAGACAGAGCCAATCGTCGCATTCAAATTATTGAAGAACGGGCCAACAGGTGCTGGCAGAAGTACCAGGCCCCAGGAGCCGTTCCACAGAGCATGCTGCGCTACGGCATACAGCCAGCAACCCGAAGCTTTGAGCCAACGATGCTTGCCCGGGTGTGTGAGGTAATACCAGCCCAGTGCAACCATTGCCGCACCAAAGCCATGTAGCAGGCCTGATCCTGTACGAATAAGTGCGGTATTCAGCCAGTCCTGGTAACCAGCACTGATGTAACCGGTTGTCTCGATGAGATCAAATCCGATCCCGCAAGCCAATCCAAGCACAAATGCTTCCGCTGCACTGCGTACACGCCCAATCAGTATCACGACAGCTAAAGGCTTGACAGTTTCCTCGATCAGTGGAGCGATGACTGCCACTATTACAAGAAGCATATTGTATACACCCGGGTTCTGGCAGTTCGAGACATTGGGCTGGGCGATGCACAGCAAGGGATTGACAGCTTGCCCGCGCAAAAGTAAAGTCAGGAAAGCCAGTTCCAGCACCGCTGCCAGCCCAATACTTAGAGTTGCCCCACTTACCAGCGCCAGGGTGAAACGCCGCCAGCTTGTGGGCCAGCGAGATGACCTGGGAAAGTGCAAACGCCTGACGCCTAGAGCCAGCACCGCAAGCGCAGGAAAGATGCCGGCGAGAACTATTAACACTGCTGTCAGAGGCGGATAAGCTACTGCCAGCCCCTGCGTTTGCAACGCATAAGCGACACCGATCACAACCAGGTACAGCAGGACGAAGATCCAAAACTGTGGCATGGAAAAATCAGCGGATGGTTTCTGCAAAAACGCTGAACGGATACTGTGGTAAAGCGCGAACCCTCCCCCTACAATGCCAGCGATGGCAAGGCTGATGAACAGCATGATGCCAGCGAAATAATCGCTCTGGCTCAATTTTGTGGTAGTAGGAATGACCGCAAAGAGCATGAGCAGCCCTAAACAGCCGAGGCCTGCCAGCACTAACAGGCTCGACCCAACCACAGAGCTTATAGCCACCCCGAAGAGATAGCCATCCCGTTTTGGCTGCGGTGGCTGCCAGGGATAGCCATTATACGGATTATACGGGCTATAGGGAGGAGCTGCCATGGGGGGATAACCGGGTGGAGGAGAGTATGAAGGATATCCAGGATAGGGTGGATAGCCCGGATTCTGGGCCTGGTATGCAGGGTATGCAGGTCGAAATAAAGGCGCTTCTGATGGATACGACGGCAGCGAGCCTGACACGTGTTCACGGTGGATAAACTGTGGATCAGGTTCGCGGGAAGTACCAGGCGCTACCGGCTTTTTGAATTGTGTTCCCGGAACAGCACCATACTGTGGTCCATCCTCACCGGCAGGCCCCCAGGGCCCCCATAATTCAGAAGTTGGCTTGCGTTCCTGCTGATCTGGGTCGGGTCTTTGATAATCTGAACTCACGCTATTTAGTGCCTTTTCTGAGAGAAGTTTTATCTTTTAGGAAACACCTAACAGCGGTAGAATGTTCTCCAACTTTCCTTATCTTATATACAAGGAGCTTTCTTGAAAGCATACAGCAGAATCCTGGATTTGGGAAGGGTAACATTTATCTTTCCACAGGTAGTACCTCGACCGCCCCCTGGCCCTTCAAGATCTCTTCTAGTTTTTGATGCAAGCCCTCGGAATAGTGCATAGTGTTGTCTCTCGGTGTCAACAGCACCTGCCATTCGCCGTTGGCAACCAGTATATCGTAATGGTCGCGTCCAGGTTGGTCTCGGATACAGTTGTATATGTCTAGTACACGCACCTTATCGTCAGATACGGATTTTTCGTCAGAACCACTCAGTTCTAGCGTAATCCATACCTGGTATTGTTTGCGGTTCATCTCCTCCTTAACTCCCTGGATTTTTTCGACAGCATTACACAAAATGCCCGGCTCATCTCGACGCACCTGCACCTCGCCCTGCACAATCACCACCGTATCCTCGGCCCACGTTTCCGACGTCGCCTCATAAATTTTGGGAAACACCGTCACACCGATAGAGCCATACATATCCTCGAGCTGCACCACACACATGGTATCTCCTTTCTTCGTGGTGATGCGTCGTGCATCCCTGATAGCTCCGCCTAGCACCACCTTCTGCTTATCCAGCTCTTCGGTAATCTCGGCTGTAGTGTGTGTCACCCGCCCCTTCTTAAAGAGATCGGTGAGATTGGCCAGTGGATGTTTTGAGATGTAGACGCCGATCAGTTCTTTTTCCCATTGCAGCAACTCATCGCGTGGAATTTCCTTAGCCTGCGGATTAAGCGTAAATTCAAACGCATTGTCTACCTCTTCCAACCCACCAAAGAGACTGATCATGCCGCGTTCCTTAGCAGCACGCTCGCTCTTGCCCAATTGCATGGCGCGCTCCACAGCATCCAGCAACTGGTTTCGTTTGCCACCGGCCAGCGAGTCCATCGCACCTGCCTTAATCAATGTCTCAATAGCCCCCTTACCTACGAATTTGGGATCGACGCGCGTACAGAAATCGGCCAGCGACTTGAAAGGACCGCCCTCGTTGCGGGCGCGTATAATTTCACCGATCGGACCATCTCCAATGCCCTTGATGGCGAGCAAGCCGAAACGCACGCCCCCGTTTTCCACGGTGAAGCCTCTATCACTTTTGTTCACATCCGGTCCCAGCACCTCGACACTCATGCGCTTGCACTCGGCGATGGCGTTGGCAATCTTTTTGGCATCAGAGGCTTCGGTAGTCATAGTGGCCGCCATGAACTCAGCCGTGTAGTTGGCCTTGAGATAGGCCGTGTAGAAAGCGACCACGGCATAACTCGCTGCATGGGCCTTGTTAAAACCATAACCACCAAAGGGCAGAATCAAGGTGAAGAGCTGTTCGGCAACCTCCGGCTTCATGCCATTGTTGACGCAGCCTTGAATGAAATCGCCTTTGTAGCCCTCAACCTCGTGCATGATCTTTTTACTAAGCGCTTTGCGGAACTTATTGACCTTACCCCAGGAGAAGCCCGCCAGGTGCACCCCAATGAAGAGTACCTGATCCTGGTAGACGATCACACCGTAGGACTCTTCGAGCCACTGTTCCAAGCGTGGATCCAGGTAGGTAATCTTCTTGCGCCCATGCTTGGCGTCGATGAAATCGGGAATACTATCCATCGGACCGGGACGGTAGAGCGCTATCATAGCCATCACGTCTTCAACGCACGTCGGCTTGAGCTGCTTGACGTATTCACGCATCTTGGCGCCCTCAAGTTGGAAGATACCCGTCGTTTCACCGCTCGCCAACAGTTCGAAAGCCGTCTTGCGCCTGGCATTCTGTTCATCGTCACCGGGCACCGGGTCGAGTGGAATCCTCTCCAGGACAAGCTCTTCCCCGCGTGACTGCTTGATGAACTTGAGCGTATTATCCAGAATGGTCAGGTTCGAGAGACCCAGGAAGTCGAATTTGATCAGGCCCAGCTCTTCCAGGTGCGTCTGCTCGTATTGCGTGATGCGGCCTTTGCCAGGGTCTCTGGGATCGCGCAATTGCAGCGGCACAAAGTGCTCAAGTGGCTCATTGGCGATGATAATGCCCGCTGCATGAACGCCTGTTGTGCGCACCGAGCCTTCCAGTTTCAAGGCCTGGTCGATGATATCTCGCGCTGGCTTACTTTCCCGGTACAGTTCATTGAGTTCTTTCACACCGTCCAGCGACCCCTTCAGGGTAACTTTCGGACCTGTTGGAATAAGTCGCGTGATCCGGTCGCCCAGTTCCTGCTCCCCCATCACCCGCGCCACGTCTTTGACGGATGCTTTGGCGGCCATCGTGTTGAATGTGACCATTTGCGCCACACAATCATCGCCATACTTGTGCGTCACATACTCGATAACCTCTTCACGGCGGTCGTCCGGGAAGTCCATATCGATATCGGGCATATCCGCACGCTCAGTGTTGAAGAAACGCTCGAAAGGCAGTTGGTAGCGCAGCGGGTCAACGTTCGTAATGCCCAGCACGTACGCCAGTTGGCTGCCGGCAGCCGAGCCACGCGCAGAACAGCGAATGCCGTGCGTACGCGCATAGTTCACAAAATCCCACTCGATGAGAAAATACGACACGAAGCCCTTCTTCGCGATCATGTTGATCTCATAATCAAGCTGCTTCTGAATGGCTTCGCTCACCTCGCCAAAGCGCTCTTTGGCACCCTCTAAACACAGCGCACGCAGGTATCCGTCCTGCGATGAGTACCCCGGAGGAATCGTATAGATGGGGAGCTTCGCTTTATACGCCAGCGGATCGACGCTGCACTGCTCCGCAATACGCACACTATTCGCCAGCGCATCTGGCAGTTCAGGAAACAGGCGTGCCATCTCCTCTGGACTCTTGAGGTAGTATTCATTGCTGTCAAACTTCATGCGCTTGGCGGTGTCAAGCTGCTTGCCCGTCTGGACGCATAGTAATACGTCATGTGAATCTGCATCGCTTGCATCCACATAATGCAGGTCGTTTGTCACCACCATTGGGATCTGCATCTCCTGGTGCATCCGGTAGAGCAACTGATTGAGTTTGCCCTGGGGCGATGGTTGTCCATCCTCGAAAGTGCCCTGGTGCTCTTGCAGCTCGAGATAGAAGTTCTCCCGCCCGAATACATCCTGGTACCAGCGCGCCGTCTTGTAAGCCTCTTCTGTCTTTTCACCGAGCAGCATTTTCGGAATCTCACCCGAGAGGCAGGAGGAGGTAACAATCAAACCCTCCGCGTACTTTTCCAGCACGCTCTTATCAATACGTGGCCTGAGATGCCATCCCTCGGTATTGGCGATAGTCGTCAACTTCATCAAGTTGTAATAGCCGGTATTATTTTTCGCCAGTAACAGCAGGTGATGATAGTCATCGCTGAAGCGTTTCGAGTGGTCATGCATATTCGCGGTCAGGTACGCCTCAATCCCGATCACAGGATTAATCCCCGCGGCTTTACATGCCTTGTAAAATTCTATCGCGCCATACATTGCGCCGTGGTCAGTAATTGCCAGGTGACTCATCCCCAACGCCCTGGCCTGCTGAACAAGTTTCTTCGTGCGGCTAAACCCATCGAGCAATGAATACTCAGTATGGACGTGCAGGTGCGCAAAATCGACGCTCATAGCAATGCCTCCATCTCAAAATTCTCTGTAATTAGGATAGTAGATCAAATATTCTAAGTCAAGGGTTAAGTAAAAATGTATGTTAGTGTGGCCCTCTACTGTTATCACTACTCAATACAACGTGCCAGGGCGAGCAAGATTCACACCGGTAGACTTTCATACATTAATTGGCATCTAGACTACTATGATATGACAGGTACGACCTTGACATTCCTGCTACAATCAAGCAAATGCAGGATTATAATGATATCATGTACCGCTTCTTCCGCTGGACTCTTAGCGAGACGCTCTACAATTATCTGGAGCCTGGACATGCAGAGCGTCTTCGAGAAATTTCTGGTCTTAAGGTAGAACGCCTCGCAGAGATATTTGGTGTGTCACGGACCACTTACTATAAGTGGATATCTGGTTCACCACTACATGATATACATCGTGAGCATCTCCTTGAGGTACTTCCACTGATGGAAGAGGCTGCTGAGCGTCTTGGCAGCCCAAATGCTATGAATAATTGGCTTCTGACGCCAATCTCGCCAGGAGGGAAGAAACCGATTGATTACCTGGCAATGCGGCAATACTCGATCTTTCGAGGTTTCCTACTGCAGGTACGAACCGGTCGAGAGATTTTTCGACCTCTTCCATCCGCGAGTCGTGTCCATCAAGAAATTTCACGAGAAGAGGCAGAGGATACACGCGAACGACTGAGACCACGAGCCTGGAGAGATGAGGATGATGTGGATATACCGACCTCTGAGGAACATCCGAACGAAAACTCACGCTAAGCTGTAAAAGCCCTCCACAGGCCGATTAGCCGGAAGAGAAGGAGCGGGTCGTGACAGCCAAATGGATCTGAAAAGATACACTGGGTGCATTTAAGGAGTGTAATGCAGCTATTTCTTGGCCTTAACGTATTTTTCCGTTCCGTTACTCCTTAGAGGCCACTATTAAGTACCATAATGTGATCGTTCGATAGTTGGTACGGAGAGGCCAGACAGGAACAAGCCGTGAGGATCCCTACTCGCTCTGGTTTACTGCAAGAGCCCTGCCAGGATGGCTCCGTCCTCCGCATTGAGGAAGTTGCCACACCAAGCGAGCAAGCGACTGACGCCCACCGCATGCTCGGGCACCTTGTAGCCGCGCATGGTGCGATAGCGTTCTTTGATCCACCAGCCGATGGCGCGCTCAGAGGCGTTGTTGGTGCCATCGAGCGTTTCGCCTTTGGGGCCTTTCCAGCTGCGATAGCGCGTCAAGCGATGCCACAAGTTCCAGCGATCCAGAAACAAGAGCCGCAGGCGATAGGCGAGGCTCTGATGCTCTCCTTCGCGCGGCGGCGTGGCTTGCAGATAGCGTCGGTGCAGCGCTTCCAGTTCCGTGGCCTGCTCGCGTTGGCGACTTCTGACCAGTTCCCCTAAACGCGTTAAGTCGGCTGCCGCCTGCTGGGGACTCACGCCAATGGCGTGAAGCGAGCCATCGGCATCGCTGGCCACTAAGGGCTGGTACTTTTCAATCAAGGCGTCGGTGTTGCGCAGCACATGGGCTTTACAGACCTGGTGTTGCACGCCCACCTCATCGGCGACGGTCTTGAAGCCATCGGCATCATCAGTGACCAACACATTGGCTCCCACACTCATGGCGATCGGCTCAATCCAGTCCTTCAGGGTCTTGGCATCTTCGGCAGTCAGCGCATCAATCGTGAGGGCCAGGCCACTGATCGGATCGACGGTGATGCCCAACGCTAACCACTCCCCTTTGCAACTGACGCCGGTCAGATCGGCGCCTAAGGCAGGCGTTTTGATCCCCGCAAACACCTGATCGCGTTTGAGGCCAGGGACGCGCTTGGCTGCCTCTTGCACCGCGTCATACACCCGACTCTTACACTGCGAGATCCCCAGCCCTTCTAAGGCTAAGGAGACCGCTCCATAACTCAACCCCAGCAGGTAGAGCATCACCGCGAGCCCTTTCACGCGCTGTGAGGTCTGCGCTCGGGTAGTTCCCTCGGGATAGACCCGGAAGGTGCGTTTGCAACGCAAACATTGATAGCGAGGCACCTGCACTTCCTGATACACCGTATCCCGCAAGGCCTTCCTGACTTCCTGACGTACGTGAAATTTCCTCCCTCCACAGCCAGCATAGGCACAGTGGGTAGGAACGGTGATGGCCTCCGGGTTCACTTTGGGTAACAGGATTCGTAAACGCATGGCTCTGCCTCCTTTGGGTTCTCTCTTTTCTATTTTACCCCAATTTTACCGCTTTCCGAACAGTCACACCATAATCCTTTCCTTGCCATCCTTCTCATAAACGTGCTACAATGACATCGTTCCATTCAATGGAACTACTTATTGGGTTAAGTAGAAGGATTTTGGAACGATAATCGTGACCATGTACCAAATCGAGGTGCGAGCAACCTCTGAGGAGTACGACGTTCATGCTCACCAGCTTGCTCGCGAAATAGTAGCATTGCCTACCAGGCAGGTACCCTCCCTTGCCGCTATTTCCGCCAGCACCTCACCTCTCGTAATCCGCACCGCTCAACTCTACTACCTCACCGGAAATCTCACTCCCTCCCAGGTCAAGCAGCTTACCAGGCAACTCCTCATCGATCCCGTCATACAAGAAGCCGACATATCTCAACAGCCAGAAGCTACCAGGGCAGAACACATTGTTGACGTATTCTTTCACCCGGGTGTGACCGATACCCTGGCGGAGAGCGTCCTCACAGGTGCGTCCATGCTCGGCATCACAGGATTAGAGCGGGTAGAAACAGGCAAAAGATATCTACTCGATCAACGTTTGAGCCAAGACGAAGTGCGTACCATCACCGGGGAATTCCTCTACAACCCCGTTATCCAAGATTTTGCCTTGCAAAATAACAGCGTAGGGGCGCGATTCATCGCGCCCTCTTCAAATGTGAACGAGTCCCCGGAAACTCTTCAAGATGTCAAGGAACCTCCCCTAAATCGCACCCACAGGTACATTCAACTCACCGGCATGACCGGTGAACAACTCCTTGAATTGAGCAGGGCTGGTCTCCTTGCCTTAAACCTCGACGAGATGCGCGCCATTCAACAACACTACCGCGAACAGGGCCGCGAACCGACCGATGTTGAACTCGAGACACTGGCGCAAACCTGGTCAGAGCACTGTTCGCATAAAACATTTAAAGCCACCATTCACTATAGAGAGCTGGATAGCGACGGCAGCCTGCTTGAAGAGCAGACCATTGACAGCCTGCTCAAGCAGTACATCATGCGGGCAACGCAGCAAATCGCATGTCCCTGGGTCGTATCAGCTTTCAGCGATAACGCTGGCATAATACGCTTTACACAATCGCAGGATATTGCCTTTAAAGTCGAGACGCATAATCATCCCTCCGCTATCGAACCATTCGGAGGAGCAAATACAGGTGTGGGCGGTGTAATCCGTGATGTGCTGGGTGTTTCGGCGCAGCCTATCGCCTGCACCGATATTCTCTGCTTTGGACCTCCTGGTACACCCGGCGGAGCATTACCCCCTGGCGTGCTTGCACCGCGGCGCGTTGCCGGTGGAGTCGTGAATGGCGTGCGAGACTACGGCAATAAGATGGGGATACCCACCGTCAACGGCGCTGTGCTCTACCACGAAGGGTATATTCACAATCCGCTTGTCTTCTGTGGCTGCCTGGGCATCTTACCGCATGGCAGCCATCCTCGCCATGTAAAGCCAGGTGACCGCATCGTTGTGCTTGGCGGTCGTACCGGCCGCGATGGCATCCACGGCGCAACCTTCTCCTCCGGCGAGATGAGCAGCGAGATCAATACAAGGGCCGGAAGCGCTGTGCAAATTGGCGCGCCTATCACGGAAAAAAAGGTGACCGACGTGATTATCCAGGCGCGTGACCTCCAGCTCTACTCGGCCATCACCGACTGCGGCGCTGGCGGTTTCTCCTCGGCGATTGGCGAGATGGCGGCGGAGACCGGCGCTCGCGTCGAACTTGAACGTGCCCCACTCAAATATCAAGGACTAACCCCCTGGGAAATCTGGCTTTCTGAAGCGCAGGAGCGTATGGTGCTGGCCGTTCCATCTGCACATCTTGACACGCTGCTGGATATCTGCGCCATCGAGGAGGTCGAAGCCAGTGTCATCGGCACATTCACCGGTGATCATCGCCTGGTCATCAGCTATCATGGACAAATCGTCGCCGATATGGACATGGCATTCTTGCACCATGGAAGACCCGGTAGAACATTAGAAGCGGTCTGGGTGGGGGCGCAATTCATTGCGCCCTCGTTGAATACCGATCCCACCCGTGGTGTAATGAACTATACCCAGACTCTTCTCACCCTCCTCGGCCATCCTACTATAGCCTCCAAAGAATCGATCGTACGTCGTTACGACCACGAAGTGCAGGGAGCTACCATCCTTAAGCCATTGGTGGGTAGATCGGGTAATGGGCCTGGTGATGCCGCCGTCCTCCAGCCCATCCTTGAAGAGCAAACCGGCGCGGGCATCGTCTTATCCAACGGCATCAACCCGCTTTACGGCAAGATCGACCCCTATCACATGGCAATCAATGCCGTTGACGAGGCGCTGCGAAACCTGGCAGCCGTTGGCGGCGACATCGAGCGCACCGCCATTCTCGATAATTTCTGCTGGGGCAATCCCACCGATCCAACACAGTTGGGCATGCTTGTACGAGCCGTCAAAGGATGCCACGATGCCGCCACCGGCTTTGGCACGCCTTTCATCTCCGGTAAAGATAGCCTCAACAATGAATACCGCTCCAATGGAGAACGCCTGCCCGTTATTCCGACCTTGCTCATTTCTGCTGCCGGTGTAATCGATGATGCCTCGCAGACAGTCGATATGTCGCTAAAACACCCTGGTAATCTACTCTATCAAATTGGCATTACCCGTAATGAACTGGCAGGCTCGCACTACCTGGAAATAGCTCAAAACCTGCCATCCGCAAACGATACCACTACCGATGTAGTGGAGCACCCTCCGGGGGAGGATCAGTGCCCCCTTGCGGGTGCCAGGTCGTCTACGAACATGCCCTATGTAGATATCCAATCCACGGACGTGCCACGTGTAGATATCCAGGCCGCGCGCACCACCATGAAAGCCCTGGGTTCAGCCATACGTAAGGGCCTGGTACATGCCTGCCATGATCTCTCTGAAGGTGGTTTGGCTGTAGCTGCCGCCGAAATGTCGCTTGCCGGACTGCTCGGAATGACGATTGACGTAGGATTGATACCCCTGGAAGATGCCGCTCCGGGAGGATTGGGCTATGGAGCCGTGCCAGAAGATGCGTACTCCTACGATGAACTCAACACCATCCTACTTTTCAGCGAATCGGCTTCGCGCTTCCTCGTAGAGATCGCGCCCGGTAATCAAGACACATTTGAGTCTTTCATGCGCGCTAATGGCGTGCAACATTTTGCCCGGATTGGCACAGTCACCGAAACGGAACGCTTCGTAGTGCGAAACCGCCGCCAGGTGCTCATCGATACCCCCGTGAGCGAACTGCAAGAGGCATGGAGAGGAAAGGTGAGCAAGCATGCATAACCCGCGTGCCCTTGTGCTGCGTGCCCCTGGCATCAACTGCGATCGTGAAACTGCTCACGCATGCCGTCTTGCCGGTTTTGAGACCGACCTGCTGCACATAAACCAGCTGCTCAAGGCGCCGGAACGCCTGCTCGACTACCATTTTCTGGTTATTCCGGGTGGATTTTCTTATGGCGATGACCTCGGCGCTGGAACGCTGCTGGCAAAGAATCTGGCGATCCACCTGGGAAGGCAATTAGAGCAGTTTATTGACGAGGGTCGCCTCGTGCTGGGTATTTGCAATGGCTTTCAGGTGCTTGTGCGTGCCGGGCTTTTACCGGGTATGAGAAGCTGGTCGCTTGATGCCCTTCAAATTCCGGTCTCAAGCCTCACTAATAACGCCTCCGCACAGTTCGAATGCCGTTGGGTCACCTTGTCCGCGCAGCCGGGCCCGTGTATCTTCACACGAGGCATCGATCATCATATAGAACTGCCGGTTGCACATGGTGAGGGGCAGTTCGTATTAGCCGAGCCCGCGCTGCTGTCCGCATTACAAGATCATGGACAGGTAGCGCTAGTGTATACTATCAATGCGTGGCAGATATCACCCTCATCTGCCACGCCCCAATTTTCAATTTTCGCCCAGGACTCTTCCCAGCCCGTACCCTATCCTGATAATCCTAACGGCTCCGTTGGCGATGTCGCTGGCATATGCAACGCGCAGGGTAACGTATTTGGCCTGATGCCTCATCCCGAACGCTACGTCCATGCGCTTCAACATCCACAACGCCAGGACATACTCGGCACCAATCCATCCCGCCAACGCCGACAAGTCGATAAATCGACTTTCTACAGTAGACCCCGATTTATCGAGGGGCGAGCGAAGCGAGGCGGGATGCAAGGAGAAGAAGGACAGGGCGACGGGCTGCTACTCTTCAAGAACGCCTTTGAGTATGCGAGGAACATGGCCGCAATAAAACGACCTATCACCTACACCTCCAGCGGTGTTGACATCGCCGCCGCCGGTGCTGCCAAGGAGCTAATGAAAGAGGCGGTTCGAGCGACTCATGGGCCAGAGGTTCTGGCCGGAATGGGGGCCTTTGCGGGCGTCTTTAACCTTGGCAGCTTCCGGCAGATGCGCCAACCCGCGCTGGTAGCCTCGACAGATGGTGTCGGCACAAAGACATTGCTTGCAGCGCAAGCCGGGCGCTTCGCTACCATCGGCTATGATCTTGTCAATCACTCGGTCAATGACCTGCTGACCCAGGGGGCCAGGCCGCTTTTCTTTATGGACTACCTGGCAATGGGAAAACTCGATCCTGTGATAGCTGCCACGATTGTCCAAAGTGTTGCAGCAGCCTGCCAGGAAGCAGGCTGTGCGCTGCTGGGAGGCGAAACAGCAGAAATGCCCGATGTCTATTTGCCCGGAGCCTTTGACCTGGCAGGCACCATCGTCGGCATCATCGAGCGAGACGAACTCATTGGCAGCGGGCAAGATATAGCTACAGGCGACATTTTGCTAGGGCTGCCTTCAAGTGGCTTGCACACTAATGGCTACTCGCTTGCCCGGCGCGTCCTTGCTCCCTATGCACTCGCTACCATATTTCCTGAACTCGGTGAGCCATTAGTCGATGCGTTGTTGCGCCCCCATCGCTGCTACCTGCGAGAGATACAGGCATTGCGTGAGCATTGGGACATCACCATCAAGGGCCTCGCTCATATCACCGGCGGGGGTTTTGAGGGCAATATATCACGTATTTTGCCGGCGGGCTTACAAGCGGTCATTGAGACAGGCGCGTGGAACGTTCCGCCCATCTTCGAACTGCTTGGCCGCCTGGGACAGGTGCCCCGGCAAGAGATGTATCGCACGTTGAATATGGGTGTGGGCATGGTGCTGGTCGTTTCACCAGAAGTGGCTGTGCATGCACGGCGCGTACTCCCCGAATTGCTCACCGTGGGACATATCACAGAGGGCGAAGGGGTTGTATTAGAAGGAGAAGCTTTATGATCGATCATCCAGCACTCGGCCCTCTATTAGCCGAGGGCAAAACCAAGCTGATATATGCCTATCCGGACGATGACAACCTGGCCTACATGGTCAGCAAAGATCAAATTACAGCAGGTGACGGCGTCCGCCGCAATGAACTTGTTGGCAAATCGCGTTGGAGCACCATCACGACAGCCAATGTCTTTCGCCTGTTGAACGGAGAACAGATTGCAACACATTTTGTCGAGCAGATCAACGACGTGACCCTCCTTGTACGGCGCTGCTCGATGTTGCCCATCGAGCAGGTAATGAGGCGCATCGCCACCGGTTCCTATCTCAAACGCCATCCCGGAGTGAGCGAGGGCACGCGCTTCGAGCCGGTCCTGGTCGAGACCTTTCTCAAAGACGATGCTCGCCACGATCCACAAATCTGGGAAGACGATATCATCGAGATGGGCCTGGCAGGTCCACAGGAGATCGCATGGATGGCTGCCCAGGGACGCCGCGTCTTCGAAACGTTGGAAAGAGCCTGGGCTACCATAGATGTAACGCTCGTTGATCTTAAGATCGAATTTGGCCGTGACACTCAAGGAAACCTGCTGGTAGCCGATGTCATCGATAACGATAGCTGGCGCCTCTGGCCCGGTGGTGACAAAAACCGCATGCTGGACAAGCAAGTCTATCGCAACCTGAAAGAAGTGACCTCCCAGGACCTCCAGGACGTTGCCGACCGCTACGCCGTGGTAGCAGATCTTACAGGGAAATTGAAACCCGCTCTTCAGCAAGATTGATAGGAGCAAACATATGGAGCGCCTGCACGATGCCTGTGGAATAGTCGGGATATATGCCAGGCAAAACGGTGAGAACATCGATGTGCGCCGCTATCTGACCCTTGCGCTGACTGCCCTGCAGCATCGCGGACAGGAAAGCGCCGGCATGGCAGTCTATGATAGTGAAGGCAAGATAGTCAGCCGTGTCAGTATGGGTAAAGTGCGCGAAGTCTTCTCCGATACCGGTACAGGTTTACCCGAAACGCGCTGTGGCATCGGCCATGTGCGTTACTCCACGACCGGCTCAAGCTGCGTTGAGAATGCCGGTCCATTTGTCGTGGGTGCCTGGCGCGGCCAGTATGACACCATCGCCGTCGCCCATAATGGCAACCTGGTAAACGGAGCAGCCCTGCGCGAGCAACTGCCACGCGAGTTCTTGCACTCTACTACCGATAGCGAAGCCATCGCCCTGCTCTTGTTGCACGCAGAAGGCCCCACACTACGCGAGCGCATGATTGAGACATTCCCGCTGCTACGCGGAGCATACAGCCTTGTAATCCTGGCGGAGGGCAAACTCTATGCAATGCGTGATCCCTGGGGCATGCGCCCACTGTGCCTGGGCCGTATCGCTGAAAACTGGATCGTAGCCTCAGAATCGTGCGCCCTGGATCGCGTTGGCGCGACCTTCGTGCGCAAAGTTGAGCCAGGGGAGTTAATCACCATCGATGAACGTGGTATGCGTTCTGAGATACTCGTACGTATGCCGCGCAATGCGCTCTGTGTATTCGAATACATTTACTTCTCAGACGCTACCAGCCAGTTAAACGGCAGGTATGTCTACACCGTGCGCGAGGCATTAGGGCGCGAGCTGGCCAGGGAACACCCCGTAGACGCGGACCTCGTGATACCTGTGCCGGACTCATCCATCCCTGCAGCGCTGGGCTATGCTGAAGCATCCGGTATACCCTATGGACAGGCGATCATCAAAAATCGCTACAGCGACCGCACCTTTATCAAACCCGACCAGCGCTTGCGCCAGTTAGAAATAGACCTGAAATTCAATATCGTTAAGCCGAAGATCGACGGCAAACGTTTAGTGGTGGTTGATGACTCAATCGTGCGAGGCAATACCATGAAGCGCCTGGTAGCAGCCCTGCGCCATCAGGGCGCGCGGGAAATCCACCTGCGTTCCAGTTCACCACCGCTGCGCCATCCCTGCTATTTCGGCATCGATATCCCGCAGGAGGAAGAATTGATCGCCGCCGGTCGCACTGTCGCAGAGGTTGCGGCATATATCGGTGTGGATAGCCTTGGCTATCTTAGCACCACGGGACTGGGCAGAGCTATAACTTCTACGCAGGGCGGAGACCTGCTCGAAGATGCCGTTGCTGATGCACGCCTGAACAGCGAATTTTGCTATGGCTGTATGCAGAAGCAGGGCTGGCCGTTCGATCCACAGAAGACAGGAGCTACTCACTTCATTATGCCCCTAAAACGCGGTACACTGACGAGAACGCCATGACGAGAACGCCATGAGGGGTGCGCCTGGTGCAGAATCAAGAGCCCTTTTCGGCAATGAGCGGCGCTCCCCGCATATCTCCCCTGATGCTGTACGAGCTT
>WNFH01002034.1_pt1 | contig 17111 bp, 21 predicted proteins | sample 5400411 | NCBI WGS metagenome assembly WNFH01 (sample SAMN13153347, study PRJNA577476) | soil metagenome | isolation source: 200 cm saprolite under Douglas fir tree site 2 hole 3 | place: USA:California | collected 2015-04-18
CTCGCCATCGGCCAGTCCGCGCGAGCGGGTGCGATCGCATTCGTCGGGGTGCTGGTGGTCGGCTTCGCGCTGCACAACGTCACCGAGGGCTTCGGCATCGCCGCGCCGATGACGATGGAGCCCAAGCCGGCGTCCTGGGGCTTCCTCGGACTGGCCGGCCTGATCGGAGGCGGCCCGACGTTCATTGGCACGTGGATCGGTTACCTCGCCAGCTCAAACTACCTCTACGTCGCCTTCCTGGCGATCGCGGCGGGGGCGCTGCTCTACGTGGTCAACGAGCTCTTCCACGTGGGCCGACGGCTGAGCACACCACCGGTCTTCGCGTGGGGAATGCTCTTTGGCTTTCTGACCGCCTATGCCACGGACCTTGTCCTAACCCTCGCTTCGAGTTAGTGCGACTCCCCATCCCTGCGGCGCACTTGCGTGCGCGGCAGGACTTCCCCACGTGGTGGGGAAGCTAGCTACTCATAATCGAAGTCGTCCGGCTCGGTGTCGTCCCACTCCGGGAAGCGCCAGCGGAACAGCCGCTCCTGGATCTCGAACAGGCTGTCGAGGGCGTCCTGCACGTGCCCCGAGTCCTTGAGCGGCTCGCGGACGTGACCGGGCATCAGCTCCACCGCCTCGCGCAGCTCGCTGCGAACGGGCGCAGGCACGGTCTTGACACCGTCCCGGTTCATCTCCTCGAGCTGCCAGAGGACCCTGTCGGTCGCCTCCAACATGCGTTGAAAGGCGTAACGGCGCCGGTTCTGCCGGCGCAGGGCGGTCTCCTGCTGCTCGATGCGTGTGCTTGTGTGATCGATCATTTCCTTACCTTGGTTCAGCTACCTTTCCTAGCTTACCGGCTCCGGACTGGTTCACCAAGAGGTGGATTTGGCTGATTTCCTGAGCCGCCTCGAACATCTGTTCCATCCGATCGACGGCTGGGGTGACTTTCGGCGAGGCGCGCGCAAGGCTGCGGTTGTGTTCGTCCTGTACCGGGCCAACGGCCGGTGGATGGTCCCATTCGTGCGGCGGCGCGCCGATCTGCGGGACCATCCGGGCCAGGTGGCGCTGCCTGGAGGAGGCGTCCAGGAGGGCGAGTCAGCCTGGTCGGCGGCTCAGCGGGAGGTGGCCGAGGAGATCGGCGTCCCGGTCGGTCGCCTGGTGCCGCTTGGCGCCGGCGACCCGATCTATGCCGCGGTCTCCAACTTCTCGGTGGTGCCCTTCGTGGCCTATCTCCCCGACCCGGTGCCCGCATTCGTCCACGACGCGCAGGAGCTGGACGGCGTGCTCGAGATCCCGCTCGACCGGCTCCTCGACGACAGCGCGTGGCTGCAGTCCGACGACCCGTGGCGCTTCCGATACCTGGCGCACGAGGAGAGCGTGGTCTGGGGCTTGACCGAGCGGATCTTCGCGGGACTCGCCCCGAAGCTCATCGAAGCGCTCGCCGAAGATCAAAAGCCGGATCCGCCAGCTGGTCGCGCGTGACGGCGGCGCGAGCTTCCATGATGCGGCGAGCACGCGCGACGGTGTGGTGGTCGTTGATGCCGGCGACCGCGATCATCGAGCCCCGCCGCAGGTAGAAGACGCTGAACGGGGGCAGCCCAATGGTGCCCCGTATGACCGTCTCGTCCCATGCCAGCCCCGCGCCCGCGTATTGGACGTTGATGTCGTACTGGTCCGACCAGAACCACGGCGCCTCCGCAAACGGCGCCTCCGCTCCGGCCATCGCGCGCCCGACGGCGAAGCCCTGGCGCTGGGCCGTCTGGAAGTGCTCGACCCTGATCCGCTCCTCGAACAATGGGCTCCAGAACCTGGTGGCGTCTCCGGCGGCGTAGACGTCCGGCACCAAGGTGCGGCCGAGGTCGTCGACGAGGATGCCTTCGTCCACCTCGATGCCGGCGGCGACGGCGAGCTCGGTGCGCGGTGCGGAACCGACCCCGACCAACACCGGCCGCTCGAGGTCCGGCGAAGGCGCCTGGCCCAGCCGCAGGTCGACGCCATGCTCGCGGTGGACGTCGGCCAGGTAGGCGCCCAGCTCGGAGCCCAGCACGCGCTGCAGCGGCTGGGCCATCGCCTCGAACATGGTGACGGCGCAGCCGCGGCGGCGGGCGGCGGCCGCCACCTCGCATCCGATGAATCCGGCTCCGACCACCTGGAGCCGCCCTCCTCCCTCGAGTACCTGACCTAGAAGTTCCGCCTCCGGCAGCTCCCGCAAGTAGATCGCGTCGTCGAAGCCGGCGAGCCTCCGCGCCGACGATCCCGTCGCGATGCAGAGCAGATCCCAAGCTGCGCGCCGCCCACTCTCCTGCACGACCTCGCGATGCTCGAGATCTAATTCGGCGACCCGCGTTCCCAGCATGAGCTCGACACCAAGCTCGCGATACTGCTCGTGAGGGCGCAAACCCAGGCCGTCGCGGGGCACCGTCCCAAGCAGGAGGCCTTTGGACAGGTGCGGTCGCTCATACGGGGCTTCCGGTTCGGAGCCGGCGAGCAGGATCTCGCCTTGAAAGCCCGCGTCACGCAGGCCCGCTGCGGCGGCATCCCCCGCGGGACCACCGCCGACGATTACTGCTTTCGCTGTAGCTCGCGAAGGCGGAGCAGCGACCAGGCCAGGTATCCGCCGAGCACGGCGATGGCAAACGTATAAGCCGCGACGAGGTACGTCATCTGACGCCGCCCGCTTCGTTCGGCGCCGCGATGGCCGCCGGCACCACCTTCTCGGCTGCCTGGTCCATGAGGAGCTCGATGCGATACCGGATCGCGATCATCACGGCGGCCAGAAACAGCGTGCACGCCATGGTCACAAAGAATGCGACGAGCATCTGAGGTGGTAGCGCGTCATTGATCACAACCGGACCTGGATGCTGGGTTCGCCACCAGGTGACGCTGAAATGCACCACGGGTACGTCGATGAAGCCGAAGATGCCCACCACGGCGGCGAAACGCGCGGCCTGGCGCCCTGGGTCGGCGAGCCTGCGGACCATCAGGTAGCCGGCGTAGATGATCCAGAGCACGAGGGTCGAGGTCAAGCGCGCATCCCAGGTCCAGTAGGTACCCCAGGTCGGCTTCGCCCAGATCATGCCCATGACGAGGGTGATGGTCGTGAACACGAGGCCCACCAACGCCGCGGCTCGGGCGAGCCGGTCGGCGGCGACGTTCTCCTTCCACAAATAGGCGATGCCGCCGATGAGGACGAGCGCAAAGCAGCCGTATGCCGCGATGGCAGAGCTGACGTGGAGATAGAAGATCCGCTGCACCGGGCCCTGCAAGGCATCGGTCGGCGCGTACAGGAAGATGAAGCCCGCGGCAACGACCATGGCCGCCACCGCGGCGAGGGCTCCTTTTTCGTACTTAGTCATCGAGGACGAACCGAGCCACAAGAGAGGTGAGCACGACGAACAACAGCTCGCGGGCGCGCACCCGCGCGACCATCGCCGCGAACAGGCATCCGAGCACGGCCATTCCGACGGTGGCGAGGAGGACCGCGGAAACTACTTCGAGCGACAGAGGCACACTGAAGAACAGCGCGAGGGCGGGCAGCAGCACGGCCTCGCAAAGGACCAGGAGCAGCGCCGCCGCCAGCGCCTTGCCGGCGAAGATCGCGGCCGGCGACGCCGGCGTCATGAGCATCGCTTCGAGTGAGCTCTGCTCGCGCTCGGCCGCAAATGCGCGGCCAAATGCGACCAGGCCCGCAAAGACGAGCGCCATCCACAGCACGCCGGGAGCGATGGCCGGCGCGTTTCGCGAGTCGATCTGAAATCCGAAGTTCGCGATCACCAAAGCCAGCACCACGAACTGAGCCAGCGCTGGGACCAGCTCGCGCGTTCGCCATTCGGACCTCATGTCCTTGCGAGCCACAGCCAATGCGACTGCAATTGTCCGCACCTAATGGACGACCCGCAGCCGTGTCGGGACGCCGACCACCCGCCCGCGACGCAGCATCAAGCTGCGCTGGCACAACCGATTGGCAAGCGCGTGGTCATGGGTGGCAATGACTGCGGTCCGACCCCGCATGACGCGCGCGAGCAGGTCCGCGCCGCCAGAGTCGAGGCTCGCGTCGGGCTCGTCCAGCACGAGCAGCTTGGGGTCGTGGAGGACCGCCCGGCCGATCGCCAGCCGCTGCTGGGCGCCGCGAGACAGCTTGTCCGCGGGCCGGTGGGCGAGCTCGGCGAGACCTACCAGCTCGAGCACCTCGGCCACCCGCCCCCGATCAACGCCCTGGAGGGTGCAGTAGAACTCCAGGTTCTCGGCGGCCGAGAGCGCCGGGTAAAGGCCGGGGGCATGGGCGACGAAACCGATGACCCCACGGAGCCGTCGCCGTTCGATCGTCGCGTTGAGCCCGAAGATCTCGATGCGACCCGACGTCGGCCGCGCAGCCGTCGCGAGGATGCGGAGCAGAGTCGTCTTGCCCGCGCCGTTGTCGCCCAGGACCGCGAGGTGCTCTCCGGCATCGACGTCGAGGTCGACCCCATCGAGACCGACTTCGGAACCGAACCGCTGCGTGAGGGAAGCGGCGACGATGACGCTCATCGGCCCAACCTCTCGGGAGTCCCCCCTCCGTTTTCGTCGGGGGTCCGAATCAAGGGCCACAGCACAAAGGGACCCGCGAAGAAAAGGAGCAGCGTGGCGACCACGAGCGTCATGACGCGCCCACCGGGCTGCGCACCCGTGCGGCCACGGGAGCCACCGCAACGCGCCGCTCGCCGGCATTGCCCAGGAGGACGCCGAGGATGATGATCGCCCCGCCTGCCCAGATCCAGCTCACCAGGGGATTGACGAAGATGCGAAACGACGCCGAGCCGTCGCCGTTGGTACCCGCGAGCACCACGTAGACGTCCGCGATGGGGCTGCTGCTGATGGCGACGTGAGTCAAAGACTGGCCGCCAAGCCCCGCATACGTCGCGCGTGCAGGCTCGAGTGTCTGGCCGCCAAGGCTCATCGCAGCCACGAGCTCGGAGTGATCGGCCAGCTCCCGGACCTGGACGCCGGCGTAGGTGAGGGTGTAGCCGGCGACCGTGACCTGCTGGCCAGGCACGAGCGTGACGTCCTTCTCTTGCTGCCAGAAATGCGATGCGGCCAGGCCCAGAACGAGCACGGCCAGGCCGAGATGGGCCAGGTACGCACCGTAGTGACGGCGTCTCCGCATCACGAGGGCCACCGCGCGCGACCACCCTCCGCCCGCCAGGCGCCACCGGCCCGCGGCCCGGGCGTACTCGTAGACCACGGTGACAGCGACGGCGAGCGCCAGCGGGAGGCCCAAAAGCGCAGGCAGCGAACGGACGCCGGCCACGAGCAGGGCCCCCAGCAGGAACGCAAACGCACTCGCCGGCCATCGCAGCGACCGCCACAGGGGCGCGCCGGCGTGTCGCCACGGCACCAACGGGCCGGCCGCCATGAGCGCCAGCAAGGCCGCAAAGAGCGGGCCCGCGGCACGCTCGTAATAGGTGGGACCGACCACGCGCTGCTGGCCGACCATGCCCGATACGAGTGGCAGCATGGTGCCCCAGAACACCACGACGATCACGCCGATGAGAAGCAGGTTCTGCAGCGTGAACGCGCCTTCGCGCGACACCGCCGGCGCAGGGTCGCCATGGCTCTTCAGGTCGGCCGCACGGAAAGCAAGCAGGCCGACCGAGAAGAGCAGGCACACGCCCAGGAACCCGAAGAACCAGGGCCCGATCGCGCTGACCGCGAATGTGTGCACGGACGGGACGATCCCACTGCGCACGATGAAAGTCCCGAACACGACCAGCAGGAAGGCGAGCATCACAAGCCCGAAATTCCACCCGCGCAAGCGCCCGCGGCGTTCCTGGACCTGCGACGAGTGTAGGTAGGCGGTGGTCGCGAGCCAGGGCATGAACGCAACGTTCTCGACCGGGTCCCAGCTCCAATAACCGCCCCAGCCCAGGACGTGGTATGCCCACCACATGCCGAGGACCAGGCCTGCGCTCTGCAGCCCCCAGGCAACGAGCGCAAAGCGGCGCGTGTGGGCGATCCAGGCGGCGTCTGACCGGCCGGCGAGCAGCGCCGCGGCCGCGAAGCTGAATGGGATCGCGAAGGAGGCGAAGCCCGCGAGCACGACCGGCGGGTGGATGAGCATGCCGCCGTCACGCAAGACCGGGTTGAGTCCCAGGCCGTCGGGGGGAGTGATCTGGAGGACGTCGAAAGGGCTGGCGACGAGGACGAGCACGACGAGGAAGAAGGTCAGGATGGCGGCCATGATCCCCGCCGCGTAGGCGGCCAACCGAAGGCCGATCCTCGCGCTCGCCAGCAACGAGGCGCTGCCCAAGATGCCGAGGATCAGCGCCCAGTAGAGGAGCGATCCCTCCTGACCCCCATAGAAGGCGGCCGCCACCAGGGCGATCGGGGTCGAGAGATCGCTGTGCTCGACGACGTAGGCAAGCGAGAAATCATGGGTCAACAAGGCGGTTTCGAGAAGGACGCCGGCCCCCAGGATCATCACGGCCGTCGCGTAGAACGCACGCCGCCCGACCTGGATCATCACGCCGTTCTCCGAATACCCGGCCCATAAGGACAGCAGCGCGGAGAACGCGGCCAGGACCAGACCGGCGAGCAAGGCACCGGAGCCGAGAAAGGCCAGTGTCACGTCGCCGAGGTCCGCCGCATATTTCGCGGCATCGACGGCCGGAGCCAAGGAAAGGGTGGCGCAGCTAGGAGCGCATTGCTAAATGCGTGACGACGCTGCGCCGGGCCCCCTGACGCCGGCTTCAGCGCCTGTCTCGGGGCCCCCGCCGAATCGTCAGATTCCGCGGGGTGAGACGGCGCCCGGCCGTCTAGGACGCGAAGATGCAAGGAACTTCGGCGAGGGGACACTGAAGTCACTGCGTGTAGGGAGTCGTGGAAAAGCGCGACGGGCACTTCGCCAGCAGGGCGCGCGCGTGGAAGACGCCGTCCGCACCGAGCCTGCCGTCGGCGACGACAGTGATGCCCGGCCGGAAGATGTCGGGCACCGTGCCTGTGTAATCGACCAGCATCGACGCGGTCCCGTCTTTCTCGGTGAAGCGCACGTGCAGGCCGCCATCGCTGCGCTGGATGTCGTCCTGCACGACGCCTGCGACGCGCACGTCGCCGGTCGCGGGCGAGTGCGCGCGGAGCTCGGACACAGTGAGGTAGTACTCGGACGATCCGCCCGAGGCTGAATAGACCAGGTAGCCGACGCAGGCAGCCACGACCGCGATCGCGATGCCCCAGCGGATCATGTAGCGATCAGCCTCACGTAATGGTCGAGAGTGGGCGCGTCGAGCGGCCCGGCGAACGACGCGGCCACCACGCCGCCGGCATCGATGAAGATCGTCACGGGCGGGCCGACCACGCCGTAGTCCTGGTATCTGCCCGATACGATCGGCCCCACCGGATATGTGTGGGGGTGTTGCTGCTCGAACGACCGGACGCCCGCGGCTGTGTCCTGCATGTCGGCGCCGACGAACGCGACTCCAGGGTGGGCTGCCGAAGCGTCGGTCAGGATCGGCAGCTCCTGCCTGCACGGTCCACACCATGACGCCCAGAAGTTCACGACGACCGGCTTGCCGCGCAGCTGGTGGATGCCCACCTCCTGCCCGTCGAGCTGCTGGATGGCCAGGTCCGGGGCCGTATGGCCGAGGAGGTGAGGACTCGTCATGGCCGCGTGCTGAAGGCCCCATGCCAGCGACACCATCAGGGCGGTGCCGAGGACGATCGCGCCGGCCGAGATCAAACCGGACCTGACGTTCAACGCGCTGAGTCTAGTCGACGGCAGTGAGCGAATTGGACGCCGCGATCCGGCCATATATGCGGCCGCTTGGCTTGATCGTCCGCTCCAGAGACTTGCGGTCGACCCCGATCAATCCGAAGTGGGTGGCGTAGCCCCGCGCCCACTCGAAGTTGTCCGTGTTGGTCCAGTGGAAGTAGCCGCGCACGTCGACGCCGTCGCCGATCGCGAGCAGCACATTGGAGAGCGTCTCGGTGATGAAACGGCCCCGCCACTCGTCATCGTCGGTAGCAAGCCCGTTCTCGGTGATATAGACCGGCTTCCCAAGCGTGCCCAGCTCGTTGAGCACCACCCGCATCCAGGCCGGGTCTGTGCTGAGTCCCATATCGGTGACCGGGCGGCCGGGAACATTGAAGCGCCGGATGAATTGCTCACCAGGCCGTCGAGCGTCGAACGCGCACATCTGGCCCCAGTAGTGAGCGATGCCGATGTAGTCAGAAGTCGCCTCCACGACCCGCCGCAGCATTCCTGGCGCTACGGGCCAGCGATCGAGCGCCAGCTGCGACGCCTTCGCAGCCCAACGGTCGCCCGGTTTCGTGGAGGCCGGGAGAAAGAGCAGCTTGTGATGCGACAGGCCGACCAGGCTCTCGGGCCACCGGCGCTTGATGGCGTTGTATGCGAGCTCATGCGCCTTGTGCATGTTGTTGGTGACTCGGTACATCGCGGCAAGGTCTCCCTTGCGCCCGGGTGGGAACTCGCCGGTTATCCAGGCGTTCGCTGCATAGAGATTCGGCTCGTTGATCGTGCACCACAGCCCGACCAGATCACCGAGCTGATCGACGACGCGATGCACGAACGGTAGAAACGCATGCGCTGAGTCTTTCGCCGACCATCCGCCTTTGCTTGCGAACCAGCTCGGGCTGGTGAAGTGGTGCAGCGTCACCATCGGCTGGATGCCCTGCTCGCGCAGCTCGCCGAGCACGTCCCGGTAGTGGCGGATCTGATGCGCGTCGAACTCGCCCGGCGAAGGCTCGATGCGCGACCACTCGACCGAAAGCCGGTGAGCGTTCTGGTTCAGCTCTCGCAGCAGCGCGAAGTCTTCGCGGTAGCGGTGGTAGTGGTCGTTCGCGACCGCCGACGAATCGCCGTTCGCGATCCGGCCAGGTTGCTGCTCGAACTCCCACCAATCGCAGTTGCGGTTGTCGCCCTCGACCTGGTGGGCGGCGCTGGCCGTGCCCCACAGGAATCCCTCGGGGAAACCCCGCGCCCGATGCGCTTCGGCACTCATGCGACGCTGGCCTGCTTTTCCACCTTGGGCGGCGGCACATACTCCCAGCGGACGGGCTTGTCACCATCCATGTCCACCACCAGCATCCCGGCCTTGTCCACGGCCTTGCGGTACATCTCGCGCTCGTTGTGCGGCCGGCCGTCGAGCATGATCCACGCCGCCTGCAGCGGGTCGGCGTGGCTGACGATGGCCATCGTTTCGCCCGGATGTTCGCGCGCCATCCGTCGCATTACGCCCAGGATCCGCCCTCCCATGCGGTCGACCGACTCGTCCCCTGGGACCAGGCCGCGCCTGGCCTTGTGCACGAACCAGAGCGGGCGCCGCAGCGGGATGTGCCAGTACGGCAGCCCCTGAAGGTAGCGGCTGAACTCGGCCTCACGAAGCTCGGGATCGGCCTCGAGGATGGCGGGCGGATCGAGCCTCGAGTTGATCAGCTCGGCCGTCTCGACCGCGCGAGCCAGCGGGCTGTGCACGATGCGCCGCAGGTTCACCGTTCTCAGGCTGTCCCCCACCGCGGCCGCCTGCGCGCGGCCGAGAGCGCTCAGCTGGAAACCGTCGAGATGGCCGTACAAAAGCCGGCGCGGGTTCTCGACGTCGGCGTGCCGGATCAGGTAGACGCGCGTGGACACTGCTGTGATCGTAACTTCGGGAGTGATCCTCCCCACCGGCGCTACGCGCCACCTCCCCGCGTGGCGGGGAGGCTAGGAGCGGAACGCGCCGACTGAGGTGCGGTTGGTGCCGGACGATCGACCGGCCTCGAGCGCGTGAAACGCCTCGCGGAGCAGGTTCCCCGTGTATTCGCGGCGGTTCATCAGGCCCGCCTCGGCGTCGCGCGCCGCCGGGATCGCGTCGATGGTGGCCGCCCCGCAGCTGACGGTGATCCGCTTCCAGTTGCCGCTGGTCGCAAAGTCGTGGGACGCGATGCTGCGCCGGATCTTGTCGGCGGCGAGGGTGGCTCCCTGCTCGTCGGTCTCTGGGAGCACGATGGCGAAGTGTGGTGGCCCTTCGACGTCGAGGAAGGCGACGGTGTCGGTGTCGCGGATCGCCTGCCCCAGCCGCTCCGAGATCTCGCGCAGGAGCCCCTCCAGCTGAATGTGCCCGAGCTCCTTATGGACGTGCTCGGCGTGATCGAGCTCGACGACCAGGACCGAGAGCGCGCGGTGGTAGCGGACGGCCCGGTTGGCCTCCTGGCCGATCAGTGCGTTGATGAACTGGGAGTTCCAGATCCCGGTCACGGGGTCGACCACCCCGAACAGGGGGCTCGAGGTTCGGTCCGACTGGCTGTGGCCGCAACTCGGGCAGTATTGGGCCCCGTCGGGCAGCTCCGAGTTGCAGTACCAACAGGAGCCCACGGCGGGCATTCTACCCCCGGGGTCAGAATTTCCAGTCATGAGTGACCAGGGCGAGCTGTTCCAGCTTCCAGCCGTACCAGAGCCGAATGCCCCCCTGGCGACCCGCCTGCGGCCGAGGAGCTTCGACAACCTGGTGGGCCAGAAGCGGGTGGTCGAAGTGCTGAGGGGGCTCACCGCCTCCGGCCACCTCCCGAGCATCGTGCTCTGGGGGCCGCCCGGGAGCGGCAAGACCACGCTGGCGGGGCTGCTGGCGGCCGAGACCAAGGCCCGCCTGGTCGCCATGTCGGCGGTGACCGCCGGGGTCGCCGACCTCCGCAAGGTGGTGGCGGAGGCGCGAGTTCACCGGCGTGCCGGCCTCCAGACGGTGCTCTTCATCGACGAGATCCACCGCTTCAACAAAGCGCAGCAAGACGCCATCCTTCCGCACGTCGAGGACGGCACGGTCACGCTCATCGGCGCCACGACTGAGAACCCTTCCTTCGAGGTGATCGCGCCCCTGCTGTCGCGCAGCCGGGTGTTCCGGCTGGAAGCGCTGGAGCGTGAGGACCTTCAGAAGATCGTCGAGCGGGGAGCGACTGAGGTGGGCGCGACGATCACTGTTCGAGGCATGGAGGCGTTGCTCGAGGGCGCGCGCGGTGATGCTAGGGTGGCGTTGAACGGGCTGGAGGCGGCAGCTGCGCTCGCCGGCGGTGACGAAATCGGGCCCGACCATGTCGAGCGAGCGCTCCAGGAAGGACACCTCCTCTACGACCGCGCCGGCGACCAGCACTACGACATCGTCTCCGCGCTGATCAAGAGCGTGCGCGGCAGCGACCCGGATGCTGCCGTGTACTGGCTGGCGCGGATGCTGGAGGCAGGCGAGGATCCACTGTTCGTCGCGCGCCGTTTGGTCATCTCGGCGGCCGAAGACGTCGGACTCGCCGATCCGCAGGCGCTGCAGGTTGCCATGGCGGCGCAGCAAGCCGCGCATTTCGTGGGCATGCCCGAAGCAGTTCTGCCGCTAACCGAGGCAGCGCTCTACCTGGCGCTCGCTCCGAAATCCAACTCCGCGCTCACGTCATACGGCACGGCCCGCGAGCTGATCGCTCAGACCGGCAACGAGCCCGTGCCGCTCCACCTGCGCAACGCCGTTACCGGCTTGATGAAATCGATGGGCTACGGACGGGACTACAAGTACGCCCATGACTACGAGGGCGGCGTCGCCAATCAGGTGCACTTGCCCGAGAAGCTGAAGGGCCGCAAGGTCTACAAGCCAGGCCCGCGGGATCTGGGCTCCCCGCCACGCGGGGAGCTCCGGCCTCGCCCGCAGGGCGACGCGGGTGAGGGGAAAACTTAGACTTTCCAACTCGTGGCCGACGCGCTCGTGATTTTGAAGCCTGATGCCGGCTACCGGCTCGCCGCGCGCGCCGGGATCTGGCGCTGGCTGTCGTCCGAGCGCGAATGGAAGCTCGAGTCGCTCACGTGGTTCCAGCCGCCCGCCGCTCTCATCGAGAGTCACTACGACTTCCTGAGGGACAGGCCCTTCTTCGGCTGGCTGGTGGACTTCATGACCGCCCTCCCGATGCCGGTTGGGCGAGTGACCGCATCGGCCGAGGCTCTCGAGCGCATGCGCCACGACCTCGGCGAGACGCGGATCCAGCAATCGCGTCCCGGCTCGCTGCGTGAGCGATATGGAATCTTCGGCGGTGTCAACTGCCTGCACCTTTCGGATGCACCGGAGACCGGCGCGTCAGAGGTGGCGCGATGGGCGAAGTTCGTTCAGCTCGACAAGATCGATGCAGGCCTCGAGGTCGCGACCGACAAGCCCGACCACACGTTCCATCTGCGGTCGCTGGCCACGCAGGTGGCGGGAGGCATCCACGTTGACCTTGCGTCGCAGATGATCCGCGAGCTGCTTGCCGAAGAGTCCGCCGTGGAGGGTTCGCAGCTCGAGGCCCTCGGGCGCATCATCCTGGGGGCGTTGGCTTAGTCTCGGCGGCTCGTTCGACCGCAGGAACGTGGACCGTCACGGCCTTGTTGAACAGCTCTGAGTTGGGCACCACCAGCAGGTCGCCGGCGTCGGTCTTCATCAGCGTCACCCTCAGCTTCACCTCCGTCACCGTGCCCGCACCGACCCCTTCAAGCGTGATGCGATCGCCGACCCTGATGTGGCGCTCGAGCAGAATGTAATAGCCGGACACGTAGTCCTTGAGCACGTCCTGGACCCCAAAGCTGGCGATGAATGTGGCCAGGACGATGCCGAAGAGCGCCACATTCGCACTCTGAACCGCGAAGGAGATCGCGACCGCCGCGCCCAAGCCGATCAGCCCGAACGTCACCACTCGGCCGACGATCACGACCATCTCGGGTCGGATATGGCGCCCGCTCAAGAGTTGGGCCGCTCGGCGAGCTAGCAGCCTCGCGACGACCGCGAATGCGATGAAGACGAGGGCGCCGACCAGGACATACAACAACGTGGTGGGGTCGGGCGAAGACCAGGGGACGGCCGCCAGCGGCGGCGGCGTCACCGCTTTTTCTCGGCTGCTTCCTCCGCGGCCGGAGTCTCGCCCTCCGCGGCGGCCTCGCCCTCGGCGCCGGCTTCGCCCTCGGCAGGAACCACGGCCTCGGCGGCCGGGATCTCCTCCTCGACCTTGAGCTCGCGCTTGTGGACGATCTTGACCACCAGCTCATCCGCGTCGATGAGCACGGTCACGCCCTTGGGCACGCTGATGTCAGACACACGGACCTCCGACTCGATCTCCTCCAATGGAGTCAGGTCGACTTCGAAAGCCTCGGGGATGTCGGTCGGCAGGCACTCCACGCGCAGGGCATGTATCGGCTGAAGTATGTCCGCGTCCCCGCGTTTGACCGCGGCGGACTCGCCCGTGAGGTGTATCGGGACCTCGACCGTGATCTTCTCCTCGAGGCTGACCGCGTAGAAATCGACATGGATGGGTCCGAGGCGCCGCGGGTGGGTCTGGATCTCGCGAACCAGCACCTTCTCGGTGCGACCGCTGTCCACCAACAGGTCCACCAGGTGGGTCCGCCCCGACTTCAGGAAGACCTTCTGGAACTCGAGGCGGTCGAGCACAAGCGCGGTCGGCTTGGTGTTATGGCCGTAGACGACGGCCGCCAGCTTGCCCTGGCGGTGTAGCCGCCGGGTTCGCTTGCCGAGAAGTTCGCGGGTGGATGCGTTCAGTTGCATGGTTGAACCTCGGGGTGGAGGAACCCCGGCATTCTACCGCAACCGCGAGAGGCCAATTCCGAAAGGACGCGTTCCGCGGCTAGGGCGAAGGGCTCGGAAACGCGTTTTGCAGGGTCGCGAAGGAAGCGATCCCGATGACCACGAGGAGGCCGATTATCACGCCGAGCGCGATCCCAACGAAACCGGTGATGATGCCAGCCATCGCTTGGCCGCCCCCGCCCAAAGTGCCCTGAGACTGGGCGATCCGGCCGCGAGCCCGGAATCCGAGCACGACCGCCACGATTCCCAGCGGGAGCGCCGCGAGCTCGACAAGGCCGTATGTACAGCAACCAAACGGAGTCAGCGCTGCTGAGACGATTCCACAGACCAAGGCAGCAGTGGCGCCAGGGGCAGACATCCCAGGCATTCCACCCGGGACCATCGGGTACGGCTGCGGCTGGAACGGCGGTGGTGGGCCGGGCGGCTGCATGCCTGGCGGCGGCGGGGGTGGCGGCTGCATCGGTGGGCCTGGTGGCGGGGGTGGGGTCCCTGGTGGAGGCGGAATAGCCATGCGCGGATGTTAATGGCTGCTTTAAAAATTACAACCTGAATCTTGGGTTAGGCCGTTTGGGGCCAGGCTCAGGTCGGGCCGTTGGGGAAGCGTTTTCGCAGCCAGTCGACGATCCCCTGGAGCGGTGTGCCCGGCGTGAACAGCTCGGCCACGCCCTTCTGTTTGAGGGCAGCGATGTCGTCGTCGGGGATGATGCCGCCGCCGAAGACGATGATGTCGGTCGCCTTGCGGCGCTTGAGCTCCTGGACGACGGCAGGAAAGAGGGTCATGTGAGCGCCGGAGTGGATGGACAGGCCGATGACCTGCGCGTCTTCCTGCAGCGCGGCGTCGACGACCATCTCCGGCGTCTGGCGCAGCCCGGTGTAGATGACCTCAAAGCCGGCATCCCGCAGCGCGCGGGCGACGACCTTCACGCCGCGGTCGTGGCCGTCGAGGCCGACTTTCGCCAGCACGATGCGAACCGGCCGGACCGCCGTGGAAGCCGGCATCAAATCACGGCGCGTTCGGTATATGTGCCAAACACCTCGACCATGGTGTTCATGATCTCGCCCTCCGTCGCGTAAGCCCGCACTGCCTCGAGGATGTAGGGCATAAGGTTGTCCGTGCCGGCCGCGGCCTTCCGCAACTGCGTGAGAGCTGCCGAGCAGCGGCTCTGGTCGCGCTTCCTGCGCACCTCGCGGACCCGCGCGACCTGCTCGCTCTCGAGCTTCGGGTCGATGCGCAGGATCTCGATGGGCTCTTCCTCGTCGACCTTGAACTCGTTGACGCCGACCACGAGCCTTCGCTTCTGCTCCAGCTCCTGCTGATAGCGGAACGCCGAGTCTGCAATCTCCTTCTGGAAAAAGCCCGCCTCGATCGCGGGAATGACGCCGCCGAGCTCCTCGATGCGCTTGAAATAGTCCTCGGCCTGGCGCTCCATCTCGTCAGTCAGCGCCTCCACGAAGTAGCTTCCGCCGAGCGGATCGACGGTGTTGGCGACTCCGGTCTCATAGGCGAGCAGCTGCTGCGTGCGCAGCGCCAGGCGTGCCGCCTTGTCGGTGGGCAGGGCGAAGACCTCGTCCATGGCGTTGGTGTGCAGCGATTGCGTGCCGCCCATGACGGCGGCCAGCGCTTCGATGGCGGTGCGCGCGATGTTGAGCTCCGGCTGCTGGGCGGTCAGCGAAACGCCCGCGGTCTGGGTATGGAACCGGAGCTTCCACGAGCGGTCGTCCTGGGCGCCGTAACGCTCGCGCATCCATCGAGCCCAGATACGGCGGGCGGCGCGGAACTTGGCGATCTCTTCGAAGAAATCGATGTGCGCGTCGAAGAAGAACGACAGCCGCGACGCGAAGTCGTCGATGCGCATGCCTCGCTCGATACACGCGTCGACATAGGCCATCCCATCCGCCAGGGTGAAGGCCAGCTCCTGCGCCGCGGTCGAGCCCGCCTCGCGGATGTGGTAGCCCGAGATGGAGATCGTGTTCCATTTCGGCACCTCTTTCGCGCAGTACTCGATCGAGTCGACGACGAGCCTCATCGACGGCGCGGGCGGAAAGATGAACTCCTTCTGCGCGATGAACTCTTTGAGGATGTCGTTCTGCAGTGTGCCTCCAAGCCCGGACGCCGGCACTCCCTGCTTCTCGGCCACCGCGATGTACATGCACAGAAGGATCGCCGCGGGCGAGTTGATCGTCATCGAGGTCGTGATGTCCCCGAGCGGGATGCCCTCGAACAGCGTCTCCATGTCGGCGAGCGAGTCGATGGCCACGCCGCAGTGGCCGATCTCGCCGCGGCTGGTCGGCGCGTCCGAGTCCTGCCCCATCAGGGTCGGCATGTCGAACGCGACGGAAAGTCCCGTCTGGCCGCTCGCGAGCAGGTACTTGTAGCGGCGGTTGGTTTCCGCGGCCGTCGCAAAGCCGGAGAACTGCCGCATCGTCCACAGGCGGCCCCGGTAGCCGCTGGGGTGGATGCCGCGCGTGTACGGGAACTGGCCCGGCAGCTCCTCCTCACGCCTGGGCAGGTCGCTGGACGTGTAAAGGGGCTGGAGCGGGACTCCCGAGATGGTCGACGTCTCGATGCCGTCGTCACGCGCCGGCGCCGACTCGTAGTCCTCCTTCCATGCCTGCTTGGGGTCGCGCGCTCGAACTTTCACTGAACTGATTATCGCTTTCGGTCCAGGATCTCCTCGGCTGTTCCGAATGGGGTGCCTTCGGCCACCAGGCGCTCGGCCATCGCCGGATCCTCTGCCAGCGCCCGCCGCACCCGATCCCGCGCAATCTCCGCTGCCGCCTCAGCGGTCTCATCCTCGAGCCGTTGCCGCGCCAGCTCGCGGTCGCGGCCACTCGACTCGAGGTGCCGGCGGTGGGCGAGAACCGCCTCCCAGAGCCTGTCGATGCCTTCCTGCTTGGCGGCCGAGGTCGCGATGATGGGTGGTTTCCACACCTTCGGGGTCCCGGGGATGTTCGACAGGCTCAGCATTCCTCGCAGCTCCGTGACGGCGCGGTTCGAACCTTCGAGGTCGGCTTTGTTGACCACGAAGATGTCGGCGATCTCGAGGATGCCTGCCTTGATCATCTGCACGCCGTCGCCGAGGTTCGGCGTCAAGACCACGATGGTTGTGTCGGCGACAGCAGCCACCTCCAGCTCCGACTGCCCCACCCCGACCGTCTCGAGGATCACGGGATCGAACCCGAAGGCGCCGAGCAGCCGGATCGTCTCGCGCGCGGCGAGCGACAGGCCGCCGAGATGCCCGCGCGCGCCCATGCTGCGGATGAAGACCTTGGGGTCGAGCGCGTGACGCTGCATACGAATGCGATCGCCGAGGATCGCGCCGCCGCTGAACGGCGAGTTGGGGTCCGTGGCGACCACGGCCACCGAGCGATCGAGCTTCCGCAAAAGCGTGACGAGCACGTCGACCAGAGTCGATTTACCAGTGCCGGGCGCGCCGGTGAAACCGACCACATAGGCCTGGGCCCGGTCCTTCAACGCATGCTGGAGGCCCCTGGCCAGCGGATCGCGTTTCTCAACGAGGCTGATCGCACGGGCGAGGGCGCGGACGTCGCCGGAGC
>WNFH01001253.1_pt1 | contig 17080 bp, 15 predicted proteins | sample 5400411 | NCBI WGS metagenome assembly WNFH01 (sample SAMN13153347, study PRJNA577476) | soil metagenome | isolation source: 200 cm saprolite under Douglas fir tree site 2 hole 3 | place: USA:California | collected 2015-04-18
GCGCAAAAGTGACTTACAGACAGCGCATGATCTCAGCCACATAGTTCTCCCTCAAAAATCGTGCGGGAACAGGGTTAAGCCCGTTTTTCCGACGCTCTCAAGCGACGCATACCCTTTCGCAAACATCGCCCCGGCCAGTGCTTTCATATCTGGATCCCCAGAATCGACAGCCCTGAGCAGTTCCTGGCCTGCGTCTTGATGTCCGAACCTGCACCACATCACTCCGTAAAGAAACACATAGTTGCTGTCCATCCTGGTCTCCCCTTTAATCAGCGTTTGGAAACGTCAATCGCATTCCAGCTCTTAGCTTTTTGCCGAGCCTGGAGGGAACTTCTTGAACATCTTCGCGACACCTTTGTCCAGGTTCTTTTCATTTTTCTCGGCCTTGCTGGACAGGGTGTCCTCAGCGCTGCCGCGCCAAATCAACTGCTTGGTTTTTGCGTCGTACATGTCGACGACCAGGGTTCCCTCTTTGTAATCCTGTTCGGTTGTCGTCGCCTCGCCGAACCCTCCGCCCCCGAATCGTCGCCAGCCCCATCCCCCACCGAAGCCGTCATAGAAGGTCTGAAGTGATCTCTGAGTCTGGGTCGTCTTAATCGCCACGATAGCCACATCGCCACCGTTGTCCACCTGAGTCCAACCCTTGGCTGCCAATTGGGCATCCACCGCATTCTTGATTCGGGCGTCCCAGAGGGAATTCGCTGGCTTGATTTCCTGCCAGGAATAGGTCTTGTACTGAGAGAAATTGGCTTGATGATCAAAGTCGGTCTTGACCTGCTGCGCAAATGCGGCTCCCAGCGCAACCAGGAAAAGCACAGTGCAAACTGCTGTACGGCTTATGGGCTTCATATGAGCCTCCTTTTCGGAAGTCAGGAATGCATTTGCATTTCCAAACATCCTTCCGACTCAAAACACTCCATTTGATCGTTGTGGTGGAGGGCTTTGTGAGTTCGTCCGCCTGAGGATTCGACAGGCATGGAAGCTGGCATCGTCGACTAGTTGACTCACTGTCCGCATGTGGACGCTGCGATGGTTCCTTCCCCGTGCGGTACTGATCTTGAGCTAGGAAAACCTTGTGCCTGTTGCCGAGGTAACGTTTGGAGACATGGATGCATATCAACCGAGAAGGATCATGGATGGAGCTAGAAGGCTACAAATGGCGCGCTCCGACATACCGACAGGTGCCGATTGAACCTCTGATGAAAAGGGATCAAGAGAATGGCATTCAAACTGGGAACCTCGTTTGCGGAACGTTCTTTCTGCTTCATCGCTATCCTGATCTCCGTTTCTGCTGCCACAGTGCGGGCTCAGACTTCAGGCGCAAACGATGCATACCCATTTTCCATTTCGGTTCCGTCTCTTTCGCTGTGCGGCCAGTCTGCGGACGGTTGCTTACTAAAGTCTGCCGCACCTGGTCAAGACGGTTCGAATCTGAACGATGCCGACAGCGGCAATAGCCGCAGCCAGGACGATTGGGTGCACGCTTGGGCGCGCAAAGTGGACGAGGCGCGTGCTAGCCAGCCTCATTTTGTTTCGCCCATAGTCACAACTCACGTCATGCTGGTCCAGCAATACCGTTACGATATGTCTTGGCAGCGAGATCCCTCGGGTGGTACGGTGACCTCGAACTATGGCGCCTCACGAGGTCTGGAAATCATTCCTACAACACGCTTGGAAGTGGGAATATTTCCGCCGGGTTATCTCGTTCATCAATCGAAGACCCCGGATGGGTTTGGAGATCTCTCGTGGCAAGTGAAGTTCCGGGCGTTTTCCGCAACCGAGGGCAAGGGCGACTACTTCGTGGGATTCTTTCTTGGTGGTTCCTTCCCTACGGGCACTCCCCCGAATGGATTGGGCCATACTGTCTTGTCCCCCACTTTCGCGGCGGCGAAAGGCATCGGGCCCTGGGACATTCAGGGCACAATTGGCGCGAATCTCCCAACCAGTGGGACGAATCTGCTGGGCCGCGCGATTGTCTTCAATACCGCCGTTGATTACAGGATCAGGGGAAAAATCTGGCCTATGATCGAGCAAAACTCAATCTTTTGGTCGGGCGGGACGCTGGACGGAAAGAAGGAGGTTTTCCTGACGCCGGGACTCGTGCTCGGCGGCTTTCCACTGGCCGAGCGACTGCATCTCAGCGTTGGCGGTGGTCTGCAGATCGCCGCGACACGGTTTCACCAATACAACCATCGCTGGATTCTCTCGGTGCGCCTCCCGTTCTGAGCGTCGTAGTGTCAGCGGGTCGGTCCCCCAGGAACATGCCCCCAAGTCTGAAGTCAGTCACATTCAGGCCGGCCGCCGCGCCCGCCCGCAACGTTGTTTTCGGGTTTGATCCATTTTCTATTCGGAAGGTTGGGATGAGAGGCCTTCGTCCGCGTGTTGGCGGCGTGTCAGGTGATCGACACGGCGCGCTAAGTGAGATTGAGAATCTGACTCTAGCGAAGAACTTAAGGGTGCTCAGCCCTTGGCAACGGGATTGCTCCAAGTGTCTTTGGTTGCGCTGATCGGTTGCGTGTATGAGGAGTGATCGCAACAAGTCTGCGCTAGCGTAACCCGCGGCGTAAGAGCTTGCGCTTGCGAATTCCGCATTTGATTCACGGAGAAGAACTATGAAATTCGTTTTGTGTGTCGGTATTCTTGCAGCCGTTAGCGCTGTGACGGTTCCTCGCACGACCGCACAGTCCACGCCATCCCAGGAAGGGACAATCGTCAGCGTCCAGAGACGGAACGAGGCGTCACCGCCTGTGAGAGCAGGCGCGGATGTTGGTCATGCGCCATTGCAGTCGCACTACTATCGCTACGACGTTTCTGTGCAATTGAACTGCGAAGTTTACAACCTCCGCTACGAATCAGAATTCGATGACCTACCCTCTGAACTGTCCGCCAACCATCGTGTCCCGGTTCGCTTGAAGAAGAACGTAATGTACCTCGACTTCCCTGGCGACACGGTAAAGATGCGAATCGTTCACCACAAGGTTAGCGAAACACCGTGTCAGCAAAGCGCGACCGCCAAGTAATTGGGCACAGCGAAGCAAAGAGGCTTTGTGCGGAGTACGCGTGGAGCTTTTTGGTCATGAGCCGTTGAGTCCAGTCGTGAAGGCCGGACCGAGAATGGAGCATCTCAAGCTGGACCAAGCCTTGGCGCGAACTGCCAGAGTCTGCTGGACGTTTACCGTCGCCTCGGGCGGAGTGCTAATAATGCGGAGTGCTAGTAATTAAGGATAGGTTTGGTCGCCGCGTCAGTGCACCTCCGCCTCTGCACCATTCAGCGACGGGCCTGCCACTCAGTCCCGGGCGGCTTGCATCGGTCTTTGCGATTGCGTGTTCGAGGGCGAGAGAATCTGCACGGTGATTGCGACGGCGGGAATCAGGTATGCGAACGTTACCCAAACCCACATCAGGGCGCCGGCACATTCTTGGTCCTGAAGGGGGGACAGACTGAACAGCTGAGGTGTGGACAGATAGAAGGGGTACACGAGTCGGTTACAAAACACAAGGAATGCGGAAAGAATGTCACAAGGCAGCGTGGCAAGGAAGAGGTACAGAGGCATGGACCACCGAGGCGCCGCACCCGGTGAAGAGTGCACGATGGGCAACCAGAACAAAAGGCCGGCCACCAGAAAACACATGTCCTCCAAGCTATGCACCCAGTGGGAGCGCATGCCCAACTGAAACGCAACGGGAAGATGCCATCCGATTACGGCAGCCGTGCCCGCCAGCCAACACACCACAGGATGCATAAGACAGCGTTCGAGCCATCGTGCCGGCCGACTGGCGAGGGGAGGATGGCTCCTGACGAAGAGCTTCGGGAGCCCGCACACCAGCGGAAGCGCAGGTGTCCCCGCTAGAATTAGCGGAGCAGCAACCGTCATCAGCAGTAGATGTTTCATCATGTGAATCGTGAGTGACTGATGATCGAGTGTGGCGAGTGGAGACCCGGCGGCAGTCCACACTGAGACGAGACCACTCATAAACGCTGCGAGCCGCCAGCCGGGGATCAGGTTTGGGAAAGCATTTCGAAGACAAAGCCAGCCGCGCAAGTAAACCAATACCGTGACCACCACCAGCGTGGATGTGATGGCGAGTGGGAGTGACCACGACAGCATGTGTGCATGGGGCTCGGACATGGCTAGGTTTACCGTTGCGAAGCCTCGTTTGCGTCGAGCGCCAGCGTTTGCGAAGCATTGCGTGCTGGTTTTTGATTTTCCGGATGTAGCGTTTTCAGGAATGCCACCAGAGCAGTTGTTTCCGCCGGACTGAGGTTTTTCCCGTAGGCCGGCATATTTCCCCCGCCTTGGATCACCTGACGAATAAGTTGATCTTCTGTAAGGCGAAGAGCCACAGTGTCGAGCGCCGGCCCGCGCTGACCTCCTTTGTCGTCCAGCGAATGACAGTTGTGACACTGCTTCGCCTGAAAAACGAGCGCACCATGGCGCTCCAATGCCGTCCGACCATGCAGGAATTCAGCCGGAATCGGCTGACTGCTCCAGGCATCCATCACCGGACTCCAGGGCGTGTGCTCACCCAAGTGTGTCAGAGTGCCGAGGGCTACTGCGACCAGCAGAATCGTGAGCACAGCAATTGGCCTGCGCTTCCAGCTCTTCTCGCCTTCACCCGCTACAAACGGAAGGGCCAGCAGGACAATGATTCCGATGGCAGGACCAGTCAGAAGAATGGGTGTCTCGGCAGATGGAGGCAGGAACGAAAGCAGAGCATACAGCCACAAAAAGAAGAAGTCGGGACGCGGGGCGGTCTGAATGATCGTCGGATCTGGTTGGCCGCTTGGACCAAAGGGACCAAAATGAACCGCACAAACAGCAATTGCAACAAGAATGAAACCGGAGAAGAAAATGTCCTTCCATACCGCCTCAGGCACGAACGGCACACCCTGCTTGTGCGTGAGTTCCTGATATTCCTGCAAATACGTGGCGCGCCGAACGACGCGACCCGGCATGGGCCATTCGTTGATTCCCAGTTTCAGCACCATAAGCAGGTGCACGCCGACAAAAGCAATCAGTAGCCCTGGGACAACAAAAACATGCAAGGCGAAGAATCGTGAAAGAGTCGCGCCGGCAATAATCGGGCCGCCGAGCATCAAGTTCACGGCCCAAGGCCCGATCACCGGAACCCGACTTACGATCGAGGCCCCGATGCCTAGTCCCCAGTAGGCGTCCTGGTCAAATCGCAGTACCTGGCCTGTAAAAGCCATGCCAAGCGTCACGAGTAAGAGAAAGACACCAACGATCCAAGTCAGTTCTCTTGGAAACTTGTAGGCTCCAAAGAGGAAGACCTGCACCATATGGATCAGGACAATCGCGACCATGAAATTCGAGCCCCAGCCATGCAGGGCTCGTATGAACCAACCGAGAGAGATGCCATGATTAAGGGTCTGGAGGCTGTTCCACGCCTCTCCCGCAGAAGGCACATAGATCAGCGCGAGTAAGATGCCGGTGACAATCTGGAGCATGAAACATGTGAGCGCGGCGCTGCCGAAAACATAGAACCAGCTTGCGGTCTCGCGTGGAACCCGGTGCTCGGCCGTTTCGCGAATCGGAGTGCCGAGTTGCAACCGCAGATCGAACCACTCGCCGATTTTTTGGATCAGGCGCATGTCGTCTTCCCTCCGGCCTTATTCGCAACGGGCTGACCAGGGGTCGGCATCTCGCCAGCTTTGATGAGAAGTTTTCCGTTCTCAATTTTGTAGTGGTACTGGAACAGTCCGCGCTCGGGAGGTCCGGAGGCGCGCGAACCGTCTTGGTAGTAAGCACCGCCGTGGCAGGGGCACATGAAGAGACTCGACTGAGGGAACCAGCGAACGGGGCAGCCAAGATGCGCGCAGTTGATGGCAAAGACCTGGAACGTCTGATCATCAACGTTTCGAACCCAGCAGGCGATGTCACCGGTTTCGCCGTCCCAAGCATTGACCACGGGATTCTTGTAAGTGGCGAGCCGAGTCTGGCCAGCAGGGAATTGTTCCAGCCCGCCGAGCGAAAGCCACGACTCATAACCGGTCTTCCGTTCGCGATCTACTGGCGAGAGCAAGTAGCGCACGATCGGCACGGCCAAGAAAACGCCGACGATACCATTAAGAAACAAGCCGAGTTTCACAAGCGCCGCGCGTCTGGACATTCCGTTCTCTGTACTCATCGAGGTCCTCCATTGGCCGGGTTTATCGAAGCAGTCGGATACGGCTGGCCCGGGAACTTTGGCCGTTGACTCGAGAGCCACGCCACCACATCAGAAATATCTTGCGGCGACATCGGTCGACCCTCTATGTCGCCACGCCAGTCCGGTGCACCCAACTCGGGCCGGCCTGCAATCACGATGGTTCGAAGTTGTTGATCACTGGTCAGAGCAAGATAAGAGCCGTCTACGATCGAGCTGGCTTTGCTCCCTCCGCGGCCGTCCGCTCCATGACAAGAGGAGCAGTATGTTCGATATACATCGGCGCCTCGTTGCGCATCGCCGGGAGACTGTGCTCCATAGGGCGGCGGAGTAGCATCGCGGAGCGCATCGGGCTTCGCCCAGGATCGCATTCCTCGCACAACTACTTCGATCTGCTTGTCAGTGAGCATCCCAGCTGCACTCTGGGCGAAGGCGGGCATGGGCGTGCCAGGCACTCCATTTGCGGCTGTGCGGCGAATCACGGCATCGTCAGCAATGGCGAGAAAAACCGGATTAGCCAAAGCCATGGCTGCTCCGCCTCTGCCTTGCACGCCATGGCATCCTGCGCAGTTCTGTCCATAGAGCAGATTGAAGTCGACGACTTCGCTCGGCGGCACCACCTCCGAGTCGGCTCGAGGGACACCGCGTGAACTGCAGGCTGCACAAGCCAGGAGCGCAATGATCGCGAGAGCAGCGAGAATGGCTAGATGCTTCATTGCCGATCACTGTCTCCGTTCTTTCTGTCTATCGCTCCCGACGCTTCAATGCCGGCGCGCACCGCGAACGGCAGGTATTGCCAGGTACGCACGCGCTCTTGCCTGGAGACTATGATGCCGGCGACGATGCCGAATCCGATCTGGGAAATGACGAACCAGAGCCAGTCGATCTGCTGGTTGAGCACGGGATCCAGCGCATCGAGGATGCTGTGGATCAGACCAGACCACAGCACGGGGGCGATCACACCTCCGAGCAGAACCGGGCGGCGAGGAAACATCGGAAGCGTCGCGCCATAGAGAAGCCCAACCAGCGAAGAACAGATCAGGTGGAGGATCGTAGCAATGATCAACGCGTCCCAATGAAAGGCGGCGATTTGCGCGATGCTCGTTCTTCCCGGAAAGAATCCAGCAGACAAAAGGTTGATCGGATACCAGATACCGTGGCCGCTGATAATTCCATAAAGCATGGCGAGAACGGCCATGGCTACACTCCCTGCCAGACCGCCTTTGACACCCGCCGAAATCGGATAGATCTCGAGAGGCAGTCGCGCCCGGTGCAGTTCTTTTGTCATCCATTCGACCTGAGCCACTTGCGGCCGACTGGTGCTGACGGGCCTGATCGTCTCGCTCACGGACACAGATTCATGCCCCTCGCGGGGCAGCACATCACGGAACCAACCGATGCACCCGCTCACTGCCAGGATCGCTCCAAGCAGACTCACCGATGAACTGGTGACCAACCCCGCAAAGGCCAGAGTCAGGCCGAAGGCTAGAACGATCGGCCATGCGGTAGGGGCCGGCAGTTCGATCATTTCTGCTCGCCCATCAGCTCGAGCGAGTGTGTCCATGCTCATCTTGTTCTCCATTCAGCTTTTCCATTCAGCGGCCAATCACATAAACGACGGTGAAGACCACAATCCAAACTGCGTCCACGAAGTGCCAATAGAGAGACAGCACGTCGATGCGCTCGGCATACTCCTGCTTCACCGCTCCGAAGATTGCAAAAACCATCACAGTGGTCAGGCCTAGGAGGCCCATGATTACGTGAAAGGCGTGCAGCCCAACCAGTGAATAGTAGGTGGTTCCGAACAAATTGGTATTGATCGTGAGGCCATCTTTATAAATCAAGCGGTGCCATTCTGAAGCTGTTCCGTAAAGGAAGAGTGCGCCGAAGATGATCGTCAAAAGCCACCACGCACCAAAACCTCGAACGTTACCGCCACGAAGACTCCTGCCGGCGAAGTGAATCGTCAGGCTGCTGGAAAGTAAGCAAACGGTGTAAAGGAAAGGTGGCGAGAGAACGTCTGAGGGCATGGGTCCGGATAAGCTCTTGCCGATGTAAAACAGATAAGCCACGACAAAGATGGTGAAGATCGCAGCCTCGGCCGCGATCAGAGCGTACATTCCTACGCGTCCGCGTGCGGGAAGCTTCCACTCGAGTTCCGGCGGTGGTAGCGTCGTGGATGTCGCATTCATCACGCTTACTCCTTTACTCGTACTTCCAGTCCGGATCGTCCGGATGCTTAAGGTCCCAGAGCGGACGGCGGCTCTGGACGGTTGGGATGGTGTAGAAGTTGTGTGCAGGCGGCGGCGAATTCGTGGACCATTCGAGAGTCCACGCATCCCACGGATCGTCTCCCGCGGCTTTGCCACAGTAGTAGGACCAGAGCAGGTTTCCCAGGAAGACCAAAATCGCGGCAGCCTGGAAGAAAACTCCGACGGTGACAATGAAGTTCCACGTGTCCCAACCGCGCCCCGGTTCGTAGGTGTAAATCCTTCGCGGCATGCCCAGCAATCCTGGGATGTGCATGAAATCGAAGGTCAGGTGGAAGCCGATCAGGAAGAGCCAGAAATGCAGTTTGCCGAGCGTTTCGCTGTACATCTTTCCCGACATTTTCGGAAACCAGTAGTAAAAGGCTCCGAAAAGAGTGAAGAGAATGCCGCCCACGATTACATAGTGAAAATGAGCAACCACGAAATACGAGCTGCCCAACTGCCAGTCGAATGGGGCTGCACTCATCATTACCCCAGTGAGGCCGGCAACCAAAAATTGGAAGAGGAAGGCAATGCAGAACAGCATCGGTGTCTTGAACTCAATCTTTCCTCCCCACATAGTCGCCAGCCAGTTGAAGATCTTGATGCCCGTCGGAACGGCAATGGCCATGGTCGAGATCACGAAAAAGGTATTCACGTTTGCGCCCATCCCCACTGTGAACATGTGATGAGCCCACACGCTCATGCTGATAAACCCGATCGCGACGGTCGCTCCTACCATTACCGGGTAACCAAAGATCGGCTTGCGTGAGAACACCGGGATGATTTCTGAGGCGAAGGCGAAGGCCGGCAGGACAAGGACGTAGACTTCGGGATGTCCGAAAATCCAGAAGAAATGCATCCAGATAACGGCCGAGCCTCCTGCCTGAGTGTCGAAGAAGTGTCCGCCCAGGTAGCGGTCGACCAGCAACATGAGCTGCGCCGCGGTCAGCGGACTGACGGCAAGGATCACCAATCCGGCCATCACCAGGTTGAGCCAGGCGAACAGCGGCATTTTGGCCAGCGTCATGCCTGGGCAACGCAAGCAGAGAATTGTTGCCACGATGTTGATTGCCGTACCGATGCTGCCAAAGCCGGAGACCAGCAGAGCTATAGTCCAGAAATCGGTGCTGTGTCCCAGGGAAAACGTCTGCGAGGTGAGTGGTGCGTAGGCGAACCATCCCACGTCGGGCGCGTTTCCGGCTCCATACAGCCCGTTGGCGCCAACCAGGCTGAAATAGAGAAGGAGACCGCCAAAAGCAGTCATCCAGAAACTGAAAGCATTCAGTCGCGGAAAAGCCATGTCCCGCGCACCAATCATGAGTGGAATCAGATAGTTTGCAAATCCGAACAGGACAGGCATGACCACGAAGAAAATCATGGTGGTTCCATGCATCGTGAACAACCGGTTGAAGACCTGAGGCGAAACAAAGTCATTATGCGGGCGAATAAGTTGAATTCGGATGACGGTCGCTTCGATCCCGCCAACTATGAGAAACACTAAGGAGTAAACGATGTAGAGGATGCCCAGTTGCTTGTGATCGACCGTTGTAACCCACTCGTGGAGCGTGTCGACAAAGGACCGAGAGCCTGCGGTCGTGCTCGGCCATGCGATGGACTCAGTCGACATTGAAAGTTCTCCTCATAGCATTAACGAAGCGTCACACTAACGAAGCGTCTGCAAGTAGGCGGTCAGCGCATCCAGATCCTGATCGCTCAATTGCATTGCAGGCATCAGGGAGCCAGGTTTGATGGCGTCAGGATTTAAGATCCATTGCCGGAGATTTTCTGGCGTGTTCTTCGCCGCGCCGGCCGCGATGGTGTCGCGGCTCATCAGGTGCGTGAGGTCCGGACCGAAACGGCCGTTGGCCACCGTGCCCGACACAGTGTGGCAGTTGATGCACGCGGTCGTCTCGAATATGCGTTGTCCCTGAGAAACAGCGCCGTTTACGAGCGCCGGCTGGCGTTGCTGTTGAATCCAGCGGTCAAATTCATCCCTCGACTGGACATAAACACGCAGCAGCATCTTGGCGTGTTGAGTCCCGCAATATTGCGCGCACTGGCCCAGGTAAAGGCCCGCCTCGTGGGGATCGATCCACATACTGTTCGGGTGGTTGGGAATCAGATCGGTCTTACCTGCCAGCCGTGGGACCCAAAAACTGTGGTCAGTATCGGCGGATAGCAGCTTAATGAATGTCGGGGTCGGATGGGCGGGGTCACTCACGGGCACGTGCAGTTCATCTGCGGTTACCACGCCAAGACCTGGATAACGATACTCCCACCAGAACTGGTGGCCGATCGCTGTAACCGCGATCGCGTTGCTGGGCGCCGACGCTTTCTGAACGATGGCAATCACTCGCGCCGTTGCCATGAATAACGCGACGACGATAAGAATCGGAATGATAGTCCATGCCAATTCCACCTGATTGCTGCCGTATACCTGGGGAGGTTCGCGTCCATCGTCATTCTTTCTCTTCCTGAACTTCACGACAGAGTAAAGGAGCAAGATGAAGACGACTAGAAAAACGGCTCCTGTGACCGCGAGTACAAACAGAGACAGTCCGAAGATCGATTTGGCTGGGGTCGACGCGGGAGCGAAGATGTTCGTCGGGCTCAAGGGCCAGGCGGCATCCGCAAAAGCAGCTGCTGAACAGCAGACACAAACGAGAATCTGCGAACCGAGAGCGCGGACAAATTTGTCTACAAAGTGCATAAGTAACCGGCTCAGATCTTCTCAAAGTTGCGAGTTCGAACTCGCTAGCGAGCAAAGGTGGCGTCCAAAGGCTTGCAAGAAGTCAACGGCCGCAGCCAGACCACGGAGGCTGTCTTTACTGGTGAGTCGCCGTAGCAAGCCGAAAAAGCTAACTGGTTTCTCCCTCTCCGCAGCGGCTTGCGCAATGCCTTCAGGAATCGCCTGAAGGATACCCCTGAATTTCTCCGGCTCGATGCTCCCAAGAATGCGGGAGCAAACGAGAAGATTTCTGATGGTTCGAATAGCTTCGGGCGTTCTGACATTGTCCACTACCTTCTCCAGAATGTCGTCGCTCGCCGCCAAGGCGCCACGCATGATCTCCAGCACACCGCGACTGTGCAACTCCTCGAGCACTTCGTACGCCGCCAACACGGCTTCAGCGTGCTCTTCGGGAGCCTGCTCCAATCGAGAGCGCAACTCGGCGCGCGGGTTGCGCGGCGGAATTTCCAGAGGAATCGGTTGAGCCATTGAGTTCTCCTCGCGTCATTTCTTTGTTTGCAATTGCAGTGTCTGCAATTGCACCAGACCATTTCCAGGAGGGGCATAGTCCGGCCGCTTCCACTTACGTTCGACCTCCACCCCGTTCTGCGGCGTTGGATGACCGAAGCGGGAATTGATGCGGGGCAATGGACTCTCGCCGACCTCTGCCAACACGTTCATATGAACGCTGGTCTCTTTGTAGGCGGGCGTGTTGGTCACGGGATCAGTGTGGCTGCTGGTCAACCGGTTCACGGGGCTTTCAACGGAGTTCATCGGCATATACAGTTCCGTCCCATGCACCCGGTCGGTGACTACAGCGCGCACTCGGACCTGACCGTACCGCGAGATCAGTTGCACCCAGGTCCCGCTTTGAATGCCGCGTTCTTCGGCGAGTTCGGGAGAGACTTCCACAAAGACGTCGGGAACCTTCTCTCGAATCCCTTCGGTCCGATAAGTCAGGTTGCCCTCGTGGAAGTGTTCGAGAAGTCGACCATTATTTAAGTGCAAGTCAAATTCAGCGTTGGATTGCTCCGTGGGCCCAATCCAGGAGACGGGAAATAGCCTCGCTTTCCCATCGGGAAAAGCAAAGCGTTTGGTATAGAGCAGGGGCTCATCCGTTCCATCGGCAGCGACCGGCCACTGGAGGGATTTGTACCCTGCCAGCCTCGCGTAGTTGACGCCTGCGAACATTGGAGTGAGAGAAGCGACTTCATCCATGATCTCCGAAGGATGTTGATAGCGCCAACCCGCGCCCAACCGATTCGCAACCTCCTGGGTAATCTTCCAATCCGGCCGGCAACCCTCGATAGGTTCAAGAACCTGGTAGAGTCGCTGGATGCGCCTCTCGGTACTGGTGAAGGTGCCTTCCTTTTCCAGGCTCGGTGCTCCGGGCAGCACAACATCGGCATAGCGGCAGGTGTTGCTGAAAAAAATATCCTGCACGACAAAGAAGTCGAGCTTGGCGAATGCATCTCCGACATAGTTGGCATTGCAATCCACGATGCTCATTTCCTCGCCGAAGAGATACATCGCCTTTAGCTTGCCCTCATGAATCGCTTCCACCATCTGGTGGTTGTCCAGTCCCTTGGACGAAGGCAGCTTAACCTTCCAACCAGTCTCAAATCTCTGGCGCACTTCGGGATCATCCACAGACTGGTAACCCGGCAGCATGTTCGGCATGGCTCCGTGGTCGCTGGCGCCCTGCACGTTGTTGTGGCCGCGCAGTGGATACGCGCCGGTTCCCGGTCGCATGTAGTTACCGGTAATAAGCAACAAGTTCGAAATGGCCGTGGAGGTATCGGAACCCTGGCTTTGCTGAGTCACTCCCATCGCCCAGAGTATGCACGTAGCCTTGGCTTCCGAGATCATCCTGGCCACGGTCTTGAGAGTATCCTCGGGCACACCGGAAATGTGCGCCGCGGCTTCCATGGTGAAAGGCTCAAGGCTCTTTCGATATTCGGTCAATCCGTTCGCCCACTGGTCGAGAAACTTCGTGTTGGCAAGGCCATTGTCAAGGAGATAGCGGCTGACCGCGCTCAGCCAGACCAGGTCTGTACCTGGCTTGGGGTGCAGAAAGAGGTCCGCGCGTCTTGCCATTTCATGCTCACGTAAGTCAGAGACAATGAGCTTCTGCCCGTCGAGTTTGTGAGAGCTCTTCACCCGCGTGGCAATGACCGGATGACTCTCCGCGGTGTTACTGCCAATAATGAGAACGAGGTCAGCCTTCTCCATATCGGAGATGGAACCCGAATCTCCGCCGTAGCCCACGGTGCGGAACAAACCCTGGGTCGCCGGTGACTGGCAGTAGCGAGAGCAGTTGTCAACATTGTTCGTGCCGATCACGGCTCGCGCCAACTTCTGCATCAGATAGCTTTCTTCATTCGTACACTTGGACGAAGAGATGAAAGCGAGTGAATCTGGACCACTCTTCGTCTTGATCTCGGATAATTTGCGAGCGACGAGGTCAAGAGCTTCGTCCCAGCTGGCCTGGCAAAACTTGCCTCCTTCGCGAATAAGCGGCGTAGTGAGGCGATCCTTGCTGTTGATGTGACCCCAGCCAAACTTGCCCTTCACACAAGTGGAAATCCCGTTGGCAGGGCCGTGCTCCGGCGCCACTTTGAGAATGTGGCGATCCTTCGTCCAGACATCGAAGCTGCAACCGACGCCGCAGTAGGTGCAAACTGTTTTTGTCTTGCGGATGCGGTGCTCCCGCATCGCCTCTTCGGTCTCGGAGACTTGAAGAATGCTCCCGTAGCCGGTTTCCGGTTCGACGCCCTTGACCACGTCGATCATGCCGCTGAGCGCGGACTTGCGGATAGATGTGAGAAAGCCGGCATGACCCAGCATGGTCTTTTCCATCAGCGCATTGCAGGGACAGACGGTGACGCAATGGCCGCACGAAACGCAGCTCGACTCGCCAATGGTCGAGCCGCCATCCCAGAGCACGCGCGGGTTCGGATCTTCCCAGTTGATGGAAAGCGTTTCATTGACCTCGACGTTCTGACAAGCCTCTACGCAGCGGCCGCACAGAATGCACTGATCGGGATCGTAGCGATAGAACGGATTCGTGTTGTCGACCTCGTAGGGCTTCGATCGGAAAGGGATCCGTTGATGCTCAATAGCCAGCAACTTCGTTGTGTTGTGGACCGTGCAATTGCCGTTGTTGTTGTCGCAGACCGTGCAGTAGAGAAGGTGGTTGCTGAGAATGCGGTCAAAGGCTTCCACCTGGGCGGCCGCCGCCTTGGCTGACTTAGTAGCGATCTGCATTCCATCGGCGACGGTGGTTGCACAGGCCCGGACCAGTCGGCCGTTCGATTCCACCATGCAGGTGTCACACGTCTGAACCGGACCGAGCTGAGGGTGATAGCAGACGTGCGGAACCGACCCGCCTGTACGGTTGATCAGATCGATGAGAAGCTCGCCGGGTTGGGCTTCTTGAGCGGCGCCGTCAATGACAATCTTAGCCACAGTTTTTCCTCTCCACAGTTTTCATAGCAAGTCCGGTTCCAGTCGCTCCAAGTCGCGCGAGGGAACGCCTTCGTCGATGCCCTACACCGTGATGTAGCTGTAATGCCCGTCCGTTTGCAGCAGTGCGATCGCTGCCACCATCGATGCCACAACGAGTACTTCCGGCAGCGTGTGCGCCAGCATCTCCTTCACGATCTCTTCCGGTTGCTGTTTCAGGCTGCTATGTGCAATCAGTGCCCGAGCCTGCTCCTCGGTTGCCGTATGGCAAGCCAGCAGCTTCACTCCCCGGTGCTGCAGCGCCTGGATGCTCGTGTCCTGGTAGAGCGACTCGCCACTATCCGGGTTGTCTGAGTTGTAGTGCAGCGCTGTCCCGGCCTTGCTTGGATAGAAAGGGTTTTTCACCGCCGGCTGGCCCGTCGACGGATCGGTGACCTTCAGCCATGCTCCAATCTGATACTTGTTCCATATGAAGTCGTCGTAGTTCAGCTGGTTCGCCGGCCCATGCAGCGCCGCAACAATCTTTATCTGTTCTTCCGGTATGCCGAAACCGAAGTGCAGCCCGTTCAGCGAGTTTTTGATGTCGTTCAGAAAGCTGCCATCCGCAATGTGGATAATGTCGTACAGCTGCTTAACCGGCGCCGGGCTCTTTGCCAGTAGGTTGAATTCGCTTAGTTTCCAGTCAGACTTGGTGTATACCAGTTGCGCTTGAGTCTCTCTGCATGCGGTTCCCAAGGTTGCGAGCGCGGCAACGCTGGTTGCGGCGGTGCTTATAAACGATCTGCGGTTCACTCTGTTCATAGCTCCCTTGCAAACAAAAAGGACTAACATCCTTGTTGAGATCTGCTCGTTGAGATTGTGCGCCTGGCCCAAAGAGAAATCATGAATTCTTACCCAAGCTGGTTCTTGAGAGCGGCAGCTCTCGAATGCGTTTACCGGTCGCGACAAAAATCGCGTTGCACAGTGCTGGAATGAACGGTGGCACGCCAGGTTCGCCGACGCCCGCCGGGGGTGCGTCGCTTTCCACCAGGTAAACATTAGTCTGATAAGGAGCCTCGTTGATTCGCGCCACGGGATATGTATCAAAGTTAGATTGTTTGATCACACCGTTCTTGGCAGTAATTTCTCCACTGCGAGCGACACTGGTTCCAAACACCGCGGCGCCTTCGAACTGGGCGCGCGTCACTTCCGGGTTTACCACGCGTCCGGCATCGACGACGTAGTCGACCCGTGGAATCTTGATGTCGCCCTGGTCGCTGACTTCGACTTCGACCACTGCGGCGACATATGTCAGGAAGCTGCGATGGGCGGCAATGCCAATTCCCGAGCCTTTAGCGAACTTGCGTTTTCCCCAGCCAGATTTCTCGGCAACGATTTCGGTGACCTGCCGTAAGCGGCCAGTCTCCCAAGGATAGGTATGGAGATCCGCTCCATAATTTGGGTAGTCCACGCCGCTGAAATTCAGCGTGCGCGGTGGACCGATCAACTCGAGCAAATATTCGAGCGGGTCTCGACCCGCACGATGGGCTAACTCGTCCGTGAACGTTTGAACGGCAAAGGCGTGGTAAATATTTGCTACCGAGCGCAGCCATCCGATCCGCACGTGCGCCGGAGCCGGGCCATTTTCCACGCGAAGATTGGGGATGTCGTAAGGCACGTCCGTCCAGCCCTGCTGCAGATGCCCGGGATCGCCATAGACAGCGTTGACGTCAAAAATAGATGTGATGGGGGGAAAGACCGAGCGCTGCAGCCAGGCCGTGGGTTTTCCCTTTGCGTCCACGGCCGCCTTCATATGCATGGCAGCCACGGCATTGAAGTAATCGAACTTGATGTCATCTTCCCGCGTCCAGACCACCTTTACGGGACGCCCGACTTTCTTCGAGAGAACTGCCGCTTCGGCTACGTAGTCAGGCTTGGACTTTCTTCCGAAGCCGCCACCAAGAAGCGTCACGTTACAGATGACATCCTCTTTAGCAATTCCCAGTTCCTGCGCAATGATCGCCTGCGCTGCCTGCGGATTCTGCGTAGGAGCCCAAGCCGTGAGTTTGCCATCTTTGAACTCCGCGGTGGCCACCATGGGTTCCATGGGCGCGTGCGCCAGCAAGGGGACGTAATAGTCAGCCTCGAAAACCTTGCCACCCTTGGAGAAGACCGACTCCGCATCGCCTTGATTGCGCACAATTTTTCCCGCATTACGTGCGGTCGCCTGCAACTCCTTCTTATACTGCGCAGAATCGTAGGTTGCGTTGGGCCCGTTGTCCCACTCGATCTTCAGCTTTTTGCGTCCTTGAAAAGCGGCCCAGGTGTTATCGGCGATGACAGCGATGCCGCCTAAGGGTTGAAAACCGGGCGGCGGTTTGAATGGGTCTATGGGAACAGTTTGGTGAACTCCGGCTACTTTTAGTGCCTCGCTATCGTCAACCGATTTAACCTTGCCTCCAATGACCGGCGGATGTTCGATGGAGGC
>WNFH01001298.1_pt1 | contig 17044 bp, 16 predicted proteins | sample 5400411 | NCBI WGS metagenome assembly WNFH01 (sample SAMN13153347, study PRJNA577476) | soil metagenome | isolation source: 200 cm saprolite under Douglas fir tree site 2 hole 3 | place: USA:California | collected 2015-04-18
ATACTTGTGCGGTGAAGCATTTGATCGCGGTTGCCCGCCACATGTTCTCCACGTTCTCCACGTTCATCCAGATGCAACGGACGGGGTTCGGGTAGTGACTGCTCGTCCTGAATCTCACTTTCAGCAAGAGGGGCAGCCAGCAGCGCAGCTTCGATAACCTGGTCCATTGTCTCTACAAAAGTAAAACGTATGCGCCTTTGGATTTTGGCCGGGATTTCAGCCATATCTTTCTTGTTTTCTGCTGGCACCAGGAGATGAAAGATGTTTGCCTGGTACGCGGCAAGCACTTTCTCTTTGAGCCCTCCAATTCCCAGCACCCGTCCAAGCAGCGTAATTTCGCCTGTCATAGCCATATTTTCGCGTATAGGGCGTTTGGTAATGGCTGAGATGAGAGCTGCGGTAATGGTGATGCCTGCTGATGGACCATCTTTGGGGATGGCATTTTCCGGCAAATGAATATGCAGATCGGTGTTGTCTTGAAAATTTGGGTCAATCTCTAGAGCACTTGCTCGCGAGCGAATATAGGAGAGCGCGGCGTAGGCAGATTCGCGCATAACATCACCTAGCTGGCCAGTGATCAGCAATTCGCCCTTCCCTACCATGGTGGCGACTTCCACCGGTAGCAGAATGCCTCCATTTTCAGTGACGGCTAAACCCATTGCTACGCCGACCTGCGTTTTTTGGCTGGGAGGAGTGAGCGAATAACGAGGTACACCCAGATAATGTTCCAGGCTGTTCGTGGTCACGCGCAGATGCGTTTTTGGCTTCTCGATAATGCGCCGTGCTGCCTTGCGACATATTGCTGCCAGTTGCCGCTCCAGGTTGCGCACACCCGCCTCACGCGTATAATCTGTCACAATATGCTGCATGACTGACTGCGGAACCTTTAACTGCTCTGGCGTCAGCCCATGTTCGGCCAACACCTTTGGCAAAAGGTGGCGCAGCCCAATGTTGACTTTCTCCTCAAACATATAGCCAGGCAGGTCGATAATATCCATACGGTCGGCCAATACTCGCGGTATCTGATACTTCACATTTCCTGTACAGATAAAGAACACCTCTGAAAGATCATAGGGAACTTCCAGATAATGATCGGTAAACGAACTATTCTGCTCTGGATCAAGCACTTCCAACAGTGCCGCGCTGGGGTCGCCGCGATACTCCGCGGAGAGCTTATCGATTTCGTCGAGTAAGAAGACCGGATTACATACCCCAACGGTTTTCATCGACTGGATGATGCGTCCTGGCAGAGCACCAACATAGGTGCGGCGATGCCCACGAATTTCTGCTTCGTCATGTACACCACCCAGCGAGATGCGGGCAAATTTCCGTCCCAGGGCATTGGCTATTGAGCGGCCCAGCGATGTCTTACCAACACCAGGAGGGCCGATGAAGCAAAGTATCTGTCCCTGGCTCTCGCTTTTCGGACGCCCACCACGTCTGGCCTGTTGCTGGCGCAATTGACGTACTGCCAAAAACTCAATGATACGTTCCTTGATACCTTCCAGTCCATAATGATCTTCGTCCAGCACCTGCCGCGCCTCTTCAATGTTAAAATGATCCTCGCTCCTCTCACTCCAGGGGAGAGCCAATATCCAATCGATATAAGAACGCAGCACAGCTACCTCAGCGGATTGGGCAGGAGTGCGCTCCAGCCGGTCAATCTCTTTGCGTACTTTCGCCATGGCCTCAGGTGGCAAAGACTTTTCGTTGAGCTTCGCCCGCAGTTCATCGGTTTCGGAGGACGTTTCCATCCCCAACTCCTCCTGGATGGCTCGCAGTTGCTCGCGTAGATAAAATTCTTTCTGGGTACGGTCTACCTGCGAACGCACGCGGCTGCGAATGGTCGATTCCAGCTCCAGGATCTCGATCTCATTCCCCATAATGACACAGATCTTCTCTAAACGCTCCAATGGATCGAACGTCTCCAGGAGGTCCTGCTGCTGCTGTGTATCTGTGACCAGGTGCGCGGCCAGCATATCTGACAAGCGCGCCGCCGTTTTGATAGCGACAATTGAGTTGATATCTTCTACCGAGAAGCGGCGGTTCAGCTGGGCATAATGTTCAAAGAGGTTGGTGGCATGGCGCACCAGGGCATCGGCCTGTGGGCCACGCGTCTGTGGTTCCGCCGGTGCCTGTATGCTGACACGGATAAATGGTTCGAGGTCGAGATATTCCTCGATCTGGATACGGTGCAGGCCGCTTAACAATACCTGGAGGCTTCCATCTTGCTGCCGGTGCATCGTGGTGATTTCGACCAGGGCACCTGTAGGGTAGATATCTTTAGGCTGAGGATCATCTATGTCTGGATCAATTTGAGAGGACGTGATCAGGGCGTGGTCGGGACGCATCATCGCTTCTTCAACAGCGCGGACAGACTTCTCACGCGCTATGGCCAGCGTCATGCGGGTACGCGGGAACACAACCATGTGTTTTAACGCCACAAGCGGATACGTTTCAAGGGTATCCTCAGGTATTTCCTGGCGTTCTTGTTCGTTCATGGGTTCCCGCCTGTTCCCTTTCAAATGACAAGTACATCTTCATTATATACGTTTAGAAAAACTGATGAGTCTGCACTAAGCAGACTCATCTTCAGGATAGGCCGTTGACCGATTACTGCGCGTCTCTAGTAAAGGTTTGTGATGGGCAGTAATCACATCGCTGTTGATAACGACTTTTTTCACATCCGCACGCGATGGGATTTCGTACATCACATCGAGAAGGACATCCTCAATGATACTGCGCAGTCCTCTCGCCCCGGTGCGCTGTTTCAAGGCCCCTTCAGCAGCCGCGTCAAGGGCATCATTGGTAAAGACCAGCTCGACGCGGTCAAGCTGTAAGAACTTCTGATACTGTTTAATAATGGCGTTTTTCGGCTCAGTCAGAATACGAATGAGGGCATCCTTATCCAGGCTGTCCAGAGAAACTGCCACCGGTAGACGCCCGACGAACTCAGGAATTAAGCCATACTTGAGCAGGTCATCAGGAATAAGATGCGTCAGCACTGATGCATGTGCATCTTTCTCGGCTTGAGATGTGGTACCCCTGAAACCCATGGTCTTGTTACTGCCCAGACGCTGCTCGACAATCTTATCCAATCCTTCAAAGGCTCCGCCACAGATAAAGAGAATATTGGCTGTGTTGATTTGAATGAAGTCCTGGTGGGGGTGCTTGCGCCCACCCTGGGGCGGTACGTTGGCAATGGTGCCTTCAATAATCTTGAGCAGAGCCTGTTGTACGCCCTCGCCCGAAACATCGCGAGTAATGGATGGATTGTCTGACTTGCGTGCGATCTTGTCGATCTCATCGATATAGACAATGCCCCGCTCAGCACGGGCTACATCAAAATCCGCCGTCTGTATGAGGCGCAAGAGAATGTTTTCGACATCCTCACCGACGTAGCCCGCTTCTGTGAGCGCGGTCGCATCAGCGATACAGAAAGGCACGTCCAATACCTTGGCCAGCGTCTGTGCCAACAAAGTTTTCCCACAACCGGTAGGACCAATCATCAGGATATTGCTCTTGCCTAGCTCAACGTCGTCGATCTGCATGCCCACACCGATACGCTTGTAGTGGTTGTAGACAGCCACTGCCAGCGTCTTTTTGGCTCGCTCTTGCCCAATTACGTATTGACTTAGTTGCTCATAAATCTTCTTTGGCGCCGGCATCTTGCCCGTTTGCAGGCGCGGCTTGGTGACAGTCGCCTGCTCCTCTTCGATAATTTCTCGGCACAGGTCGATACATTCATCGCAGATATAGACACCACCGGGGCCTGCAATCAGCCGTTGCACCTGGTCCTGGCTCTTGCCGCAAAATGAGCAGCGGTAGGTCATGCGCGTATTTTTCGAGTTCGCCACGTTCGTTTGTTACCTTTCCCTCATCTGTAGCTAGAGAGCCACATCTGATAGCTACTACATCTCTATTCTACAACATCCGCAGGTGTTTCATCTGTTACAGATGTGGTCGGCTCCTCAGCCTCGACAACGTTACTATCAGCCTCTACGATATCAGCCTCACCAGCAAGGGCGGCTGCCTGAGCATTCTCTATATTCTCTATACTGGCCATTTCATCCTCATCAACCTCTGCATCGGGATCGGGATCGGTTGTTAATTCTACCAGGCGTGCCAGAGCTTTCTCCCGCCGGTAATTTAACGCGATTGCACGAATTTGCTCCTCTGAACGGGGCAATTGCTGACCAACCTGAGCGTATGCCCGGAATATTGCCTCTAGCTCTTCAGGTAAAATACTAATATTCTCCTGCTTTGCTACCTGGTCCAGTACAAGCTCGCGCTTTACACGCTTCTCAGCCTCGGGCTCCCGTTCTTTCAGGTACTCCTCGCGACTTTTGCGCATCATGAGCAGGTATTGATCCATCGACATATGTTGCCCCTCCAGCATATGCGAGAGCTGGTGCAACATTGTCTCGGCCTCTTCCTGGATCAACAAGGGATGAATAGTAATCTGCGACGAATCAATAACAGCATTCAGTACCTTTTCCTGGAGTGCATCGCGTATACGCCGCTTCTTGTTTTCGAGAAGCTTGTCGCTGATGGCCTTGCGCAGGTCTTCTAATGTCTCAAATTGCCCATTTGTGACCGTGCTTGCCAGAGCATCATCAAGTTCAGGAACTTCTTTGACCTCTACCTTGTGCAGGGTAACGGCATAGTTCGCCTCTTTACCCGCCAATTTCTCATTGCCGTAGTCGGCTGGTATTACAGTTGTGAACTCTTTACTCTCACCTGCCTGCATACCCACTATATGCTCATCCATGCCGGAAAACAGGCCATGACGTTCGCGGGTGAGTTCAAAGGGGTTATCTTTGAGGTCGGAGACATTCGTTTCTTCAACGTTAAGTTTGAGATCAACCGTCACCCGGTCATCATACTCGGCGGGCCGTTCGACAATATGCCAGCTTGTCTGCTGGTTACGCAGAGACTCTAGCTCCTTCTCAACCTCTTCAGAGGTAACATCCGCCTCTTCACGGTCAAAGTGGAGCGAGGTATAGTCGCCAAGCACGACTGGCGTGAATATAGGCACCTTGAGGCTAAAATGATACGGCTGACCAATCTCCAGGGCGGGTGCATCGAGTTCGGGTTTGGTGATAGGGGTAAGTTCATGCTCTTTGAGAGCGTTGCGATAGGTCTCTGTAATCAGTTCATCGAGACCTTCTTGATAGATATATTCTTTGCCCAGCTTGCGTTCCAGCAAAGAGCGCGGAGCCTTTCCCCGGCGAAAGCCCTGCACGTCAACTTTTTGTACCAGTTTGCGGTACGCCTTATCCGAGGCCTTCTGTAGCTCGTCCCAGGTCAATTCTACTTCAAGGACGGCCTCACTGCTTTCTAACTTTTCGACCGAGACCTTCACGTTTCCTCCAACAGGTGTGCCTTTTAACAAATGTTTTTAGAACTTGCAGTCACTCTATGCATGAGGAATGGGGAAGTACAGGAGCGGGAGACGGGGATCGAACCCGCGACTTTCTCCTTGGCAAGGAGATGCTCTACCACTGAGCCACTCCCGCATAACTGCGAAACCTTCTCATCTCTCCATAATAAAGGTAGTGGGCGGTGAGAGACTCGAACTCTCACGGTTTTTCACCAACAGATCCTAAGTCTGCCCTGTCTACCAATTTCAGCAACCGCCCATAGTTTCTGGTAAAATGGGGCAACATCCTCACTTGAGGATAATACATCAGCAACGTGCGTGATGTCAAGGCGATTTCCATAGTTACGCCGTTCTGGCTACTCCTATGATATGGAACTTTTGGCGATAGGTAACGTTTTACATTATAAGTACCTGAAGGTGCTGGCTGAGTTTACCAGAAAAATAAAGGAGTAAAAATGTTACCAGTGATAAGACAATACTTGGGAAAAAGCCAACTCTCCATGCTTCATACCCTGCTAGGTCTAGGGTTGCTCGTAGTTGTTATCAGTGCTGGGCTTGCTGCCTGCGGCTCTAATGTGGGTAGTTCAGCGAGCCCCACTCCCACTACGTCGACACAAGTACAGAAATGTGGCAAGGTTCAGACTAATCCTAGAGGCACACCACTGGATGTGACAACAGCAAAACAGGCCGAAGACTGCTTCTGGCAAGCGTTTCAAAAGTGTCAACCGGCATCATTGGTCTACACCTTAACCGGCGTTGACACTATAGCAGTTCGCACATTCACTATCCAAAACAATGGTGTACAGTGCTCAATCTCAGATGCATTTCAGCATTCTATCGTGCCACAACCACTCTCGGCAACCAAGACCTACACCTGTGCGGGCGTGACACAGAAGCCTGATGGATTACATTTCTCCTCCTGCGGAGTTGATGGCGATGTCGCCATACCACTATAAGCACAACCAGGCCAATACATAGAATAATACATCAAAGAGGAAGAAGTGGTTGCCAGGTTAGCAGCTTCCTCTTTGATGTATTATTCTTCTTTTAATACCTGTTGCATATACTCGCGCAGTTCAGGGGCGATATCTGGACGCTTCAGCGCGTAGGCGATGGAGGTGGTCAGCAATCCAAGGGGATTACCGGTATCATAGCGCATGCCGGTGAAGCGGAGACCATAGCAGCGGCCAGCCTGGGCTTGCACCTCAATAGCATCCGTAATCTGAATCTCTCCACCTGCCCCAGGTGAGGTCTTCTCCAGCAGTTCAAAGATATCGGGTGTCAGGATATAGCGGCCAGCGACGGCCAGGTCCGAGGGAGCCTCCTCCAATGGCGGCTTCTCGACGAGATGTGTCACCTTCACTATCCCTGACCCAAGTTCTTCAACGGAGACTATGCCAAAGGAAGAAATCTGTTCCGGCGGTGAGGTGAAGAGCGAGAGAACCGACCCGCCATAGTGCTCGTGTATCTCTATCATCCCTGGCAGGCATGGCGTCTCTGGTGCCACCAGGTCATCGCCCAGCATCACAATGAACGGCTCATCACCCACCAGCTCTTTGGCACACAAAACGGCATGGCCCAATCCAAGAGGTTCAGCCTGGCGCACCGATGTGTAGGCTGCCATTGTCTGCACATGGCGCAATTCTTCTAACTCTTTGTGCTTCCCCTTCCGCTCCAGAGCTACCTCCATTTCAGGAAACACATCAAAATGATCTTCGATACTGCGCTTGCTGCGGCTGGTCACGAAAATAATCTCCTCAACGCCAGCGGCAACAGCCTCCTCCACAATATATTGCAACGTCGGTTTATCGACGAGCGGCAACATCTCTTTCGGTATAACTTTGCTGGCCGGTAGCACGCGAGTCCCCAGACCGGCCACGGGTAATACTGCTTTTCGAATATGCATATAATAGATTCTCCTCAAGAAACATAGTGAGGTCTGCTTTGCAACTAATACTGTCACGTATTGTACGGGATAGTGGAGCCAGGGTCAATCCCCTTGATGTATACGTATGCTAAATTCATATACGTATACATATATTAGTAAAAGGGTGAAAGCAGATGAATAAGGAGGAAGATCACCTACTATGCCTAACAGAACCATCTATGTAGCAGATGCAGACCTGCCAATTTTTGAAAAGGCGCAAGAACTGGCAGGGGAAAACCTTTCAGCCACCATTGCAGAATGTCCTCCTTATTTATTGACAATTTATGCTATACTAGGCTCATGTCAGTGTAGCTCAGAGGATAGAGCACCCGCCTCCTAAGTGGGTGGTCGAGGGTTCAACTCCCTCCACTGACGCTATATTTCATAGTCTTTTGCCCACCGCACTTTTTCTTTCTGGTTGTTTCTTGACCTCTCTATTCTCAGCCTGACCTTCCATCCTTCTTTGAGCAAAAAGACATATTTTACCTCTATCCGCTGAGTTACAGCCATTTTCCCCAAATTTATCACAAGCGTCAATATCTCTTCTGTGCTTTCTAAAGAGTAAAGATAACCCTTGCCAGTTCTTCCAGAGTAGTGCAGGGGTGTTTGGCGAAATCTTCTCGTATCCAGTTGAAGGGGCGATAGCGGTGCAGCAAGGTGTAGGCCATCAGGCGGTGGCTCAATTGTTCGTTGATGGCAGTTTCAGCATAGCCATATGCCAGCAAAAATGCTCGCAGGAGCGTTGGATTGCCGACCATCATAAAGATGCCAGCCGCCGCGAGATCATATTCGTGGAAGCCAATCATGGCATCGTCAAAATTAAAGAGCCCCGTCAGCCGCCATTGTCCGTGTTGCTGCTGGTGGGCGAGTAGATGATACTGGTGGATGTCACCGCTCACAATAGCAGGAGTAAAGTTGGGAGGATACAGGGGCGAAGCATATATAAGGTAGTCGGGAATTTGTTGTAGCCAGTAGTCGGGTACGCCTTGTTCGCGATGGCGTTGCACGCAGTTCTTCACACGAGTAGCCACAATCCCCGGCCAGTCTGCTTCCAGGAGCGGAAGATTAGCGGTAGGAAGAGCATGTAGGTGCGCGACGACCTCCGCAAGTTCGGTGACGATACGCAGCTTGTTCTCATGCTCCATCGCGTCCCAAATCTCCGAGAGATAGACGCCCTCTACCCGGCTCATCACCAGGTAGGGCCAACCATCCAGCATCCCGTGTGCATAAATCTCAGGTGTGGTAATGCTGAACTTCTTATAAACATGTTCGGCCACAGAGAGGTCTGCCTCAAACAATCGCCTCTCATAGGGAGGGAAAAGCTTGATGATGCGCTGTTCACCAACAGTAAAGACGACATTCGATCCATTAGCAGGGTCTGTCCCATCGCCAAAGCGCACAAGCTTGTCACTCGCCAGCCCATGTCGCTGGCAGATGACCTGCATAGCTACCGGCCATACGCTGGCACTTATGCGCAGCAGTTCATAATCTGCGCGTTTGGTAACAGGAGGTAAAAGTGGTTCTGCTCCAGGCACTTTGCATCCTTTTCGTTCTACCGAAGTACCACAGTTCATCTTGTATAGACGTTGATCCCTCTCATCATATCACGCCATGCTCATTCTTAATGGGTTTTAAGACACTCGTCTAAAAGTTATCCACAATTAGAACATTTGTCCACATAGTTATCCACAATTTTGGTAACTAACCCTGTGTGCAAGTTTTTACCCCCGCCTTCGGCGAGGATTCAAAGAAAGGGGAAAAGCTGCAATGCGGATGTTTTTCTCGCGAGAAAAACATCCGCATTGCAGCTTTTCCCCTTTCACAATGTCCTTCCGATGACACAAAAGTGACGCCTATAAGCTATAATATGAAAGATAACGTCAGGCAAGGCCAAAGGAGAAAAACACTCGTGTCCTCTACAATCAACATTCAGGGAATACACCACATCACCCGTGATATGGCCTTGAGCCATGGACTGCATCATATCACCGCCATCGGCAGCAATATTGAGCGTACACATGCGTTCTTTGGAGATCTGCTCGGCATGCGGCGCGTCAAGATGACCTCCAATTTTGACGACCCCAACTCGGCTCACTGGTACTGGGGCGTTGGAGATGGACATCCCGGCACGCTGATAACCTACTTTGAGCGCGACCCCCGTAAAACTCTTCGTATGCGTATGGGTGCCGGACAAACACACCATTATGCCTTCGCTGTTGCCGACGAAGAGACGCAGCTCGTCTGGCGTGAGAAACTGGTGAAGGCTGGCTTGCGCGTTTCCCCTGTTATGGAGCGCGTCTACTTCAAAAGCATCTATACCAACGATCCCGACGGGCATATCGTAGAACTGGCGACTGCCGGGCCAGGCTTTGCCATAGATGAGCCAGTAACCGAGCTTGGACATCACCTGATGCTGCCTCCCTGGTTAGAAGAGAGTCGAAGTGAGATCGAGCGCATGCTCCGTCCGATTAGCGTACCTGAATGGCACATTCTGGAGGCCTGAAGAAAATATGAGCGACATTTCAAACGAGATTATCGGGCCGCACCAGGGTCAACCTATTCTCACTGCCGGTGACCCGCTCGACAAAGCAGGAGCCGCGATGGTGATGCTGCATGGGCGTGGAGCTTCGGCGGAAGATATCCTGGAGGTGGCTACCGAACTGAAACAACCCGGCTTTGCCTACCTTGCGCCACAAGCTGCTCAGAATTCGTGGTACCCAAACAGCTTTCTTGCACCCATTCCCAGCAACGAGCCAGGACTTTCATCCGGGCTGGCTGTCATAGCATCCATCCTCTCACAACTGGCTGGAGCGGGCATCTCCCCTGAGCGCACAATACTCCTGGGTTTTTCACAGGGTGCATGCCTATCGCTGGAGTACGCCGCTCGCAACGCCCGGCGTTATGGAGGTCTTGTCGGCTTGAGTGGGGGGCTTATCGGCCCCGACGGCACGCCCCGCAACTATGCCGACTCTTTGCAGGGCACTCCTGTCTTTCTCGGCTGTAGCGACGTAGACTTCCACATTCCCAGGCAACGGGTGGAACTCTCAGCCGAAGTACTGGAGCAACTGGGAGGGAAGGTGACCACACGGCTGTACCCCAACATGGGCCACACCGTCAATCGGGACGAGATACTTTTTGTACGAGAAATGATGGTGGCACTTCTCAAATAGTAATTGAATATATTCCTTACCTTCCCTGCCACAAGTGTTGATGGTATTGCTGCAAGATCACATGCCCATTGCCGCGGTAGGTCATACTATATCCCCCTTTTGTCGGCTGTGGTGTCCCACCGGGTGACGATGGGGAGCCATAACTATTCCCACAGGCGGCTAAAAGCAGCGTGAGGCTTAACACCAGGAGGCAAAATCTGGCTTGTAGGCTCTGTTTTGAAGTGTTTTTCTGCATAGTTGTTTTCCTTCCTTTTAGGAGAGGATCGCGATAAACGCGACAATATATATAATTAAACTCTACTATTTACGACTTCATCAGACTGATAGTATATACCATCAGAAGTTACAAACTGGCTACAAACTTTGCTATCTCAATTGTAGATGTGTCACACAGAAAAAAAGCCTGACGGAACGTACCCGCCAGGCTTCCACCCATCCACATATCACCCAAATACCAATGGACATCACGCCTTCTCTGTTTTGCCACTTCGCATATCCGTATCGTAGCCCTGGAGTTCTTCACCCTGACGACATAACCACTTCCATAACCAGGTCTCTACGGCGTGCGAGCGTGCAAATTCCTTTTCCCCAGGCAGCATGATCACTTTTTTCCACCCTACCACAAATCATCCTTTGCCATGCTGCACTCTTTGCTCCGACTTCCCTATCTCCCCCTGCTACATTTCCACCCTCGGAAACGTGTTTCCCGTTGTTCTGCACATACTATACCTTATTAAGCTGACGAACCTATGAAAAGGGATAGGTTACACATGACAAAATATTCACAAAGCACCTAATAGATCAACAACGAACAATTACATTTTTTTCATTTGCTGCCAATCCTGCGAAAACTTCTCAATCGCCTCCTCTGTTTGCGCTACATTCGTGATATCATCAAGGAAAGCACAATCAACATAGAGGACCATATATGCTAGTCCAATCCCGTCTTTTACGTGGCACTGTACAACTTGCCCCAAATAATCAAGTCCTGTTTCTCAATTCAGCCGCCGATCCATTTGTCGCCCTGGCGGCGCAGCAGATCAGCACAGGAAGGATTACCCTCGCGGAAGACAATATTGCTTCACTGCACACTGCAATAGAGGCAGTGGGGCTTACTTCATTGCCTTCAAACACTGTTCGACACATCGCCTTTCATGAGTATACCCTACTTGAGCCTGCCTCGACCGTGGACGTAGCGATAATGAATTTGCTCTACCAGCCAAACAATACATGGATGATCTACGGACTACAGGTAGCCGCTTACGCCCTGAAAGCCGGGGGAAGCCTCTATATCGTAGGAGCCAAAGACCGCGGCGTGCTGTCGATGGCAAAACGTATGCAAGAATACTTTGGCAACGTCGAGACCCTCGCCATCAGCAAAGGATATCGTGTGATATGTTCTCGCGTAGGGGCCCAATTCATTGCACCCCAGGGGGTGGAGAAGGGTATGCCCATAGGCGCGAATTTCAGCGGTGTGACCCCGCCCCAGCCCCAGGGTACCCCTCGTGGGTACCCTGGTGGGGGCTCTGGGCGCGATAAATCGGGCCCCTACGCCTCCCTCGTCTTCGCTGAAGGAAAACTCGATGAGGGGACTCGCCTGCTACTAGACGCACTGGAGGTTCAGCCGACAGACGAAGCCTTAGACATTGGGTGTGGAGCTGGCTTTATTGGCTTGCATATCGCACGGTTGGCAAGCAAGGGACATGTTACCATGGTGGATGCTAGCCTCACTGCGGTAGCAGTTGCCCAAAGGCACGTTGAAGAGAGCGGTCTGACGAATATACAGGTATGGCCGAGCGATGGCGCACGGGCGATATTGCAACAGCGTTTTGACCTGGTCGTCACCAATCCTCCATTTCACCAGGGAGGTATCCAAACAACCGAGATTGCCGGACGCTTCATCCACGAGGCGGCACAGGTACTGCGGCCCCATGGGCGTTTTTACCTGGTGGCGAACCGCTTTTTAAAGTACGAACCAGCACTACGGGCCAGTTTCAAAATGGTCGAGGAGGTTGGGGGAAATACTCGATTTAAAGTCTTCAGGGCGATGTAAAAGTCGAGCCAGACTCCTTCTTTGCAGGGCGAGGACAAGCCATCGCCCCTACTATGCCTACGCTCAATCAGCCTGTGAAGACCGTCCATAGTAGGGGCGATGGCTTGTCCTCGCCCTGCACCCCCACTTGTAAATCATCTTGTAAAGTCTTACGCGCTCATTGACAATCCCATCTTCTCCCTTTATTCTTGTATAAGGAACCTTTTTCTTTCCTACCGCAAAAGGAGCAGTATATACATGCCCTCGCCATCCACGGCTGACCGTCCTCGTCTTGCGTTTTCCTGGTTCCTGCTTATGCTGGCAAATGCCCTCTGGGCCGCCAGCTATGTTGCCGCCAAATTTGCCTTGCTCGATACGTCTGTCAATATCATGCTGGCCTTGAGAATGGGGATTTCATCTCTTGTGCTGCTACCGCTCCTGATTGTCAGGCGCAAACAGTTGAACCTGACGCGCCAGCTCATTCCTCAACTGCTCCTGCTGGCACTGATTGGTTTTGTCATCAACAAACTCCTTGAATATGGTGGCCTGGCCCTAACTACAGCTTCCGATGTTGCACTATTAATTACTGGCGAGTCTATTTTTACGGCTGCCTTGTCGTGGCTGGTACTGCGAGAGCGTTTCAAGCCTTGGACAGGCATTGCATTACTACTCGGTTTTTTCGGAGTCTACCTTATCGTCGAACGTAGTCTTATTCCCAACATTCCTTCCGGCGGCGGTGCATTGCGGATTTTTGGAGACCTCCTGGTTATCCTGGCATTACTTGTTGAAGCGTTTTATACTGTGCGGGCGAAGACCATGCTGGTAAAGCATTCGCCCTTGTTGATCACTTCTGCTTCTATTGTGGTCAGTATGCTTTTCTGGACACCTGTTGCGGCCTGGGAAATTCTCTCTACGGGCTGGCATCCATTGGGCCTTGTAGCGTGGCTAAGTATCGGATGGATGGCGATCATGTCTACCGTGATTGCCTATCTCGCCTGGTTCCAGGGGCTTGCCAAAATAGATGGTTCGGCTGCCGCGTCTACGCTCTTTATACAGCCATTGCTTGGCACGTTTCTGGCGATAGTAATCCTACACGAGCAACTTACTCCCATGACAGTCGTAGGCGGTATACTCATTATCGTCAGTGTCTATTTGATTTCCAGGCACTGAACCGTTTCGTTGAGGGCCCAATTTATTGTGATTCACGGGATAAACCAGAAGGTTGGTGGGTCCCGTAGGGGCGGGGGAAGGGCTGAGGAGGGGTGGGGACCCTTGTGGTCGCCCGCGTGGGGAAGCCGCTGAGCCCGCTAGGCAAGCGTGATCAAGCAGGACGACGAGGGCGACGCAAGCGTCCCCACTCCACCCAGCCCAACCCCCGCCCCTACGGGATCGCAGTACCAATTCATTAATCGCACACCATACGCGCAGATGATAAACGACAAAAAGAAAGGAACGCTGATGTTCGAGTCACTTGTCGACGGTCAGGGAGGGCTGAAAGAGCTATTTGTTGATGCCGATGGTATACGCCTGCATTGTCTTGAATGGGACCCCGACCAATTCGCCGATCAGCATCAGGCCGTCCCCATTTCAGAGGACGATGACGGGAAGCGATATGGCGACGAGATTCCCCTGGTAATGTTACATGGTTTGGGAGCTACAGCCGACACCTGGCGGCTAGTAGCTCCACATTTTTATCATCATCACCGCGTGGTTGCCTTTGATCAGCGAGGACACGGGCAGAGCGAAAAGCCCAACACAGGTTATGACCTTGTGACTGTCGCCGAAGATGCAGTGCATGGCATGGCGGCGTTGGGACTGGGCAAGGTCGCGCTGGTGGGACATGGCTGGGGAGCGCGAGTGGCCCTGGTGCTGGCTGCCCACCATCCTGCTCTTGTCAGCCACCTTGTGCTGGTCGATTGTCCCCACGTCGAGCCAAAACACTGGCCCGGTATGACTCGCGAACGTTTCTTGCGGCAGACACTCCCACAGGAAATATATGTCTCGCGTACTGCCTACCTGGCTGCGATGCAAAGCGAAATGGCAGAGTTCTGGTCTCCTGAGGTAGAAGCCATTCTCCTGACCTCGGTACGAGAATTGCCCGATGGCAGGATAGAGGAGCATCTCAGACCAGAGCACCAGCGACTGATTCGCCAATCTTTGTGGGAAGACCGTACTCTATCGTACTATGGGAAAGTGAGCTGTCCGGTGCTGCTTGTACCCGCCGCTGCCCAACCAGAGCCGGGAGGGCATCCGCCAGAAAAGCTGGAGAACGCTGGCGAGTTTGCCGCGGCGAAGGGCTTTATGGCCTCGCAAGTTGCCCGCATCATCCTCTGGTGTACCGTCTTGTGGATGCCAGATACATCCCATGATATCCAACTTCATCGCCCACAGCGTCTGGCCACAGCCATTGCCGACTTTGTAAGGGAGTAAAATAGATATGAGCACGATCCTCTACTTGAACGGGAATATATACACGATGGACGCGGCGCGGCCACGGGCCGAGGCAATGGCCATTGATAGCACAAGTGGCTATATCCTGGCTGTCGGCAGCAATGACGAGGTACGCCGTCTGGGTAGGCAACACAGTGAACTCGTAGACCTGCGGGGCAGAACCGTACTTCCCGGTTTTATCGACGCACACATCCACTTGCTGAGCACTGCCTATCGCGCCCACTATATCGACGCCATCGGCTGTACCGGCGAGGACGAGGTGGCAGAGCTGGTACGCGAACGCGCCACGCAGACACCGAAGGGTCGCTGGGTGCTCGGTGGGCAGTGGGATAAAAACCTCTGGCCCGGTGGAAACTTTCCCAGCAAAGCCTCGCTCGATGCCGCCGCTCCTGACCATCCCGTTGCCCTTTGGAGTAAAGACGGGCACCTGCTGTGGGTCAACTCGCTGGCTCTCCAACGCGCAAATATCACCGCGGAGACCGCAGAGCCAGCCAATGGTGCCATTTTGCGCGATGGCTCAGGCGAGCCCACAGGCATCCTGCAAGAGCAAGAGGCGACAGAACTTGTCTATAATGTCATTGACGAGTCAGACCCGCAGATGACTCGCACCCTCGTCCAACGCATACTGCCTGAGTTGCAGAAGAGCGGTATCACCACCATACACGATATCGAGGGCATGGATGCACTGCACCTCTTTCAACAACTGCGCGACGAGGATAAGCTGGGCGTGCGCGTCCAGATGATTCTCCCACGCCAACTACTACCACAATTGCGCGAGCACTGGCTCTCGCCTTCACAAAGCGGCAAACCCACGTCGTCCATGGTAGGGGTACCCCTCGCGGGTACCCTGGGGATGGGTGCCGGTGGGCCAACTGACGATTTGCTGCGCATTGGCGGCATCAAAATCTTTGCCGACGGTACCCTGGGTTCCCAGACAGCCGCCATGCTCGAAGGCTTTGAGGGCAACCCCCACAATCTCGGCATCCTCGCACTATCGGAACAGGACATGAACGAGACCGTAAGTACCGCCGCCGAGATGGGGATCAGTATCGCTATTCATGCCATAGGAGACCGGGCCGCCCATGTGGCACTCAACTCCATCGAGAGAGCACAGCAGCACCTGGTTGACCATGGAGGTAAAGATCGTGACCTGTCCAGGCTGCGTTATCGCCTGGAGCATGTGCAACTTATCACGCCCGAAGACCTGGAACGCATGCACCGCCTGAGTGTTGTCGCTTCCGTGCAACCCTTCCACGCGGTAGCCGACCGTGATATAGCCGAACGCTATTGGGGCAAACGCCATCGCCGCGCCTATGCCTACCGCACCATGCAACAAACGGGCATTCCCCTCGCCCTTGGCTCAGATGCACCCGTAGAGACATTCACTCCCTTGCGTATCCTTCACGCCGCCACTATGAGACGCGACGACGCTACTCCCCAACGTCCACCATGGCTACCCGACCAGGCTCTACCCATTGCCGAAGCCCTATGGGGCTATACTATGGGTGCGGCCTACGCGGGCGCGGAAGAACAAACAAAGGGTTCGTTGACAGCCGGCAAATTGGGAGATGCCGTAGTGTTGCGCGAGAATATTCTAGGTGTACCACAGGAGAAGATGGCCGAAAACGGCGTGCAAGCGACGATTTTGGGAGGGAAAGTGGTATACGGAGAGGTGTAATTTATGAAAGATGGAAGTGTTTATGCGAGTTGGCTGCCGCGTGTGGCAGCCAACTCGCATAAACACTTCCATCTTTCATAAATCTATTTACTGTAACGCTTCGGCATGGGGGAGAACACCTGAACCCTCTATAGCCGATCCGATCTTGTCAGTGGTTGTCTGGGATGGGTAGGTCTGACCTTCCAGCAGGACTAGGATATACACGCACTGAGTAGGGGAAAAAGACGCATACATTTGTAATCCTGAAATTTCCAACAAGCAAGCGCAACAATCTTGATATTTGACTCTGTCAAATATCAAGATTGTTGCGCTTGCTTGTTGGAAATTTCAGGATAAACTGACCTTTTACGAGTTAGCCATGCTTGAGCAAAATCTACTGCCGCTCTCTGCCGGAATAATCTGG
>WNFH01001260.1_pt1 | contig 17035 bp, 15 predicted proteins | sample 5400411 | NCBI WGS metagenome assembly WNFH01 (sample SAMN13153347, study PRJNA577476) | soil metagenome | isolation source: 200 cm saprolite under Douglas fir tree site 2 hole 3 | place: USA:California | collected 2015-04-18
TAAGCGAAGTAGATCACCAAACCAATGACCAGCCACCCGAAGAGCCGCGCCCAGTTGATCCAGCCCAGCTTGTACATCATGTACCCGTTAAAAAGAATGCCCAGAATCGGCACCACGGGAACCCAGGGAGTCCTGAACGGCCTCGCCTGTCCGGGGTTTGTGCTCCGCAACACCATTACGGCGATACAAACGATGACAAACGCCAGCAAGGTCCCGATATTCACCATTTTTCCGATGTCGTCGATAGGTGTAAGGCTGCCAACGATGGCGGCAAGCAGACCCACCAGCATGGTGTTCTTGTACGGCGTGCGGAACTTCGGATGTACGGCCCCGAAGAATTTCTTTGGCAGCAACCCATCGTTAGCCATCGCATAAAGTACGCGCGTCTGCCCCAGCAGCATGACCAGCATCACGCTCGTGAGTCCCGCGAGCGCGCCAACCGTGATCACATGAGAAGCGGTCGAAAGGCCGCGGTCCAGAAACGCCACGGCGATGGGCGCTTCGATGTTGATGTCCTGCCAGCGAACCATTCCTGTCAGGACGCCCGCGACCAGGATGTACAGCACGGTGCAAATCAGCAGCGAGGCCATAATGCCGATTGGCAAATCACGCTGGGGGTTCTTGCATTCCTGCGCCGTGGTTGAAACGGCGTCAAAGCCGATGTAGGCGAAAAAGATGTACGCAGCCCCGGCCCCAATTCCAGAGAAGCCCATCGGCGCAAACGTGGACCAATCATGGCCCCAGTTTGCGAAGTTCACATAATGAATTCCCAGGCCGATGACGAACAGCACTACCGCCACCTTAATGCCCACGATCGTAGCGTTGAATCGCGCGCTCTCTTTGATTCCAATCACCAGGATCGCCGTGATCACCAGGGCGATCACAAAGGCCGGGAGGTTGAATCCGATTTCCGTGCCAAAAATCTTTGGCGCATTCAGCAGGTCGTGCGCCCGCTGCACCAGCTCCGGCGACGGCGTCTTGAGGATGGCATCCACTTTGTCGAGAAACGCTTGCGTCCCCGGTTGGAGCGCCGCGTCCGAGGCCCGCGCCATCTGCCGGGCGACGATCTTTGTTGCGGTGCTCAGCCCCGTCCAGTGGTCATACGCCATCCACAGCGGCATCTTGATATGAAAAATATTCAGCAGCTCGATGAAGTGGTTCGACCAGCCGGAGGAAACCGTGCTTGCTCCCATGGCGTACTCCAGCGTCAAGTCCCAGCCAATGATCCAGGCCAGCAACTCGCCCAGCGTCGCATAAGCGTAGGTGTACGCGCTCCCCGCCAGCGGAATCATAGCCGCAAATTCCGCGTAGCACAGCCCAGCGAAAGCACAACCAAGGCCCGAAACCACGAACGAAAGCATGAGCCCGGGCCCGGCGTAATGAGCGCCAAGTCCCGACAGCACGAAAATGCCCGCCCCGATGATCGCTCCAACGCCGAGCGCGGTCAGTTGTACCGCTCCCAAAGTCCGCTTAAGACTATGCTCACCTGCTTCTTTCGATTCGGTGAGCAGCATGCTCATCGGCTTTTTCGCGAACAACGGATTGCCCATGCAACTCCTCCTTGGGAGTTATTCTGAAAATGCCGCGCCGGAAACGACCACCCAATTTGGCCCGAGACATTGTAGGGGCGCAGCCTGCCGCGCCCCTAAAGGAAAATTCAATTATTTTGCGTGCTCAGCCTGGCCCGTCCTCCGCGACCACAGCCAGTACACCGGAACTCCCAACAGCACGATCACTAACCCGGGCCATGCCGTCTGCGTCTTGTACAACAGCAGCACAATCATGATCGCCACCGCCGCCACGATGTACAGTAACGGCCCAAACGGATACGCAAACGCCCGGTACGGCCGTTCCAGATTCGGCCGTTTCGCCCGCAGAACAAAGATTCCCGCGATCGTCAGGACGTAGAAAATCAGCACGGAGAAGACAACATAGTCGAGCAGGTCGCTGTACAAGTTGCCGTAGGTGATGGCTCCGGCCGCGTCCACGTGCCGCGTCCTCAGCAAAATGAGCACGGCAACCCAGATGCCCTGATAAACGAGCGCGGTCCCCGGCACACCCTTCTCGTTCAGCGTGCCCGTGGACCTGAAGAAAAGCCCGTCGCGCGCCATCGCATACGAAACGCGCGCACCGGCGAGAATCAGCCCGTTGTTGCAGCCAAACGTGGAAATGATGATCGCCACGGCCATGATCACGGCGCCCGCAGGGCCGAAAATGGCATTCAGCGCGGCCGTGGCCACGCGATCATCAGGCGCGTTCTGAATTTGCGAAAGCGGCAGCGCACAGAGATACGCGAGGTTCGCCAGGCAATACAGTGTGATCACGATGATGGTGCCGAACGCCATCGAGAGCGCCACGTCGCGCTTGGGATTTTTCACCTCCGCCGCGGTGAATCCGATGTTGTTCCAGGCGTCCGCGGAAAAAAGCGACCCCACTTGCGCCACGCCGTACGCGACAAACAAGCCGAACGCTCCGCTTGCCGCCGTCACCGTGGGCACGAAACTCTTCAGAAAATTTGCGCCGGGCTCAATCGGCTGCGCCCCGCGAACAGCCCAGAGATGCGAGAAATTGTCCGCAATTGCCGCGGCATTTCTCCCCACAAAAATCCCGAGAAAAATCAGCCCAATCAAAGACAGCGTTTTCGCACTGGTGAAAATGTTCTGAATCAGTTTTCCCAGCCGCACTCCCAGGGTATTCAGGAAAGTCAGAAAGACGATCATCAGAATTCCGACGAGCTGCTGCACAGAAAGACTGATCGCGTATTTGGATCCCAGTGCAATCGGCGGAACAATCCACGCCGTCGGCGAGATGGCCGGGAACAGAACGCCCAAGTAGCGCGCGAATCCGATGGCCACCGCCGCGATCGTGCCCGTCTGAATCACCAGGAACAGCGTCCACCCGTAGAGAAAGCCCCATAACGGCGAGTACGCTTCTCGCAGATAAACGTACTGCCCGCCCGCATGAGGAAAAAGAGCCGCCAGTTCCCCATACGAGAGCGCCGCCGTCACCGTAAGCAAGCCGGTGATGATCCAGGTAAGGAGAAGCCCGCCCGACGAGCCGGTCTGCCGCGATATGTCCGCGGCAACGATGAAGATTCCGGAGCCAATCATGGAGCCGACAACAATCATCGTCCCGTCGAAGAGCCCGATCGCCCGTACGAATCCCGGCGCCTGCCCCGCCGCACTCTTTGAAATAGTCTGCGCCGTGTTTGCCATGCGCCGTCTGCCTCAGACCGAAGCCGTGTGATCCGCGGCTTCAAGTATTTTGATGTACTGGCGCGCGCGCCCCCCCGGATTGGGCGCGCACAAGATATCGCTGATAACAGCCACCGAATCCGCCCCAGCCGCGATCACCTCACCCGCGCTTTCCAATGTGATGCCGCCAATTGCAACTATGGGCTTCTCGGTCATGGCCCTTACTTTCCGAATGAAGTCGATGCCTACAATCGGATCAGGACTAGCTTTCGTTGAAGTCGAAAAAACCGGCCCAACGGCAATGTAATCCGCTGAAGTGTTCACCGCGACCTCAAACTGAAGCAAATTGTGCGTCGAAACCCCAATCCATTTGCTCTCCCCAACCACCGCTCGCGCTTGCTCCACGCCCAGGTCCTCCTGCCCAACATGCACACCGTTTGCCCCTGCCAGCGCGGCAACATCGGCCCGGTCATTCACCACCAATGACACTCCCCGTGGGCCGACCAATTCTGCTAGTTCACGCGAGCTTTCGTAAAGCTGCCGCGCCGAGGCGGACTTGTTCCGGTACTGGAGCAGGCGAACTCCGGCATCGGCAAGGCTCTGTGCGCAATCTCTTTCGGGAGTGGTGACCAACGCTGCGTCTAGTATCACATACAGCCTGGGCAGGACAACACGCATAGACACTTATTTGCCACCTGTGCCAAGCAGCCTTTCGATGAAGTGGGTATCGAATCGGCCCTCGACAAAGTCCGGATCGGAGACAATCCTGCGATGCAGCGGGATCGATGTCTTAATCCCCTCGATGACAAACATCTCCAGGGCTCGCTTCATCCGCGCGATGGCCTCCGCTCGATCCCTGCCCTTCACAATGAGCTTCGCTATCATCGAATCGTAATAGGGAGGAATGACGGCATCGGCATGCGCCGCAGAGTCAACTCGAACCCCCGTGCTGCCGGGCGGCTGAAACGTCGTGATGCGCCCGGCCGACGGCACGAACGTCTCCGGGTCTTCTGCGTTGATTCGGCACTCGATCGCGTGCCCAGAGAAGTGCACCTCCCCCACCGCCTCCTCTATCCTCTCGCCTGCCGCGATGCGGATCTGCGCCTTGATCAAGTCGACTCCCGTAACCAGTTCTGTCACCGGATGCTCCACCTGAATACGGGTATTCATCTCGATGAAGTAAATCGAGCCATCTTCATCCATCAGGAATTCCACTGTCCCGGCGTTTGTATACCCGATCTTCTCCAGAGCGCGGAGCACCTTCGCGCCCAGGTCTTTCCGCCGTTTCGCATCCATCGCCGTTGATGGCGACTCCTCCACCAGCTTCTGATGCCGGCGCTGGATGCTGCACTCGCGCTCCCCCAGATGGATTATCCTGCCGTGCTGATCCCCCAACACTTGAAACTCGATGTGCCGCGGCCGCTCCAGGAATTTCTCGGCGTAAACGTCCGGAGTCCCAAATGCCTGTTGTGCTTCGCTCCGCGCCGTTTGGTACGCCGACAGCAATTCTTCCTGGCTCCTCACCACGCGCATCCCGCGGCCCCCGCCCCCGGCTGCGGCCTTCAGGATAAGCGGTAACCCTATCTTGGCCGCCTCCTTGGCAAGCTGCTCCTCCCCCTCCACTATCCCATCGCTTCCCGGGATGGTTGGCAATCCCGCCGCCTTGACCTCCCGGCGAGCACGGTCTTTCTCCCCCATCATCTCGATGACCTCAGGTTTCGGGCCGATGAAGGTGATCTCCGACGCTTCGCAAACCTTCGCGAAGTTGGCATTTTCCGACAAAAAGCCGTACCCCGGATGAATTGCATCGACATTCGTAATTTCCGCCGCGCTGATCACCTGGGGGATGTTCAGGTAGCTCTCGCTGCTGCGTGGCGGGCCGATACAAACGGCCTCATCCGCGAAGCGTACATGGAGGGAGTTTCGGTCCGCTTCGGAATAGACCGCTACGGAGGAGATGCCAAGCTCTTTGCAGGCGCAAATGACTCGCAGGGCAATTTCCCCGCGATTGGCTACAAGAATTTTCTGGAACATGGCCTGGCGTGCCGGCTACCTCTTCCGGCTGGGACGTATGCCGAAGAGCGGCTGGCCATATTCGACGGGCTGCCCGTTTTCGGCGAAGATTCGAATCACTTCCCCGCTCTCGTCAGACTCGATCTCATTCATGAGCTTCATGGCTTCGACGATGCACAGTGTCTGCCCGGCCTCAATGTACCCGCCAACCTTCACAAATGCCTCTGCGCCAGGGCTGGGAGCCTCATAATACGTCCCAACAATCGGCGACTTGACCAAGTGCAAATCTTCCGTTCCACGCGGCTGTGGAGCCGCCGAGGCGCTTTGAGAGGCGATTCCGAAAGCGTCCATGGCTGCCGGGATGATAATCTCTGGTACAGAAATCGCCCTCTGCGCGACCACCATGTTCGCGGATGGCTTCCGCAGCCGGATTCGCAGGTCGCCGCGGGAGTATTCGAATTCCTCCAGGTTGTGTTCGGTCATAAACCGCAGAAGTTGCTCGATTTGCTGCACTTCGGGACTGGCGATAGACTGGCTTTTCTTAGGCTTTGAAGGCTGTTTGGGTTTCATGCCTGTTTCAGAGTTCGATGAAATCCCGCGAGATGCGGGTCAATACTTCGGTTTTGTCGGCGTGCACGGCTACATCGTCCTCGATGCGAATGCCCCCCACACCCGGAACATAGATTCCTGGTTCAATCGTTATCACATTGCCTGGTTCGAGGCGCTTCTTCTGCCCCCGCGCAACCCGCGGATCCTCGTGTACCTCGAGGCCTAATCCATGACCTGTGCTGTGTACGAAATGTCTCTCGAGGCCGTGACCCCTCAGAACCTGCCTAGCCGCGGCGTCCACATCCCCGCAGGTGACCCCATTTCTCACCGCCGCAATCGCCGCCGTCTGCGCTTCCAGCACTGCCAGATACCACTTCTTGACGCGCGCTGGGGCCCGGCCAAAGAACACTGTTCTAGTAATGTCACTGCAATAGTGGCCGAGTATAACACCCAGGTCTAGTACGACCAATTCATTTTTTCCCAATCGCTTGGCCGTAGGCCGCGCGTGGGGAAGCGCTGATCGCTTTCCGAACGCGACAATCGTTTCGAAGGCCGGTCCCGACGCGCCGTTCCTCCGCACCTGGTATTCAATCTCGGCTGCCACCTCCATTTCACGGACTCCCAGCTTCAGCAGTTGAATCGCGCCCTTCATTACATTGCCCGCTAGCATGGCGGCTTCTCCCATTCGCGCGATTTCCTCCGGATCTTTTCTCATCCTTAGAGCTTCGACAAGTCCGGGAGCCTGAGCCCACCGGCAACGTGGTCCCGCCGCCTTCCTCAGTGTCCGTAGCTGCGCCACCGTGACTTGTGTTGGGTCGAAACCGATGCGTTTTCCAGCACTGCCCTTCAAAAATGCGCCCGCCGATTCGAAAGCTGACCCTTTTTGCAGAATCATTCGAACGGACGGGCTCTCTTCTCGAACCTGAGTTGTGAATCGGCCGTCTGTAATGAGGGCGGTTCCCCGGGGGGAGGCAATCAGCACCCCAGATTCTCCCGTAAAACCAGTGAGGTAATACCAGTTGCCCCTTCCCGTTATTACCAGCGCATCTAGATGGGCCTCGGAAAGCCTGGCTTGCAGAGCGTGGCGCCGATGTCCAAAGTTTCCGCCCATAAGCAAAGCGAGGAGACCGCAGTCTCCTCGCTTTCACCTTCCCCTGTGAAGTCTCTGTGCCTGAACTACCCGGGGATGATTCGCGGGGTCAGGAAGAACAGCAGTTCATTAGAAGTGATGGAAGTGTTCGTCCGCTTGAAGAGATGACCGATGACCGGCAAGCTGCCCACAATCGGCACCTCCGTGATGTCAACGCGCTGGTTGGTGACAATGACTCCGCCGATAACCACTGTGCCGCCGTCAAGAACTAGGACCTTCGTTTCTGCCGATTGCGTGTCGAGGGCCGGGATTCCCTGCACCCGTGGAATACCAGCATCGATCGAGGTGTTCTCAACCAGCACGTCCATGAAGATGGTCCCCTCCGCGGTAATCTGCGGGGTGACTTCCAGCTTCAATACGGCATCGATGTACTGCACGGAAATCGTATTGTTGATAGTGGTCTGGATCGGAATCTTGACGCCCTGCTTGATCGTAGCCTTTTCGTTGTTCTGTGTCACAACTCTCGGCTTCGAAAGCAGTTTGCCGACGCCCTTGGCTTCCGCGGCGGTAATGAAGAAATCGACCGCGAAGTTTGGCGATCGGTGCGAGAAGCCGAAGCTGCTGGTCGGCACGCCCGCAGGAAGGTTCGTGTTGAGCGGGGTGCCGGTCGTGATGCCGTTGCCGCTCGCACCACTTCCGCTGGCGCAAGTCAACGGGGACGCAAGCCCTCCTGTCACGCCGCTGCAGCCTACAGCCGGGTTACCGCCGAAGATCGAACGGCCGCCGGTTGTCGACCCCGCAAAACCGAGCTCAGTGCCGATGTCTCGCGCGAACGAACGGGTCGCAGAAACCACGCGCGCCTCGATCTCGACCTGCTGTGTCTTGCGGTCAAGCTGCCGGATTAGATTGTCGACCACCGGAATCACCGAAGGAATATCCCGGATAATCAACTGGTTCGAACGATCATCGGACAGGATGTCGCCCCTCGAGGAGAGGAACTTTTTCAGCGTGTCCTTCATCGTCGCCGCTTTGGCGTAGCTCAGTACCCTAGTAACGGTGACGGGTGCAACCGCTTCCGCCTGGGCCTTTTCGAGGTCGCGCTGCGTTTCGGCTTCCTTCTTCAGCGTGTCGCGCGTGGCGATTCTCAACACGTTCCCGGTGAGCTGCTTGTCCAGATTGTTGTTCTGCAAGACGATGTCCAGTGCCTGATCCCACGGCACCTCATCCAAAACGATCGTCAGACTTCCCTTCACGGCAGGATCAAGGACGACGTTTAGCCCGCTGATCTCGTGGATCAGCCGGAAAAAGTCGCGGAGGTCCACGTCTTTCAAATTTACAGAGACAGGCTCGCCCGTGTACCTGGCGGGTGCAGGTGCGTTCCCGGACGCTTGGGTCTGACTGGAAGAAGCCGCAAGTGTGCTCGCCGCCGCGCCGGCCTGTTGGGTAGCCTGCTGCGCTGCTTGCTGCGCCGTGGCGCTGGGACGTGCAGGTTCACTGCTCCCCCCAAACGATGCCAGAACGGCTGAGGGCTGGGTCAGTTCGCCCGGCAAAGCAAAACGGGGAGCAGGAATCTGTGTTTTCTTGGAAGACCGTGTGTTCTCAGACCGGGGAGCCGAGGCGGTGTACTGAAACTCTGCTCGCTCCTTGGGGGTCTGTTCCAAAGCGGCCCTCATCTTACTCGCTTGAGTTTGTGCCGGAGCCTCCGGCTGCACTTCGAACAAGATCACCACCGCCGCGCCTTCACGCGAAATCTCGTACGCCGAGGCGCCCGTCAAGTCGATCACCACCCGCGCCACATCCGGCCGGTACTGCCCGAGGCGCACATCGCGGACGGGCGCAGACACGCCGGGGATAACCGTCTTCTGGACGGCCAGCCGCGCTCCGGAAAAGTCAAGCACCAGCCTCTCCGGGTTCTGCATCCGCGAGGCACGGACGTCCAGACGTCCCTCCCCTTCCACGCGAACGCTCGCGCGTTGCGGCGCTTGCGTGATCGCTACGCTTGAGATCACCGCCGTCGTGGCGGTCGCGCCGGCGGGCTCCTGGTTCTGCGCGAGGGCGGGACTACTTACCGCTCCCAAACCCGCAAGGATCAGGCAGCCACACCAAAGGGCGGGCCAGTTCGTCTTCATTGCTGTTCTCCTGCACTTGAGTAAATTCTCTTATTCACCTGGCGTTCCACAGGCTTGCCGAAGGCGTCCTTCCCCACTTCATGGAAAGAGATCCCATCCATCGCAATCTTTTCTACGCGGCCGTCATAAAGCTGGTCACCCTCGCGCAGGAAGTAAGTCCGCGATTGGGGGTTCGTCACGACCGCTATCATGCCGTTTGGCGCCTTCACAATCCCGTCGAGCCGCAAGGTGCTCACCTGCAGACCGGCCTTTCCCGGTGGCAGGTTTCCTGCCGCGGCATTCTGGCTTCTTTGCCGTGCCAAGTATGACTCGAACGGATCTCGCCGCCCGACCTTGGGCTCGCTCCCCGGCTCGGTGTTTGCGGCTGTTTCGACGGGCCTGCCCGCTCTGGAAGGTTTCTTGCCGCCGGCCTTCGCTGCGGGTTTCGCCGGAGGTTTGGCAGCAGGCTTTGCCGCGCGCTTCGCTGCCGCCCGGGTTACTGGTTTCGCCGTCTTTGGCGTGCCTTTGGCTGACGCAGAACCTGCCGGAGCCGAAGGTTTCGCCGCTGCTTGTGGTGTACCCTTCGCAGGAGCGGTCGCCGGGGCCACACCAGCAGGCTTGGCGGCTTGCGGCGTCGGCTTGGCCGGCGTCGACGGACTCGTCTTCGTGCCTGCTGGAGTCGCGGGCTTGTCCTGCGCCCCCAACCCAGCCACGGCCGTCGCCAGCAGTGTCCCTAGTACAAGAGTTATCGCTGAACGCATAGATCGCTCATTCCCGATCACGGTTTTCCAGCCGTTCCGCCCGGAGCCGGTGCCTTTGCTCCCGCTGCCGCACCCGGGCCCGAATCAGATGGCTTGGTAAAGAATGTCGTTGCCGTAAAAACTCCCGATACCGTCGTCCCCGGCCGTAGCGGATACTTTGTGGCCTTGGTTTTTTCCGGGTCGTCGAACTGAATGTCGCCGACGTTTATGATTCTTGAGAGCCGGCCCAGTCGCCCGAAAAAGTCCATCAAATTGAAGTACGGCCCGTCTGCCTGAAGCTCGAACGGCATCTCGTAGTGATAATCCCTCGGCACGATCGCTTGCGCCGTCAAGCGCCTCAGCTGCACGTTCGAAGCGCTGGCCGCGCCCTGAAGCAGCCGGATGAATTCGTCTACTTCTTTTTCCTCTGGCACGATAGTCTTCAGCGTATCCAGTTGTTTCGAAAGCGCGTCCATCTGTTGCTTCAATTCGCCATACCGCTGCTTGTATACCTGTAGCTGCTGGACTTCCGTCGTCAGCTTGGACCGCTGTTGCACCGCCTGGTCATACTCGTCGCGCTCGCGGGCCACTGGGGAGACCGGGACATAAACTCCCAACAGCAGGAGGACTACCGCGATGGCAACGGCCACCAATCCCTGCATGAACACCGACATATCGCGGAATGGATTGGCCATGGCTTTATCCCAGACCTTTCTTGGCCGCGCCCGCGGATGCGGGAGGTTTCGCCGGCGCACTCACTGGCTTTGCCTGTCCCGGCCGCGCTACCGCGCCTGTCGGCGGCGTAATTTCCGCGCTCATTTGAAACAAGAACGTCTGAACCGCCGTGCTCTTTTCGTCCTGCTTCGATTCTTTTATTTCAACTTTCTGGAAATAACCGGAGCGTTTCAGAGCGGTAATGAAATTTGCCACCGAATTTATCGACGCCGAAGCTCCCTCAATTGCCAGGTTGCTCCCCTTGCGCGTCATCGAGGTCAGCCAAAGGTTCTCCGTACGCGATACCGTATTCGCGACCATATCCAAGAGATCTTGGCCCCCCGTGCGGTCCCGTTGGAGCTGCTCGATAGTGTTCACGCGCTGCTGCAGCACCACTTTCTGCTTCTCGAACGCTTCTACCTGTTGCTTGATGTTTTCCAAATCCGCTTTTTGCACTTGCAGTTGCTTGATCCGGGCATTCTCGTCGGCCAACTGCCTCTGCCACGAGTAGTAGAGAAATGCCAGGACCAGCAATCCCAGGATGAGCCCCGCTCCCACAAACACCGCAGGGAGCGCTGCCCCGGTATCGACGACTTGCCGCCGCCGCGAAGCTTTAGGCCGCGCTTGGCCGAGAAGGTTTATGCGAATCATGGTTAGTCAAAGCTCCTCAGCGCCAGACCTACGGCGATAGCCAGCCGCGGAGCCATGTCGCGGATCTGATCATCGCTGTGCCGGCTGGGATTGATGAGCACCCTGCGAAACGGATTCAATTCTTCCACTGGCATCGCGAACTCTTCCCGGAGTAAGTCGACAAGCCCGGGAACGCGCGCCGTCCCTCCCGCCACCACGATGCGCTGGATGTTTTCCCCGCTCGCCGTGGCCCGGAAGAAGTCGAAGGTCTTTTGAATTTCCAGCGTCAGGATGTCGGAGACGCTCCGGAGAATTTGTTGCTTCTGCTCGTCCGTCACGCTCGGGAGCGAATCGCCCTTCTTCAGCCGCTCGGCATCCTCAAAGCTCAGGTCCAGCTCTTTTTGTAGCGCGTCGGTGTACTGGTTCCCGCCCACGCTGACGTCGCGCGTAAACAGCGGCACGCCTCCGCGCACAATATTGATGTTCATCACGCTGGCGCCGATGTTCAGCAGCGCTACGGTTTGCCCGGCATCCGGCTCGTAGTTCATTTCGAAGCAGTTCTGCAGGCCAAAGGCATCAATGTCCACAACCACTGGAGTTTTCCCCGCCTGCGCCAGCACGTTGGTATGGTTCAGAATCTTGTCCTTCTTGACCGCTACTAGCAGCACGTCCATCTGTGCGTCCATGGATTCCAAAAGCTGGTAGCTCAGGTTCACGTCCGCGATATCGAATGGAATATGCTGGCTGGCCTCGGAGGGAATCCGGTCGTACAGTTCGTCTTCCGTCATCAGCGGCAGAGGAACGCGCTTCACGATAACGGAGTGGCCCGAAACCGAAGTCGCCACATTCTTCGTCTTCACCCGCTGCGCATCAAATATCTTGCTGATCGCGTTGGCCACTTGGGGTGCATCCATAATCGCGCCGTCCACCACCGTGTCCGGCGCCAGCGTTTCCATGCCGAAGCTCACCAGCTCGTAGCCCGCCTTGGTGGCTTTCAATTCCACGGCCTTGATGGAGCTCGAGCCGATGTCCAAGCCCACCAGTTGCCGGCTTCTCTTGCCTAGTCCCAACATATCGCAGCCTCTTTCCCTGTCGCTCGCGTCGGACTAACGGCGCCTCGCGTGCACCTGGCTCATCTTGCGTTCCATCCAACGATCCAGAATCGTTTTACGCAGTTTCCAACGATTACCAAGTTTGAATGCAGGAATTTCGCCTTCCGTGATGTAACGGTACAGGGTGTCCGGGGAAATTCCCAGATACTGCGACGCCTGTCGTACATTCATCACTTCGCGCGATTCATTCACGAGGAACGCCACCCCGGCAACCGAACACACTCCCGAGAGTACTTCTGTCCCGTGCACCCCACTTGCCATTGCTGCGGATCGCCCAGGGTGCCGTCCGTGCATGGGTTATGACATTCCCGGACTTAGGCCGTCAAGGGATTCTCTACCTTTGTTGTCCTAAGAATACGGGTAGTTCTAGGCAGTTCGGGGTGTTTTGGGGGCAGCTACTGCTAGATATAGGGCGTGGTTCTTTCGACGCCTCAACAGCTTGCGCTTCTTGCGCCTTTCCCACTGTCCTGCGGGCCGTTGATTCTTTGAGGTCAGTACGTCTCCAATTTTCACGCGATTCTAATCACATTTGCCTCCGGCTGCAACAGAGATTCCTGGTGCCACCGAAAAGGCGCATCGTCTCTCAGGAATACTCAAAGCTCCTTGCAAATTCCATTTTCTGGAGTTTTCCTGCCACTTTTCGGGCATCTGCCTGATCTCCTCGGGCCAAAGTCTCGCCCCCGTTCCCCTCTGGCCTTTATAGCTGCAATTCCCTCCACATCTCCTCGACTCTCTTCTTCGTCGCTTCATCCATCAAAATCTCGTCCGGCCACGGCCTTATAAAACCTTCACTGGCCCATTTCCGCGTCGCATCGATCCCCATCTTTGATCCAAAGTCTTGCATGCGCGCCGCATGATCCAGTGTATCCACTGGCCCAAGACTAAACTGCACGTCGCGCTCCGGATCTATCGCGCACAACGCTTTCCACACCACTTCCCGATAGTTGTACACATCCACGTCGTGATCCACCACCACGATCACTTTCGTCAACATTGCCTGTCCCAGCGACCATATCGCGTTCATGATTTTCCGTGCGTGTCCCGGGTACGACTTCCGAATCGCCACAATCATCAAATTATGGAAAATCCCCTGGGCCGGCATAGCCACATCGGCAATCTCTGGATACTGCATCTTCATCACCGGCAGAAAAATCCGCTCCACCGCGTAACCCATGAAATAGTCCTCCTGCGGCGGCGGCCCTACTACTGTCGTCAGATAGACCGGCTCTTTGCGGTGCGTCATACACTCCACATGAAAGACCGGGTACTCGCCCTCCAGCGAATAAAATCCCGTGTGGTCGCCGAATGGCCCTTCCGTGCTCATCTCGTTTAAGTTGACGTACCCTTCCAGCACTATCTCTGCATTGGCAGGCACTTCCAAATCATTCGTCTCGCACGTAACCATCTCCACTGGTTCCCGCCGTAAAAACCCCGCAAACATCATTTCATCCAGGTCCGGCGGAATGGGGAGCATCCCGGAAAGCGCAGTCGCCGGGTCCGCCCCAATCGCCACCGAGACCGCTATTCGCCCTTCCGGATTCGCCGACCGCGCTCGCCGGAAATGCTCCGCTCCGTGCTTTTGCGTCTGCCAGTGCATGCCCGTGGTCCGTTCGTCGTACACCTGCATCCGGTACATCCCAACGTTGCGCTTTCCCGTCTCCGGATTCTTCGTAAACACCAGCGGAAACGTAATAAACCGCCCGCCGTCCTGCGGCCAGCACTTCAGAATAGGAAAATCGAAAAGGTTTACGTCTTTCCCGTGGTGCTTCACCTCCTTGCAATCCCCGGTCTTTACGCTCTTGGGGAAAAACGATCCCAGCTCCGCCAGTTTCGGCAACATCTTGATCTTGTCGAACAACCCCTGCGGCGTCTCCATCGCCAGGAATCCCCGTATCCGCGCCGCCACCTCTTCCAGCTCTCCCACCTCAAATGCCAGCGCCATCCGCCGCACGCTGCCGAATGTATTCACCAGCAGTGGCACTCGTGATCCCTTCGGCTTCTCGAACAGCAGCGCCGGGCCTACTGAATTCGGCGCCCGCTTTGCATCCCGTGCGACTCGCTGCGTCACTTCCGTGATTTCGAGGATTGGGTTCACCTCCGCACGGATCCGCTTCAGCTCCCCTTCTTTCTCCAGTCTCTTCACAAACTCCCGCAAATCCCGGTACGCCACACTTCCTCCCTGGATTACGCTCAAGGATCTCTTACAAAGGCAGGTGCCCCAGCGGATGACTCTAACACGGGGGCAGGCGAATTCGTCCCGCGCCGTGGTTTTGGGCAAACCTGGGCCGGCGCGCTCTTGAATCAGGGCGCTAGCTGTTCCGCGCAGCTCTTTGGTGAGATTAAGGTTGGGCGTTGGCGCTGCCTACGCCCGCCGGCTTATTCTCGGCTTGCGCCATGCGATGTATGGCGTATTCCCGAAGCTCGCGAAGTTGCGCGCTCTTCGCGCTCGTGCCATCCATCTTAAGATAGGCGTCCACATCATCGACAAGTGCCGGGAAGTTCTTCTGCCGCCGATGAATCTCCACCAACAGCAGGTGCGCTTCTACAAAATTCGCCTTACGACGGAGCACCTCAAGCACCGCCTTTTCCGCCACTCCCAGCCGGCCCAATCCTAACTCCGCCCAGCTCAACGAGAACTGGCCCATCGTGGAACCCGGCTCCAGGGAAAGGCCGGTCTTCACAACCGTGTCGGCCTCCGCGAAATTCTTTTCGTCACAGAGCACTAGTCCGAGGCCAAAGTACGGCTCCGCAAACTTGCCATCGCTTAGTTTGATGGACTTTGAAAAGGCTTCCGCCGCCTCGCTGCCGTGCCCGAGGTCGACCTGCGCCGCCCCAATCTCGTAATAAGCCTCGTAATACGAAGAGAATGTCGCTATGGCTTGCTGAAATTCCACAAGACTCCCCGCCGGATCCTTCCCCGCGAGCCGCCTCAGGCCCCTGTCAAAAGCCTTGCGCGCTTTTCCAGGAATGCTTAACTCCCGAACGGATACTGTGGCGCTCATCTCCCGCTTAGGGGCCTTCGGCTTGGACACCCACAAGTCTAGCGGCGGGTTCGCCATTTCCACCGTGATGGTCGCTTCCATGTCGGGCAAGCCCGCCACACTTACCCGGACGATGTATCTGCCCATCGCAACGGAAGCAAAGCTAAATTCTCCGTTCTCGTCCGTTTCGGTTTGGCACACTCGCCCTCCCATTAACGGACTCAGCTGCACCCCGGCTCCGGCGACGCCGCGTTCTGCTCCGGCCGTCGACACTCTGCCCGAGAGCGAGCTGTATTGTTCATGATGTTCTAATGTTTGTGCGGAACCCGGAACTGCAAGGAAGAAAACTGCCAGGAGGAGGGCCAAAAACACAGACTTCATCGTCGCACCTCTTCGCGGAGCGCTCGACCGCTCCGCAAGTTGCGAGGATTCTTCGCTTCGGGAAGTCACCGCGAAAGTGACTCATAGGAACGTTGTGCTTCCCATGAAACTGTCCGTAAGTGCAGGCGAAACTTCTGCGCGAAATGTCCTTCGCGTGAAAAATTAATCTGTCGCGGTGGCCCTCCGCAAGAAACACAAGAGTATCCGGGCCGCTCCAGGAAAACCCTCGTATCTCGCCAACGCGCGACGCGGCCTAACTTAATCCTTGGGCGCCGCATCCAATGTCAGCACTCCAAAAAGCGAACGAATTGTATGAGGCGACCGCCATGCCAAAGATGAAGATAGCTGTGGTGACAAAACCAGGTGGAGACTTTGAGATTCAGGAACGCGAGGTGCCTCAGCCCGGGCCAGGACACGTCCGCATCCGCGTCCAGGCCTGCGGCATTTGCTTTAGCGACCACCTCGTCAAAGACGGCTTGTGGCCCGGCGTGACCTACCCGCGTTCTCCCGGCCACGAAGTCGCGGGCGTAATCGATGAAGTTGGTTCGGGCGTCACGACTTGGAAGCAAGGTCAGCGCGTCGGCGTCGGCTGGCACGGCGGACAAGACAACACTTGCCTCTACTGCCGCCGCGGCGATTTCGGCAATTGCGCGCAGCTAAAGGTGACCGGCTTCAACTACGACGGCGGCTACGCCGAGCACATGATCGCTCCAATCGAAGCCCTCGCGCAGATGCCCGATTCTCTCGACGCCGCCGAAGCCGCACCGCTGCTTTGCGCCGGCATCACCACCTACAATGCGTTGCGCCGCAACGGCGCGATGCCCGGTGACCTCGTAGCTGTCCAAGGAATTGGCGGCCTCGGCCATCTCGGCGTTCAGTTCGCCAGGAAATTCGGCTATCGTGTCGCCGCCATCTCGCGCGGCAAGGAGACCGAGCCTCTTGCCAAGAAACTCGGCGCCAGCACTTACATTGATAGTGCCGCAGTCGACGCCGCCGCGGAATTGCAAAAACTCGGTGGCGCGCAAGTCATCCTCGCCACAGCGCCTAGTGGCAAAGCTATGACCGAGTTACTCCCCGGCCTCGCACCAAGAGGCACGATGCTCGTTATTGGAGCGAGTGGCGATCCCATCCAGGTCTCCACCGGGCTAATGATCCAAGGCAGCAAACGAATCCAGGGCTGGGCTTCCGGCATTCCCACCGACTCCGAAGACACTCTGCGCTTCGCCGAGTCGACCGGCATCCGCCCCATGGTCGAAAAGTTCCCGCTGGATCGCGTCAACGAAGCCTACGCCCGTATGATGAGCGGCAAAGCCCAGTTCCGCGTCGTCCTGACCATGTAATGCACCAGCCGCAAGCGTCGTGCTTTTATCTCATTCGTTGATAACTGCCGCCTTTTCTTTCTCTTCGATCCTGGACTTGCCGAGTCCCCAACATTGGCGCGAAGTGGCTTGCGGCACAATGGTCAGCCTATGGTCTGTACGTGTCAGTAGTCCCATGGGAACTGGTTTGTCATCACCACTCCG
>WNFH01002877.1_pt1 | contig 17028 bp, 24 predicted proteins | sample 5400411 | NCBI WGS metagenome assembly WNFH01 (sample SAMN13153347, study PRJNA577476) | soil metagenome | isolation source: 200 cm saprolite under Douglas fir tree site 2 hole 3 | place: USA:California | collected 2015-04-18
AGTTGGTGCAGGTGCCGATGATTGTCGGTGCTTCGTATTTAGCGTGACCTTCGTTGAAGAGCCCCCTTCTTTAGATGGTCCGCAATCGGCGGGAGTCAATCCACCATCTTTCGCGCATTCGCTGTTGCCTTCGACCTGCGGTTTCCGTTGGATGCGGGGTGGTCGGGGGATCAGAACATCCGAATTCTTGGAATTGCGGTGCTCTCGAATGAGACCGATTAACGGAGTGCACAAGGGCGACCTCAGGCTATCAGGCGACCTCACACTGACCGGACAAGTTCGCCGGACCGTGTGGGTTATGTCGGGAACGAAATTTGATTGTCATGGACAGGTCGTTGGCGACGTGGTCGTCGAGTACGGGGGAACGGCCGTGGTGCGTGGAATGGTTGTCGGGAAAATACTAAATGCCGGCGGAAACGGTCGACCTCTTCGGTATGGCGGCCGCGGTGAATGATTCCGAAAACTCTAAGACAATTGTTCATCCAGGGACCGTCATCACTGGAAACTAACAGAGGCTCTCCACCGCTCCTCATCCGGATGCACCCAAACGTAGGGCACGTTCTGCTGATCTTCCGTCATGCTCAGGCCGGGTCGGAATCCGAAACGGCGACGTACGCTCGGACATCGACCCATCTTTCGAAAATGACTCCGATATGGTCTCGGCGCGCCTCCAGATCAGTTGGCATGTGCCGATCGTTCGAAAGTTGTCGAACGTGACGAAAAAACTCTATCGGAAGAAGCCCGAGTCCCTCCGAATACATTCGGGCGCTAATTTGGGTGACGTCGTAAGCGACGCACGCATGCACACCTCGTCCCCCGCGGAAGAACAGCTGGCCATTCATCGATTGTTCGATCATCTGCAGTCCAATCTTCAGTACATCGCCGCGCTGGCTTTGGCACTTCATGGAGCTTGCAGCAGGGAAGATATCGCGCCGCGCCGTACTGACAATCAGGAACCCGATTTATGATGAACTGCGCGATTTTAAGTGGATTTGTCGCATTATTGAAACACCCCAACGTGATGATCGAGCCGATTGCGAGGGCCTTATGTTTCGATCCGAGTTGCGGGCGGGAGTTGAGCTTTGTCCTGGAAGCGTTGCTTCGACAATCCGATTGTGCTGCCCAATGGCCGCGCACTCGTCACCCTCGAAGACGCCGGTGCTTGCATCACCGAGCTTCCGAAGGCCGACCAACAGCCAGACGAATGGCAGATAGCAATCGAATGTCTGATGTTGGTCGTGGAACATGACGGGCCAACGATGTTCGTCCGAATAGGTGTGATGCGAGCGTTGAACCGCTACGTCGAACGCGTGCTCGACTCGTCGCGGAACGACAAGCATTGGGGGAAGCGGAAATTAAAGAAGGATCAATGACCAGCCCAACATAGTCGGCACGGTTTGGTGATCGTGGCGTGGTGATTTTAGCAAGCTAATAGGACATACATATTGTCCTCTAAAATCCGGCATAACTTGCAATCTTCAAATTTCTAAATTTCGCCTTCAAGTGAACGCAAGTTGGCCTTGCGAATCAATTCGATCTAGGTCGGAGCAACGTCTGTATATGGTCTAAGATGGAGCGACCGCATGCGCGTCGCTGTGATTGTTGCGTTCGTGTCATTGCTGACCACACCGTCAGAAGCTTCAACGTCCTGCATGAGCAAGACCGAAGCGCGTCAGCATTTTGGTACGGTATACCTCTATTGGCATCACCCGGAGCATTGTTGGGACGCGACGCCGACGCGTCCCCATGGGGTTCACCATCGCGTGCATCATCCCGAGTCCGAGGCGACGCCGCTCTCCGTGGTCCCGATGCCATCGCCAGACCTGCGCAGATCGGCGAACGCGATGGCCACCGATGAACCCGAGACCCAACTAATAACGGTCACACCATGGGTCGAACGCTGGACCGATATCACGCAGCGAACGCTGGACCGATATCACGCAGATAGTGCCACGGAAGTCCATCGTCGTCACCGATCGCAAACCCGAGCCGACGGTCACGCCGCGCGATGTGGTGATGGTGATCATAACCATCATACTAACGCTTGCGATTGTCGAAATTCTGTTCGGCGGGATGATCAACGAGCGAATGCGCAAGCGGCGTCATCGCGGATTCGCGCAATGACCTGTCCGAAGTGAGGGGCAAGACAATGACCGATGAGCAGCTCGCCGCCATGCACAGGTTGCTTACCGAATACCATCGCAATCTCGCCAAGGAAGCGGTGCTCGACATCGTGCAACAGTATCACGCCGATCTTGCGCAGCGGCTTGCGGATGAGGCCTCACAGATACCAAGGCGCACGGCGATCCTGGCACGCCTTCACGAACGCGAACAACACAACATCGAGTATGGCGACGGCGGAAGTTGAAGAGGGACGCGCCATGATACTCACTCACGCATACGAAGAGATGGCGTCGGAAAAGCGTCCGCAAGACCCGCACCTGGATGGGACCGGCCTTCGCTTCAAGACGTTGGATCATGGCGGCGAATATCCCGACACGATGCCGCAAGCTATCAAACTGATCGATGCTGAGGGCCGCTCCTGCATCTACGTGCCGATCATTCAGAACGGCAAGGTAGTCGACAGCCAAGGGCTTGTGTTCGACCCAGAGGACGAATGATGGCCGACATCCTGCGCGGAAAAATCATCGGAAGGAAAATCGGTAGGAGCCCCTGCCCCATCCAGCATGCGATAGCGCAGAGCGTTGCAGGATCATCGGCGTAGCGTCTCCATTCGTCGGCGCGATGAGCGCGGACCCATTGCGCCGTTCAAGTTCGCGCGCACCTACGGCCGCGCTAGGCGGATGCGCCGTCGTCGAGACTCGCGGTTAGCGTTTTCAGATGTTCGCGATGACGATTTCGTTGGCTTTGCAGAATGCGCAATAATACGTCCGCAGATCGAAGCCGGCTTCCTCCGGTTCGATTCGCGTCAACGACAACGGCCTGCCGCATCTGGAGCACGCCGGGCGAATCCTATCCATGAATTTGTACGTAGGGATGTCTGGCATGGCTCCCTCGAACTGGCGGGAGCACAACACTCTCAGTCACCGATAATGCAGGCGGCGATATAGCCACAATATCCTCATTGAAGCATAAAGCGACTCAATTCGGAGCAGCCATAGTCAGCCGGGAACCTCCTAACGGTAATGGCATAAACAGCGCCGCACTCGCAGGTGAAGTCCTCGCCCTTGCCAGTTTCCCAAATTTTGACCATCCAGCGAATTTGCGCCTATTGCGGGCCGGTTCAAGCGAAGTGCTCGTCAGATCGCTCGTAATGACCGTCGTCATCATGCCGCCGGCTTGGCGAACTCGTTGTACTCGTAAATTGCGGGTACCGCATTGCGCAGCGAAAGCTCAGCGAGTAGCCGGCTCTTGGCATTGAAAAAAGCGTCGGCCCGATCACAAGTATACCGGCTCTCAACTGGGCGAAGCTGCCGAACCCGGCTTCGATCTCCGCTTCGGTGGCCGCGTGCAGGACATTGAGTTGCAATCCAAGATGGAGACCGCAGCAGCCGTTCAAGAGCATGTATGCATTTGAGCAAACTCGTTGCCTCGGCGGTTACCTCTCATTAGCCACAATCGAAACTCAAGTTTCGCCTGCGGCACAGGAGTTTTTATCAACGAAAAGTTGATGTTGTCAGTACTGACATTTGGAGGTTGCCAATGAACGCAATTTCAAGCGTTTCCATGCGCGCCATCCCACACCCGGACCGACGTTCATCCTCGCGCCGCTGTGCGTCGCGACTTACAGCTTCGATTTGAGCGCCGGGTTTTTTAACGCGCCGTCACGGCGCGCCCGCATCATGGCGATCAGCTGACGCGCAATTTTGCGCGATCAGCCGTGCCGTGAATTTCGTTCGTGCGCGACCACCATCGAATATTCGGTGTCGCGAACATTTGCGCCAAAAAGGAATAAGTCATGTCGAAGAGTTGGATGATGCTGACCTGCGTGTTGTCCCTCGGTTCAGTCGGAACTTCACAAGCCCATCCGCTGGATTCGCCGGACATCGTGTATATCGACGGACTGCCATGTAACAGCGCTTGCCAGTCCTATATGGCCTGGTCCCGTCAAACGTCGTCCATGTCTGGACATCCGGCACCCACGCAACTCTCGCAGCGCTCGGCGAACGAACTAGCTCACCGCGCGACGAGGGTAGGAGGAAAAAGGTTGAAGCCCGCGGCGCACGCCCGCATAGCAAATCAGGTCGTCGTACCAATTCCCCGCGAAATGCCGCGAGCCAAGGTCACGACGTTGCAGCCCGTGGATAACGCCGCTGCCAAGTCCGATGTGCCGCCAGAAAAGGCTAGCGCCGCCGCCAGTTCCGGTACCGGTACCAGAACAATACAAGAGCAGGTAGCGGCAGCGATGGCGCTGGCGGAGCACGGGACGGCCGCCGCGATGGCTCAAGCGCCGGAACAGAAATCGAATAATACCGGCCGTTCCAACCGCTCGGAGAGTGGCGAAAAAACTCCATCCGCGCCGCCAAATAACGCTAGCAATCTGGTTGCGCTTCTCATGGCTCGCCCAGAAATCAAGTCGGTATCCGATCTGACCAACAAAAAGATTGCGATAGATGACAGACAATCTGCGTCTAACGATAGTGTCCGGACCGCGATCGCGGCCGCGGGGGCAACTGAAGTCCAACTGAGCAACGGTCAAACGAGGGCGATCGATCGGTTGATCAGTGGAGAAGTGCCGGCTGCGGTTCTGACTTCGGTGTATCCGGAAACGGCCGAGTGGTTTCCCGCAATCGCAGGCTTCAAGATATTTCGCATCCCGCTCTCGCCTCGTTCATTGCAGGCACGACTGGAGCCCGCAGGTAACGCCTCTGCCGGTTCCAATACCAGAACGATACAGGAGCAGGTGACGGCCGCGACGGCGGTCGCGGAGCACGTGACGGCCGCCGCAGCATCCGCGTCGCCAAACAACACAGATCTTCTGGTTGCCCTTCTTATGGCGCGCCATGAAATCAAGTCGGTGTCCGATCTAACCAACAAAAACGTTGCGATAGATGACAGGCAATCCGCGTCTAACGGTATTGTCCGGAGCGCGATCGCGGCAGCGGGGGCGACTGAAGTCCAACTGAACGGGGGTCACACGAAGGCGATCGATCGGTTGATCAGTGGAGAAGTGCCGGCTGCGCCGCTGCCAAATCCGTTACGATGCCAGCAAAGATCGCGGATTCGCCTCCCAAAGCTGGTGCCGCTGCAAATTCCAATACCAGAACAATACAGGAGCAGGTGACGGCCGCTACGGCGGTTGCGGAGCAAGTGACGGCCGCCACGGCGGTGCCGGCGCCGGAACAGAAAGCTAATAATGCCGATCGTTCCGATCGCTCGGAAACTATCCAGCCTGGTGATACCGAAAAGACCGCATCCGCGTCGCCAAACAACACTGATCTTCTGGTTGTCCTTCTCATGGCGCGCCCGGAAATCAAGTCGGTATCCGATCTAAGCGGTAAAGACATTGCGATAGATGACAGGCAATCTGCGTCTAACGATAGTGTCCGGGCCGCGATCGCGACAGCGGGGGCGACTGAAGTCAAACTGAGCGAGGGTCAAACGAAGGCGATCGATCGGCTGATCAGTGGAGAAGTGCCGGCTGCAGTTCTGACTTTGGTGTCTTCGGAAGCGGCGGATTGGTTTCCCGAAATCGCAGGCTTCAAGATTTTTCGCATCCCGCTCTCGTCTCGTTCATAGACGCCTAAAACGCCTCACACATGATGCGACCTATCGTATTTTGGAAGAAGACCTCGTTCCGGCGCTGCGCAGCCTTTCGAATGTTTTCGACGGCGTAGTTGGTGCCGGAAACTATTGGGAGACAATTCAAGACGCGACGGAAATGGCAGACTCGGATCGTCCGGAAGCCCGGACTTTTTTTGATTCGAGACTTTGGTGCTGCGGCTTAGATCGCCAGAGAACTACAGGTACGGCGGCTAATCCGCGCCTCAAAAACAGAAGACCGTCTCGTGATAGCGCAAAGTACAATATCGGTTTCGGGTGCTGCGCCTACAGGCGGCCCGGGAGCAATCCGCGGCTTTTTTTGCGGTGCCTTGTTTTAAAAAGTAGACTAATTACGCCAGTTCACTTAATGTTCCTCATTTTTGAGACACTTCTTATGTCAAGATGAACAGCCTCAGCGATGGTCTGTTAGAGGAAAAATCGACCATGAGTAGTGCACCATTATGCTGCGGGCCCGGTTACTCTTCTCCCACAGAGGCTATGAAAGCCCCTCGCGAAAAGCTTCTTTATACTATCGCGATTTATGTGGGTACAGGCGTTCAAAAGCCCGACTATTTGGCAACTATCGATGCCGATCCTGCAAGCCCAACATATTCTCAGGTGATCAGTCGTTGTGAAATGCCCGGCACTGGTGATGAGTTGCATCACATGGGTTGGAATGCCTGTTCTTCGTGCCATGGCGATGACTCGATGGAACGTCGCTTTTTGATCGTTCCGGGCGTTCGGAGTTCGAACCTGCACATCATCGATTGCGCAACTGATCCACGCAATCCGAAGCTTCACATGGTTATTTCCGGCCAGGAAATCAAAGAGAAGACCAACCTGTCCGCGCCCCATACGGTACACTGCCTAGGGTCTGAAATTATCATCTCCATGTTGGGCGACGCCAAAGGTAATGCGCCGGGGGGATTTTTGCATCTGAACAAGGATTTTGAGATTCTTGGTCGATGGGAAAATGACCTTGGTGGCATGAAGTTCAATTATGATTTCTGGTATCAGCCGCGCCACAATGTGATGGTGTCAAGCGAGTGGGCAGCACCCAATACTTTTATGCCAGGATTTGATCTGGAAGACGTCGGCCACCTGAAATACGGGCGCGAAATTCACTTTTGGAATTTTGAAAATAAGAAGGTGGAAAACACCGTCTATCTTGGTGAGGACGGGTTGGTGCCACTGGAAGTTCGGTTCCATCACAATCCGGATTCCACACATGGATTTGTTGGTGCGGCCATGTCGTCCAACATTATCCACTGGCACAAGAAGGACAACGACTGGATTGTCGAGAAGATCATCGATGTGGAAAATGAAAAGCACCCTGAATGGCCGATCCCCTTACCCGGTCTGATAACGGTAATCTTGATATCGATGGATGATCGGTTCCTATACTTTTGTAATTGGTTGCATGGAGATATCCGGCAATATGACATCACTGATCCGCATAATCCGGTGATGTCAGGACAGGTTTGGATGGGCGGTCTTCTGAAGAAAGCTCCAACAGTCAACGACGTCGATGTCGCTGGCGGGCCGCAGATGATCCAGCTCAGCCTCGATGGCAAACGACTCTATGTTACGACGTCACTATTTTCGACATGGGATAATCAGTTCTATCCTGAGATACGTCACAAGGGCGGTGTGATGCTGATGATTGATTGCGATACGGAAAACGGCGGCATGGAGATCAACAAGGACTTCGTCGTTGATTTTGGCAAAGAACCAAACGGGCCATCGCGGTGTCACGAAACCCGCTATCCAGGCGGAGACTGTACGTCTGATATCTGGATATGAGGAGGAGCTAAACGATGGACCATCAAAAAGAATATCCACCTGAATATCTGGCCAGAATTCTCTCCGAAGTAAAGACTATAGCTATGGTCGGAGCCAGCTCGGATGCTACCAAGTTCAGCTATGGTGTCCTGCGGGTACTGCATGAGCAGGGCTATAATATGAAGCCGGTGAACCCCATGGAAGCCGGCAATAAGATTCGAGGTCTGAAGGTCTACGCCTCGATCGCCGCGATCGACGAACCTGTGGATATGGTCCAGGTATTTCGCGCCTCCAACGCGTTGCCGGGCATAGCCCAGGAAGCCATTGATGCCGGTGCGAAAGTTCTTTGGGGGCAAATTGGGGTTTATAGTGAAGAAGCCGCGAAGCTCGCTGAAGATGCAGGGCTGCGCGTTGTGATGAATCGCTGTCCGAAAATTGAACTGTTTCGTCCGTTTTGGAAGCCAAAACTACATCAGGCAATTTAGGGATGCCAAGAATACAACAAGCTCATCCTTGTGCCTGAAGCAGTTGTACTGGTGTAGAAAATGACGACTGATCCCAGATATCAAGTTGTACTGCGCAACAGCGGAGTGGTGATTGATGTCGGTGCCGACGAACCAATCTACCAAGCGGCTCTCAAGGCTGGAATTCAATTGCCGATTGGTTGTGACTATGGCGGTTGTATCACCTGCGCGGCGAAACTGATCTCCGGCACGGTGCGGCAACCCGGAGCCAGCGCCATCAATAAACGCCAATCAAAGGCGGGATATGTTTTGCTTTGTGTGGCGAGACCTACGAGCGATTGCGTGATCGAAGACGGGGTCGAGTCACATGATGAGCTTTATGAAAACCCGTTCGCAACACGCGTTGGTCTCTAGAGCGTCGGGCCTGACGCGCTCCTACGCCGAGGGGCTAGGTCTAACTCACCTTGGTCCCCTCAATCTTCGCCATGTCTTCGATCATGCGGCGCCGCAGAGGGCTCATGGCCTTGTCGGTCATGGGGGCTCCTGTCTTGAGTGAAGATTGCGAACCCCTCATCTCAACACAGGACGCCCCGCTGCGCTATCGTGTTGGCTGTGTCGCCGGCCGCAGCGAGCTACCACCGGCATCGCCGGCCTGACGCTGAGCGGCGGCCACGGCTATCTGTCGCGCAAATACGGCCTCACCGTCGACAATCTGATCGAGGCCGATGTTGTGCTCGCCGACGGCAGCTTCGTCACCGCGAGCAAGGAAAAGAACTCCGACCTGTTCTGGGCGCTCCGCGGCGGCGGCGGCAATTTCGGCATCGTCACCAGTTTCGTGTTCCAGCTCCACCCGGTCGGCATGGTCTTCGCCGGGCCGATCGCCTGGGATCAGAAGCACGCCCGCACCATCATGCAGCGCTATCGCGCGAGTTCCTGCCGGGCGCGCCGGAGGAGCTCGGGATCTTCCTCGGGCTCAAGACGATCCTCTCCAGTGCGCCGTTCCCGGAAGAGCTCTGGGGAAAGCGAATGTGCCTCCTGATGTCCTGTTACAATGGCCCGGAAGAGAAGGGCAGAAAGGCCCTGGCTCCGCTCATTGATGCGCTTCCGGCTCCGTGGCTCAACTGGATGGGAACGATGCCCCATCCGGCCGTGCAGAGCATGTTCGATGGAATCTATACCAAAGGGATGCAGTGGTATTGGCGGGGCGATTTTGTCAAGACACTCCCTGACGCTGCGATCGACGCCCATCTCGAGCAGGCGGCCAAAACACCGAGCGAGTTGTCGCTCATGCATCTCTACCCGATCGACGGTGCCGTCCATCGCGTGGGCAGCGGCGAGACCGCCTGGAATTGCCGCGATGCGACCTGGTCGATGGTCATCGCCGGGATCGATCCGAACCCGCAGAAAGCGGCGCCGGTAATGCGCTGGACCAAGGCCTATTGGGAGGCTGTGCATCCCTTCGATCTCGGAGGCGCCTACCCGAATTTCATGATGGACGATGAGGGCGATGCAAGACTCAAGGCGACCTATGGCGACAACTACAAGCGCCTGGCTGCGCTGAAGAAGAAATACGACCCGGCCAACCTGTTCCGGGTCAACCAAAACATCGGGCCGGCCGCCTGACGGCGGGCGGAGCGCAAACCCCTGCGCCAGCCGAGACGCCGGCGAAAGCGCATTAGTCGGTTTGGTCATTCCCCGAATCAGCGTCAATCGAGCCGCGTTGCGGACGAGATCATCGAACGGATCTACCAAGACCCGGCAGCTGTGACGCAGCCTGATGGCTTGCGTCGCGACATCGGCGGCATTTGGCGACAATGGCGTATTCCGAAATAGCGCGCCCCGGTCAATGAAGATGGGCAATATTGCTCTGGCGCTATGATGCAAGCGCCCGTTGCGCGCTCCGATCTTCCAATCTGCGAAAAGCCTGCGATTTCGCACTTCGCTTTATGGCCGAACAGCTGGCTGCTTCACCTCGGTAACCCGACGCGCTCGTCCGCGCGCGGCGCGGCCGGGTTGTGCCTAAGCAGACCCAACCACCCGCTTAGCCTCGCAGGGCATTTGGGCCGGTCCCCCGAAAGCGGAATGGTACTTTCGATGATCGGTAGATGCTCGCGCGCCAAAAGCGGGTGTGTTGCCGTTATCAGTCTTTGGTGCTCTACTTATTAGTGGCGCGGATTCCTGATCTTCCTAGGAATATTGGTTTGTTTGCCTTCCGGAAGTGGCAAAGTCGCGGAGAATGGCTCGTTCTGAAAAATTCGTGAGTGGTAACGGACGGCTGTCGGAGGATGCATGGTGGAACGCAGGCTGGCAGCAATTCTGGCTGCTGATGTGGCCGGTTACAGCCGTCTCATGGGCGCGGACGAGGAGGGCACGCTCGCTCAATTGAAGCGGCATCGGCAAGCGCTCGTCGATCCGAAAATCGAAGAACATCGGGGCCGGATCGTCAAGACGACCGGGGACGGCATGTTGGTCGAGTTTGCGTCCGTGGTTGACGCGGTACGGTGCGCCGTTGAAGTGCAACGCGGCATGAGTGAGCGGAACGCCAACGTAAGTGTCGATAAGCGGATCGAGTTTCGGGTTGGCGTAAACCTCGGCGACATCATCATCGATGATGACGACATTTACGGCGATGGCGTGAACATCGCCGCACGGCTTGAGGGCATAGCCGAGCCGGGCGGGATTTGCATTTCGCGTCAAGCACATGATCACTTGCTCGAAAAGCTCTCTTTTACCTGCAAGAAGCTGGGGCTACGGAACCTCAAGAACATCGCCAAGCCCGTCGAGGTCTATGCGGTGAACTTCGATTCCGTCAGCATGACGCAGGAGATCAAATATTGCCGAGCATCCGATGGGGTACGCCTCGCTTATGCAACCGTTGGACAGGGACCACCTTTGGTCAAGACCGCGAACTGGATGAACCATCTTGAATACGATTGGGAGAGCCCAATCTGGCATCATTTGCTGGAGGGATTGGCGAGAAATCACACGGTGGTTCGATACGACGCACGAGGCAACGGGCTGTCGGATTGGGATGTCGATGAGCTTTCTCTTGAGGCATGGGTTGGCGATCTTGAAACCGTGGTCGATGCCGTTGGGCTAGGGCGCTTTCCGCTTTTTGGCGTCTCACAAGGCTGCGCCATCTCCATTGCTTACGCCGTGCGGCATCCGGAGCGCCTTTCTCACCTGATCCTATATGGCGGTTTTGCGCTGGGCCGCGGCAAGCGATCACCAAGGGAACATGAGCAAACAAAGGCGATGGGAACTTTGATGCGCCTTGGGTGGGGCATGGATAGTCCGGCATTTCGGCAAATGTTCACCTCGCTGTTCATTCCCGAGGGTACAAAGGAGCAGGCTGATTGGTTCAACGACCTTCAACGGAGGACCACATCACCTGAATGCGCTGCCCGCTACTTAGACGTCGTCGGAGATCTCGATGTGCGCGAATTGCTCCCGCAAGTGCAAGTGCCAACGCTCGTCATGCATGTGCGCGGTGATCTCGTGTCTCCAATCGACGCGGGCCGTCAAATGGCAGCAGGGATTCCGGGTGCTCGGTTCATAGCGCTTCCGGGGCGGAATCACCTTTTTCTGAAGCACGAACCTGCCGCTGCTCGGTTTTTCGAGGAGATCAATCTGTTTTTGAATAAGTGATCAGTACTGGAGACCTTTCCCGAGGGCGCCGATCCGGTGAAGAAATGCCCGGCTGGGTCAATCGCTTCTTTTGCCCGATGTCGACAGGTCGGCTGCTTCACCTCGAGCAGCGGACATCAAATTTCACGAACCGATTTGCTGAATAATGACCGCCGCCATTCGATACCTGCGACACGCCGGCAGGTCGTGGGAAAGCGAACGACAGCGCAGAAACGAGCACCCTACGCCGCTGCATCGTGCACTGGCGTAGAGTGGCGCGCCCGGTCGATGAAGATGGGCAATATTGTTTCGCAGTGGCGCTATGATGCGGGAGCCTGGTGTGCGCCTCGGTCATCTAAGCTGCGAAGACCCGCGATTTGGTACTGCGAAACCCGACATCAGGCCTGAGATTTGGCACGGCGGGCTGGAATGTGCCCACTCCAGTTTCTTGCGTCGATATACGGCCTCCACTCAAAGCCAGCGTGTCAAGCAGTCGGCGTGAGCACGGTCGTGCGGAACGGCTGCAACCGTTCAATTTCGTCCGGCGATTGGGTCTTCACGTCCCACCGGAAGAAGCGGACGTTGATCTTACCGGGGTCGAAGTCGAGCAGCACGAAGCCGTGCTGCTCGATGGGCGGCTGCAACTCCTCCAGTTCGAGCCCGTTTGGCGGGCGCCCGCTCATGCCGCGGAATGCGGACGCCCATCCCCAAGGAGCTGTCCCGAGCGGCCCGGTGATGATCGTACGCACCGGATTGGCCGACAGGTTGATCGCGCTTGTGCGTGTGATGCGCCCTTCGGCGATGGCGTGAAGGTCGCCGTTGACAAAGAGCGGGATACGATCGCGGCGTGCGGACGCCGCCTGCAGCAGTCGATCGTGCTGCGCTCGCCAGCCCCTTTGCCAGTACGGCTTGGGCACGTCGATGATGAGGCGCTTGTCCTTCTCCACGTCTTGATACCACTCGCCCCATTTGCCGGCACTCCAGCCCACAGGCACCGACGGCACGTTCACTACGTGGGCCGCATCGGACTGCGCCCATCGCCCTACGATCCAAGCTTCGACTTCGGGCGGTACGAAGGTGGCGCTAGGCCCAGTCAGCGTCATGTAGCGGCGGCAGTCGTACATCAGTATCTCGGCCAGCTTGCCGTATCGTAGAGTCCCGAACGATTCTGAGAGGCCGCCCGGCCGATCCGGCGCAGCACTGCTGGATAGGCCAAGCGGACGCATCGGGTCAGGTAGAAACTCAGGATAGAAGGCGCGCTGCGTGGCGCGCGCAGCTGATAGCATGAACCAGTCGGGCGGGAAGGAGACGAAGCTGTCGGATGCGCGCACGTCTAAGGGCGCAAGCGGTCGGCTTTGGGTCATCAGCGCCGGATTGACGGTGCCGGCGCCGTGTCCGGTTCTGATCCGATCGCTACCGATTGGCGCGCGGCAATCACGGCGGCCGTAGGGAGCAACGGGCCATAACCGGACGTGCGCCGACCTTCTTCTATTTTTGTATACTATAGATTGGACGTCAGCTGGGTTGGGCCTCGAAAACGGTAAGGGGTGAAACGGTTGGCAAGCTTCTCAGGACTGAAATCCTGCTTTCACGAACATCGCCATGAATTCGGTTTCGGTCCGCTCTCGGCCAGCGGGCGTCATAACGAGCATTTCCAAATCGGCCAGAAATGCCTCCGCGCTGCGGCCGGCGAATGCACGCATTCCCGGCCGTAGGCGCTATGATGGGCGTGGAGTCCTTGCTTGCTCAGGCACCGAAGACGAAGCGTGTCCCCGTGTAGGAGCGCAGTAGCTTGCTCGGCATCTCGGTCTTGGCCATCTCGTAGAACGGCTCGCCGGTGCAGTGCAGTGGAACGACGTAGTCGACATCGATATCCCTCAGCGCGGTGATCGTCTCGCGCACATAATCCTCCTTATATGGCGCGAGGTGGAAGCCGCCGATCACTGCGTGAACTTTCTCGACGCCCGACGTTATTTGGGCCTGCTTGATCGCGTTGATCACCCCTCGATGGCTGCACGAGGTCAAAACGATCAGACCGCGCCCTTTTAGGTTGAAAGCGGTGGCGATCTCGTGCCGGAACTGGTCGGGGATGACAGCCTTCGTCCGCTCGTCCTCCGGAAGCCGGTCGGCATAGCAGCCGATACTGTGGTCCACACCGATCTTCATGGCACTGGGTGACAACAACTTCTCAAAGCTCGCCTGGCCGATTTGGCCTGTGGTGAGACCGTGATCGGCGACGAGTGCCGGTCCTTCCGCATAGGTCACCGCAAGATTGGCGTTCTCGAGCGCTTTGCGATCCAGGGCGCCGAAGTCGCCGCGCACCGGCGGTGCCGTCCACTCGCGTGAGCAGAACGCCTCCTCGCCGCCGACATAAATCGGTAGCTTGGCTTTCAGCTTGCCGTTGTTTGCTGTAAGAAGCCGGCGAGACCTCCAAAATGATCGTAGTGACCGTGGCTCAAAACGAGGGCGTCAAGCCCGGCCGGATCGATGCCCACGAGATTGGAATTGTTGACCAGCGCGTCCGGTGTGAAGCCGAAATCTATCAGGACATTTCGTGTCTCGGTGCCGTGCCGCGACTCGACGTGCATCGACAGGCCGAACTCACTGATCAGCGTCTTGCCGGGCGGCTTGTCGCCGCCAATGCCCCAGCCGAAGTGTTCGATATCGACATTGGGGGTCTTCCTGCTGGGTGCGACGGCGAATTGGTAGCTGTCGACTACAACGCGTACAGCCACGCGGTCGATCTCGGGAACCGAGCCGGAGATCGTTTCCGCGCGTACTGGCTTCGCGCTGCCTACAAGCGTCGCCACAATGGCGCTGAACACGGCGGCGCCGCCGCCGCACACGACATCGCGCCGACGTACTGCGTTGCACTGGCAGATTAACATGGCCAGATCCTCCCCTTTGCGTGGCTTTGCTGCCGCAAGGCGTCACGCGCAAACGCACTCACAGGGCGGAGGCGTTGGGGGGCCGAGCACACCAGCGTCTGGCTGCCCGCATACCGAGGTTTACCGGCATCCTATCGTGCCCTGGACGCCATGGCGAGTCTCGTTCTGGACGAGCAAGACCAAGCCCAATTTAGCACAGGGGCGTTGGTAGCGTGGATGTCGCAAAGCGCCGGACGTGTGAGCGACGAAATCAGCGAATCCGGGGACCAGGTTTGCGTCCAGTTCAGCGCGTTGGCGCTGCGGAATCTTGATGGGGCACGACCGGCGGCCCACGAAGCCGCATGACGCGGGGAGCGGCGAACGATAGCGCGGGAAGGCGAAGCCGGGGGTCGCTGCAGCGTACTCTGGCGTAGAGTGGCGCGCCACGGTCGATGAAGATGGGCACTACTGCTTCGCCGTGGCGCTATGATGCCGCAGCCCGCCACGCGCTTCAATCGGTACATCTGCGACGCCTTGTGACCTTGCGCTACGCCTCATGGGCGGCTGCCTTCCCGATATCGCAGGGTGGTCCGAGTGGCGAAATGAGACCCGCAACAAACACCACAGCCATAATTGAAATCTTGGACATAGCCGTGCCCCTTGTTGAATGCCCGTTCTCAACTGAGGAAAACCCCGCTCGTTCCTAGGAACGAATCCGCCCGCCCCAGCTTGAATCCCGGTTCTGTATCAGAGTGTCGCGTCGTGTCGGATCAGGATTTGCTCCTCCGGCGGCGCACACTGGTCCTTCTTGCATGACCGACGTTTCAGTGGGGCCTCACGGCAAGCTGGATCCGAAGGTTGTGCATGGATTATAGGATCGTGGCTCCGGCGCGATCCGGAACGACCATCTCGTCGCCCTGCGCTATCAAACGTCCGCAGAATTCTTGAACCAATTCGGGCTTGGTGTTGAGCACGTTCGCCATGCGGCGCGGGTTCATCGGGATTCCATCGGCGAGCTTTTGATCAAGGGGCAACACCGCGAACGGGCGGTGCCGAAATAGGTGAACCTGAAATCGGAGGCGACGATGGCGGCGATGCGCGCCACGTCGCCGGGCGGCGACTGCCGGTCGTCACCTCGTTAGAAGTGACGCGGGCTCAGTAGCCGGTCGCGTGGTAGTGGTCACGTCATATAGGGTGGACAGAAGGTTCCGTTGAACCTTTAGCCATCTTTGCCCGACTTACTGGCGGGGCAGCAGGTTTGGAGTTCGCAAATGGCTGCTTTAGCAAGAGTTTTCGCGCGTGCGTTTCCCACGACTGCGCCCGGTATCGATATTCCTAAAACGGTCGCTTTGTTTTGTGGGGCCTGTCTGTTCGTGGCGCTGCTCATGGCCACCTATGGCTTGGATTTGAGCGCCGGTTTTTTCTAGTGCAGGTCACCTTTCAAAATCGCCCCAAACCGATCTCTCACCGCTGTTTAAAATGCGGCGAGCAACCCAAGTTTGTCACGAGCATGCTGGACTCGCCGACCGGGCGAACGTTTCACACGTTGGAATGCCAGTGCGGCAATAGAACTTGGATTTCAGAGAAATCGGAGCGATGACGGCGGCAATGCGCACCGCGCCACCGGGCGGATGCTTGGCGGTCAATGATGTCGTCGAACACGTCGATCATTTGCGGCCCTCGCCTGAGATGGCGAGCTGATGGCCGGCTGCGTGGCCGTCGTCGAGTCGGAATGACAGCTACTGCCTAAGTGAAGTTGCGCCTCGTAATGCAATCAGCGGGCTCCAGGGCGTTCCGCGCCGGCGCTTCGTCGGGTCACGCCGGCAGGCCTGCCATGAGGAGGCCAGCCTCATGGCGCTTGCGATCGACTTCGCGCTTGTAGTGCTGGGTGGCGAGATAGACGGCCACCGAGAATTTCGGCTCGCGCTTCAGGACCTCTGCCGCGTGCGCGGCGGCCGCGACCGCGTTCCCCATCTGCGCGAACGTGGCTGCAAGGAAGGCATGATGCGTGTGGTTAGGCCGTGTGATCCGCGAAAAGGCCTCGGTGGCTTCGGCATATTTCTCGGCGCAATAGCACGCGCGCCCGAGGTGGCTCCAGAAACGCTCTGGGTGGTACGGGTTGAGGCGCATCGCCTTCTTGATCCAGTCGATGCCCTCCTCCGCCGCCCCAGCCACGTTAGAAGCTCGCCCTGCTGCACCACAACAAGGTCGTAGTTGGGGTTGAGCGCGAGCGCCCGCTCCTGATGGTACGCGGCCTTGTCATGATCCTCGCGCGTCAGGTTCAGCGCGGCGAGGATCCGGTGCACGTCGCTGTCGTTGTCATCGAGCGCCAGCGCGATTTCCAGCTCCGCGGCCACCTGCTGGAAGGTGGCGTCGCGATTCTCGCACCACTCATGAATCCATGTCTGGCCCAGCACGCATGCCTTCCAGGCGTGAGCGTGAGCATAGTTCGGGTCGAGCGCGAGGGCGCGGTCAAGCAGGCGCTGCGCCTCGGCGTTGTCCTCCCGGATCGAGCGGTGGTGCAGCACCCTGGCGGTCAGCACGCACTCATAGGCCGCCATGCT
>WNFH01001261.1_pt1 | contig 17025 bp, 17 predicted proteins | sample 5400411 | NCBI WGS metagenome assembly WNFH01 (sample SAMN13153347, study PRJNA577476) | soil metagenome | isolation source: 200 cm saprolite under Douglas fir tree site 2 hole 3 | place: USA:California | collected 2015-04-18
TTCCTTTCAGCACTTGTGTCGTTTGATGGGACGATATTCATGCAACTGGCCCTCGCAGCCGAACCATGCGTTTGACTTGCCGGTGATTGCATCAACGATACTCTCGCCATGCCAGCTGACTAACGCATCCCCATAATGATCGAGTGCTTCAGGCACTTCACATTGGCTTGCACCGCGTTCCCAAACGCCGACGATCCGCTTGTCCAGCTTATTGGCGTACTCGATTTCCCAATTGACCCACTCGCTATCTTTCGTGTCGGGCGAGACATAGACCACCAATGTGCTAGCCCATTCAATCTGAGGACCCAAAATCTGTTGCTTAATGTAATCAGGGTCTTTAGCAGCGTTGGGTTTCTCCGACGTGATTGATGAATCACGGACATCCAGGCCGTGCTTTGCCACCAAGTTCTTCAAATCGCCAAGTCCCTCGTCATCTTCATGAACGTGACTGATGAATACGTTTTTGATTTCGTTAGCCATAAAGTCGGTTCCCTGGTTGTATACCCCACGATGATAGTTATATGCTAAATAGTTATAGCGAGCAACTGAGAATCAAATGAGGGTACGGGAATGCTACCACCAGTCCTTGAAATCTACATCGTTTGGCACCCTGGGGATGAAGAAGGGTTAAAAATCGCTCAAGAATTCGTTGAGCACTTCCATGGCACGATCTTCTCAGGCTTAATCGGTGGAGCGATTGAAGTATACGCTCGCAGTCTCGGTTGGCGCTCCGTTGACGACGCCCCCCGACCCGTTCCATTCGCTGCGGGCACCCTTCCCGGTGGAATAAGGCACGCACAATTCGTAACAGTTGTTCCAATTCTTGGAAACGAACTGGCTGCCGCCGTTCAGCAAGGTCAAAATGCCTGGCGGGAGTACGTTCAAGGGTTAGTGACCGCGCAAACTGCTGAGCCTAATCGCATCGGTGTGTTCCCCTATCTCCTTGACCACGGCGCGATCAATGGAACAATCTTGGGAGAGGCACTTTCAACCTTTCAGCGTATTGCAGCTACTCCACCTGCAGCGGGTGGAGAAACGGACCGGTCGCTTCGCTGTCGCGATCTCACGCAGGGAATTGCACAATTCTTGTCTGAGACAGATGACAAGCGTCTTACTATTTTTATAAGCCATACAAAAAGGAATTCTCCAGCAGAAGAGGAGAACGTCGAAGCTCTGATTGCGGTAGTTCGCGAGGTAATTGCGAATACGCGTTTGCAAGAGTTCTTCGACGAGAAGGATCTGCAGCCTGGGTGGGATTGGGATGCGGAGCTACGCAGCAAAGCGGCGACGAGCGCGTTGTTAGCGATTAGAACTGATTTGTATCCGAGCCGAGAATGGTGCCAACGAGAGATGTTAATCGCAAAGCGCGAAGGGGTGCCCTTGATCATTATGGACGCCTTGGGTGAAGGCGAGGAACGCGGATCATTCTTGATGGATCACGTCCCACGCGTGCCTGCGAGAATAATTAATCAACAATGGAGGAAAACCGACATTTATCGTGGGCTTAATCTTTTGGTAGATGAATGTCTGAAGCGGGCGCTCTGGCGACGCCAAGAGGAGTTAGCACGCGCGGAACTCGGGCTAAATATTGCGTGGTGGGCGCCTCACGCCCCTGAGCCAATCACATTAGCAAAGTGGCTTGCGGATGAAAAAAGAGGAGGCAAGCTCACGCCGGATGGTAAAGATCTTCTGGTTTTGCATCCTGACCCGCCATTGGGAACGGAAGAGAAATCAATACTGCAAGAAATGATGTCACTAGGCGGTATTAATAGGAAGCTTGATGTTATGACTCCTCGGTTGCTTGCCGCCCGAGGTGGATAAGAACTCAATACTATGAGCAAACATGAATAACTTGTTGCCGTCAGACGCGCTTGGTGGCGTCCGTTTGGGTATTTCCGTATCCGAAAGTGCTGACCTTTTGCGGTTAGGGTTGCTCGAGAGCCACTTTCGGCTTGCCCTTGGAGAAATCGCTCGCTGCGTCCTCATTTCCGGTGGACACCTCGCTTACGGAGGCCATCTCCAGCCACAGGGTTACACAGCATTTCTAATTAGTGAACTTGAGCGTTACAGCCGCCGAGATCGCCCACTGAAGGTCTGTCTCGCGTGGCATGAGCACCGGAAGATGACATTAAGCGACCTTCGCAACGAGAAGCACAACATCGGATTGTATGGCGAAATTGCGTGCCTCGATGCATCTGGAAAAGTGATTGATCCGACCATCGGCAGAAACGAAGCTCCACCGCCTCCGCCGGATGCGATAACACAACAGCAAAGTCTTACCGCGATGCGCCGCTACATGACTCAGAACACGCACGGGCGAGTCCTCATTGGAGGAAAGCGAGATGGGTTCCACGGAGAATTTCCCGGGTTACTGGAAGAAGCGTTCATTGCTTTTGAACTCAAGCAGCCCGTGTACCTTGCGGGAGGCTTTGGAGGCATCACGTGGGACATCGCCCGAGAACTTGGCGTCGAGAAAGGCGATTGGTTCCCAACGCTAGCGAATGCACCGGTTGTAGACGAGCGTTTCGTGCGTGGTATGGCTCGGCTGCTCGAGACGGCTAAGGCAACGGGCTATCGAAGTCTGGAAAATGGGCTCACTCAGGAGGAAAACCGGCGATTGGCCGTTTGCCATCGTCCTAGTGAGATTTCGGCACTTGTAAGTCTAGGGTTGGGCAGATTGTTCGCCGGTAAGGCCGAAAAGAAGTGACGTTGCTTTACTGTCGTGACTCTGTGCGCGAAGCGTCGGCCCGTGGCTTCTTAAGGAGCCCGGTCTGACAGGCATAGTTAGCCGTTTCGCTGTTTGATCGTGGCCGGATTGACAATGTGGTTTGCTGGCTTATCGCGCGCGATGGCTATCCATTCTTTTAAATTCTGCACAGTCAAATCTATCCAATTTACCCATAGTGCGAAACCAGAGTGAATATTGCTGGCGAGCCTATCAGGCACAATGATATGCCCTTGTGTGTTTGACTGCGCCGTGGGGAGTCGTACCCCGATTAGGCCATGACGATCATCGAGAGTAGCCTTGATTTCCCAATCTACGTATTTTCTTTGGTAAGTTTCTGCACCGCAGAGTACGATCGTACAACTAGTACCTTTGATATCCTGATTAGCGATAGCCCAGCGCACATAGTCTGAATCGTCGCTGTTCTTAGCCCGGTCTAGGCTTCTGTCCTCTATCACTTCGTATTGGTCATGGAAGATGCGTGAGAATTCGCGGTAATACCCTTGATCGCCGCTGTGGTGGTAGCTGACAAACACTCGTGGGCGCACTGGGATTCTAAGAGTTGCGCCCAATATTCCGCCGCCAGTTGCCGTAAAGCCCACCATAAAAGTCATACTAGCGTTAATTATCAGCACTGGACAAGCGCGGCATACGGCTGCGAGCCGCAGTTTTGTTCTCCGTGTAAGGCCCATCGACTGAAAACATTGAGACCCTCACGTTGGCATCTGTCGGAAAGGCACGAATGACTGGTTTGGGTCGGAAGCCGAAACTCAAACTGAGGCACTACCCGGTAACCTCTTTCTTGACTCCATACTTACACAAAACAAGCGCCTCGCGGAGATTGTCGATTGTAGACAATCTACTTTTGCCTATGGTCTAATCGCGGCCATGCTATCCGACGCACCCAGCCCTACCACCATCGCTTTGCTGCAAAGCAATTCCCTGCCCATGCTGGTGCAAAAGGAAATCGAACGATTAATTCTGGCCGGTGAACGCATGTTGCACGGGAATGTGGAGATCAGGCGCATAGGGCCGTAATAATCGAACCGCCTCGGCAGTTGATATCGTCCGTGATTCCGGCATGATCTTTAAGCTAAAAAATAGAAATACATCGATGAAATCCAGTTCCCAAACAACCGCCTCTGAATCGCTCACGGCTTATGTCGCTGATTTTGTCAACAAGATTCATTTTACCGACCTCCCCGATGAAGTCGTTGCGTTAGGCAAGAAACATATTCTCGATGGCTTAGGCCTGGCCTTGTCGGGCTCAGTCGCGAACAGCGGCGAACTGGTGCGCCGTTATCTTGCGCCGTTCGACCGCGCCGGCGGCGCCGCTTCCGTGATCGGTTCGGAACTGCGGCTGGCGCCGCGCTTCGCCGCCTTTGCCAACGGCGTCGGTATTCACGCCGATGATTATGACGACACCCAGCTCGCGGTCGCGAAGGACCGGGTGTATGGCCTGTTAACGCATCCAACCGCACCGGCCTTGCCGGCAGCGCTGGCAATAGCTGAACGCGAGCGGCGCTCGGGCAAGGATCTGATGACCGCCTACCACGTCGGCGTTGAAGTCGAATGTAAAATCGCGGAAGCCATTCATCCACGTCACTACCAGCATGGATTCCACTCGACCGCAACCTGCGGCACTTTCGCCGCCGCCGCCGCCGTCGCCAATCTGTTGGATTTCCCGGCAGAAACCATCCGCCGGGCGTTGTCCATCGCCGGCAGCCAATCGGCCGGGCTGCGCGAGAATTTCGGCACCATGACCAAACCGTTCCATGCCGGCCGCGCCGCCGAAAGCGGCGTGGTGGCGGCGGAGTTTGCGGCCATCGGCTGGACCGCCGCGCCCAACATCTTAGAGGCCGGCCGCGGCTTTTTTCACGCCGCGGGCGGCGGCTACGACGAAACCGCGATTCGCAACAAACTGGGCAACCCCTGGACCTTTATGTCACCCGGTATATCGATCAAACCCCATCCATCGGGCTCGCTCACCCACCCCGGCATGACCGAGATGCTTAAGCTTATCGGCAGCCATAACATCAAGCCGGAGCAGGTCGAGCGGATAAAAGTCGGCACCAATCAAAATATGCCTAACGCCCTGATCCACCATCGCCCCAAAACTGAATTGAATGCCAAGTTCAGCATGGAATTCTGCCTGGCGATTCTGCTGTTGGAGCGCAAGGCGGGGTTAAATGAATTCACCGCTGCGGTAGTCAACCGCGATGATGTGCGGGCAATGATCGAAAAAGTCGACTTCGGGGTGCATGCGGAGGCCGAAGCCGCCGGCTACGATAAGATGACCACCCTCATCGACATCAAACTCAAAGACGGCCGCACGATCTCGGGACGCGCCGATTTCGGCAAAGGCAGCCCGGCGATGCCGATGGCTTATGACGAGGTGGCGGAAAAATTCCGCGACTGTACCGCCTTCGCCAAATGGCCGGCGGACAAGGCGAAGCGGGTCGTCGGGCTGGTGCGCCATCTCGAAGACGTCAAAGACGTGCGCGAAATAACCGCCTTGCTCGTCAAGTAATCGCGCGTATTTCTGGCAAACCCGGTACTATCGGCTAATAACAAAAAGGTGAGAAATGGCATCGGTCGAACTGCGGGGACTTACTAAAAAATACGGAGCGTTAACCGTGGTCGACAACGTAAGTTTGGTGATCGACCACGGCCGCTTGGTGTGCCTGCTGGGTCCATCCGGATGCGGCAAAACCACGACCTTACGTTTGATCGCCGGCTTCATTGCCCCCGACAGCGGCGAAATCCGCGTGGGCGGCAAACTGATCTCATCATCGGCAAAAACCTTGCCGCCGGAACAGCGCGGCATGTCGATGATTTTTCAAAGCTACGCCCTGTGGCCGCACATGACGATCGCCGAGAATGTCGCCTATGGCCTTAAGCTGCGCAAGCTTGATAAGGCCGCGATCGGAAAACGTGTCGATACGATTCTTGCCGCCACCCATCTGGAAAAATTCGCCGGACGCTATCCCGGCGAATTATCCGGCGGCCAGCAGCAGCGCGTCGCGCTGGCGCGCGCGCTGGTGATAGAACCGGAAACCCTGCTGCTCGACGAACCGTTGTCTAATCTCGACGCCAATCTGCGTGAAGAGATGCGCTTTGAAATCCGCCGGCTGCATGATGCCTATAAATACACCACCGTCTATGTCACGCATGATCAAATAGAAGCCATGACGACCGCGGATTGGATCGTCGTCATGAACCAGGGGCGGATCGAACAGGCGGGTTCGCCGGAAGAGATTTATCAGCGGCCGAACTCGGAATTCGTCGCCCGTTTTATTGGCGGCACTAATATTCTTAAGGGCCGCAACCTGCGCGATAACACGGTGGCTGGTAATGGCTTCACGCTGCGTTGCGGCGAAGGACAGTTGGCGCTATCCGGCGAGACCGCGGTTTCTATCCGGATGCACGATATTCAATTAATGACGGCGCAACCAAAGGCTAATGACAATATCAATGTTGTCGCCGGAACCGTCGCGCGCCAAATTTATCTCGGCGCCATCCGCGACTATCTGGTGGCGCTGCCGGGTGACGTGCAAGTGCGCGTTACTACTCCGATGCAGGTGAATATACCGGTCGGGAGTCAGGTCTGGCTGTATTTCCCGCCGGAGCACTGCCGCGCCTTGGCTTATTAAGTGTAATATGCCTGTGTTTAATCTGGTAGAGCTAAGGAAGCTCTGATTAAGTCGCAACCGTCATGCCCGCGGAAGCGGGCATCCAGGTTTTTCCGCAGTCTTCTGGATTCCCGCTTGCGCGGGAATGACTTGTTCAGAGGTTCCCTAACCGAATCACATCATTAGGAGACAACGATATGAGAGCGATACTTAACGGGGGGCCGCGCCGGCTTGTGAGCATTTTGCTGCTGGCGCTTATTGCCATCTCACCCGCGACTCAAGCGGCGGCGCCGGCAGCCACAAAGGTGACGCCGGAGCTGATTAAAAAGGCGCAGCAGGAAGGCAAAGTGGTCTACTATACCGCGGTCGATGTGGCGGTGGCGGAAAAAATCGCGAAGGCGTTTGAAGCCAAATATCCCGGCATTCAAGTCCAGATCGAACGCGCCGGCTCCGAGCGCATCTTTCAGCGCCTGGGACAGGAATACGGCAGCAAGATCTACGCCGCCGACGTCGTCAATTCATCGGATGCCGCGCACTTCATCGTCTGGAAGCGCGACGGCTGGCTGGCGCCTTATGTGCCGGAGGATGTCGCAAAATATTTCCCGCCCGAGCACAAAGACCCTGACGGCATGTACGCCACCTGGCGCGTGACCCTGAGTCCGATTGGCTACAACACCAAGCTGGTGAAATCCAGTGAAGCGCCAAAAAGTTTCGCCGACTTGCTCGATCCGAAATGGAAGGGAAAAATTGTGAAGGCGCACCCCGGCTACAGCGGCACGATTGTCACTTCGACGTTCCAGACCGCGCGCGATCTTGGCTGGGACTATTTCGATAAACTCGGCAAACAAGCGGTGATGCAAGTACAGTCATCAACCGAGCCACCGAAAAAACTGGCCCAAGGCGAGCGCGCGATTATGGCGGATGGTAACGAGTACAACTTGTTCTTGTTAAAGGAAAAAGGCGCGCCGGTGGAAATCGTCTATGCCGCTGAAGGCACGCCGCTTATTGCTTCGCCGGCGGCGGTGCTGAAAAACGCGCCTCATCCTAACGCCGCGCGGCTATTGCAAAGCTACCTGTTTTCATCCGAAGCACAGCAACTGCTCATTGATGACGGCGGCCTGCGTTCGGTGCATCCCAAAACCAAGGAAAAGGCCGGGCGCACGCCGCTTAGCAAAATCAAGCTGATGAAGGAGGATGCGGGAGCCGTGGAACAACAAGTCGAGACTATTAAGAGCAAATATAGCCAGTATTTCGGAACCTGATGCAAACGCGCGGCGGTGAACTCACCGCCGCGGCATTGACTGATGAAAAACAGTTTATGACTATCGCCAATTTCCGGCTCGATCTGTCGAAGCCGGTGCTGATCGCATTCGGCTTATTTCTGTGTCTGCTGATTTTCCTGCCGCTGTTTTGGCTGGCGTATTTCAGCGTCACCGATACCGCCGGCGCCTTCACATTTAAAAATTTTGTGCAATTATTCACCGATCCAACGCTGCTTAAACCGCTGATAACGACATTGTGGATCTCGACCAGCGTCGGCATCACCTGCTGCATCGTCGCCGCGCCCATCGGCTGGCTGGTGGCCCGCACCGATATGCCGTTGCGCCGTACGGTGCGCGCGCTGGTGATGGCGTCGTTCGTCACGCCGCCGTTTCTCGGCGCCATCGCCTGGGAAATCCTGGCGGCGCCCAACAGCGGCATTCTCAATCAATGGTATCGGGAGCTGTTTGGTCTCGATCAATACGCCTCCCTGTTCAATATTTATACCGCCACCGGACTGACTTTTGCCATCGCCTGCTACACCTTTCCTTATGTGTTCGTGCTGGTGGCCAACGCGCTTGACCGCATCCCGTCCGATCTGGAAGACACTTCCGCCATCCTTGGCGGAAGCGTCTGGTATACCGCGCGGCGTGTCACGATCCCGCTCGTGCTTCCGGCAATTCTCGCCGGCTCATTGATCGCGTTCTTGCAGACCATGACGCTGTTTGGTTCGCCGGCGATCCTCGCCTTACCCGCCGGCTTTCATACCATAACGACGAAAATCTGGAGCCTGTTCCAATATCCGGCGAAACCGGGGCTGGCGGCCGCGGCCTCGCTGCCGCTGCTGCTGATCACCGTGGGCCTGCTGCGCGCCCAGCATTGGATACTCGGCCGCCGCGGCTACAGCATCGTCGGCGGCAAGCATAGCGCGCCACGCTTGTTGCAACTGGGCAGATGGAAATGGCTGGCGATTGGTTTGTGTTTACTGGTATTAAGCAGCTCGGTGCTGCTGCCTTATGCGGCATTAATCAAAACCGCGATCGTGAAGATGCCGTCGGAACCGCTATCATGGGCGAACCTGAGCTTGCACAATATCAATTTCGTATTCTTCGAGTTTTCCGCCACCAAGCTTGCGCTGCATAACACCTTCGTCCTCGGCGTGCTAACCGCGACGCTGGGCACGGTATTGGCGCTGGTCATTGCCTATGTCACCGCGCGCCAATTAGTCTGGGGGCATCGTTTGCTCGGCTTTCTCGCCACCGCCCCCATCGCCATTCCCGGCATCGTCATGGGCGTCGGCATTTTCTTGAGCTACACCCGTCCGCCGCTGGTGCTTTACGGCACCTTGTGGATTCTATTCCTGGCATTTCTCACCATCGAATTGCCGGCCGGCTATCAGCAGCTACAGTCCGCGTTCCGCGCCATTCATCCGGAACTGGAGGAAGCGAGCCGCATTTTGGGCGCGAATCGGCTCCGGTCCTTATGGCAGATCACGGCGCCGCTGCTGCGCAGTGGCGTGATCGCCACCTGGTGCTTTATTTTTATCGGCGTTATCCGGGAATTATCCGCCGCCATCCTGCTGTTTACCGCCGACACTAAAGTGGTGTCAACCATTATTTATGATCTGAATGAAAGCGGCGATCTCGGCGCCATCTCGGTGCTCGGCTTAACCATGCTGATCGTAACCTTCGCCGTCATAATTATCGCCAACCGTCTACCGATGCTCGGCGCCGCCGCGCCCGGCCGGAGCTGACAAACTTTAAAAGGAGTATTCAACAGTGGATGTCACTCGCCGTCTTGCCCGCTATGTCGTCACATCGCGCTACGCCGATATTCCGGAAGCGGCGCGGCGTGAAGTACTGCGCTCGTTTCTGAATTGGCTCGGCTGCACCATCGGCGGCAGCCGGCACGAAACCGTCGACCGGGCGCTGGCCGCCCTGGCCGAATTTTCCGGGCCGGCGCAGGCGAGCGTCATCGGCCGGACCGAACGGCTCGACGTTCTGCACGCGGCGTTGATCAACGGCATCAGCTCGCACGTATTCGATTTCGATGATACCCATCTTAAAACCATTATCCATCCCAGCGGCCCGGTGGCCTCGGCGATTCTGGCGCTGGCCGAACGTCAGCCGGTCAATGGTAAAGAGTTTCTGCATGCCTTTATTCTCGGGGTCGAGGTAGAGTGCCGCATCGGCAACGCGGTCTATCCTGCGCACTACGATATCGGCTGGCATATTACCGGCACTGCCGGGGTGTTCGGCGCCGCCGCCGCCAGCGGCAAGCTGATTGGACTTAACGAGCAGCAAATGACCTGGGCGCTGGGCATTGCCGCGACGCAAGCGGCGGGACTGCGCGAAATGTTCGGCACCATGTGCAAACCGTTTCATCCCGGCCGTGCCGCGCAGAACGGACTCACCGCGGCTTTGCTCGCAGCGAAAAATTTCACCAGCTCCGAGCGTGCGATTGAAGCCCCGCGCGGCTTTGCCCAGGTATTATCGAGCGCACGCAATTTCGCTGAAATCACCGAGCGACTGGGCGAGACGTTCGAAATCACTCTAAACACCTACAAGCCCTTCGCCTGCGGGATTGTGATTCATCCGGTCATCGATGGCTGCATCCAGCTACGCAACGAACATCATCTCAAGCCGGAGCAGATCGACCATGTTTCCGTCAACGTGCATCCGTTAGTATTGGAACTGACCGGCAAAAAGACTCCCCAGGCCGGCTTGGAGGGCAAGTTCAGCGTCTACCACTCGGCGGCGGTCGCGATCATCCATGGCGAAGCCTTCGAGAGACAATTTAGCGATGCGTGCGTGCGCGACCCGGCGGTGATCGCCTTGCGCGATAACGTGACGGCGACGGTTGATAACAAGGTGCATGAAGATGAGGCTCACATCACGATCACGCTCAAGGGCGGCGGCAAGCTTGCTAAACATGTGGAGCACGCGCTCGGCAGCCTTAAGCGGCCGATGAGTGACGCCGATCTGGAAGCCAAATTTCGTCATCTCGCGGACGGCGTTTTGCCTCACCCGCAGATTGATAAATTAATCAGCATGTGCTGGTCGCTGGCGGATATCGAGGATACCGGCGCGGTTGCGCGCGCGGCGGTACAGGATGCGAGATAAATGATAGGAATCGAGCAATGAAAATCGGCGTATTGGAAGGCGATGACATCGGTCATGAGGTGGTGCCGGAGGCGATCAAGGTAATGCAAGCCGCGGTGGCGAAAACCGGATTGCCGCTTGAATGGATTCCTTTACCCATCGGCCGGCGTGCGTTCGATACGCTCGGTTTTACCCTGCCGCCCGGCACCTTGGAGAAGCTCGAGCAATTCGACGGCTGGGTGCTGGGACCTGTCGGCCACCAAGCCTATCCAAAACAGCCTAATGCAATCAACCCATACCCGATCCTACGCAAGCATTTCGACCTGTTCGCCAACATCCGGCCGACTAAATCTTATCCAGGCCTGCCGTCGCTGCATAAAGATGTCGATCTTGTCATCGTGCGCGAAAACAACGAGGGCTTTCAGCCGGACCGTAACGTCGTCGCCGGATCCGGCGAATTCCGGCCGTCACATGACATGACTATCTCGGTGCGCGTGATCACCCGCCAGGGCTCCGCCAAGGTTGCGCGCGCCGCGTTCGAGCTTGCACGCAGCCGGCGGCACAAGCTCACCGCGGTGCACAAAGATACCGTGTTCAAACTCGGTTGCGGCATGTTTGCGGAAGAATGCCGCAAGCTTGCTGAAGAATATTCCGATGTCGAATACAGCGAAGCAATCGTCGATACCTTTGCCATGCGCTTGGTGATGACGCCGCAGAAATATGACGTAGTGGTAACCACCAATATGTTCGGCGACATTCTTTCCGACGAAGCCGCGGGGCTGGTCGGCGGATTGGGCCTTGCGCCCGGCCTGTGCGTTGGACCGCGGCATGCCATGGCGCAAGCGACGCACGGCTCGGCGCCGGACATTGCCGGGCGCAATATCGCCAATCCTTATGCCATGATTATGTCAGGCAAGATGTTGCTTGACTGGCTGGGACGCAAGCATCAGGAACCGCGGCTGCTTTCGGCGGCGCGGCTGATCGAACAGGCGGTCGAGCAGGTAATTGCCGAAGGCCGTTGGCTCACGCCGGACCTCGGCGGCAAGGCGCACACCACGCAGATGGGCGCGGCGATGGTCGCCGCGCTGAATGCAGCGCAGGAAAATAAGACATAGAGAGGGAAGGTCGCGCTGTGCTGTACAGGATGTACGAATGCCGGTCGCTCTCGGCATCCTGCCTCCCGCGACACTTGCACCTCCCTGTGCATCGTGGAGCGCATGCGACCCACAGGGACGTGGGAAGGTAGGGCAACGCAGGGAGCAGTTGCCGAGATGCGCGAGAGCGGCCGCGCGGTTTAACTGCAATGATTGCGGGTCTCACCCCGGTCGCTACCGGCGTCCTGCCTCCCGCGGGCCGCTCCTGCGCATCCTGCGCTCGCGGCATTGGTACGTCCCTGTACGGCACACTTGCACGTCCTTGTGCATCGCGGGCGAGGTACTTTGATCCGCGCCTGTCCTGGCGCGGCCCCTTCGGGCGCACTAAAGTGCGTCCAATTTTGCTCCCGGCAAAATTGTCTTGTCGCGACAATAAAGTACCCAAAGAAGCGCTTCCCGGTCGCTCGCCGCGCGAAAGGCGCGCGGTTCCCTGCGCTCCTACAGGGCAAAACCGATCCTGATGTCTCGCCCGGTGCTCGGCGACCGAGAAAGTTGCAGAAATGCGAACAGTAATGGCACAGGGTTCTATGCAGTTTGTCAAAAAACCACCTGAGCTATTGAGAACAGTAGTAAGCTGATGAGATATTGCTCGAACTAAACTATAGGCAGATAGTGGCGAGCTTTTCGTTTATAATCTGCCTATACATTATATATAGTTCCACCAGTGGAAAGGTACTATGTTATATAAAACAACGCGGCTAGACGTTTCGTATCAAGCCAGCTTTCGAAGCCTTGCCTTCGACCTGGTAGCTCCTGGAAAGGCCGCAACGATCTTGAAGGAAGTATTTGATCGCATCAATCCCAGGTATGCAATACGCACTAGCGATATGAAAGTCTTCTTCGGTGTCAGCATGGCTGAGTTTAGAGTAAATATAGTCCTTTTTAACGGTTTGGGAGAGCTAGATCTTAATCCAGAAAGACTGCTTATAAGTTTTACGAATGTCAAAGGCCAAGAGGACATTAAAATTATTAAAGATGTTGTAACTTTGGCTATGGAGGCGTTTAAAGTAGTTCTGCCAAATGTACCTATGCGAGAAGATTTAGTTCGTTTCAGTGCCTTCATTGAGTTGTCTAAAGGAAAAGCATTAAATTTTCTGCAAGATTTAATGCGAGGGAGCGCTGTACTAGAACATTTGAAATCAAATAAATTCGAGGGGTCGTCTATTAGCTTCGGATTAAAAAGTGAAGTCGAAGATCGTGAAAAGCGATGGTCTTCAGTGATTGATATGGGGAAAACTACATGGCCCGAAGTACTTCTCCTGACCGGTACGAGTATCTACCAGGATGGTGGACCGATTAAAAGTGCTCAAGAAAAAATAGAACATAGTGAAAAAATTGCAAATACTTTTTTGGAAAGTATCGGGCTAAAATCAGAAAAATAATTGAATATGAGTAATAGTTATGGCGCTATCTAATGGGCATGAAAGAAGTCTTCATACAGAACAACCATCTCCTTTTGGGTTTGAAAAGATAGATCCAGTTGCGCGAAGCATTTATCTCCCTACGCCATTTCCCGAACGACAACAACTTTATTCAAAAAAAATACTTAACTACCCGACTGAGCTTGCAGCTACACCTCTTCCAAAAGGTAGATTGACGGGCCCAGTGGTATTTGTGTCTAAGCTGATGGAGATTTGGCACTTGAAGGTAGACGATATAGTTCGCCTTCTGGGTTACGAAATTGGCGATGTTGATTACATACAGGACATTTTAAATGGTGTGGCAACTCTCCGAGGGAGAGATATAAAAGATCGGATAAAAAACTTGGTGAGGATAAGAACATTGCTTGCAAGCGTTTTTAGAGATGAAGGTGCTGAGAATGAATGGCTGAGGGAACCACAGAATGAATTGAATAATTTGAGTCCCCTGGATCTTCTCTTAGAAGGCTCAATGGACAACATGTTGCTCACGAAGGAATTTGTTGAAGATATGGGTGGACGCTAACATGCTTGAGCTTGTTGGTCAGCAGTTTATGGATTTGCAAACATTTAGGTATGCTTTCCAGGTAATGGACGAGCAAGTACTCAGAAATATGGGTCTTGATATAGACGCTATTGATGAAGTGTTCCAATTCCTTAACAGAGGTAGGGATGATTCCCTTCAGGAGTATTTGGATGCACCTTTTGCGAATAGAAAAAAGTTTTCTGAGGAATCGCGTTATTCTGACGGATCGTATTGCGTCTTTTATAGCGCTCTTGAGCCAGAAACAGCTGAGGCAGAAGTGAAATTTCGCCAGATTAAACGGGCAATTGGCAATGCTAGGAACCAAAGAACTGTCTACTATCTGCTTTTCTCCTGTCAATTTAGCGGCTCATGTAAGGATCTACGTCCCTTTCTTGGCGATTTCCCTTTTTTGACGGCGGATAATTATACCGAATGCAACGAACTGGGTTTGGAAGCTGTTGGCGAAGGACTTGATGGCCTAGTAGTTCCTTCAGCTCGGCGTCTGGAAGGCACCTGTTTGCCTGTTTTTAAGAGGCCGGCCTTGTCCGCGCCAAGGCAAGAGCGTTTAGGGGCGTTTACTTACGATCCAGCATCTGGGGATGTAAGTATATCCGCTCTACCGATAGAGCAAGCTTAAGCGGCTTACTTCTCCTCCTTCCATTAAAAATCTCGGAAATTTTCTCATTGCCTAGATCTAAGGTAAAGGGTCACGGGTAAAGGGAAAGGGAAAGGGTCACGTCTTGCCTTTTGATATTTTGTTTTTCACTACCTTGATACGACGGATCATGGTCGTGTAATGCAGGTCGCTTGTACGGGTGATCTTAGTCTGAGTATAGCCGTACACCCATGAATACTAAGATACAAGATGTGACCCCATTTGTCCATGGGTGACCGTCGTATAGGTCAAACCCGGGTGAGTCCCCCGGCAAAGCCGGGGGCTTACCTCGATGAGTTAGAGTGCATCAATAAGGTGCGGTTGACTTCGGAGCGTAGTAGTACTACTATCCGTAGCGCTACGTCTTTTATAGGAGGTCATATGCGTACCATCGAAATCTCGGCCGAGGTCTGGCAAGCCATTGCCGACCAAGGCAAATTTGGCGAAACCGAAGACGACGTGCTGCGACGCGTGTTCAAACTTCCGACGAGTACCGAGCAGCCACGGACCCCGTCAAAAGCCAACGGAGAGCATCCTCGCACCAGGTGGCCGTCGGCTCTCCCTCGCCGCTCATTCGCAACTCAGCGCATGAGCTCCTACCTCAACAACGGCCAACTGCACATTTCGTTTGCCGGAGGAGCATCGCGATCGTGGTCGCTCCCTGGGCCAAACGACAAAGCCGCCCTTCTCTCCATGCGCGAGAAAGCGGTGTCGTTTGCGAAAGAACACGGGGCAACTGTCGGTCAGGTCAACGCTGTGAAGAAAACGCTGACCGATGAAGGCTACCACCTCACCCGCTAATTGACAGATGCACTCTAACCCCGCAGTGCACCGAACGCGCGCAAGAGCAGCGCGCGCCGGTGACTGCGAATGTTCGGCGGCAGCTAGGGCACCGGAGAATCCGCAACGCTGGCTTGACTCGTATGTAACGACTGTTACAATTGGAGAGTCGGGCGGACGATTGTCGTCTGCCCAAGCAAGTTGGCCCCGCGGTCGTACAAACGCCCGGGCCGGACGACATATGGGGTGATCCGATGCCAAAGACCAAGAAGAAAGACACGCCGGGGCAGAAACTGTGGCTCGGCCTCTACCGCGCTGATTTCTACCACCAGGAGGCCGAGAAGATCGTCGTGCCGCCCGGTTCACCCAGACTCAACCCGGAACGCGCGACACAGCGCTGGCTGAAGGGCATGTCGCGCCACCTGAAGGAGAGTTTCCCGACGGGCCTGCGCAAGCGGCGTGAGGAACTCGGCCTGACGCAGCAGGAACTTGCGGACATTGCCGAGTTGACCGTGACGGCTGTAGCCATGATCGAGCGCGGCGAGCGGGCGCCAAACCTAGACACAGCGGCAAGGCTGTGCTGGGCGCTGGATGTGGCTGCTGGTGTCACTCCGGAAGAGCTGGCGTGACGCGAACACCAAGAATCGGGGGGCACACAGTATGAGCCTGACCAGCTTCCTCGATATGCCGGAAGTAACTGCCAAGATCAAACCTCTGCGTCCCAAGCTGCCCCGTAAAATCGCCGCGCCGCTCAAAGCCGAGCCTCGCAGCAATCGTTACATGCTCGTTGGGACGGCCTTTGACTACTTCCTGCGCTTTGAACTCCAACGTCGAGCGCCACACGCCATAGCAGAACGGTGGGTGGCCGAGCACGCGCCCGACATCATCTGGCGTAAGACCGACAAAGGTGCCGTGGGCATAGACCTACAAAGGAAAGGGTCACGTCTTGCCTTTTGATATTTTGTCTTTCACTGCCTTAATACGACGGATCATGGTCGTGTAATGCAGGTCGCATGTACGGGTGATTTTAGTCTGAGTATAGCCGTACACCCATGAATATTAAGATACAAGATGTGACCCTATTTGTGCCAGCGCATCCGTGCGCTCCGCGGCGTTCGTACATCCTGTACATCCTGTACAGCACAGTCCCGGCTGCGTGAGGAGCACAGGGAACCGCGCGCCTTTCGCGCAGCGAGCGACCGGGGAGCGTTTCTTTGGGTACTTTAATTGTCGTGATAAGACAATTTTGCCGGGAGCAAAATTGGACGCACTTTAGTGCGCCCGAAGGGGCCGCGCCAGGACAGGCGCGGATCAAAGTACCTCGCCCGCGATGCACAAGGATGTGCAAGTGTCGCGGGAGGCAGGATGCCGGTAGCGACCGGGGCGAGACCCGCTTAGTAGCATTTAAAGCGCGCGTAGCGCGACCTTAACAACACCTGATCCGGATGCTGGCGGATAGCCATGGCGGAAACCCAAACTGAGACACTACCCCGAAGAGAGGCTTTTTGACACATCCTTGAACCCCGTGATAGATTCGACCGCGGCTTAAGGCGGACAAAGCCACCCAGTCGATCACTCCATCCGTAGTTTCCTGGATCGCGGCCGGGCCTTAAACGTACTCTATGTACCGGGAGAATTATGTCTCGTATCGTTCATATTGCCTTAAAAGTTAATGACCTGGATCAAACCAGCAAATTTTATGAATCCGTTTTCGGCTTCCGGCCGACTAACACGGAAAAGGTCAGGGATCATACCTCGCGCCATTTGACCGACG
>WNFH01001262.1_pt1 | contig 17022 bp, 17 predicted proteins | sample 5400411 | NCBI WGS metagenome assembly WNFH01 (sample SAMN13153347, study PRJNA577476) | soil metagenome | isolation source: 200 cm saprolite under Douglas fir tree site 2 hole 3 | place: USA:California | collected 2015-04-18
GGGCGTGAAAGCGGTACGCGATCCGCCCGTTGGCCTTGTTCAGCACGGTGGCCTGTTTCGCCACCGTCCAATCACCCGACAGGGCCCAATTGTTGAGTCTCAACCGCGCGGGGGCAGCATAGACGCGACGCTTGTCCAATACTGCACCGCCGGGAGACGCAAAGTTCTCGGTGCGCGCATAGCCGACATAGTTTTCCGGCGACTGCAAGCTGCCCCAATCGGCGGCAGCTTCCGCACCACGGGCATCGACCGAAACCAGTTCATGACCGATGCCGCCGCTTCCGGCCTCGGCCAGCAATTGTTGAATGATCGTTTCCGACTGTGCGTATTCGCCCTCGCCGAATTGATGATGGCGAATATGCCCCTGCGCATCGACGAAATAGAGGGCCGGCCAATATTGGTTCTTGAAAGCACGCCATATCGCATAATCGTTATCGATCGCGATCGGATAATCGACCCTCATGTCCTTCGCGGCGCGGCGAACGTTATCGACGTTTTTCTCGAATGCGAACTCAGGCGCGTGCACGCCGATCACCACCAATCCTTGATCCTTGTATTTCTCGGCCCAGGCGCGGACATAGGGAAGCGAGCGCAGCCAATTGATGCAGGTGTAGGTCCAGAAGTCGATGAGGACGACTTTTCCGCGCAGGCCGGCCGCCGTCAATGGCGGCGAATTGAGCCACTCGGTCGCGCTGCCGAGAGAAGGCAATTCACCTTCGATGGGTAATCGAACCGCTGCGGGCGTCATCTGCTGCACCACGCTTTTGTCCCCGGCTAAGGCCTCGATCGGTGCCCCGATGAAAGCAAGCCAGCTCTTGCTCGCCGCGACACTCGCCCCCGCAATCGCGGCAATGGTCATGGCCGAAGTGCCAAAAAAGCGGCGGCGATGATGGTTGATTTCTTCGGACATGCATCTCTCTCCCATCGGACTCCAATCGGATTCGAATCGATGTTGCCGCGTGTGGCGTGGGAAGACGGCTGCGCCCAACCTGCGCGCCGTCCACCTCACTCCACCTAGTGGTGCGAATTTAACATTTCGATTCTCCGGCCACAGGCGTCATTGCGAGGAGCGCGACAGCGCGACGAAGCAATCTCCCGCCGGCATCATGCATTGCTTGCACGAGATTGCTTCGCTTCGCTCGCAATGACAACGAATGCATGGGTTCGCAGTGTTAGACTCGGTCCACTAGCGCAGCGGTCTGAACGCCGCGCGGATCTCGGCAGCGAAGAGTTCCGGCTGTTCCCACGCCGCGAAGTGACCGCCCTTGTCGACCGCGTGGTAATAAATGAGCTTGTGATAACTCCGCTCGGCCCAACTTCGTGGCGCGCGATAGATCTCGCCGGGAAAGACTGTGATGGCAGCGGGAATGTTGATGTCCACCGCATTGAAGTTGTTCGCGTTATTCTCCCAGTAGAGCCGCGCGGAAGATGTACCGGTGTTTGTGACCCAGTAGAGCGTGATGTCGTCGAGCATCTCGTCCCGCGTAAGTTCTTTCTCGGGCTGGCCGCCGGTGTAAGTCCAATCGGCGAACTTGTCATAGAACCACGCCGCGAGCCCGACAGGCGAATCCGCCAGGCTGTAGCCCAGAGTTTGCGGGCGCGTCACCATCATGAGGGCATAGCCAGAGCCCTTCTTGTACAAGGCATCCATTTGTTCGTACGCAGCTTTTTCCTCGGGGGACAGCCCTGCCGGGGCCGGCTCGCCACAGCTGAGAGCCTTTGCGATTTCCGGCGGCACGGTCGCGGGCATATTGACGTGGATGCCAAGCAGTCCCGCCGGCGCCTGACGCGCCATCACGTCCGAGATGACCGAGCCCCAATCGCCACCCTGAGACACGTAGCGCTTGTATCCCAGACGCCTCATCAGCTCCGCCCAGGCGCGAGCGATGTGGTCGGGACCCCAGCCTGTGCTCTGCGGCTTGCCCGAGAAGCCATAACCGGGCATCGAAGGCAGAACGAGATCGAAGGCATCCTCGGCGCGTCCCCCATGGGCCGTGGGATCGGTGAGCGGACCAACGACCTTCAGGAGTTCGAAGATTGAGCCCGGCCAGCCATGGGTCATGATCAGCGGCATGGAGTTCGGATGACGAGAGCGGACGTGCACGAACTGGATGTCGAGCCCGTCGATCTCCGTCACAAACTGCGGCAAGGCGTTCAGCTTCGCCTCCGCCTTCCGCCAGTCGTACTCCGTCCCCCAGTAGCGTACGAGGGGCTGGATCGTCGCCAGCGGCACGCCCTGGGATCGATCAGCGACCGTCTCCCGGTCGGGCCACCGTGTCGCCGCGATGCGTCGGCGGAGGTCGATGAGTGCCTCTTCCGGAACGTTGATGCGGAAGGGGCGGATCGCGTTGTCGTCGGTCGTACCCATCGGTGAATCTCCTTGGTTCGATGGTTGGCTGGGACGTGCGTCGCCCGCTGCGGCCGCTGCGGCCAGATGCGCGGGAAGCAGGCCGATGGCACCCGCGGCTGCTGAGGCGGCAAGAAAGCCGCGCCGGGTCGGCGATAACGATGTCGCGGACATGACCATTCTCCTTGGTGGAAATGCGAGCTTGGCCGTGGGTGAATGGGTTCACCCACGACGATGAGCCTGCCGTCGATGCCCGCGGCCGCGCTTTTCAGGATGAACCGGAGGGAGGCCTTGGATAATCAGCGGCTCGCCGCTGGCGTCGGCCCAATACCATGGCGCGGCGTCCACAGTGACGTGCACCTGTCCGCTACGTGGCGAGATATCGAGGGCGGCAGAGCCGAACATCGGGTGCCATCCGCCAGGTTTTCAGATCGGTATTGGATAACGACGAGGCCTCCCGCCAGTTTCGCAGAGCGAGAAAAAAACCGCAAGTTGCGGAGCGAGCGCCCCGCGGACGCATGTGACGGAGGTGAGAGTAGCGCCTATAGAATGGCGGTCGAACGCGCGCTGCTCGCCTGTCTGCCCGGCGTGCCGCTGTGGCTGATTTGCAGTTCGCGCAGCTCGCGCGAACTGATTTGGAACAGCGGCGCACGTCCCGCCGTCCCGAGGCGATCTACAACAACAGGAAACATGGTCGGGCGGCTCTGGGCGAGGCTCACAAGGAGTGGCGTGCAGTCGCTATCCCTACGAAAAGACTGCCTCCTCTTTCTTGGGCGTGCTCTGCTTGGCCGCCAGCATTGACTGGGTCAACAGGGGAGCGGCTCTCGTACCATAGGATGAACGGCGTTTCAGGCGCGCAACATTGAGCTGCGCTTAATGGGAGCTGATCGATCCCCTTTTCTCGTTGTTCTTCTGCTAGGCTCGTGAGCCGTTAGACACCGCAAGCGCTGTTATCGGAGTGGGCAATGTGCGTATCCAACATTCAGGACGCCGGCATCGATCTGCTTCAGTGCGCCGAATGACGTGTTCGTCCCCGGCTTAATCGTGGTCGCATCTGCCAGGTTTATCTTGCTAGATTGTGCGTCCGCAGAACCGATCATGACGAGCTCGGCGGCAGCAATGGTCATGACCGCAGTGCCCAAAAAACGGCGGCGATGATGGTTGAGTTCTTCGGACATTTATCTCTCTCCACTTGGGAAATAGCCTGCCCGATAAACATGGGCGAGAATCTGTCCGATGCAGCGCGCGCTAAGCAATAGGCGCTTTGGGCGACCACGAGACAAGCGGCGCTGAGTCCAGCGCACATGCATCAGTCCAAACTTCCGCATTGCCGCTTAGCGCCATTTTTTGCTTCCAGCACGTTAGATAGTTAGTTGCTGCGGCTCCGACTGCGCGGGAGAGTCCGCTGTACCACCGTCCGTTACGCGTGGTAGCCTCATGTCCGCGATTGGCAAATAGCGGACGACCGCGCCGCTTATGAGTACAGGCCCTTAGTCCGTCGCCGCGGGCAGCGGCCAGTGCTGCTTGAAATGGCGCTGGCTGCTGTCGTCGACCTCGACCTGCAGCTCGCCGGCTTTGCGCGGCAGGAAGGCGAAGCGGATGCTCGGATCCTCGCTCAGCGCGATGTCGGAATCGATGGTGAGGACGGGCTCGCCGGCATAGGTGACGCGCACCTGCTGGACGAAGTTCGCGGGAATGTAGTTCCGCGTCACTTGGTCCATCTGCAGCCCGGAGCTGTTGGGATGGCTGATGAGGAGCTGCGCGGTGACGGGAGCGCCGAGTTGCGGCGTGCCCTGGAAGGCGAGCTTCATCTTGCCGAGCCGCGCCAGGGCCGCGGCCTGATCGGCCGAGGCCGGCGCCGAGCACCCGCCGGCCGCCTTGATGAAGCGCGCACTGGCGTAGAGCGTGCCGTCGTCGAGCTCGGCCACGGCATGCAGGTAGGTGTAGTCGTCGATCCGCACGCGCGTCGACACGGCGCGCGGCTCGGCCGCGGCGCCGAAACGGAAAACGGCGGCCAGCGGCGAGGGATTGTCGTCGATGACGAAATAGAGGGTGCGGACCCGCTTCTGGATCGGCGTCGCCAGCGCGATCGTCACCGGCACGATCGCCGCATCCTCGGCGCGCTCGGCCGCCTCGATGCGCACCAACTCGGCGCCGTCCTTCACCACATGGTCGCCGAAAATGGCATGGCGCAGATCGTACCAGCGCGCCTGGCGCGCCGTCTCGTCCATCTCCGCCGACGCCGGCGCCGCGACGGCCAGGCCGACGGCCACGCCGAGCATCAGCGTCATCGCCGCCCTGCGCCTCATGCCCGCTCTCCCTTCGCCTCGCCGACCGCCACCGGCACAGCGCCGGCTGCCGGCACGCCACCGATGCGGCGATAGACCAGCGCCGGGCTGGGCGCTTGCGCCTGGCGCTGCGCGACATCGAGCAGATGATGGTCCGGCGACAGCGCGCAGGCGGGATCGACGCGGCCGGCATCGCCGGTCAGCGCGAAAGCCTGGCAGCGGCAGCCGCCCCAATCGATCTCGCGCCGCTCGCAGCTGCGGCAGGGCTGCGGCATCCAATCGGTGCCGCGGTAGCGCTGGAACGCCTCGGCGTTGTACCAGATGTCGGCGAGGCTCGATTCATGCACCGAAGGGAAATCGAAGCCGGGCAAGCTCTCGGCGGCGTGGCACGGCAGCACTTTCCCCGCCGGCGTCACATTGAGGAAGCGCCGCCCCCAGCCGCCCATGCAGGCCTTCGGACGGTGCGCGTAATAGTCGGGCACGACATAGTCGATCATCAGGATGCCCTTGAGCCGCGACCGCGCCGCCTCGACCGCGGCCGTCGCCGCGTCGAGCTGCTCGCGCGTCGGCAGCAGCGCATCGCGGTTGACCAGCGCCCAGCCGTAATACTGGACGTGAGCGACCTCCATCCGCGCCGCGCCCAGCTCGACCGCGAGCTCGATCATGCGCGGGAGATTTCCCAGGTTCTGGCGATGCACGACCGCGTTGATGGTGAGCGGCAGCCCGGCCTGGCGCACCAGCGCGGCAAAGGCGCGCTTCTTCGCCTGGGCGCCGGCCAGGCCGGCGATGCGATCGCCGCTGGCGGCATCGGCGTCCTGGATGCTCAGCTGCACATGCTCGAGGCCGGCCTCGACCAGCGCATCGAACTGCGCCGGGTGCGTCAGCACGCCCGAGGTGATGAGGTTGCTGTAGAGGCCGACATTGCTGGCGTGGCGCACCAACGCGGCCAGGTCGCGCCGCACGGTCGGCTCGCCGCCGGAGAAATGCACCTGAAGGATGCCGAGGGAAGCCGCCTCGCTCAGCACGCGTTGCCAGGTGGCGGTGTCGATCTCGCTGCTGCCGCGCTCGAGCTCGAGCGGGTTGGAGCAATAGGGGCACTGCAGCGGGCAGCGATGGCTGAGTTCCGCCAGAAGTGCGAGAGGTGGCTCCGGATGGTTCATGCGCTCCCAGCCCCGGGTCAGCGGATGGCGGCCACGCACCCGCGCTGCGCATCGGCGCAGAAGCTTATGTCACGCCAGATCATAACAGCTGCGGCCGCGCTGGGAACCCTCGTCCTCGGCGCGGCCGCAAAGCCGGTGCCCCCAAGAGGGGCCGAAGTGGTAACGTCTTATGCGATTTCCGCGCAGGCGTAGGAATTGATCTCCATGCCCACCGCGATTTCGACGATTTTCGGCGTCTTCCACACCATGGTGACCTCCTCAGACCCGATCGACATGTCGGCTGACCCCACGACGTTAGCCCGGGCTCTCGGGCTTGTCAATGATCTAGAATTATTCCAAAATCGGCTTTTTGCGCGCGTGTCGCTTGAACAGGCGACAACGTGGTGAAGGAACGTCAACCCTTGCGCGACGACCGGCGGATTGGCGCAGGCGGCAGGGGGAAAGCGCCCCTGTCGCGCCGCGAGGTGTGCGGTGGGGCAACGGCGCTGCTGTGCTGCCTTCCGGCGCTGCGCGCCCAGGCGCAAGCGCTGCGCGACCACCCGCTGGCGCTGGTCGAGATCGCCCCCGGCGTCCATGTCTCCAAGGGCGTCCACGCCGAGGTCGCGCCCGCGAATTTGGGCGCCATCGCCAATGTCGGGTTCATCGTCGGCAGCGAGCGCGTGGCGGTGATCGACAGCGGCGGCTGCCTGCTGTGGGGCGAGCGCCTGCGCGAGGCAGTGCGCCGCGTCACCGATCTGCCGATCGGCCATCTCGTGCAGACGCACATGCATCCCGACCACGTCTTCGGCGCCGCTGCCTTCCTCGCGGACGCGCCTGTTATCCTCGGCCACCGCCACCTGCCCGCCGCGCTCGCGAACCGGCAGGCCTACTACACGCGCCGCCTGCACGAGATCCTGGGCGAGCTGGCGGCGGGGTCGGCGATCGTGCCGCCGACGCAGCTGGTCGAGAACGAGATGGACATCGACCTCGGCGGGCGCGTGCTGCGCCTGACCGCGCACCGCACCGCGCATACCGACAACGATCTCAGCGTCCGCGACCTCGCGACGGGGACGCTGTGGGCGGGCGATCTGCTGTTCATGGAGCGGATCCCGGTCGTCGATGGCAGCCTGCTCGGCTGGCTGGCGACGCTGGAGGAGCTGCGCGTCGTGCCCGCGGCGCGCGTCGTGCCCGGCCATGGCCCGCCCTCGGCGTCCTGGCCCGGCGCGGCCGACGCGCAGCTTCGCTATCTGACACTGCTGCGCGACGACATCCGCAAGGTGATCCGGGGCGGCGGCAGCATGGAGCAGGCGATCGCGACCATCGGGCAGGCGGAGCGCGACCGCTGGCGGCTGTTCGACGACTACCACGCGCGCAACGTCACCGCCACCTTCCATGAGCTCGAATGGGAGTGAGAGCCCGCCGCCGGTCCGGCACGGGCGCGTATCGATCAACGCGCGTCGCGGCCGGCGCTGCTGGTCGCCGGCTCGGGCGGCGCGGCGCAATCGGGGCGCGACGTGGCGCCGCGCCGCTCCGCGGCGACGCGGCAATTGTCGATCCGCTGCTCGTCCGAGGCCTTGTCGGAAAGTCTTTCCTTGAGCGTCTCGGCCTCCGGGCCTGCCTGGCGGGTGGTCGCCGTCGCGGGCGGGTCCGACGCGCTCAGCTGCGCAAGGAGCAGCAGGGTCAGGGTGGTGGTGCCAGGCATGCTGCGATCTCCGTTTTCGCTCCGGGCACTCTAGCAAGCCGCGGCGGCAAATCTTCCCGCCGATTGCGGCCAATTCGCCGGCGCCCGCCTCTGCGCCCAAACGAGCACGCGAGGAACAGTGCGGTGGCGGCGCCTGTTCTCGAAGGGGAAGAAGGAGGTGCGTCCATGAGGAAAATACTGAGCTTGGCCGCGGCGGCGGCGCTGGTGACCGCATCGCTGCCGGCCTGGTCGCAGACCAATCCGTCGAGATCCGACGAGCAGACGCAGAGCGCGCCCGGCGCCGGCGGCGTCTCGAAGCCGGGCACGCCCGGCCAGGCCGGCGGCAAGTCGGGCCCCGCGGCGAAGGGATCCGATTCGGCAAAGGGCGCGGAATCGAGCGGTTCCTCCAGCCCGAGCTCGGCCGTGCCGTCGCAGGATTCGAGCAAGGTTCAAGGTTTGCCCGGCAACAAATCCGGCCCCTCCGACCGGGCGCCGGGCGAGAAATCCTCCGGCTCCAGCGACAGCAGCAAGAATCGCTAGCTCTCCGCAGCAGCGTCGCAGGCCCGGTGCCATGTCTCGGCACGGGCCGGGCCTTGGACTGCATTGCGATCAGGTAGCGGCGCGGCCGCCCCGGCGGTATCTTGGCGGAAATGGGCGATGTGGACCGCGCGTTGACGATGCGCTCGCCCGCGGCTTCGGCGCGGGAGGTGCGCGCGCGCATCCGCCGCGGCCAGCATACCGGCCAGACCGCGGGTCTCGCCGCGGGCTTGGTGCAGGGCAATGTCGCCATCCTGCCGGCGGACTGGGCCGAGGACTTTCTCCGCTTCTGCCTGCTGAACCCCAAGCCCTGCCCGATCCTCGCGGTCGGGCGGCCGGGGCGACCCGAGCTGCCGACGCTCGGCGGCGACATCGACATCCGCTCGGATTTGCCGCGCTATCGCGTGTTCCAGGACGGCGTCGAGGTCGCGACGCCCACGAATATATCGGAGTACTGGCGCGACGATCTCGTCGCCTTCGTGCTGGGCTGCTCGTTCTCCTTCGAATGGGCGCTGATGGAAGCGGGACTGCGGCTGCGGCATGTGGAAGCGGGCAGCACCGTGCCGATGTACCGCACCAACCTCGATTGCGCGCCCTCCGAGCGCTTCCGCGGGCCGATGGTCGTGTCGATGCGGCCGTTCCGGCCGGCCGAGGCGATCCGCGCCATCCAGATAACCTCGCGCTTCCCCACCGTGCACGGCGCCCCCGTGCATATCGGCCTGCCGCAAGCGATCGGCATCGCCGATCTCGGCCGTCCCGATTTCGGCGACGCGGTCGAGCTCGGCGCCGACGAGCTGCCGCTGTTCTGGGCGTGCGGGGTCACGCCGCAGGTGGCGATCGAGCAGGCCAAGCCGCCGCTGTTCATCGCGCATTTCCCCGGCTGCATGCTCATCACCGACATCGCCAACGCGACGCTCGCCACGCCGTAGCGGCATCGGCGGCTCCGCCGCTCTTGCGCCGCCGCCGCGGCCGCTCCTATCGTCGGCGGAGCGCATCCGCGTGGAGGAGCCCGTCATGGCGCGCTTCGGCAATTTCGTCCCGTCCGGCGTCATACCCGCCTGCCTGCTGCCCTTCGACGCGGATTTCGCCATCGACGTGGCGGAATACCGCAAGCACCTGCGCGACGTCGCGGCGGTGCGCGGCCTCACCGCCCTCACCACCAACGCGCATGCCTCCGAGGTGCACGCCTGCAGCCTCGACGAGCAGCGGCAAATCCTCGACATCACCGTGGACGAGGTCGGCGACCGCCTGCCGGTGATCGCTGGCGTGTACGCGGAATCGAGCCTGCTCGCCGCCGACATCGCCGCCATGTCCGAGCGCGGCGGCGCCTCGGCGCTGCTGGTGTTCCCGCCCAACAGCATGATCATGGGCGGGCAGCTCCGGCCGGAGATGGCGCTGGCGCATGTGAAGCGCATCGCCGACGCGACCGATCTGCCGCTGATCCTCTTTCAATATCCGCTGGCGGGCGGGCTGGGATATCCGCTCGAGACGTTGCTGCGCATCCTCGAGGAAGTGCCGAGCGTGCGCGCGATCAAGGATTGGTGCAACGATCCCATGCTGCATGAGCGGCACATCCGCACGCTCAAAAGCCTGCCGCGCCCGGTCAACGTGCTCAGCACGCACAGCGCCTGGCTGATGAGCTCGCTGGTGCTGGGCTGCCACGGGCTCCTGTCGGGCGCCGGCAGCGTCATCGCCGATCTGCAGGCGGCGCTGTGGCGCGCGGTCGAGGCCAAGGACCTGGCGGCGGCGCAAGCGATCAACGACCGGATCTATCCGCTCGCCCAGGCCTTCTACGCGCCGCCCTTCCTCGACATGCACAACCGCATGAAGGAGGCGCTGGTGCTGCTCGGCCGCCTCAAGCGCGCGGTGGTGCGCCCGCCGCTGGTGAAGCTGCCGACGGCTGAGATCGCGCGCATCAAGGCGGCGCTCGACGCCGCACAAGTGACCCGCGCCGGTGTCCACCGCGCGGCGTGAAGCGCTGACGGCGCCAGCGAAGCCCCTCTCCGCGCGCCAGCGGGGAGAGGGAGGGACCCGCCGCGTGAGCGGCGGGAGGGTGAGGTGTCTATCCCCGCACGATCTTTCCTGCCTCTCGCACCCACCTCACCCGCTCCCCTTCGCCAGGCTCAGGGTCGCACCCTCTCCCCCCGCAAGCGGGCGGGCGGAGAGGGCTCGCATAGGCGGCGCCGCATGCGCTCACCCCCACTCGCTGCTCGCCAGCGCTGCCGATAAGCTCTTGATGTTGGGGCGAATGCCTGGAACGATAACGGCAATCATCGAGCCGGCAATCAATGCCGCCGCGAACGGGAGGACGAACCATGGTGATGTCGGAAGCGAGACGATGCGCACGCTCGGGCGCGGCGCTGGGCATGCTGCTCGGCGCGGCGATCACGCTTTATGCGCCGGTGGCCGCGGCGCAATCCGCGCCGGCGGTGAAGCTCGGCATCGTGACGTTCCTCTCCGGCCCGGCGGCGGGGCCGTTCGGGATTCCCGCGCGCAACGCCGCCGAGCTGACGATCGAGGCGATCAACAAGGGCGAGGTGCCGGCGCCCTACAACAGCAAGGGGCTGGCCGGCGCCGCGATCGAGGCGGTGTTCGTCGACGAGGCCGGCCCCGCCACCAAGGTCGTGCAGGACTTTCGCGACCTGGTGGAGCGGCGCGGCGTCGATGCCGTCGTCGGCTACGTCTCGTCGGGGAGCTGCCTCGGCATCGCCCCGGTGGCCGAGGAGCTCAAGAAGCTAACCGTCTTCTTCGATTGCGGCACGCCGCGCATCTTCGAGGATGCCAGCTATCACTACGTGTTCCGCCCGAGCGCCACGGCGACGATCGACAGCGTCGGCGCGGCGCGCTACCTGCTCGCCGCGTTCCCCAAGCTGAAGAGCTATGCCGGGCTCAACCAGAACTATGCGTGGGGCCAGGATTCCTGGGGCGATTTCGACAACACCATGAAGGTGCTGAAGCCCGGTCTCGCCGTCACCACGGTGCAGTTCCCGAAGCTCTTCGCCGGCCAATACAGCGCCGAGATCTCCGCGCTGCTGGCCAACAAGGCCGACCTCATCCATTCCAGCTTCTACGACGGCGATCTCGAGAGCTTCATCCTGCAGGCGGCGCCGCGCGGCCTCTTCACCGACTCCAAGGTGGTGTTCACCACCGGCGAGACGATCATGTACCGCTTCGGCGCGAAGCTGCCGGACGGCGTGATCATCGGCGCGCGCGGCCCCTACGGGCCCTTCGCCGATCCCGGACCGCTCAACGACTGGTTCCGCAAGGCGTTCACCGACCGCTACGCGACGCCGCCGACCTACCCCTCCTATCAGATGGCGAACTCGCTGCTCGGCCTGAAGGCGGCCTACGACAAGGCGGCGGCGAAAGCTGCACCGCCCGACCAGGAGGCGGTGATATCAGCCTTCGAGCATTTGAAATTCGCGGGCATCGGCACCACCGTCGACATGGCGCTCGGCAAGGGCCATCAGGGCATCACCGACAGCGCCTATGGCATGTACAAATTCGACACCAAGACCGGCGAGCCGACGCTGACCAACATCGTCCACTACAAGGCGGCCTGCGTGAACCCGCCCGACGGCGTCAAGAGCGCGGAGTGGATCAAGAACGGCATGCCCGACGCGAAGTGTCCGTGACGCGCGTCGCGCGGCACGGACACTTCGCGGGCGGGCGGCAGCGGTTGCACTTGCAACCGCGAGAGCCCGCACCGGGCAAGAGAAGACACGGATGGCCGGGACAAAGCCCGGCCATGACGTATAAGGCCAAGAGCGACGGGCGACATGACGAAGCCTTTCCTGCCCGGTGCGGGCTCTCGCGGTTGCAAGAGCAACCGCTGCCGCCCGCCCGCGATCGCGCGTAGCGCGACGCGATGCTGACCGCCCTGACGATCCTGGTGGACGGCCTGGTCTATTCCTCCTGGCTGTTCATCGTCGCGGTCGGCCTCACGCTGATCTTCGGCGTGATGAAGGTGTTGAACGTCGCCCATGGCGGCTTCTATTCGATCGGCGCCTATACCGCGGCATGGTCGATCGGGCTCTATTTCGAGGCGGGCTGGGCGCCGCTCGGCAGCTTCGCCTTGCTCATCCTGTCGGCGGTCGTCGCCGGCGTGGTGCTGGGATTGGCGCTGGAGCGCGGGCTGCTGCGCTTCGTCTATGGCCGCGACGAGATCCTCGTCGTCCTCGTCACCTACGCCGTGTTCCTGATCCTGGAGAACCTGGTTCTGCAGATCTGGGGCATCGACGCCTATCTCGCCTATCAGCCGAACACCTTGCTCGGCACCACGCGTCTCGGCGGCCTCGCCTTCTCGAATTACGAGCTGATGCTGATCCCGCTGGCGGGCGTCGTCGGCTTCGGGCTGTGGTGGGGCCTGAACCGCACGCGCACCGGCAAGATCCTGCGCGCGGTGATCCATGACCGCGAGATGAGCCTCGGCATGGGCGTCAATGTCGCGCGCCTGTTCACCGCCACCTTCGTCATCGGCGCCGTGTTGGGCGCGCTGGGCGGCGCGGTCACCGCGCCGATGATCTCGGTGACGCCGGGCATCGGCGTCGAGGTGATCGTGCTCGCCTTCGCCGTCGTCGTCATCAGCGGGCTCGGCAGCGTGCCCGGCACCATCATCGGCGCGCTGATCGTCGGATTGAGCCGCGCGGCGGCGGTCCATCTCTGGCCTGAGATCGAGCTGTTCGTGATCTACGCGGTCATGTCGGCGGTGCTGATCGTGCGGCCGCAAGGGCTGTTCGGCCGGCCTCACCTGCGGCGGATATGACGCCGCCCATGGACGGCACCATCAGCGCTCTTGCCCTCGGCGCCGCGCTGCTCGCCGCGGCGAGCTTCTGGCTGCCGGACTGGGTGATCTTTCTCGCCACCCTCATCATCGCCAAGGCGCTGGTCGTGCTCGGGCTGCTCATCCTGTGGCGGGCCGGCCTCATGTCCTTCGGCCAGGCGCTGTTCTACGGCGTCGGCGCTTATGCCGTCGGCTTGGCGCAGCTCGCTTTCGGCCTGCGCGATGCGTTTCTGCTGGTGCTGATCGGCATCGTGCTCGCCGCCGCCGTGGCCTTCGTGCTGGGCTTCCTGCTGGCGCGCTATCGCGACATCTTCTTCGCCATGCTGAGCCTCGCCTTCTCGATGATCCTCTACGGCACCTTGGTGAAGAGCGCGACCTTAGGCAGCACCGACGGCTTCGCCATCCTGCAGCCGCGCTTTCTCGGCCTCGCCCCGGCCGGCCCGGCGGCGAAGCACGACCTCTTCCTGCTCACGCTGTGCCTCGCCGCCGCTTCCGCGTATCTCACGCACCGCTATCTCGGCTCGCCCTTGGGCGCGCTCACCACGGCCATCCGCGACAACGAGATCCGCGTCGAATATCTGGGATATTCGGTCGAGCGCGCCATCCATGTCAGCTACGTCATCGCCGCGGCGCTGGCCGGGGCCGGCGGCGCGCTGGTGGCGCTCGCGGTCGGCCATATCGATCCGGACGCCACCTATTGGACGAGCTCGGGCGAATTCGTCTTCGTCACCATCCTCAGCGGCGCGGGCAGCGTGCTCGCGCCCTTCATCGGCTCGGCCCTGTTCGAGCTGCTGCGCGCCTATGCGGCGGACTACGCGCCCTACAGCTGGCAGATGATCCTGGGATTCTGCCTCCTGCTGCTGATCCTGTTCCTGCCGCAGGGCGTGTGGTCGCTGGTCGCGCGCCTGGCGCCGCAGCACTCGCGCCGGACCGCGGCGCCATGACCGCGCTGCTCGAGGTTATCAGTCTCAACAAGGCCTTCGGCTCGGTGGTGGCGGCCAACGACGTCACCGTCACGGTCGCCGATGGCGAAAAGATCGGCATCATCGGCGCCAACGGCGCCGGCAAGACCAGTTTCGTCAACATGGTGACCGGCTATCTGAAGCCGAGCAGCGGCACGATCGCGTTCCTCGGCCGCGATATCACGGCGCTGCCGCCGCGCGAAGTGATCGCCGCCGGCATCTCGCGCTCGTTCCAGGTGCCGCAGATCTTCACCAGCGTGACCGTGGCCGACAATCTGCTGATCGCTCTGGGCGTCGCCGAGGGCGGCGCCTTCCCGCTGTGGCGGAAGCTGCGCCGCCCGGCACGGCTCGCCGCGGTCGCGGCATTGCTCGAGCGTTTCGGCATCGGGGCGTATCGCGATCAACCCGCGGGATTGCTGCCGCAAGGCGTGCGCAAGCTGCTCGACATCGCCATGGCGACCGTGCGCGCGCCGCTTCTGCTGCTGCTCGACGAGCCGACCAGCGGCATCAGCGCCGAGGAGAAGTTCGCCATCATGGATTTGGTGATGGGCGCGCTCGACGGCGAGCGGCGCGCGGTGATGTTCGTCGAGCACGACCTCGATATCATCGCCCGCTATGCCACGCGCGTGCTGGCCTTCGCCGAAGGCACCATCATCGCCGAGGGTGCGCCGGCCGCGGTCATCGGCGATGCGCAGGTGAAGCGCTGCATCCTCGGCGAAGCGCCGGCGCTGCGCCGCGCCGTGGCGGCGCCGCCATGAGCCTGTCGCTCGAGGCGCTCGACGTTGATATCGACCCGCATGGGCGGTCCGATCGACATCGTCGCATCGACCTCGCAGGTCGAGACGCGAGCGCCGAGGTCAAGATCGACACCTTCACTTTCACGCGATGCGGCTTGTTGCACGGCGCGGTGCTGAGCATGTCGCAGGACGCGATCACCCGCGACCGGCCGCAGGACAAATCGTCTACAACGGGACGAGTTGGCAGGGGGAGGACCCGTCGGCGCCGCACTGAGCACCGCAATGAGACTGGTGTGAACTATGGTCGGATCGCCCCGTCGCTCCAATCCGGGCAATGCTCGGCGAGCCAAACGACCGTGGGGCGTACTATGCTGTGGACCAGGAAGCTCTAAGCGAGGCGGGAAATGAGCGCCGGGCGCAAGACTGCCGTCTCGAACCTGTTTTACGCCGGAGCCGCCGTTCTCATCGTGGCGGGCACAGCGGCGGGCCTCGTGGAGCTGAATAGGCGGTTACACTGGGCGATATTCCCATGGACACGATTCGAATACGAGAGCAGCAGCTTGGAACCGATGGAAATCCTCCTTGGTCCAAGGCCAGCGGTGTCGCTCAGAATTCCTCGCGCCTACATCAAGTGGCTTCCCGATGAGGAAGCTGATGGGACGCGATCCAGCGTCGGCATCGCGCCGCCGCTCCCGTTACTTCGAGCGGATACGGATAAGAGACCGGCAGAGACTAAGAATAGAGAAGGAGGCCTCGGCGGGCCAGAGAGGAAGCTGTTCTTTTTCCTTGAAAACCGATCCCCCAAAGACCTGAGGATTCGCTTCCAGGACTGATGGAAATGTTCCGCTTCGTCTTCCATGAGCGAACGGCAAAGTTCAACCTCTATGTCGAGTACCAATTCGAGGGTATTCCGGCTGATATGCGGTCGTCTACGGGCGTCCAGCAAAGTCTCTATCTCCCGATCGAGGACAAGAACAGCCGGATCATATGCGAGGAGGGCATAAGGCCTCCGCCCGGATGCAGCCTTCGTTTCTCGGTCACCGAAAGGATCGGCGCAGAGGCGACCATCCCACGAACCCATATCGACAACTACGACGAAATAGAGAGAAGCATCAGAGACTTCGTACACAGCCTTCAGTAACTGCTAAGGGAGAGAAATGGCGTCAGAGTGGTCGGAGTCGATTTGTGGTAACGCGCCGTTATCGCGCCCTCCTCTCAGTGTCATGCTTCTTCGAGGTTCGCGTGCCCGCCGCCCAGGCGGCGCAGGAAGTGCGCTTTGACATTGCCAAGCCTCATTCCTCGACTTTGCCCCGCAGCGCCTGGTCAATATCCTGCCCGCCGTAAAAGATGCCGACGATGGTGATGGTCTGGCTCTCGACATGGAAAGCGATGGTCACGCGTCTGCGAAAACCGATCGTGCGCAGGCCGGGTCGGAGATCGTCGCGGCGTGCGCCTCGCTGCGGGAACGTCGTGAAGGTCTCGCAGTGATCGACGATCGATGTCGTGAAGGCGAACGCCAGTTCCGGACTCGCCTTCCCGGCAATGTAAGTGTAGATCGATGCGAGTTGTGCGCGAGCCTCGGGCGCGAAAATGACGCGGTAGGCCATCCGTCAGCGGGATTTCTTCGTCCGTCTGTGCTTGGCCGCGAGCGTCGCGCGCACGTCTCGCACCGAGACGCCCCGAGAGGGATCGGCCTTCATCGCGTCATAGGCCGGCACGGCTTGCTCGCGAAGCCAGTGCTCGACGGCCCGGTCCCGCGCTTGCAGGGCGCGCAGGCCGTCCCGAATGACCTCGCTCTCGCTCGCATACTCTCCCGACGCGACTTTGCCGCGCACCATATCCGCCATTTCATTGGGCAGGGTGACGCTGAACTGCCGTGTAGAGCGCATGCTGGCATCTCCTGGCCGAGCAGTGTTAAATAGGATGTAATCCTGGTCACGGGTAAACGCAAGAGGCGGGAAGCCTTGGGCTCACCGCGCCATGTCATTCTCTCCCCGTGAATCGCGCGCCGCCTACCCAGCGGGTCGTGCTTCGTGGCGAATTGCCTCCCGCCGGAATGGAAGGGATCGCCGCCCGCCTCGGGCGCCAGAGGGTAGATCAGGAGACGGCTCGCTTCGGAATGGTCGCGATCGATCGGCCGCGACGGCGTCTCGAGGTTACGCCGCTCGGATCGTCGCTACGAAAGAAACGGGGTCGGAGCCGATATCATCGTCCGCTATGCGACGCGCGTGCTGGCCCTCGCCGCCGGCGCGAGCGGCGCCATGATCGCGGCGATGGCCGTCACCTCGACCGATGATGCCGCGCCCGGCGGCGCGACAGCGTCAGTCAAGTCGTCAGTCAAGTATTGTGTCCCCGGAAATAGCCGCGCAACTACCCTCGCGCCGCCTTCGCCTTGCGTCGCTTCGCCGCTGCTGCGCGACGGCGCTTCACGCGGCCCGCATCGTCGGGGTTCCGCGCGCGCACTCTCGCGCGGGCGGAACCCTTCGGAACCTTTGCGGCGCTCTCGGCCGGCGGCGGGCTCAGATCGTCGAGGTCGACCTTCAGCGCG
>WNFH01001265.1_pt1 | contig 17008 bp, 14 predicted proteins | sample 5400411 | NCBI WGS metagenome assembly WNFH01 (sample SAMN13153347, study PRJNA577476) | soil metagenome | isolation source: 200 cm saprolite under Douglas fir tree site 2 hole 3 | place: USA:California | collected 2015-04-18
CACCTGAGACGTGCCATCGAGCGCTATCTCGTCTGCCCACTTTCCAGGCTGCTGGCCACGGGACAAGTGCGCTCGGGTGATGTGCTTCTCGTTGATCGTCATCCGGGGGATAAAGGGTTGGCATTCCTGAAGGATACGGAAAAGCGTTCTTCTTACGCGCCGTTTGCAGCTTCCAATTTGAGTTGCCTTACCGCCGCAGAAGTCTGAGGTCAAGCGAATGTCGAGTCCTCGGTCCCGAGAGCTTATGAACAAGAATTCGCAGCACGAATTCCGATTTACGAGCCAGGACGGCTTACAAATCGCATGCACCCGCTGGAAGAGCCGGGGCCCGGCGCGCGCTGTAGTGCAATTCATGAACGACCCCCTTTGTTTCCCAACTCTTCAGCCCAAATCGACGGAATCTTTTTTGGCCGCTTCTGCACGGCTGGCCGACACGGATGCGCTTTCCAAAATACGGTCGGGTTTGCCAATGTATCTCTTTTCCGGCAGCGAAGATCCAATTGGCCAGCAATTGCAAGGCATTCGCACGCTGATTGAGCGCTATCGCCAAGCTGGAATCCGCAATATCTCCCACGATTTTCACGAAGCAGGGCGGCACGAAATGCTCAATGAACTGAACCGTGGCCAGGTTCGAACCAACATTCTGGTTTGGCTCTCATCCGTTTTGCACGATCAATCTCGTAATCGGGAGGCTCTATGGCCGCGATAGCACCGGAACCTGCACCGTCGACTACCGTGACGGCGTCGGCTGCGTCACACACGACTGTACCCGAGCGCCCACCGGCGCCCGCCGCCAAGCCGAAGTGGCTCAGCTATCTCACGCCCATAGCTGTGCTCCTCCTCGCTGCCGCTTTGATCATCACCCTCACCCGAAATTGGAATGCCTGGGAGGGCGGGCGAATCGACCAGGTCACTGACGACGCCTACGTCCGAGGCGATCTCACTCCCCTCAGCACCAAGGTTCCCGGTATCGTTAGCGCAGTACACGTCTCGGACTATCAGCAGGTGCACAAAGGGGACCTGATCGTCGAACTGGAAGACAAAGATTACCAGGCGCAGGTTGACCAGGCGAATGCGGCCATCGCGGCAGCAAGGGCCGCGATAAACAACAACCTTCGCCAACGCGAATTGCAAGATGCCAAGATTGCAAAAGCGCTTGAGGGAATTGATCTGGCCAAAGCCCAAATTGCCGCAGCTCAGGCCGGCAAGGAAGCTATACAAGCTGGCCTTACCCGTGCCCGCTCGGAACGCAAACGCCAGGAAGCCCTCTATGAGAGTCATTCAACTACTCAGCAAAAGGTCGAGGCGGTTGTCGCTGACGAGGAGAGCCTCACGGCTCAGATGGCAAGCCGTGAGGCCGACCTCGAGCAGGCCAGAACCGGTCTGCGCAGCAGTGAACTCTCAGTCGAAGCAGAGCGCATTGGAAAAACCGTTTTGCTATCCCAGGAAATGCAACTTCAAGCAGACCTGCGCGCCAAGCAAGCGAGTCTCGCTGCTGCCCTCGTGGCCTTCGGCTATACCAAGATCTTCTCGCCGGGGGAGGGCACCGTTGGCGAGCGCCAAGTTCGCCCTGGGCAGCTGGTATCTCCGGGAACGCAGGTGATCTCTTTCGTTGATATGACCAAGTGGGTCCAGGCGAACTATCGCGAGACGCAGCTGACCAACGTTAAAGTTGGCGACCCCGCAGAAATTCGGATCGATAAATACCCCGGGGAAACCATTCACGGCAAGATTATCGAGATTGCTCCGGCCAGCGGATCGCAGTTTGCGTTGCTGCCGCCGGACAATGCTACCGGAAATTTCACCAAGGTCGTGCAGCGCATTCCCGTAAAGATTGTGCTGGATGATGTCAACCTGGCCGCCAAACTCCAACCCGGTCTTTCTGTAACTGCCACAGTCCGCACCAGGCGATAAGGGACCCATCATGGCTTCTGCAGCGATTACAACGCGTCCACCTAGTTCTGCGGAGATTGCGCGTGCCACGGCCGCCGCGATCCCGTCGGAAATCTCAACCCGGCCGCTAGTGGGGATACTCGGCGTGCTCATCGGAGCCGGCCTCGTCACCCTTACCGGGCGCATGCTTAGCTTGGGGCTGGCGGACCTGAAAGGTCATCTCGGCATCAGCTACGATGCCGGTGCCTGGCTCGACAGCGCCTATAACGCTGCGATCATGTTTATCGGCCCATTTAGCGTCTACCTCGGAGGTTTACTCGGACCACGCCGTGTCCTTCTGTTTGCAGCAGGCATTTTTGCCGCAACCTGCGCCTTCTTGCCCTTCATACACAGCTTTAGCCTTCTGGTTGCCGCATTGATTGTCGCCGGGCTGACCTCAGGCACCTTTTATCCGCTCACGTTAACCTTTGCCCTTCGTATCGCCCCCGTGCGATTTCTACCCTTTGTACTCGCATTCTATGCAACGTCCATCGATGGTGCAGTCAATGTCGCGCCATCACTTTATGGGTGGTATCGCGACCAACTTTCTTGGCACTGGATGTTCTGGGGCTCCGCTCTCATCGCGCCGGTGATGATGATCTGTATCTGTTTCGGGATACCGTCGGCTCCTGCTCGAAAGAAGGGTAGTTCTGCGCCTAGCTTTGTCGGGTTCCTGTACCTGAGTGCCGGATTGGCTCTGATGCTTGCCGCCCTCCAGCAAGGCCAGAGGCTCGACTGGTGGCGCTCCGGCGTATTCAACGCGTTGTTTTGGTCCGGCGCGTTCTTCACACTATGCGCGCTTGTACGACGACTACTCGGTCCCAACCCCCTTGTCGCGCTCACTTATCTATGGCGATGGAATACTGTCCTGCTTGGCAGTCTGCTCTTCTGGTTTCGGTTTACTCTCACCTTAACCATCATCCTGATTCCGCAGTCGCTGGCTATCCATGGTTTCGAGGCCGATCAGATCGGGCCGGCAATCATCTGGAGCGCTATACCGCTCCTGCCGGTCGCGCTGATGGGGGGTCTTCTACTGCGTAGCGGGGTTGATCCTCGGCTGGTCTTCGCTGCTGGGCTGACATGCACAGCCCTCGCGGCTGTTTTCTGCGCCCAATACTCCAGTGCGTGGGCCGCAGAAAACTATTATCGCACCGAGCTGCTGACGGGCGTCGGCCAATCGTTTGCTCTCATAGGACTGGTGGGAGGCATTGTCCTGCAGGGCGTTTTCACTGGTGGGTTGTCGAAACCTCAGTGGATCCTGACATTCTCCGCGTTCTTTCATACCGTTAGATTGTTTGGAGGAACCGCGGGAGCCATATACATGGGCCATTTTCTCGCCGACCGCGAGAAGCTGCACTCGAATCTCTTGGGTCTGCACGTAAGCAGAGGCAACTGGATTACAGATGCAAATATTCATGCGCTGACCGCGGGACTCTTTGGGAAGTCCTCCGGGCTCCCATCGGCTGCGGCGCGTGCGGCCGATCTCATCGCCGCCCGGCTGCGCCTTCAGGCCTATTCGTTGAGCCTCATTGACGGCTTTCTGTTGGTCGCCTGGAGTTGCGCCATCGCCCTTGTTCTCGTCGGACTGCTCCGCAAGTCGCCCTTGAGCTACGAAGGTCTTGCTGACGTTCAGCAACAATTACCTCGGGAGGCAAAATCATGATCGCGCGCCAGACTTATCGCCTTGGATCAAGGCTCGGTAAGCATACGTCGACTCGCCAGCGCATCTTCCGATTCACTGCAACCACCGGAGCGCTTTTCCTCTGTGCCATCTCATCCCTAGCAAACGAAGCGCGTCATCTCACCCTCGCGGAAGCGGTTCATCTGGCTGTGGAACAGAACCGCACGCTCAAAATCGCGCGCTTTAAGGTTCAGGAGAACGAACACCGCAAAGAGGGTGCCCGCTCCGCTTACTTTCCCACCATAACCAACGAATCGAATGCGCTGCATATCAGCGAGCTACAGGATCTCTCGATTCCCCCGGGAGCGTTCGGCACTGCGGCAGGTGTGCCCGTCCCGGCACGCAATACCGCCTTGCCACAGGGCAAGAACACGCTGTTTACAAGCGGCACGATGGTCGCCCAGCCTTTGACGCAGTTGCTTCGCATTCATCAGGAAAATCGCATTGCCGCAGCAGAAGTCGCAACTTCGCGGGACGATTTGAAAAATACCGAGAACGAGATCGCGCTGCAAGTGCACGCGCTTTATTACAATATCCTCGTCGCGCAGCTTCAGAAGAAAGCCGCCGAGCAGGAAACGTCCTTCGCTACCGAAGGCCTGCGTGAGAATGAAAACGACGTCCGCAACGGGAGCGCTCTTCAAGTCGCAACGCTGCAAAGTCGCGCCGAACTCCTACAGGGACAGCAATCCGTCCTCACCGCCGAACTCCAACTTGAGGACTACACCGCAGAGCTGAATGATCTGCTCGGTCTTCCGCTGGACGCAAAATTGGAACTTGACCCTGAGGTCGAGGCAAATTTTGAGACTCTGCCGAAAGACGAGTACGTGAAAGAGGCCTGGGAGGAAAATCCGGAGATCCGCGCTGCCGAGCAAGCGGTAGAAAAAGCACGTGCCGGCGTCGCTGCGGCAAAAACCGCCTATATTCCCGACATCACCGCATTTGCGCGCCACAGCTACCAGGATGGCGTGCCGTTCTTGGTGCGAAACTTTGGGACCGTCGGAATCAGCATGAACTATACGCTATGGGACTTCGGCAAGCGTCGCGCCACCGTGCGCGAACATTCCGCGCAACTCGCCGAAGCGCAGGAGAATCTCGATCACTTGAAAGATCAAGTCGCCGTTGCCGTCGAGCGTAGCTACAACAAGCTCGAGCGGACCAAGAGCATGGTCAACGTAGCAACTCAGGTCGCACAGCTCCGCCAGGAAAGCGAACGCCTGGCGACCAATCAGGCCGCGCAAGGCGTAGTTCTGATTTCCGACGTGAGGCACGCGACGGCCGCGCACTACGAGGCCAAAGCGGAACTTTTGCAGGCCAGGCTTGGATATTTGCTGGCCTGGGCGGAGCTCGAGCGCACCGTCGGGCGAGCTCCGGGACTGGGAACACCATAAACCTCACGTCGAAGTTTGTGACGCTAGGCGTAGGAGCAAAAGATGATCGCAACTGCAGGTACGCAGATTGAAGAAAACAGGGGAAACGCAACTATGAGCACGACTCTATATTGTCTTGATGAATCCATTGTGCGCAGGCGGGAGCGCGCCGTAGCTTCGTTCGTGGAGACGATCGTGGGGCGCCGTGGCGGCCTCCGCTCCATCCTCACGGAAGTCGAGGCCGTGGCGCCAACGAACGCCACCGTCTTGATCACCGGCGAAACCGGGACGGGCAAGGAGGTTATCGCGCGCGCGATTCACGAGCTCAGCCCGCGCCGCAGCCGGAATCTCGTCAAAGTGAACTGTGCGGCGATGCCGGCCGGTCTTCTCGAAAGTGAGCTTTTCGGGCACGAACGCGGAGCCTTTACCGGAGCTGTCAATTCGCATGTCGGCCGGTTTGCGCTGGCGGACCGAGGCACACTGTTTCTTGATGAAATCGGAGACATGCCACTGGAGCTTCAGCCCAAGCTGCTCCGTGTCCTCCAGGAGCGCGAGTTCGAGGCCGTAGGCAGCACCCGTACCACGCGCGTCGATGTTCGTGTCGTCGCGGCGACCAATCGAGATCTGCGGCAGATGGTCCGTGACGGTGAATTCCGAGAGGATTTGTACTATCGCCTGAATATTTTCCCGGTTTCTCTGCCACCGCTCCGCGAGAGAAAAGCGGATATTCCGGAATTTGTGCGCTACTTCATCGAACAGTTCGCCACCTCCATGGACAAAATGATCGACACCATCCCCGAAGAAACCATGCGCGCGATCGTTCGTCATTCGTGGCCTGGGAACATCCGGGAGTTACAAAACTACGTTGCCCGCGCCGTAATTCTTTCCAATGACGGAGTCTTCGAACCGGCACCTCTCGAGAAATACGAGCCGGCACCGATGGAGATTGCCAATCCCACGCTGGAAGATAAAGTCCGGCGGGAGATCCTCGCTGCCTGCCAGCGCGCGAATTGGAAGCTCGGTGGTCCGCGAGGGGCGGCCGCCAGACTCGGCCTAAAACGCACCACGCTCTTTTACAAAATGAAGCGCATGGGCATCGCGCCGCCCGAGGACCATTGGCAAGACTGACTTCGGGGGACCGACGGTCTTCGTAGGAGAAACAATTTCGCCGCTCATTTCGAATACGGTTCACACGTTCCCGATATACGCGCAATTCTCGGCTCCGTATCCTGAACCGGAGCGTCGAAATGTCCCGTGCGGCATCACAGTAATTGGAGGAGCCCCATGAGAAGTCCGAAGTTGTCAGTTGTATCTAGGCAAGCGATAGGAGCAAGTAAGTGAACCCAGTAAGAGTAGTCGTTGTTGGTGGAGGCTTCGCCGCCGTACAGTTCGCAAAGACTCTTCGCAGCAAGCTCCGCGCGTCGGAGTGCGACATTCTTCTCTTCAGCCGGGAAAACCACATGGTATTTCATCCGCTCCTCGCGGACGTAGCCGGAGCTTCGATCAATGCGGATGCAGCCGCCGCCCCTTTACGTCAAATGCTCCCGGGGATCGAGTGCCGGACCGAGCGTGTGCAAAGGATAAATCTTTCCTCCTCAGAAATTGAGTTCGACGATGGCAACGGCGCGTTGACGCGCTTGCACTACGACCATGTTGTCGTCGCCTGTGGCGCGGAAAGCAATCTCGGCATCATCCCCGGAATGAGCGACCACGCCTTCGCCTTTAAGGTCATGCGCGACGCTGTCGAGCTTCGCCAGCAGATCGTCCGCCAAATGGAATCCGCTGAAGCCGCCACTGATCCCAATCTCCGCCGATGGCATCTCAGCTTCATCATCGTGGGTGCCGGCTTCAGCGGCGTGGAAGTCGCCGGCGAAATCAATGAACTTGTCCGAAGCAGCACCCGCTTTTATCAAAATTTCCGCAAGGAAGATGTGGTTGTCAGCCTGGTTCATTCCCAGGACCAGATCCTGCCCGAAGTAGCACCCAAGCTCCGCGAATTCGCCCGAAAAAAGATGGAAAAAGCCGGAATCACCATGCTGCTGAATACGCGCGCGGTTGCCGCAACGCATGAGGGAGTCGAACTCAACGATGGACGCATGCTGACTGGCGCCACAGTCGTCTGCACCATCGGCACTGCGATCTCTCCCATTGTGCAAGCTCTCGATGTTCCAAAAGAGCGTGGGCGGATTCGCACCACTCCCGAAATGCGCATCGAAGGACAAACCAATGCTTGGGCCATCGGCGACTGCGCGTACATCATCAACGCCTTCGACAACAAACCCGCAGCACCCACAGGTCAGTTTGCGGAGCGCCAGGGCCGCCAAGCTGCGCTCAATGTCGTTCGGATTTTGAAAGCCGAGCCCACGCAACCCTTCCGCTTCAAAGCGCTTGGTCAGCTCTGCTCCATCGGCGGCTATCAGGCTGTCGCGGAAATGCTCGGCGTGCACATTTCCGGCTTCGTCGCGTGGTTACTCTGGCGCGGCGTTTACCTCTTCAAACTTCCCACGTGGTCTCGCCGGATCAAGGTCGGCCTTGACTGGTCGTGGGACGTCCTCTTCCCCCGCGATCTCAGCTTCCTGAACACGGACACAACACAACAAGCCACTCACGCGTATTACCGGCCCGGCGATTTCATTCACCACCAAGGCGAACCTGCGCGTGTCTTCAGCATCATTGAAGAGGGCCAGGTAGAGGTTCTGCAAAAAGATTCACAAACTTCGGACGCCAAACTTGTCGCCGTCTTGGGCAAAGGTGACTTCTTCGGCGAAGGCGCACTCTTAGGAAACCGCCCCCACGAAACGAGCATCCGCGCTCGTTCCGCTGTCCGCCTCCGTCAAGTCGGCAGCGCCCTCTTCTCAGAACTTGCGGGTTCCTTCGCACCGCTTCGCGACCTGCTCGCAAAAGCCGTCACTAGCCGCTCCGGCGACTTTTGGCGCCGTTTACCGATCAGCAAGTCCATCCTGGAAGGGGAACCGCTCGCGTCCCTCCTCGATCCGCTTCCTGCCAAGCTCCTCAGTAAAGAAACCAGGTACGCTGACGCGATAAAGGCTCTCAATGAAAGTGCCACCGGCCATCTTTTGGTCGTTGACGAAAAGCAGCGCCTGTGGGGGACTCTGGATCGTAACGATCTGTATCAAATTATCGCCCGCATCGCGCTCACTCCGGCAGATGGGCGCGAAGACGTCAGCGAGCGCAGGCTAGCTGACCTTCTGCCCGGGAATCCGATCTATGTCGCTCTCGAGGATTCCCTTGTCGTCGCATCCGCCACCATGCTCGATCGCGGCATCTCCTGGTTGCCCGTCGTCAAAAGCAAAGACGATCCTCGCCCCGTGGGCCGCCTGCGAGGCGATAGGATAACCCGCCGCCTGATCGAAAAAATGGCACAAGTGGAGCCGCCTAGAGCACAAGTGGCCAGCTGATCCGCTAGCGGCCGAATCAACATTCCCATGATCGAACTCGCTCCCTCCATTCTCTCTGCTGACTTCGCACGGCTCGGCGAAGATGCGCAAGCCGCCGTCGAGGGCGGAGCCACTGTTCTCCACGTCGACATCATGGACGGCCATTTCGTTCCTAATCTTACGATCGGCCCGCCTGTGGTCGCCTCTCTTCGCAAGGTCACCCGGGTCCCCCTCGATTGCCACCTGATGATCGAACGACCCGACGAATTCATCCCCGCATTCGCGGAAGTCGGCGTTAATTGGATTTCTGTGCATCAAGAAGCTTGTGTCCATCTCGATCGGACGCTCCGTCTAATCGCCTCCCATGGATGCAAACCGGGCGTAGTAATAAACCCCGCCACCCCAGTCCACACCCTCAATGAGGTTCTTCCTCTGGTTCATCATGTTCTGGTAATGAGCGTGAATCCCGGTTTTGGCGGTCAATCCTTCATCCCTTCGTCCCTAAAAAAGATTGAGCTCCTCTCGCAAATCCGCCAATCTCGCGGGCTCAATTTTCGCGTTGAAGTAGACGGCGGCGTCCATCACGACACAATCGCGAACATCGTGCGCGCTGGCGCCGAGATCCTCGTGGCGGGGAGCGCCATCTTTGAGCACGGCAGCCCTCGCGAAAGCGCCAGCCGGCTCCTCGAATCCGCCCGCGCCGCTGTAAACGAACTCGCGTAAGATATCTCGTCTCAGCCAATGTGAAGCGTCAGTGATTCCACTAACGCCTTCATCCCGTTCCACGTAATCTGCACTCCGATACAAACCAGGAGAAATGACGACAGTTGTACGATTACCGTCATTGCCGTCGCTCCCAAGAATCGCGCCAACCGGTCAGCAAATCCGTAGCACAAGAAAATACTGAGCGCGATCAACACGCAACCCACTAGCGCCGCTACGATAGTCAAGGGATGCAGCGCGTGACTGTGGGCTGCGTTCGCTCCTAGCGTAACCGCCACAGAAATGGATCCGGGTCCCACCGTTAAGGGCATTGTCAAAGGATAGAACGCATGGCGGAAAGTGTCCTGCGGCTGCACCGTTCTGTGCACGTCGTGTTTTTCATCGTCCTTTTGCCTCAGCAACGTCCATCCCGTCGCGACGACGATCAACCCTCCACCGACCTGCACCACCGGCAACGAAATCCCGAAGAACGCCAGAATGTAAGTCCCAACAAAATACGCTCCCACCAGCAGGGCGAAACTGTTCATGGCAATTCGCCATGACAATGCTTTTCGCGCCTCCGGCGCGTACTCCCCGGTTAGCGCCAGGAAGAAGGGGCTGCCCCCAAGCGGATCCACGATGGGAAAGAGCGCGCTCAGAACCAGGAGTAAACTCTTTGCCGCTTCGAGCATAGCTCCGGTCGCTACCCCCCCTAAAATTTCTTCGTGCAACACCTCAAGTCTTGTTCGGAAGCGCCACTTCTCTCTCCGGCCACACTCACTGCGGTCCGCGCCGAGTGCAGCAAAACCGGCCATCGCACCCACTCGGATCGTTCGCCACTTTCTTCCGCCTCATTCCGAGGTCGCTATAAGATTAACCCCTGTATTTTGTTGCGCTTACTCCTTGGCATACCGCGCGCTGTTCGGCTTCGATCCGCTTAGCCCGTAGAACAATATATAAAGGTAGCAGAGCACCGGTAGAAGGAATGCGTGATGAATCCCCACATGGTCGGCGATTATGCCCTGAACCACCGGCAGAATTGCCCCACCCACAATGGCCATTGTCAGGAGGCCGGATCCACTTCCCGTCAGAGGACCTAGCTCTGCCACTCCCAAGCTGAAGATCGTGGGGAACATAATCGAGTTGAACAACCCGACCGAGAGGATGCTCCACATGGCCGTATGGCCGCCCAGGATCATGGAAGCACTCACCAGCGTTGCAGCACAGATCGCGCACAAACCCAGCAGATTTCCGGGCCTAATCCGCCGGAGAAGTCCTGCGCCCAGAAACCGCCCGATCATGGCGCCGGCCCAGTAGAACGAAACAAAACCGGCCGCGGTCTTTGCGGAGAAGCCCGCAATCTCCGGCAAGCCGAAAAAATTCACCAGAAAGCTTCCGATAGAAACTTCCGCACCCACATACGCGAAAATCCCAACTGCGCCCAAGATAAGGTTGGGATGCTTCCAGATAGAGTCGTCCACGCCCGAGCGATGTTCTGCGTGTTCAATCTTCGGCAGCTTAAAGGTCCCGATCACTACCGCCAGCAGCACCAGTGCAACGCAAATAACCGTGTATGGCATCTTCACCGAAGCCGCTTCCTGCACGCGATACGCATGCAGCGCATGGGGCGACAGTTGGTGCAGCTCTTCCATGGCCATTGGCGCCGTGGCCAAGATCAGCAGCCCGCCGAGTTTCGGGGCGATGGTAGTACCCAACGAATTAAACGCCTGGGTCAGATCCAGACGACTCGATGCCGTCTCGGGCTTGCCCAAAACGACCACGTAAGGATTAGCGGATACCTGCAGGCCGGTAATTCCCGTGGCGAGAACCACCAGCGCTGTTAAGAACAGCGGATACGAAGCTGCGGATGCTGCGGGCAAAAACAGGAACGCTCCAAGAGCCATGGTCAGCAAACCGACTACCATGGTCCTCTGATAACCGATCCTGTTCACGACCTTCGACCACGGCACCGAAAATAAGAAGTATGCAGAAAAAAACGCAAACTGCACCAGCATCACTCGCGCGTAACTTAGATCGAATATGGACTTCAGGTGCGGCACCAGGATGTCGTTCAAGCATGTGAGAAATCCCCACATGAAGAAGAGCGTTGTGACGATGGCCAAAGGGCGTGTGTAATCTTGCGTCGCCGAGGCAACCGCAATGCTTTGTGCCGGACTAGGAGTAGTTGCAATTTCCTGCGATGCCATGTTCACCTCGGATTCCAAAGACTTTTCGGTGCCACAGAATGACTTGCTGGTCGAGCCGAACCTCGGCGTCGAGTTCGTGATTCCCGCAGGCTCCTGCTACCACCACGTTTCCGCTTGCACGCCGTAGGTCAATCCGCTGGTTCTATCCTCGAATGGGATTCCACCCACCAGGCCCCGGTAGCCGTTGGACCAGTTTGCGTACGTCATGAACAAACGCAGCACTGGGCGGCTGAAGAATTGGCGGCCTGCGCCGATTTGCGGTGCGATCGTAAACTTTCGTAGCCACCCGCTGAATTGCGTGTTGCCGTTTTGTGTCGTGGCAAAACCTTCGGTGTGGTCAAACCCGCTCTCAAACGCTAGGGAAATATATTTGGTGAAGAACACTTCGGGTCTCACCCCGAACGACGCCCAGTCGTTGAAGCCGTGGCCTGGCTGGCCATCGCGTTTTCGCTGAAAAATAAAAATCGGCATGATCGCAAATCGGTCGTTGGGCTGAACGAGCAGGTGTTCCGCGATCAGCAGTCTCTCCGAGCTCTTTATGAAGGGGTCAGGATTATCGATCGACGTGCTGAAATTGCTCGCTGCGCCCTTCCCGTATTGAATGGAAAACGCATGGTAACCGCCGTGCCATTCCAGGCGCTGGTGGCGCAATCCGAATGCGTAGCCGTTCGCGGTCGGAATTACTGTGCCGCTCGGCGTGGTACCGCCCTTGGCGTTCGCAAAATCAAACCAAAGAGCGTAAAGCCCAAAGGGCCCTTTGAGATCATAGAGCCGCACATCGATATTGTTCTTGGCGTAGTTTCCGTTTTGCGTGACGATGTCAGGCCTCGCGCCCGCCAGAAACGCCACCGACATTTTACCGATGCGAAGATTCCAGTCCTCAACACCGGCGCCATAGCCGCTCATGTCCAGCGGATAGAAATCATTGATCTCGATGTGCTGGCGCCTGTAGTAGCGTTCTCCGGCCCAGAACTTCGCATCCGGTTGGCTCTCCAGGATGTTGCCAGCGCGCACAAACGCTTCGCGCAGCCGGAACTGATCGTTTCCCGTGTTGCCCGTAAAATTTGCATAACTCGCATAATTCCCTGTGTTGGCCTCGATCATCACTTCTGTTTTCATCCAGGCTTTGTCGCTGTTGTGCTCCGCGTTGAGCCAGTTGTTGACGAAAATGAATTCTCCATAAGTTTCTGCTTCGTTGCCCAGGCGATATTTCGCATCCGCGCCGGGAGCCTGAAACGCGACTTGCGATCCGCCCTTGCTGTTGAGGCCATAACCCGACCGGAAATAGCCGTGGAACTCAAAGCTCTGCGCCTGCTCGTTCAGTTTCTCTATCTTTTGGTCGGCCTCTCTGAGGAGGTCATAGGTCGGCTCCGAGGGAAGCTGGCCCTGAAACTTTGCCCCTACCTCATCGGACTCTCCGAGCACCGCTTTTTGAGCTGCTTGCTGGGCAGCCAGCTCTACCGAGGAGACGGTGCCCTCCTTACTTTTCTCGGCGGCCTCTTTCTGTTTTTGGATTTGCTGTTCGAGGGCAGCGATGCGTTGTTCAAGGTCGCGGGTTGTGGTGTCGTACTGGCGCTTGAGCTGCTGAAGTTGCTCTTGCAGATCGTTTTGCTGAGCCACAGGTTCCTGGGCTCTGGACGTTAAAGCCGCGGCACCAAGGAGTGCGATAAGCCGGGGCATGCGTTTCAGAGGAAGTATGCAGGGCATGCGACCAGTGTGTCCCCCGTCAGACTTTCGCCGCGTGGGCGTTCAATACAAATTTCTCGATTGCCTTTGCGAATCCCTCGTCCTCGTTTGTGGACGTCACGTAAGTGGCGGATGCCTGAACTTCCGGGCTGGCGTTGCCCATGGCGATACTCACACCGCTCTTCTTGAACATCAGAACGTCGTTCGGCATGTCTCCGAGAGTCGCGATTTCCGCGGCCGGAATGTTGAGCAGCCTCGAGATGGAAAGTACGACCTCGCCTTTATTGGCTTGCGGATGTGTCACATCCAGGTAGTAAGGTTGCGAGCGTGCCGCGGAAATGTGCGCGCCGCCGGCTTGCTGCACATCTTTCTCGCATTTGGCCACGCGCTCGAGGTCGTCGCTGACGCCGACGATTTTGGCGACGCGGCCGAGAATGCCGGCAAATGTTTTGACCACGGTGGGAGGAAATTTTACAGTCCACTGCTCGCGTGCGACGTGAGCTGCATTCGGGTCGCGCACGAACCATTCCGTGTCCGTGTAGACCCAAACGTCCAAACCATGATTCTCAATGGCCTCGATCACCTTCTCCGGCACTCCCGCTGGTAGAAACTTCTGGTCCACCACCGTTTTAAGATCAGGCTTAATCAACACGCCGCCATTGAACGCAGCCAGCGGTTGCGTAAGTTTCAGCGGATCGATCAGCATGGCCATGCCGTGGGGAGGCCGTCCGCTCGTGACGCTGAACTGGATTCCCGCTTCGTGCAGACTCAGGACCGCCTGGGCTGCGCGCTTTGTCAGCACCTTCTCCTGTGTAACCAGCGTTCCATCGACATCCGCTATTACCATCCTGATCGGCTGAGCCGCGCGTCCACTTTTCGATGCCATGTTTTGACCTCGTTCGTTAGTATTCGACTTAGTTGCCCGGGCTTGAGCCCGGCCTCTGCAAATCCAATTCCTGCCGATTCGCTACTGCTCCTGGTAGTTCCACAACAAACCGCCGTCGACGAAGAACGTTGATCCCGTAATGTAGTCGGATTCCTCGGAAGCCAGAAAACTGGCCAAACCCGCAACATCTTCCGGTTTCCCGAGCCTCCCAAGCGGGATATTCTCAAGCAGCTCTTTGAGCTTCACCGGATCATTCAGGAGTTTTGTGTTGATCGGTGTTTCGACGGCCCCGGGCGCAATGGAGTTGATCGTGATCTTGCTCGGCGCAAGCTCGATCGCCAGGTTTCGCGTCAGCATCTTGATTCCGCCTTTGCTCGCGCAATAGGACGAAAAATGCGGGAACGGGAGTTCCTCGTGGACCGAACTGATATTGATGACTTTCCCCGGCCGATTCTCTTGCCGAAGGTGACGCACCACGGCCTGCGTTACAAAAAACATCCCTTTGAGGTTGACATTGAGAACGGCGTCGAAATCCGCTTCCGTCACATCCCAGAAATCCGCCCGCTTCTCCAGACCCGCGTTATTGATCAGGATATCGACCTTGCCGAGGCTGGCGACAGCCTCTTTGATGAATTGTTGGCCATCAGAAATTTTGCCGATATCCGCTTGAAAGGCCGCGGCGCGGCGCTTTGTCGCAGATGTGATTCGCTCCACGACTTCATCCGCACCTTGCTTATTCTTGCGATAGCAGATCGCCACATCCGCGCCATCGCATGCGAGGCGCTCCGCGATGGCGCGGCCAATCCCCTGATCGCCGCCCGTTACGACGGCTACCTTCCCCTTCAACCGATTTGACAACCCTCCTCCTAACGGTTCTCTCCCTTGTGGAAGGAACCCTCTCGCAACTTTCGTGTACTGCTTAGCTCCTCAGGCGACCGTGACTTCAGGACTCAAATAGACGTCCTGAACCGTATTCAGCAACTGAATCCCATCCTGTAGCGGCCGTTGAAATGCCTTGCGCCCTGAAATCAGCCCGGTGCCACCTGCCCGTTTGTTGATCACTGCCGTAACGACGGCTTCCTCAAAATCGTTCGCGCCGGAGGCTCCGCCGCTGTTGATCAGACCGGCCCGCCCCATGAAGCAATTGGCTACCTGGTAGCGGCAAAGATCGATGGGGTGATCGCTGGCAAGGTCGGTGTAAATGCGCTTGTCGAACTTGCCGTAACTGGAGTCGCCCATGTTGAGGGCTTGATAGCCGCCATTGTTCTCCGCAAGCTTTTGCTTGATGATGTCGGCCTCGATGGTCACGCCCAGGTGATTTGCCTGGCCGGTTAGATCCGCCGAGAGGTGGTAGTCTTTGTCCTTCTTGAATGCACTGTTGCGCAGATAGCACCACAGAATCGTGCCCATGCCCAGCTCATGCGCGTGCGCGAAGGCCCTGCTGACCTCGACAATTTGGCGGTCACTCTGCTCTGAGCCGAAGTAGATGGTCGCCCCTACAGCTGCCGCGCCCATGTCGTACGCTACCTTCACCGTGGAGAAAAAAACTTGCTCGAACTTATTGGGGTAGGTCAGTAATTCGTTGTGATTTAGTTTCATGATAAAGGGGATTTTGTGCGCGTACTTGCGTGCGACCGCGCCGAGGACGCCACACGTTGAAGCCACAGCGTTGCATCCACCTTCGATGGCCAGCTTTACGATGTTTTCCGCGTCGAAGTAATCAGGGTTTTTTGCGAAGCTTGCCCCTGCGGAGTGCTCAATACCCTGGTCGACGGGAAGTATCGAGAGATAGCCCGTCTTACCGAGACGCCCGTGTTCATAGATTCGCTGCAGATTGGTCAGAACACGAATATTCCGATCGGACCCGGCCCAAACGCGGTCGATAAAATCGGAGCCGGGAAGGTGGAGCCGCTCCTTGGGAATTTTGGGCGAATGAAATTCGAGTAAGGCCTGGGCTTTGGCACCCAAGTGGGTTTCAACGGTAGTGCGTGCACTGCTAGCCATAATTTTCTCCTAGACTGCACCTTTCGCTTGTGGAACGAGCATGCTAGCCGCAGATGGATCAACGAGCCACAACACTTTGCCCAGCTTCGGCCGGACCAACTGTGCAGGAAGTTGCTCTGGTTCGTACGGTCCTTCGAGCACCGCCTTTAGCGCAGGCGCCTTTTCCTCGCCGTGCACCATGAAGATGACCCGCGCCGCATTGTTCAAGACCGGCGGCGTGAGGGTGATGCGATCTGTGTAGAGTTTGCCCACCCAGTTGCTGACGACCAGCCGGCGTTCTTCCTTCAATGCTTTTGTGCCGGGAAAGAGAGAAGCTGTGTGCCCCTCCGGGCCCATCCCCAGGAGCACGAGATCGAAACCAGGAAACTGGTCTGCAGCCAATCCGAAACTCGCGCGCAAATCGTCTTCGTATTGCGCCGCAGCTTCCGCGGCATTTCGCTTCTCAGCCTTGATGCGATGCACCTGCTTCGGATCCATCGGGGCTTTGCCGAACATCGCTTCCTTGGCCATGCGAAAGTTGCTCTCCGCGTGATCGGGGGGTACGTGCCGTTCATCGCCAAAGAAAAACTGGATCTTGCTCCACGGTACCTTCGCCTGCAGCAACGGGTTGCTGGCGAGTAAGCCGTACAGAGCTTTCGGCGTGGAACCACCGGCAAGGGCGACGCTGAACGAGCCGTTTTCGCGGACGCTTTCGCGTGCTGCCTCAAGAAATTCCGCGGCGGCCGTCTGTGCGATGCTATTGGCATCCGCCAAGATTCTGATTTCTCGATTGCTCGTCATGGTCTACTTCACTCCTGCGGTCGCCCGCGCCAAGGTTTCCGGGAGCTCGGTTGGGGCGGGCGGCGTGTGTTCTTCCCCAATCGTTCGCCACGCACGTCCATCGCGCGCAAGCAATTCGCCAGATTCGGCCGGGCCCCAGCTTCCCGCGGCATAGTTCGGAAAACCCTTGGCCGGAGCGGCGGACCACGCATCCAGAACGGGTTGAATCACTCGCCAGCCCGCTTCTACCATGTCCGCGCGCTGGAACAGGGTGGCGTCGCCCATCATGCAGTCGTACATGAGCCGTTCGTACCCGGTGCTGTGGGAACGTCCGAAGTCGCGTGCGTAATCAAACTCCATGTTCACAAGGCCGAGTTGCATCACTG
>WNFH01001267.1_pt1 | contig 17001 bp, 20 predicted proteins | sample 5400411 | NCBI WGS metagenome assembly WNFH01 (sample SAMN13153347, study PRJNA577476) | soil metagenome | isolation source: 200 cm saprolite under Douglas fir tree site 2 hole 3 | place: USA:California | collected 2015-04-18
GTTCCGTCTTGTATCCTCTCGTGATTTTCATGCCTACTCTTCTTTCGCCCACTCCACAGACTGCTTCCACTCTTCAGGAGTCATCTTGGTGCAAACATACGCAAAGTCATTTTTCTCTTGCTCAAAGGTCCAGTCAAGCATGTAGCCATTGCGCTCTGTTTCGCGGCTCCAGTTCCCGAATGTCATAGTCAGCAGCAACCGTAAAATCGTAATGGCCTCGATCCATTATGCGCTCTCCGATCGGGGCGTCGATCAATTTCTTGGCCCCGTTTCTCATGCAGTTCGCTACAGCGAGCAAGTGCCTGATCTAGATTGAAGGTGCTCATGGTGTCTCCTGCTTCATGACCTGTTCAACGCACTGCTTGATCTTCTCCGCTCGCTCTGTGGCATGCCGACGCCCGTACATCCGGCTGGCCATGCTGATAATGACTGCGATGAAATCAGCAACGAGATCATGCTTGGTGTCGCTTGGAAACATGACTTCCAGGGAACGTCCCTGCATGGCAAAAAGCTGCTCGATGTAGAGAAAGCCAAAACGCGTCAGCCGATCCCGATGCTCCACCACGATCTTGCCAATCTGGGGATCGGTCAGCAGCTTGAGCAGTTTGGGACGGGTGTCATTCATGCCAGAGGCAATCTCTTGTACAATCCTGGTCACTTGATAGCCCCGACTTGCTGCATACGTCTTGAGTCGCTCAACTTGTCGATCAAGATCGGCTTTCTGTCCCTGAGTAGAGACACGTGCATACAGGGCTATTCCTTTTGGAGTGGTTGTTTGCGGTAAAGGATCTCGGACGATGATGGTACCGGTGTCGAGTTGATAGGCATCAAGCCGCCCTGCTTTCCACCACCGAAAAGCTGTTTTGTAGCTGACGTTCATCTGTTTCGCATATTGGCTCAGTCGCATAAGGAGAAAGTATCATAAAGGGGCATACATGTCAATATTCTTTGTCGCTGTTATTAGCCCATTATTGTTTATTTGTATGTTTGGCAGTGAGTCTGCACATAATGTCGATTATTGCTAAAGCAGTAAAGAGATATCAATACCATAAGTTTTTACGGTATATTCTCATCAATTGCTATTTTCGTTGACAAAAGCGTGAGTTATAATGTATTATATATAATAGACCGATGTGTATATAATACAGCCTGGTTGTTACCCTTAAAACCGTCAAGTCCTGTATCAAACCTCTCCCATTGCTTCACAGCGAAGTATGAGAAACGAGTGGCATATGGATGCACAGCCTCTCATCCAGAATACCTTATATTATGGTGACAATCTGGATATCTTGCGCCAACATATCCCCACTGAAAGTGTTGACTTGATTTACCTTGACCCCCCATTCAATTCCAATCGGAACTATAATGTGCTGTTTCAGGAAGGAAAGGTAGATAGCACCGCACAGATACATGCATTTGCAGATACCTGGGAATGGACGCCAGCAACAATACGGCTATTTAACGAACTCACACACACTAATCCTAACCCTCGCATAGCCATCGTGATCGATAGTCTTGTAGAGATTATCGGAAGAAATCAGATGATGGCGTACTTAGTGAATATGACTGCAAGGCTCATACCCCTGCACCGCGTTCTCAAATCAACGGGGTCACTCTATTTACATTGTGACCCAACGGCCAGCCATTACCTGAAAATTGTCATGGATACGATTTTCGGCGTAAAGAACTTTCGCAATGAGATAGTTTGGTGCTATAGAGGTGCAGGATACCCGCATAAGGATTTCGGGAAAAGGCACGATATCCTCTTGAGGTATTCAAAAACTGATGAGTACGTATTTAACTTAGATGCCGTGAGAGAACCATATGCAGAAGCTACTGTAGAGCGGTTTAAGCATTACATTGGGAATAAGAGAGATGGAAGAGACTACGGACTACAAGAACTTAATCCTTTAGGGAAGCATCCTGATGATTGGTGGCAAATCCAGCCTATAGCCCCGTCTGCTAAAGAACGGCTAGGGTATCCAACACAAAAACCAGAAGTACTTCTTGAGCGCATTATTCAGGCATCAAGCAATGAAGGTGGCTGGATTTTAGACCCATTTTGTGGTTGCGGGACAGCAGTAGCGGTTGCACAGAGGCTGAACAGACCCTGGATAGGTATCGATATTAGCATGATGGCTATTCATGTCATCACGCAGAGACTCCAGGCTCACTATCCTGGTATACACGTACCTATTGATGGTATTCCTATGGACTATGAAAGCGCATGTAGCCTTGCAGAAAAAGATAAATATCAATTCCAAGATTGGGCAATCTCATTAATCGGCGCACATGCCCCAAGCGGAGTGTCAAAGAAAGGTGCTGATAGAGGGATAGACGGATTAATCCTCTTTTACGATAGAGCCGAATTTCATCATCCAGTGAGTAAATTACGAAAAATACTTGTTCAGGTAAAAGGTGGAGGAACAGGGCCTGGGGATATTGCAAAACTGAAGAGTGATATGGCAAGAGATGACGCCCCAATGGGTGTGTTTATCACCTTACGTGACCCTACTCCTGAGATGAAAAGAGAAGCAGCATTAGCAGGTGACTATGCCTATTCCGATACGAAAGTCTTTCCAAAAGTACAAATCTTCTCAATACGAGATCGGTTTCTTGGGAAAGAGGTTCAATTGCCCTCATCCACTGTCAATCCATTCAAAACGGCAGAAGTGAAAGCAGACCAACAGCACTTAATTTCAGTGGAAGTGGCATAAATAAGGCTACTCAGGTATGTACTCTATCAGTTCGGACGGGTCTACCCCAAGGGTACGGGCGAGTTTGTTCAGTGTGGTAGTGGTAACTTCATGATTAGGGTCTCTCCAAATCGTCTGAATTGTTTTATAGGCCATGTTCGACTCTCGTGATAGTCGGGACATGCTAAACCCCTTTTGTTGTGCGACCTCTCGTATCTTCAAGCGTATCATTTCCCATGTCCTTCACCTGTTCTAAGGCGATTGTACCAGTCTCCTACGTTGTAGAGAACTACGCTTGTAACCTTAGTATATTATGTGGTAGTATGTTAGATACTAGTATCTAATACACTTTCGACACAAGAGGGCAAGATGGACAGCACAGACCAAGAGATCAACAAGGTACGGACAGAAATTATAGAAGAATACCGCAAGTACTTTGCTCTGCTTAAAAACTATCAAGAGGGCAACCATGGGAAGATCAAGCAGTCACTAGATAAAATACGAGCCATGCTTCACGAGTACCAGCAAAAGGCAGGAGCTACAGCAACGTCTAAACTCTTCCATGAGTGTTACGGCACAGTACTCAGTGAAAACAAGTGGGCTATCAAGACAGACTTTTGGTCAGACCGCTAGGTTGATGTGAGGCTCTGGCAAACGCCGTATCTACTCTTATTTTCTAATGAGGAATAGATTTACGAATATTTCATTGACAAAATACAAATAGTTCTGGTATACTTGTCCCATGTCCATTGGGGACATATGTTCGATTTTTTACGTAGGAGGCGTCTACATAGGAAGGCCAGAAGACTATAATGAATCAAGAGGATATTGTCAACAGAGTTACGTCAAAAGGAGTTCAGTTTATCATAGAATGCATTAAGGGCGGGTATGCTGACTATAATAATCCAAATGGTATGGCTCTGACGCAAAGCGTGAACACACAGCAAGCGTTGCCTCTGCCTGTGTCAATTGCCATATCATTGAACGGGCCAAACGAATGTCAGTAGCAGCCGAAATGTAGGGATTTATTCGGATTAGCCAAAAGCGCGGACGCACCACTTTCATTCTTGCAGATCACACTGAAGTGTGGTACAAGAAGCTGAACAAGGATGGGAAGCCTAGTTTTCGTGTCAGCCAGCAGGCACTTGAGTATACGGAACCTCCACAACCTATGCTTGACATGGAAATGCCACCTAAAAAGATGCGTGTGATCGCTGGGTATAGACCTTATGGAGCGGGTACTGAATTTGAATACGAGGTACTTGTTGCTGGGCCTCAAGAAAATGGAAAGTGGTGGGAGATACGCTTATTAGGTGTCGAGCTACCAAAACTATTTCCTTCCCCAGCACCAGCACCCGTACCAGATACCACTACTGAAGTTATCAAGAAGCGAGTACAGGTTCGTAAACCCAAAAAATCAAAAGGCGATGAATCTGATGAACAATCAGTTTAATCAAGGCAATCCATACATGGTTATCCTGGCACGAGAATCGCGAGGGCTTGGACAAAAAGCCCTCGCAGAGGCTCTTACAGTAAGTCAGGGAACAATTTCCAAAATCGAGACAGGGTTAATTCCTCTCTCAGATGAAATGATAGAATTGTTGTCTGAGATTTTGGACTATCCACCACACTTCTTCCGACAAGAAGGAGATTTTACAGGCATAGGAATTGCTGAAGTATTTCATCGAAAACGCCAAAACGTACCCCAGCGTGTGTTAAGTAAGATTTATGCACAGATTGAAATTCGTATTGAGCACATCTCTACATTGCTCGTGTCTACTGAAATCACTTCCAATGTTCCTAAGATGGATGTAGATGAATATGGCGAGCGTGTTGAAGAAATTGCTCGTGCTGTACGTGTCCATTGGCAAATGCCACGCGGCCCTGTGAAAGATGTAACCGAGGCTATTGAAGATGCAGGGGGAATTATCATACCGTTTGACTTTGAGACCCCATTGATAGAGGCTATCAGCCGATGGATTCCTGGTTTGCCCCCGCTTTTCTTTGTGAATGAGCGTGCCCCGAAAGATCGGTATCGGTTATCGCTTGCGCATGAACTTGGACATATGGTGATGCATACCTATCCAACACCAGATATTGAAGCTCAAGCATTTCGATTTGCGGCTGAGTTCTTGCTCCCTGAGCGGGATGTCATTATGGACTTGCAGGATTTGAGCTTGCCCAAGCTTGCTAATTTGAAACGATACTGGAAAGTATCAATGGCGGCTATACTGAAGCGTGCTGAAGAATTACATACCATTACATCCAATCAGGCGCGTTATTTATGGTCACAAATGTCCAAGGCGGGCTACAAAAAGAGAGAACCAATTGAATTAGATGTCTCAGGAGAGCAAGCAAGCTTGTTACATGAATTGATCGAAACCCATCGAAAGGAACTTGAGTATTCTGAGGAAGACTTACGTATGCTGATACCACTCAATGATGAGGAACTCTGGAAGTTCTATTTACAAGACCCGTTACATCCCCGTCCCCATTTGAAAGTAGTGAAGAACGTTCCTAATCCTCAACGAAGGATTGCTGAGAACTAAGGAGTAGCAAAAACAGTCTACCGCGTTTTTGTAGACGTGGTTTTTCTCGGTACATCCCAATAAGGACTTTTGCATTTTGGACAGATGCGCGGGTCTGTTGGCTCTTCCCCTGGTTTCGGCTTGCGTGGCAACCATTCATGCCCACAGCGTTCGCATCGATAGCCCCATACTTGTACTTTTTTCATACCTACTACTATATGGCAAATAGGTATAACCAGTCAAGTGGGTATATCCGTTTGATGGCCTGAGAAGCCATTCTAGAGCAAAACTCACCTCTAAAACTTACCGATTAGATTATACCTAAAAAGAATATACTAGTAGGGAGGTGAGTACGTCATGAATACACGAGAACTCAAGGGCAAAGAGATTGCAGCACGGTTAAAGATACACAAGCAGGACAATAAATGGATTGTACCCTCACAGACAGGCAAGGGCAAATACACGGTAGACATTGAGGGAAAAGCACCCCATTGCACCTGTCCTGATTTTGAACTACGTGGCTACAAGTGCAAGCACATTTATGCAGTAGAATACACCATCAAGAGCGAAACCGACACGAAGAACCACACCACAACCGTCACAAAGACGGTACGAGTCACCTATAAGCAGGATTGGCCCATGTATAATGCAGCACAAACCAATGAGAAAGCCCACTTTCAATCCCTGCTCTATGATTTGTGCCAGGGGATAGAGGAACCCGATCAGCACATGGGACGCCCGCGTCAATCGTTACGAGACATGCTCTTTAGCATGGTCTACAAAGTGTATTCTACCGTCTCGACACGGCGTTTCAATGGAGATTTGGAAGAAGCCCATGCCAAGGGCTATCTTGCCAGTGTCCCCCACTTCAATACCATTGTGAAGTACTTTGATAATGCCGCGCTTACTCCCCTCTTGCGTGCCCTCATTCAGCAAAGTAGCCTCTGCCTCAAATCGGTGGATGTAGATTTTGCCGTGGACTCCTCTGGTTTCAGTACCTCCCGCTATGTCCGTTGGTACAATGCTCGCTATGGGCATGAGCAAGACAATCACGATTGGATGAAGGTACATTTGATGACAGGGGTGAAGACAAACATCGTCACCAGTGTTGAGATTACAGACCGCTACTCCAATGACTCCCCACACTTCAAGCCATTGGTCAAAGCCACTGCACGCCATTTCAAGATGAGGGATGTTGATGCTGACAAGGTATATTTGAGTAAGGGCAATCTTGAACTGGTTGCCACGCTTGGAGCCACGCCGTTTATCCCCTTCAAGTCAAACACCACGGGAGAGGGAGAAGGGTCAATCTTGTGGGAAAAGTTGTGGCATTATTATCAACTGTACCGTGAAGACTTCTTGACGCACTATCACAAGCGGTCAAATGTCGAGTCTACCATGTGGATGATTAAGTCCAAATTTGATGAGCATATTCGCAACAAGACGGATGAGGGGATTGTCAACGAACTCTACTGTAAAGTCTTGTGCCATAATATTTGCGTGGTGATACAATCCATGTATGAGTTGGGCATTGAGCCCACATTCTGGACAGGAGAGGGTACACAAAAAGTTGAACCGACTTTATGTGCAGAAATCCCGATTGCACACAATGTCCCCAAAAAGTGAGACTTTATGTGCAAAGCCTTTGGCAGTATGTAACAGCCTGTACGCGAACGAGAAAGAGCAACCCATGACAGAAAATCAGCTTCCAGATGCCACGAAACAGTTGCAGGGTCTCAACGACTTTGTGCGCGTTGTCATGCGGGACTGGAGGGCTCCGGGCCTGGCTATGACGGTTATTAAGGATAACGAGATCATCTACGCGCAAGGCTTCGGGCAGCGCGACGAGGCGCAGCATCTGCCAGTCACATCGCAGACACTTTTTCCCATTGCCTCCTGCACCAAAGCCTTTACCACAGCGGCCATGGGCATTCTGACAGATCAGGGGAAACTGGACTGGGATACACCCGTCAGAGCGTACATTCCGAGCTTCAAGTTGTACGATCCACTTGCGACCGAGCGCGTCACGCCGCGTGACCTCGTTTCACACCGCACCGGCCTGCCGCGCCATGACCTGGTGTGGTACAACAACACGACAGCGACCCGCCGGGAGCTCTTCGAGCGCCTGCAATACCTGGAACCAACAAAGGACTTTCGCAGTTTCTGGCAGTACCAGAACTTGATGTACATGGCGGCCGGTTACCTGGTTGAAACGATCTCCGGGCAAACCTGGGAAGAGTTTGTGCAGCAAAACATCTTCCGACCCCTGCAGATGAAGAGTAGTAATTTCGACATTGTGCAAACATCCAGGGAGGCCAGCGACTACTCCCATCCCTACAAAGAGGTACACAATGAGGTCAAGGAGATACCTTTTTATGGAGCACAGGCAGCCATCGGGCCAGCGGGAGCGATTGTCTCCAACATTACGGAGATGAGCAATTGGGTGCTGATGCACCTGAACCGAGGCAAATTCAAAGATACCCAGATCATCTCTGAACACCAGGTAAAGCAGATGCACACGCCTCAGATGGTCATACCACAGATGAGCCAGTATCCTGAAATGCCCTACGCCAGCTACGCCATGGGTTGGAGCGTCGAGCCCTACCGTGGCTATCCCATGATCGATCACAGCGGCGGTATCGATGGCTTCCGTTCATTGACAACGCTCTTCCCCAGGGAGCGTATCGGCATCGTCGTCCTATCGAATATCAGCCAGCTCAACATTCCCGAAATACTGACCTATAGCGTCTTTGAGCGCCTGATGGGTCTAGACGAAACGCCCTGGAGCGAACGCTTTATGAAGGAGCACCTCGGCTTCAAAGAAGCCGAGAAAAAGGGGAAGGAACAGAGCGGGACGAAGCGCATTGCGGGAACCGCTCCATCACACCCACTCGAAGCCTACAGCGGAGACTTCGAGCACCCCGGCTACGGCATCCTCTCGGTCACACTCAACGAGGGCGAGCTGCAAGGGACGTTGAACAACATCGCATTTCCCATCCGGCACTATCATTACGACATCTTCGAAGTAATATTGGATCGCTGGGAAGAAGAGTTGAAGGTCTCTTTCCTGACCAATGTGAATGGCGATATCGACACACTGATCGTCCCCTTTGAGCCAACCGGGAACGATATCGTTTTCAAACGGGTGCCGAACAGGGAGATGCGAGACAGAGCCTTCCTTGAGCAGTTCGTGGGAGTATACGAATTCATGGAGATGCAGATCGTGGTTTCACTCAAGGGGGAACACACCCTCAGTGCGTCGTTCCCCGGACAGCCAGAATACGAATTAGAACCCTACAAAGGGACCGAGTTTCTCGCCAAAGGCCGCTCTGGCGTGAGCATCGAATTTCAGCGCGATGTCTCCGGCACGGTGATGGGAGTAGCCGCGACCTTACCATATGGCGTGTTTATTGCATCGAAGAAAATGTAATCGTGCATGGCACCCGCAAAGGGCAATACATTTCAAAAAGTAGGGGCCGATTGATCGCACCCATCGCCGATTGATCGGCCCGTGAATCAGGCCGATCAATCGGCGATGGGCGCGATAATGGGCAGGAACACATGATTGCTGTTTTCTCTTGGTCTCACTCGTGCTGCTGTCCTGGAGTGTCACCCTGAGCGAAGCGAAGGGTCTCTCTCGATGGGCACAGAGATGCTTCGCTGCGCTCAGCATGACACTCGAGGGTCTCTCTGCTGCCCTCCCTTGTCACCCTGAGCGAAGCGAAGGGTCTGCCTCAATGGGCACAGAGATGCTTCGCTGCGCTCAGCATGACCGGGCTGTCCCTTCCTGCTGCGCTCTGGCAAGGCCAGAGGCTTCCCCAATTGCCACCGGTGGCGGTCGATCATGGACAGTCACCCAGGAATGCGGCCACGCATCGGATCACCATGGCGGCATTCCTGTATTCACGTCCATCATCGGCCCCTACAAACATGCATTTACTCTGCTTCAGCGATCATTGGACAATAATTGTCGCCATCATGTAGGGGTGGAAGTCGCAGTGGTAGGCAAACGTCCCCGCGCTCATAAATTTGAAGGAGAATGTGGTGCTGGGGGCCACAGGGGTCGAATCTCCCGAATTGAAAGTTTTACCATCGCTACTGGTGACCGTATGAGGCGTCTGTGTGGTATTTTTCCAGATTACCGTCGTTCCCACCGGAATAGTCAGCGATTTGGGGCTAAAGGTAAAAGTGCCACTGCTATCCGTTGTGATGGTCACGGTCTGGGTTGGGCCGGTAACAGCCGTCGTTGCCGTAGGCGTCGTTTTGCCTCCGCCGCTCCCGTATCTGCCGTAGCCGTTGCCAGCGGGGGTGTTCGTTGGGGAGGACGAGCTGGTCGTTGCCGTCGAGCCTGCCGAGCCTGTCGTCGTTGAATTGCTGCCGCAAGCGGCTAAAAGCACAAGAGAACCTAATACCAATAGACAGAAAAGAGCGAATGTCGTGGGTCTGGTTGAGTTCATGTTTTTGCTCATCATATCTTCTTCCTTAGATGTGGTTATCATAGCCAGACGTAGAGGCTAATGCTGAATTTGTCTTATGGGAAAGTACGTAAGGAGGTTACATGCTATGCTTATTTTATACCCCATGGCTGGCATCTTTCTGGCTCTCCTGGGCTGTGTTTAGTACTTTTGCTTACAATAATGCACGCACCTGGAAATGCTGCCAAAAAAGCTTGACTTTTGCCATATCTGCGAGTACACTCATACCAGATTGAGCGTCGCTTAGTTTGTAGTAGATTATGATAACGCAGAAATATAAAGGGGGTGAGTTCTATGCAGAAAGTACTTGTGAGCATCGCGCAATGTGTACGAAGTGGCGGAACTCATCCATTGAGCAACACGAGGGCGTAGTAGATACTTCTATGCTGATAGTTGCTGCTGCTCGGATAGCCACCATCATCCGGGCTTTTTCTTTTGCCCCTGAACTTCCTCGCAGTGCGCTGGATTCCTCATTCAAAGAAAGGTTCTACCAATTTGCATAGCCTGTTGCCCCTGCCTGGCCCGAACGAGCCAATTGCAACGAATGCCTACCCCAATGGAGAGGAGGTGAACGCATGAGAGGGAAGCTACGCGATAAGCGCACCGAGACGAAACGCGACAATTTTAAGCGCGAATTGATGGAGCGTCGCCGCACGAGCAAACGCGACAACCGTACGATTATCATCCAAATCAGCCAATTGGACCAGGATGACGATTACCTTTTGGATGAAGAGGAAGAATTGCTGGTAGAAAACATCCAAAAGTAAATTACCTGACTATGGGGATGATGTATTTGCCATCCCCACAATCAGGTAATGTAACTATTCAGGGGATGTCGATCTCTGGAAAGAGGCGGCGTGCGATGACCAGGCGTTGAATCTGCGCGGTACCTTCGAAGATATCGAAGACTTTGGCATCGCGAAACCACTTTTGGAGTAGCTGTCGGGACTCAGAGTTCTCGCCCGGTGCGCTAATTCGCACACCGGTTGCCGTCGCCTTCATCACCAATCCACCTGCGTAGGCCTTGCACATCGAGGCCTCTTTCGAGTTGGGAATGCGCCTGTCTGCCATCCACGCGGCTCGCCACACCAGGAAGCGAGCCATCTCCAATTCCTGGCGTATCTCCTCCAACTCCGCCTCGATCTCCCGCCGTTTCTGGGGTGGAAAGCCCTTTGGCAGTTCCTCCTGCACCCACTGGCAGGTCGTCTCATATGCTGCCCGTGCAATACCGACTGCCAGGGCTCCTACCATTGGGCGAGTGGCATCCAATGTACCCATCGCCGCCTTGAATCCAGCCTTTTTGCTGCTGCTCTCACGCCCGCTCAGCAGGTGATCTTTGGGGATACGGCAGTTCTCAAAGATCAGTTCAGCCGTCTGAGAGGCACGCAGGCCCATCTTCTCTTCGATGCGCCCAACCATAAAACCGGGTGTTCCCTTTGGTACCACAAAAGGACGGATACCCTCGCGCCCCAGGCTCTTGTCGATAGTCGCAAAGGTCACTACCAGGTCTGCCCGTGCTCCATTGGTGATATAGTGCTTATGTCCGTTGAGTATCCACTCTTCGCCATCCAGAACCGCTGTGGTGGACATGCCGGCCACATCCGAACCAATGCCAGGTTCCGTCAATGCCAGGGCACCCCAGTGCAGTTCTCCATCCATATATGGACCAAGAAACTTCATCTGCTGTTCCGGCGTTCCTTGCGAAAGAATAGGGGGAGCCGCCAGTCCCGGCCCAGGAATAGCGGTCGAGAGAGCCGCGTCTCCCCAAGCCATCTCCTCTTGCGACAAGATTGACAGGATGTTGTCCTGCTTTTCGTCCTCTCCCTGTGCCTGCATGCGGGCCTGACCAGCCGCGCCAGCCCAGAACCGCCGCTGCATATTCCAGAAGAATGATTCGGGAATCTTTTCCGTGCGGTCACATTCCAGCGAAATGGGTCGCATCTCTTCCAGGGCGACCTGGTGAGCGTAATCACGCGCCGCCTGTTGGGATTTTCCGAGGGTAAAATCTATCATCTTGCTCTACTCCATCACTGCCGCGTTACGCATCCACATCTCGGCGGGATGATCCTGGATAAAACCTGCCCCACCCAGAATCTGGACGGCATCAATCGTCGCCGACTTTGCGATCTTGACCGCCTGGTACTGTGCTGCCCCGGCCTCCTGCACCAATGTACCCCTCTCAACGTCCTCATCACGGTCCCAGCTTGCCGCGGCACGCCAGAGCAGTAAGCGGGCAGCATCCAGCTTCATGGCCATCTCAGCAACCATAAAAGCGATTCCCTGGTACGAGGCGATTGGGCGGCCAAAGGCAATACGTCCCTTTGCATAGTCCTGCGCATATTCAAGGGCCGCTCGAGCCATACCGCAGGCAACACTCGCACGCAGGATGTTATAGAGGGTTCCTGCTCGTATCACTCCACTATTACCAGGTTTACCCAGCATACAGGTCGCGGAAATCGCAGCGTTCTCGAAGACGTATGACGCGCCTGGAGCAGCGATCAGCCCAAGTTTCTGCACATCCGCGCTGACCCGTACACCAGCTGCTTCCAGCGGCACCATCAGCGCGCAAAGTCCATCAATGCCCTCCGACCCTTCCAGCCGTACCAGCACCACCCGCGGACTGGACTGCTCACCATGGAACACGTCGCGCTTGGTGCCATTGAGGAGATACTGCTCGCCTTCTGGACGCACTGTCGCGCTAACCTCTGCCAGGTAGTACCCCCCGGTGCGCTCGGCAAAGGCCAGGCTTCCCCGCTGCAGGTGCCCTCTTTGCTCGTCACAGAATGGCGCAATGTAATGATCCTGCTGGCTCGTCTCTCCCGCCAGCAAAACGGTCAACGGGCCCATCATTGAACCAATCATGTTCATTGCCAGCGCGCCATCGCCAAAGCCGAGTTCTTCCGCGATCAACGTATACGTCACGGCCTCGATGGTTCCCGAACCGCCAAACGCTTCGGGAAAAGGTGTGGTCAGGCCGGTCTGCGCCAGCGTTTGCATCAGCTGGGGCAATATATCGCCACTTTTCTCGGCACTGCGCCCATGCATGCGCAACTGCTCGACCGCCACGCTCCGTGCCAGTTGACGTATCTCCTCTTGCTCTTCAGTTGGAGCAAAGTTGAGCATAGAACTATATCCTTTCAATAATCATGCCATTCGCCATGCCGCCGCCCTCGCAAATGGTTTGCAGGCCATAGCGACCGCCACTGCGCTCCAGTTCGTGCAGGAGTACCGTGGTCAGGCGCGCGCCAGAGGCACCCAGCGGATGACCTACAGCCACAGCTCCACCGTTGACATTGACGCGCTGCATATCTGCCCTGGTCTCACGCTGCCAGGCCAGTACAACACTGGCAAAGGCCTCGTTGATCTCCACCAGGTCGATATCGTCCATCGTCAGTCCTGCCCGCTCCAGCACTTTGAACGTGGCCGGAATAGGGGCGGTCAACATCATGATGGGGTTATCCCCTGCCAGGGAGAACGAGACGAAGCGTGTACGCGGCTTCAATCCCAATTGCTCGGCAGTGTTGCGTTCCATGATCAGCACCGCCGCCGCGCCATCGCTGATCTGAGAAGAGTTGCCTGCCGTGATCAGCCCATCTGGTTTGAAGGCAGGTTTCAGGCTGGCCAGCTTTTCCAGGCTGGTATCGGTGCGGATGCCCTCGTCCTGCTCAAACATGCTCGTAGTGCCATCCTCGTTCTTCACCGCAATGGGCACAATCTGGCTGCGAAAACGCCCTTCAGCCGTGGCACGGGCCGCCCGCCGGTGGCTCTCCAGACTGAACTCGTCGAGTTCCGCTCTGCCGATCTCCCACTTTTGCGCTACCTGGTCGGCACTGATGCCCTGGTGTACCAGCCCATTATCATAGCGGTGCAGCATCAGAGGGCCAAAGGGTACACCAGGGCCTTGCATATACGACGATCCCATCGGTACCCTGGTCATCGCCTCTACTCCACCGGCGATCACCACATCATAGGCTCCACTCAAGACACCCTGGGCCGCGAAGTGAATGGCCTGCTGGCTCGACCCACATTGCCGGTCAACCGTTGTGCCTGGCACTGTCTCAGGGAAGCCAGCCGCCAGCACGGCATTGCGTCCCACGTTGAGGCTCTGCTCCCCAACCTGGCTCACACAGCCTACAATTACATCTTCGATCAAACCGGCATCAAGTCCTGTGCGCTGCACCAGGGCCGCAAGCACCTGGGCCAGCAAATCCACCGGGTGCCAGTCCTTCAATCGTCCGCCCCTGCGTCCTACCGCAGTGCGAACGGCTTCAACAATCACAGCTTCGCGTTGTGTCATCATAGGCTCCTTTGTTATTTTCGATTGTGGTAATCTCATTCGTGGTGGCAATAGGAGGACAATTCTTCTCTGTAAGAGCTATTGTACGTGATTGGAGGAGTTTTTTCCAGGGGCCACATCTCCCCTACAGTTCAGGTTCGACACCCTCCAATGCCTCGACCAGTTCAAAAACGGTATCGTACCGCTCGTCCGGTTCCAGGGCCAGTGTGCGCCGGATGATCGGTTCCAATTTTTCTATATGGTGATGCTCAAAGAGTTGCAGGGATGGTAGTTCTAGCCACTCCAGCGTAGGGGAGACGAGACCCTCCGTGCGGCGCAGTGCGGAGGGCGGAGCGTAATGTACCAGAAGCAGGTAGAGGATTGCCCCCAGCGAATAGACATCCGAGCAGAGATAACTCTCTCCATGCAGTGTTTCTGGCGCGGCAAAAGGACTGCCAGTACTGGTACGATCAGGTGGAAATATAGAGAGATGTAGTGGTGCTAGCGCGGACCCTTGTGGTCGCCAGGAGCTTGCCGTCGGATGCTGCCAGTAGCAAGGAGGCGGGGGCCAGGAGGGCAACAGAAGGGGTGCCCACGAGGCAAGACCCCGAACATCGACCAGCACAGTGCTGGGCGAGAGGTCGCCCAGCACTACTCCCGCATGATGCAACCTTGCCACCAGGCGGGCGAGTTGGATGCCCCAGCGCAAGGCGAGCCGCTTGTCTAGCCAGCGCGGCCAGGCCAATTTGTGCAGTAGCAGATCATCGAGGGTAAGAACGGAAGCCTGGGCGGAGGTGTGGACTGAGTCGGAAATATGATCCAGGTGGATAATGGTATAGTGCCGCTCCCCCTCCACGCGCTGGAGACCGGTGGTATTAGATAGGCGTGTCGAGCCGGGGAGCAGGGGTGAAACGAACTCCTGGAAGGCGGCGTACTCGACCTGCTCGCGTTCCGTCGTGGTGAGGCCATCCAACAGCAGCTCGCGTACTGCCACCAGCGCTGCCTGGTTTACCTTACGCCCTTGCTGTCGTTCTCTTCGTCCCAGGTAAAGATTGAGGCGCGGGCGTTGCTGCAACAGGCGCAGCAGGCAATAGCTGCCACCCAGGATGGACTCCCGATGGGTATCTTCCCTTTTCATCTTACTCCTCCCTTCCCGTACCCTATAGGGTTCACCTCTTCTTACATTGAAACGTTCAGCTTCGCCCTACATTAACATCGAGCAGCTCTATTGCACTTCAGCTTCTCCTCTCTTTTTGACTCCTTACTGCCATTTCAAAAACGGGTGTGATGTGGCGCGACGGCATCGCGCCACATCACACCCGTTTTTTGAAATGACAGATGTACCCGGTCTCTCCTACGAGGTTGCGATAGAACTGGTGGAGGCGTAAAAAGGTGGTACCATTGGCCTCTTTTCTTGACTGATAAGCTAGCGACCTCTACACTTGGGACAACAGGGGAAGAAGGCTATTGGTCCACACTCGCGGCCAGGGTACGGGCCGCCTATGGATAAATAAATGCCGTCGAGGAAGATAGATCAGCATGGATAGCAGCACAGGCGCATTGGGCGATGGCTGGCGCAATCACAAAGAGGGTTTCTTTGCGAAAATCATTGCGGCGATACTCTGCCTTATGCTGCTCCTTCTATCGTTGATACTGGTCTATATCAATTCCTATGCCGCCAATGCAGACGCCAATCCAATTAGAAATCCCCCTCCCGCCTCAACGCTTCCAACCGATACTCCCACTCCGTCGCCCACGCCTAGCCCAACAGCTACGTCCAGCCCGACAGCTACACTCACGCCCAGCCCAACGGCTACACTCACGCCCAGCCCGACAGCTACACCCACGCCCAGCCCGACAGTCAGGCCGACGAAAACAGCGACCCCTACTCCAAGGGCGACAGCCACCTTTCCCCCAGGGGTAACGGCGACAGCTACCCCTTCGCCAAAAGCGACGGCAGTCCTTTCTCCAGGAGTGACAGCGACTAGTGGCACTCAGACGCCTTCGCCCATATCAGGTGTGCCGACGACGACCAACAGTGGAGGCAATGGCAATGGTGGAGGCAATGGGAACGGGACGCCACCGGCTCTGCCGCTGGGCGGTCTATTTGGCATAGATTTCTCCTCGTTAGTGATTGGCTTACTAATTTTCCTGGGCATTGTGGGTGCAATTTTTCTTGGCTTGGTGATAATCCGCAAACGCCTGACGCCGCATCCGACCCCCCAGGTGAATTTGCCGCCTAGTGGTGCGCAACCCTGGAGACGGGTACGTACCGGAAGCCTGAATGGCATTACGAACGTGCCAGGCGGCCAGTATTTCATTCCCGGCTCCAATATACAAGGCGTATCGTTCCAAAGTAATAGTAGTGGCTTTCCACCATCACCGCCCAATACGTCGCCAACAACGGGTTTTTATCCTCAAAATACCCAAAGTTTCCCACCATCGCCGCTCAATACGTCGCCAACGACGGGTTTTTATGCTGCGAATAGCCTGCCATCTCCGAATGGTTTTATGCCGCCAACTGATGTTACCTTTGACGGTGTAAGTCCAGTGACCTTGGAGACAAAGCCATGGATGCGACGCACACCCTCATCCATCAGGTTGCAAGCTCTGGAGAGTAACGGTTCGCAGTCGCCGGCATATGGACTCCAATCACAGGAGAGAGGGACGGATCCCCCTCCCCAGGCTCCTTCTCCACAAACTTACCTCTGAGAGTCCCCAGAATACCTCGCAAACAGTCTCTAATCTGGTCCCTACATAACTCCTCTATTAGGCGTAATTCATTGCTCCCCTATTTCTCTCTAGCAAGCTGCCGATAAGAATAGCAAGTATAGTCGTTTTTGGCAGCCGCCACCCTGCCTGCCGGGGTAGGGAGCGGGTTGGGTGAGGGGCAGGTAATAGGGGAATGGTGAAGGCAGCTAGAGTTTTGGAGGAACACATGGCCCCACAACCAACACAAGAAGCTGATACACATGCGGTGCCAGAGGTACCGCCATACCTGGTACGGCATATGCCGGAGGCATCAG
>WNFH01001273.1_pt1 | contig 16981 bp, 15 predicted proteins | sample 5400411 | NCBI WGS metagenome assembly WNFH01 (sample SAMN13153347, study PRJNA577476) | soil metagenome | isolation source: 200 cm saprolite under Douglas fir tree site 2 hole 3 | place: USA:California | collected 2015-04-18
TCGTCGCCAAAGATGCTCTTAAAAAGGATTCCCTTCATCTCCGCCTGCGAAGCGCGCTTGGCGAGATCGAAGGGATTCTGTTGCCCCTCATGCGCATGGCAATGAATGTCGATCGCATCTTTCACCTTGACATGCGGCGGGTGGATCTCGCCCGGGCGATACTGCGTGCGCGCCGCATAGGAGGTGACGCACCGCTCACGGGTGGGGGTGGAGACAACATTTTCTTTCATACCTTCGTCCTCCTGCCAGCCTGAGTCAGCTCGCGAAATCGCCTGAGATCATGTTGCATCAATAAGGCTGATTTTGTCAAAGCAATTCGCGTCGCCCCTATCCGTGATCGTGATTCGTGCTCGTTAACGGATATGAGCCACGGACACGGGGGACGATAATTGAACCCGGAACTCACCTGAGTTGACGCAAGGCCCTCTTCTTGGATACTCTCGTTCATCGTGCTCGTGCTGATTTGCGAACACGGGCCGCGCGCAGGGGAAAGGAGTTCATTATGGCTGACTACAGAATCATCGATGCCGATGGTCACGTGATGGAACTGGACGAGCAACTCCGGGAGCACATCGGGCCTCCCTACCGGGACCTCGAGTGGCACCGCAGCTATTCCTTCTGGCCCGGGCTCACGATGGACGGGTACCTGCGCTCGCTCAGAAAACCAGGAGGCTGGGCCGGAGGTGGCGCAGGCCCGGACGCCAGCCATTGGCTGGAATTCCTCGACAAGAACGGAATCGAGCTCACGGTTCTTTATCCCACTCAAGGGCTGACGCACGCGGCCATTCAGGACCGCGAGTGGGCCATCGTTTTGGCCCGCGCCTACAACGATTGGCTCTATCACCGCTTGATGAGCGTGAGCCCGCGGCTCGTCGGCATCGCCCTGTTGCCGGTGCAGGACATAGATGAAGCGGTCAAAGAGCTGCGCCGCTGCGTCACGGATTTGGGAATGGTGGGCGCCGTGCTTCCGGCGGTGGCTGTCGGGGGAAAACTTTTCAGCGGTCCTGAATTCTATCCGCTGTGGGAAGAGGCGCAGCGGCTCGACGTTCCGATCTCGACTCACGGCGGCCTCAGTTTCCCGAGCCTGGGCCTCGATCTTGCGGCTAATTTTACCGTGGCGCATACGCTCGAGCATCCTTTCGCTCAGATGCGCCAGCTCGTCAGCATGATCTTCGAAGGGGTATTTGAGCTGTTTCCCCGGCTCCGTTTCGGCTGTCTGGAGTGCGGCGTCGGTTGGGTCCCTTACATGATGGACCGGATGGACGAGGAGCAGGAACGGAAAGGCCAATACTCGCCTCGCTGCAAGCTCAAGCCCAGCGAATATTTTAAAAAAGGGAATATCTTTTTCGCGGTCGAGGTCAGGGAGACCGCGTTGCCCCTGGCGGCCCAGCTGTTGGGACCTCAATCCTTGATATGGGCTTCCGATTATCCGCACGAGCGGGATCAGCGGGATTTCAATCAGGACATCCCGACGTTGATCCAGCGCAAGGATATCAGCGACGAGCTGAAGCGGAGGATTTTCTTCGACAACCCCTTGGGCTTTTATCCGCGGCTCAGGGCGCGAGTGGAAAAATCCCAGCCCCGCTCCGCCGCGATGAGCGGATGAAAGGAGAGCCGTATGCGGCAGGTTGTGATCGCTTTGGCGCTATGGTTTTGCTTTGGCGCCGGTCAGGTCCGGGGAGAGCCGGTCCGAGCCGCCTATCCCTCTCCCAACGTGCAGTTTCTACCCGCCTTCGTCTCCCTGGAAAAAGGTTTTTACAAGCGCGAGGGGCTGGAGGGGGGAGCTTATCTCCGTGCGGGCGGCGGTGACCGCGGTGCAGGCGCTGATCGGCGGTCAGATCCGGTTTATCATGACCATCGGTCCGCAGATGCCGGCGGTCTGGGAGGGGGCGGATATCATCCTGCTCGCGCAGCAGGTGGGACGTCCGACTTTTTCGCTGGTGGTCAGGCCCGAGATCCAGAAAGTCGCCGATCTCAAGGGAAAGAAGCTCGGGGTGAGCTTCGGCGGCTCCACGGCTGCCGGGATGAAGGCGCTGTTGGAAGTCAACAAGATCAACCCGGATAAAGATGTGGAGTACGTCAATATCCCGGGCAACACGCCCAAGATCGCCGCCATGAACCAAGGGATCGTCGTCGCGGGTCTGCTTGCGCCGCCCGCGGACTATCTCGCGATGAAGTCGGGCTTGAAGCGTCTGCTGAGCTTGTCCGACGTTTTCAAAGACACCGCCTTTACGGGACTTGCGGCCACAGGAAAGACGATACGGGAAAATCCGCAGCTCGTAAAAAAGATGGTCCGCGCCATCGTCAGGGGAGTGATTCACGTCCGGGATTATCCCGAGGACGCCATCCAAGTCATGATGAAGGATCTCCAAATGGAGCGCGCGGCCGCCCAGGACGCCTACCAGATGATCCGGGAGGCCCTCGATCCGGTTCCCACGGAGAGTGGGGTGGAGCTGATGGCTCAGTGGCAGGCGGTCGCTTTGGGAACCAAGCCCAAGCGCAAGGCCGCGGACTACATGGACTTGCGATTCGTCAACGAAGCGGTGGCGGAGCTGGGAAAGAAGTGATTCGAGAGGGAAAGCAGCCTGCGCTACGTATCGACCAATGCAATCCACTCCTGCAGCAACTTTCCATAACCACGGATATAGTAGGTAAGTCCGAGCCTCGAAAGTATGAACCAAAGCATGGACGGCTCTGGCTAGCGCTGGAGGGCGCCCGCTGCGATCATTAGAGTTGCCAGATAGAGCCCGAAGAGCATCATCGTAATGAAGAGATTCCTTTTCCAATGGTTGCTCATGGCGATCCCGAAAGGGAGTCCCGTGACGAAGCCAATGATATGAGCGATGTAGGCCACGCTGGGATCATAGCCAGGGATCAGGCTGGGATTGTAGACCACGACGACGTTGTAAAGAAAGTAAAGCAGGGCCACCAATCCCTGGGGTGCGAGGAAAAGCCAGGAGAACTTGAGCGGTCTCACCAGCATGACACAAGCGGCCAGGGTGAAGATCGCGGCCGAGGCTCCCACTATCCCCGCGCTGGGGGACAAAAAAGGCAGGCTCAGCATGAAGCCTGTGAATCCGCCTATGAAAAAGACCATTAGGTGTTTGGCCGGGCCTACGGTTTTCTCCAGCGTGTTCCCGAAGACGAAGAGAAAGAGCATGTTGCCGAATAGGTGCAAGGGGTTTCCGTGGACAAAGAGGGCTGCTACGAGGGTCCAGGCCCTGCCCTTCATGAGGTTGTTGAAGCTGAAGACAAGGTTTTGCTGGGCAAACATCGGGTCCTGTTGCCAAGCCCAGAAGCTTGCCCCTATGCAGGCGAGTATCAGGAGAGAGTTGATTCTCAAGGGATCGTCAGTGCGATTTTTTTCCTGGAGTTTACCTTACCTTGACGCTGAAGACGAGGACAAGACGGCGATTTCTTACCTCGGAAACCCGGCGGCCTGCCCTTGCGAATTTCCCTTGACGGCTAGTGCTCCGCTGTACTAAGTAACCGCTCATTCAATAAGCTCAACAGCATTACGGGTGGGAGAGTATAGCCGGAAATGAAGGAGAGGATGACACGGCGGCTCTATATGGCGGTGGTTGCGGGCGCATTGCTTTTCCAATGGTCATGCGCTCTGGTTTTGGAAACGCTCAAGACCGGCGGCGAGAGGCAGTTGGAGCCGGTCGCTCCGACGACGGCCGGGCGTGGGCCGCGCGTCATCATCTTCGCTTTCGACGGAGCCGGTCCCGACCAGTTGATGCAGGCCATCCATTCCGGCAATGCGCCACACATCGCGGCACTGCTGGGCAAAGATAAGGGCAATGGGCTTTTCGAACATGGCTACGCGGCGCCTCACGCATTGAGCGTTCTCCCTTCAAGCACCATTGCGGACTGGGCTGCGATCTTCACCGGAAGGCCGCCGGCGCAGAACGGCCTGGCGGGCGACGAATGGTTCGTGCGCGAGACCGCGACTTTTTACGCGCCGGTCCCCATCTCCGTTCGGGACACGGTGGACTTTACCAAGGTGGTGAACGACGATCTCATCGGCAAATCTCTAAAATCGCCGACTCTGTACGAGTTGCTCGGCAGAACAACCTATGTATCGCTGCTGTCGGTCCATCACGGCGCTACCCTCTACACGACCGTCGCGCCATCCTCACTGACCGATTTCTTAGTGAACTTGATTAAAGGAACTTTGGAGGGCGCAAATCCGGAGAAGTCATTGAGTGTCGCGCTCGACCTTAGCTCCGTGCAGAAGTTGACGGAAGCGATCAATGAACGTGGCGTGCCCGATCTCCAGGTTGTTTATTTTCCCGGGATCGACATCTTCACTCACGGCTCAAAAGATCCGCTCGAGTCACAAGTCCGATACCTCGAGCAGGTTGCGGACAAAGGGGTCGGCGAAGTGCTGGAGAGCTACCAGAAGAAAGGCGAGCTCGCCGGTGCCTATATCGTCTTCATATCCGACCACGCCCATATTCCCACCCTGGCCGACGAGAAACATAAGCTAGGAACCGATGACGAAGATTCGCCTTTTGGTTTGGTCGCGAAGAGCGGCTTTCGCGTGCGCAGGCCTCTTGTGACTCTCGGAGATTTCGACAAGGACTATCAGGCGGTGCTCGCCTACCAAGGATTCATGGCCTATGTCTATCTGGCGGACCGTTCGAGCTGTCCGAACGAGCACGACGTCTGCGATTGGAAGAAGCCGCCCCGTTTCAAAGAGGATGTGATGCCGGTGGTGCGGGCGTTTTATAACGCGAATCGCACGGGCGATCCGGTTCGAAAGCTGAAGGGAACGATCGACCTGATCTTCGCGCGCGAACCGGTTCCCGAAGGCCGGAACGCTCGACCGTACGAGGTCTTCGACGGCCAGAGGTTGGTCCCAATCCGTGACTACCTGAGGGAGCATCCACGGCCTGATCTCATCCACCTTGAAGAGCGCTTGAATGGGCTTAGCGCCGGCCCTTATGGGAATCGCGCGGGCGATATCCTTTTGCTCGCCCGCGCATGTAACGACCTGCCTATCCAGGATCGGTACTATTTCGCCGGATTGACCCATTACTCGTGGCACGGGAGCGCGTGCGAGGGGGATAGTCATATCCCGTTCATCGTCGCGCAGGAGGGCGGATCGGGCGAGCGATTGCGCGCTCTTATGAAAAAATTTGGTGGTGATTCGCCTTCCGAGATGGCTCTGACACCGCTCGTGCGTGCGCTGTTCGGAAATTGAGATGGATTACGAATATCAGCTTTCCAACACTAGTGCTCTCCCACACTAAATAACCGCGAGTAATTTTTACCTACCTATTACTTTTTTCCTGCGCCCAAGAGTGAGCCGCTTCTAATAGGTGCCGAATTAATTGGAGTGTAGTCGGCATAGCCCGTCCGTTCGTCTAATATAATAGAAAGGAGGGCTGTGAGATGGAACGAAAAAATATGAAAAAGGTGTTGGTGGCCACTATGCTGGTAGTGCTCATGGCTTCCGTCGGGGGTTGCTTTTATCCCTATAGACCCTACTACGACTATGACTACCATCACCGTGATCACCGCTACTACGACCATCGTGACTACGATCACCGTGCTTACTATCATCGTGATTACGATCACGATCGCTGGTAGGACGACAGAGCGGGTGAGTGACCAACACGGTGTCAGGCATGAGTTGTTGACTTTCTAGGCAAGTTTTATTTTTCCGTTGTGCCAGAGTGTCTCCTCTGACATGCATTCAGATAATGATATTGAAGGAATATTCCTACAGGTGATTTCCCTAGATTCTGCTTTTTTAACAGGTCAACAGCCCTGGGATTGTTAGAGAAGATTCTGGCCCTTGTGATCTGGCACATTCTTTGAATGGTTCCTTAATCAGCACTAACGCAAGCGAGAGAGGAGGCGATTCAAATGAATTGGCTAAACCGATTTCGACTCATATATCTCTTGGCGTTCGCAATAGGATCAGCAGTCCTTGCCGGATGTGTGCCCGAAGCGGTGACAAGACCTACATTAGGTGAGGCCCGATTAGGCAAAGGTCAGCTGGCGGGGGATACGACTTTACAACCCGGTGACATTCGGGCCGAGGTACTGGAGGTCGATCCGAACAGACGTGAGATTCGTGTGCGGAGAGATGACGGCCGCAGGGAGACGCTAATTTATGATATTAACTATACGAAGGTCATTTATCACGGGTGGGAATATCCCGTCGACAATTTAGAATCGGGCGACATCATAGCCTTTCAAATCCCTCCTCGAAGCAGCAACTATGTCGACACCATCCGCGTTCAAGAACCCGTTCAAGCCCGCGCCGGGTCCGCGATTGCGCGACGCCCTCCGCCGCCGAGATCTGACGCTATCGAGGGAGCGGTAGAGAGGATCAACTACGATCTGGGCGTATTCGACGTGAGACCTCGGGCCGGCAGAATGGTTACTGTATCGGTTCCTTACAATGCCAAGGCGTCCGATGTCGACAGCTTCCGGCGTCTTCGAAGAGGGGATTATGTGAGATTAGAAGGGGAGTTCGTCAATTCCGACAATTTCCAACTATTAGCCTTCTTATAGGATTCCGATCGCCCTGAAAGACTACGATAGTGAAGATAGGTGGATAGGGAATTATCTCTCTATCCCGCTCCAAGCTGTTTCATGAACCAGTCGGCGATGGCGGTTCTTCGGTCGAAGCGTTTTTCGCCGTGGCCGACGCCGTCCACCATCTCCCGCTGCGAAGCATTGACGGCTTTTTCGTAGAGCTTTAACGCCCCGCGCGGATCCATGACGCGATCGTCGTGGCTGTAACCGACGAGCAGCGGGCATTCGATCCGGTCCGCCCTTCCTTCCAGCGTAAATTCGGCGATCTTCTTTCGCGCCTCGGCCATATCCTTGGCCCCGATCAACCAGCGCAGCCGGTCCTGAATCGGCGGATAGTTATCAAAAATATCCTCGACCAAATTGTACGCTCCGCTCCAGACCGCCACCGCCTTGATCCGTTTTTCCGCGGTCGCGCAACGGGGACCGGAATATCCGCCCATGCTCGAGCCGTGAATCCCGATGCGATTCGGATCGACATCGGGACGGCCGACCAGGTAATCGATCACCGCTTTGGCCACCCTTTCGGAATCCGGCGGCGCGTAGAGCTTTTTTTCCCTCAGCGCGCCGCCGTGTCCCGGGCCGTCGACGTCGATGAAGGACATTCCCCGCCGCACGTATTGTTCAGCACCGCCGCCGCCGTCTCCCCGGAGCAGGATTCCATCCGCTCCGGCGTAATTGTAGACCACCGGAAGGCGCGTCCCCGGCTTGGCGCGCGCCGGGTAGAAAAGTCCGTCCAGAAGGTGGCCTTCGTAGGGGATCTGCACGCGCTCGAAAGGGGCGGGGACCAGACTCCAGGCTTTGTCGAACATCTCTTTGAGCTTGTTGTAGGTCGGGAGCATGCGCGGGTCGGTGTCCGGCAGATAGACGACGGCCTGGCGGTAAAAGTGCGCCGCTCGGCGGTAAAACTCGTGCGCCGTGACTTTGCGCTGCTCGCGCTCGAAGCCGGCCGCCAGCTGCTCATTTTTTTCCGCCGCGGCCGTCCATTCCGCATGCCAGCTTTCCAGACTGTAAGGCCTGAAGCGGCGGGCCACTCGCAAAACGTCCGGGTCGGGATTCGAAGACGAGATCTCCATGCGGATCTCCAACTGCCCGCCGCCCGGCAATCCACGGCCTGGGAAAAGAATTTTTTCCATCTCTTCCTTCGTCCGCACATCCCTGCCGTGTCCTCCGTCCGTAGCCGGAGCCATGAAGAAGCCGCCCAATCGTCTGTTCATAAATTTTCTCCCTTCACCGATGCGTGCCGCAGTCGCGTCTGTTTTCTTATTCTACCCGGCGCCCGGGCGTCAAGACGGTCTGCTGTTGCCTGGCGGGAAGGATTCCGGCAAACTCTTTAAACATGCCGGATCAACTGACGAGAGGCTGTAACGAGACGAGAGATCCCGCCTCCGTCGGGCGACTTTGGCAGAACAACGACTCGCCGTAATAACAGCACGGCAACAAAAAAGGGTAACTTATACGATTGTGAGAAGACGGCAACTGGGGCCGCCCCGTCCCGTGACAGGAAAGGAGCGCCGCCGGCTCGATCCGAACAAGGGACTCTTCAAAGTGCTGGAGCGCTACATGGACCTTTTGGTGTCGCGCTTTTTGTATCCCCATTTGCTCGGCGTCTGGAATCCTTACAGCTGGCTCCTTGCCCGGCGTTTTTCTCTGAGTGAAATCGCAATCTCTCCGGCAGGCTGGCCGAGAGAGGTCACCTCGCTTAAGGTTCTGCTGATCTCGGACATTCATACCGGCATCTTTCTCAAGCCTAAAGTCTTGTCGGAAATCGTCAGCTCTTTGATGGAACTCGAGCCCGACTTGGTGGCCGTCGCGGGTGATATTGTAACGGGCCGCGCGAGCGACCTCTACGGATCTCTGGCTGCATTGGCGCCGCTGTCGCGCGCCCCGCTGGGCGCTTGGTATTGCCACGGCAACCATGACTATTTTGGCCGCGAGGCTGAAGAGATTCGCAGAGCTCTGCGCTCGATCGGGATCACGACCCTCAGGAACGAGTCGGTGGTTTTAGCGCATGGGGATGGCAGGTTTGTTCTCGGGGGAATCGACGACCGCATCCTGGGAACGCCCGATTGGAATCGGCTGGTATCGGAACAGGGCCCGCCCCATCTTCTTCTGGCGCATCACCCGGATTTCTTTTACGAAGCTGAAGCGCGCGGCGTTGCGCTCACGCTGTCGGGTCACACTCACGGGGGTCAGATTCGTCTTCCAAACGGCCCGCCGCTCGTGCGTCAGAGCCAGTTTTGTCTCGACGAGGGGGCCTATGCCTATAACTCTTCTCTCCTCATTGTCTCGCGCGGGCTGGGAAGCGTGGGGTTGCCCTGGCGCTACGGCGCGGACCCTGAGGCTGTCTTGATTGAAATCATTCCCCCCAAATGATCTTGACTGACCTGATCGTCAGCCGCTCCGGTGCCTTGTCCCCTCCGCACTTACCCGCCAAGCCGCTTCAGAGCCTCCTTCCGGTACGAGTCGTCAATGAACGTCGTCGCCGGGTAAGGCTTGTCCAGCCCTTTATTCTCCACCTGGAGATTGATCACCGTCTCGATGCCCTTGATGCTGGGAGCGGCATCATTGCGGATAGGGCGCAGATCTTCCACCACCTCTTTGTAGGCCATCTCTGCGTACTTCCGGTTGATCTTGAAGTCTTTCACCATGGCCTGAATGGACGCTTCCTTATTCTTCGGATCATTGATGAACCGCATCGCCTTGATCATCGCCATGAGAAACCGAATTGTTTGATCCTTGTGGCTCTCCATCCACTTCGTATGCCCCGCGATGACGGTGAACTGATAATCGGGAAGGTAGCTGGCGATGTTGGCCAACAAATTCAAGCCATCCTCTTTCGCCTCGTAGGACGTCGGGATCGTGACCATCGCGGCGGCCACCGCGCCTTTTTTGACCGCGGCATACCGCGCCGGCGTTCCGCCTACGGTCAAGATGTCGTAATCGCCGGGATATTTAAGCCCGTGGGCGGCGAGGATTTTCTGCAATAGCACCGTGCTCCCGGATTCGAGATTGATCACGCCCATCGTGGCACCTTTGAGGTCCTCCACCTTCTTATACTTCGGGCCCGTGATGAGGTCGTAGAGCGCCTTGGTGAAATTCCCTGCGACGATCTTTATTGGCGCCCCCTGGGCCATCCCCGTGATAATCCCCTCGGTGTTTGCGGGAAACATCAGGTCGGTCGAGTTTGCGGATAGAGCCTGAACTGCTTTAGCAATCGAATCCGTCTGAAACTCGCGGACCTCGAGATTTTGCTCTTTGAAATAGCCTTGCTGCCAGGCCACCCATCTGGGCCAGTGGTCCCCGGCTGTGGAGAGAACCCCAAGTTTGATCTCGTCGGCCGCCCAAAGTCGTTCGACGAGAATACTGAAGCTCACCAGAGCGACGGTGACCAAACCGATTGATATTTTTTTCAAAACCGTTTTGTTGCGCATTACTTTCCCTCCTTTCGCGATTAAAACTAAACAGGCTGTTGAAAAAGGCCCATCTACTTCGTTCCGCTCCGTTGCCTCGCTCCGACATACTGCTCTGCTTGAACGACTTAAACAGTTTAAACGGTTCAAACGGTTCAAATGCCGCGCCTCGTAGCTGAAACCTTTTTGACCAGCCTGATTCCAGAGTTTTTCAACACTCTGTAAACGCTGAGCCCTTATACCTTATACTCGTACCAGGGAGCAATCTTTCGCTCTGCGTATTTCAGGACTTCGAACGTTACGTATCCGCCGATCGCGAGGAGGGCAACGCCGACGAATGCCTCTGCGGTTCTGAACGCCTCAGAGGCCGCCGTGATGAGATAGCCGATCCCCGCCCGTGAGCCGAAAAACTCACTGACGATGGCCCCGACGAGCGCCCGCCCCACGCTTAATCGCAGCCCGGTCATCACCAGGGGGAGCGCGCCGGGCAAGGTCACCTTGAAAAAAATCTGTCTGCGGCTCCCACCGAAAGCCCGCACCGCCTCGACCAATCGCCCGTCGACGGTGGTCATTCCCGTGTAGGTGTTGAACAAAACGGGAAAGACTGCGCCGATGAACACAATCGCGATTTTCGAGGCGAGCCCGAGCCCAAGCGCAGTGATGAAGAGCGGCGCCAGCAGAATGATCGGAGCGTTATACAAGATCGTCACCCAAGGGCTGAGGATCTCTTTGGCGCTGCGGCCAAGCGCCATCACCACGCCAAGGCCGATCCCGATAACCACGCCGACCAGATAGCCCAGGATAAACTCGACGAAGGTCGCATAGACATGGCGCGCCAGCACACCCCGAGAGAGCAGATTCATGAAGGCTTCGGCGACCCGCACAGGGCCGACGAGAACCAACGGGTTATTGATCATGAGAGAATCGACCATTTCCCAGATGACCAATCCCACGACGACCGAGATGACCGCGTCGAACTTCTTCTCATGCGAGCGATAGAGGTTCCCGATCGTGCTCATGGCTATTCCATTTCCATACCGCGGGCCTCTCGCCGCAACTGATAGGCGTACCAGGGGGAGAGCCACCCCTGAATCTTCTCCAGCGCCAGGAAAGACAGAATGCCAAAAACGACCAAGACGACGATCCCCACAAATACCGGGCCGGGCAGGAAGCGCTGCGAGTAGAAATAGACCATGAAGCCCAGCCCCGCCTCGGCGCCGAACAATTCCGCCACGACCACGCTGATGACCGCCCGACCCACGGCGAGCCTGATTCCCGTGATGATCGCCGGCGTGGCGTCCGGGATCATGACCTTGAAAAACAGCTGCAAGGGCGAACCGCCGAAGGCTCTGACGACCTCGACCAGGTTCTCCCTGACGGATTTGATGCCCGTGTAGGTGTTCAAGAGTATCGGGAAGACGGCCCCGAGGAAAACCACAAGAGAATTCGGGACGATACCCAAGCCAAACCACACCATGATGATCGGGGCCAGCGCGACGAGAGGCGTCGCGTAGAGACAGGAAACCCAAGGGTCGAGGTAATAATTGATTTTTTTGAGCGTCGCCATGATAAATCCGATCGGGATTCCGACGACGATGGCCAACAAAAATCCATAGGCGAACTCCAAGAAGCTGAAATAGGAGTGCCTGAGAAGCTCCCCGCTTCGGTAAAGTTCGCCGAACGTTAGGATCACCTGCAAAGGGGAAGAGAGGAAGTGATGGATCGCGTAATCTTTAAAGTAGTGAGTCCGGGCCAGCCCCTCGTAAGCAAGCTGCCAGATGCCGATTCCAACAATCACCGAGCATGCGCCGATCATCCGGGACGAGCGCAACCATGCCGGAACCAGCGGCTCTTTTTTGGCCGCGGATTTCACCAGACCCCTTCCTCGCGCTCTCTCCCCATCGATTTGAGCACCTCTTCCTGAATGATGCCCCAGACGTGATCGGCGAGATCGAGAAACTCTTTGCTTCTTTTGACGCTCAGCGAGCGCGGCCGAGGGATAGCCACTTTCACAATCTCTCGGATCCTGGCGGGACGCGCCGAAAAGACCACGACCCGATCGGAGAGATAAATGGCCTCCTCGATCTGGTGGGTGACGAAGATGACCGTCTTCTTCGTCTGGTTCCACATCTTCAAAAGCTCGGCTTGCATGATCTCTCGCGTCTGCGCGTCCAAGGAGGCGAAAGGCTCGTCCATCAGCAGCACCTGCGGATCGACGATCAGCGCGCGCGCGAGGTTGACGCGCTGCTGCATTCCTCCGGAAAGCTCGTGGGGATAGTGATGCTCGAACCCGGCAAGCCCTACGAGGGCGATATAGCGCTCCGCCTTTTTCCTTGCCTCCCGCTTATCGACTCCCTGAAGCTCAAGGCCCAGGATGATGTTATCCATCACCGTCCGCCACGGAAGAAGAGAAGAGTCCTGGAAGACAAATCCCTTATCGGGGCCGGGCTTGATGACGGTCTTGCCGTCGAGAAGGATCTCTCCGTCGTCGTGGGGGATGAGGCCGTCGAGAATCCGCAAAAAGGTCGTCTTCCCGCAGCCGCTCGGTCCCACCAGCGAGATGAACTCCGACGGATGGACTTCGAAGGAAATGCCTTCGAAAACCTGGATCGATCCTTCCGACCTCTGGCTACGGAAACTCTTGCGCAAATTTTGCACGGCGAGTTTGGATGCAGTAGTTTCCATCACAGTTCTTCCACGGGTTTTCGTGCCTGTGAAGCGTCTATACAAAATAGGAAGTTTAGTCAAGGTGACGTCGGACCGCACCCGCCCCTGAATCAACAACGCTGGCCTCCGCTTTTTGTTTGCTCCTGAATCAGCAAATTCAACCTTGCCAGAGCATGTCGCTTTGCGTAGTATCACTCCCCGGAGACTCCCGTACTAGAGGTGAGCATTCCGAGTGTAGCTCGGCATGAATCGAGGTGAACGATGAAACCGGTGCAACTCTTCTGCTGGCATTTCATGGCGTATCCCTATCTGGATAAAGACTTTGACGAAAAATATGACTCCGGATGGGTCACGGTGCCCAACCGCCTGTGGGACAATGACAAAGCGCGAGGGCTCTACCGGGAGTACATCGATCAGCTTGCCTACGCCGACGAGCTGGGCTTCGACGGCATGGTGCTCAACGAGCATCATCAAAACATCTACGGGCTGATGCCGTCGCCCAACCTGATCGCCGCGGCGCTGACGCAAAGAACGACGCGCGGAAAAATCGTTGTGCTCGGCAATCTTCTCCCGTTGCATCTGAATCCCATGCGAGTGGCGGAGGAATACGCCATGCTCGATCAGATGAGCAACGGCCGCCTGATCGCCGGCTTCGCGCCGGGCGGCGGACCGGAAACCTTCAACTACGATGTGCCGTCCGCGAATTCGCGCGAGAAGTTTTGGGAGGCGGTCGATCTCATCGTGCGCGCCTGGACGGAAGACGGCCCGTTCGCCCACGAAGGCCGGTACTATCCTCTGCGCTATGTGAATCCCTGGCCGAAGCCGTTGCAAAAGCCGCTGCCGCCCATTTGGATACCCGGCTCGCGCAGCGCCTCGACTCTGGTCGAAGTGGCGAAGCGGGGTTTTTCCTTTTTTCTTTCCTCCCGCAGCCACGGCGGCGAGACCCACAAGGCGCAGCAACAATTCGCTCAGGTGCTGGCGCAGCACGGCGACAGTTATCGGCCTGCGCGCTTCGGCATTCTCATGTCGGCCTACGTCTCCGAAAGCGATCGGCAGGCGCGGGAGGAGTGCGAGGAAGGGGTTTGGTACTTCTTGAAAAATTGTCTCAAGGGTCACTTGCGGCGCGAGGGGAGACAGCTCACCTTCGGTCCGGGAGTTCCCTATATCCCTGCGCCGGCGTGGAAAGAGTTTCTCAAAAACTCTCAGCCGGGCGGCCGATTATTGGGCGACGTCGCAAACTGGGAGGAGCTCGACGCCTCGCAGTCGATCATCGTGGGGAGCGCCGAGACGGTTTACCGGCGCATATGGAAAATGGTCGAGCAGGCAAAAGCAGGAAATCTGCTCATCCAGTTCCACATCGGCAATATGCCGGCGGAGATTACGCGAAAGAGCATGGCCCTGTTCGCTAAAGAGGTGGCGCCGGCCCTGCGCGAGCAATCGCTCAAGCTCTTCGAACAAGAGTTCTCGGCTGCAGCTGAGAACCAAACCGCGGAGACCGTTCATTGAGCGGGCGACTCCTGCAAGTCGACGACCGCAAAGTCTGGCTCCTTGAGGAGGGGAGCGGCTCGCCGCTTTTGTATCTGCACGGCTTCGCCGATCTCCACAGCGTGAAAGAAAACTGGCTGCCGTTTCATGAAAGGCTTTTGCGTAAGGCGCGCGTGATCGCGCCCGCCCACCCCGGCTGCGCCCAAAGCGAAGAGAACGGGGACTTGGAGTCGATCGAAGACGTCGTCTTCCATTATCTGGAAGTGATCGATGCGTTGGGGCTCAAGGAGTTCGATCTCGTCGGGGCTTGCGTGGGCGGTTGGATCGCGGCGGAGATCGCGGTGCGCCATCCGGAAAAAATTCGCCAGCTCGTTTTAGTCGGAGCCGCGGGTCTGTTCGTGGAAGGGGCTCCGATAGGAGATCTCTTCATGATGGCGCAGCCGGAGCGGGGCTTAAGCTACGCCGGTTTGAGGCAGATGCTTTTTTCGAGCGCAGATCATCCCAAGGCGCTGGAATTTTTTCCCGACGGCCGCGGCGGACTCGAGGACGAGCTGCGCCGGTATCAGATGCTGAGATTCTCCTCGCGCATAGGTTTTCGCCCGCCCTACTTCTACAACCGCTCGCTCAAGAACCGCCTGCGCCGCATCTCCGCGCCGGCGTTGGTCCTCTGGGGAGAAGAAGACCACATGGTTCCACTCGGCCATGGAGAGACTTACGCCCATTCCATCCCCAGGGCCGGACTCAAAGTGATCCAGCAGGCGGGGCACAGCGTCCAGGTCGAAATGGCCGATCTCACGGCCCAGATGGTTTTGGATTTCATTGCAGACCGATGAAAAAGGCCCATCTGCCGTCAGCTGACCTGGAAGCATCTCTCTGGCCCGATGCGATACAGCGGGCTTACGCTCAACTGAGTACCGAGGGAATCCCGGGGTTACGCGCGAACCTCCTCGTCCAACGCATCGACCCTTCGAGATACCCCCAGGTCAGCGGTTACAATGGACGCGCTCGACCGCTCGGTACTTTGTACCGCTCCGAACCGCCTCGCCCCAACGTACTGCTTAAGTACGCCTCCGCTCGTCGGTCTCTCTCGCGCCTTGCATCTGGGACCTTTTTGACCGGTCTGAAGACAGTTTTTTTCAGAGCCTGGCAAGAGGTGCGTGCGAATCCGCTCACGATGTCCTGCCGCCTCGCGCCGCCGAAGTCCAGATGGCAATGAGGCTTCGTTCTATGATACGACGCACCACATCGGCGCTAGTCTCTAGCTGAAAACAATTTTGCCCTCGGACTTTGGATTTTTAGGAAATGACATCTCCTACCAATGATTCGGAGAAACCGGCTTGGACGACAAGGGCTTCCTGGGTTCTCTTATGGGCGATTCTCATTTCTTCACTGTACCTCCCCACCTTGGGAACACGCTTTGATTTTGCTGATGACGGCAACCTCGTTTATCCCGCGCCGGCAATGTCTCCAGCCGAGCGCATTGAATTGTATTGGGAGAAGGTCATCGCCAACTATCGAGACCTGGGGCCGTTCCGGCCCGTCTTGTGGCTTCATTGGGAAATTCAGGCTGAGATGTTTGGGGCCAATGAGCTTTCCTGGCGTTTGTGTCGTCTCGTTTGGACGACTCTGAGCGCGGCTTCTCTTCTCTGGCTGATGCTCGAACTGGATATCGCGAAAATACCGGCAATCATAGCGACGGCGCTGGCAATGTGGAACCCCTACAGAAACGAGATTTGGAGAAGTCTCACTCTGGCCGAAGGGGTTGCTATGCCTTATGCTCTGTTTGCGTTGGTCTCTGCCGTCCGAGCTGCTCGAAGTCCGCGTCCTCGGGTGTGAGATCTGGCGGGGAGTGTTTGCATCCTGGCGGCCCCTGGGTGCAAGAACACCTTTGCTGCCCTTGTCCCCGCACAAATGCTGCTTCGAATCTCAGGGAGCGGCGGATCTCTTTTGGAAGGCTGGCGTCGCCACGGATTGCGCGCCTGTCTTATGGCCCTCACACTGTTGCTGCCAATAGCGCATTTTGTCTTTTTCCAGATCCATTGGCACCCAGGCCAGTATCCAGTGGATAATCCATCATGGTCGAGAGTCAGCTCCATGCTCCGTCTTTTGAAGGGAACGATCAACTTGGACTTTGTGGGACCAGGATTGCTTCTCGCCCTTCTTGCAATCTCCGGCATCGGCCCTATTCGCCAATTGCGAACATCCTGGTCACCTGCAAAACGCTACCGTCTCGCCTTTGTTTCAGGTCTGTCGCTGCTAATCTTTGGTATCGCGATCTATCTTCCAGTTAGCGGATCGGCTGGCCGCTATTCGATGCCGGCAGTATGGGGTTTGGATCTTTGGGTGGGGGTCTTGGTTAGCATGTTGGCTCAGGCACGGTCATCGATCTGGAAGCGTCTTGCGTATTTTGCACTTGGGTGTGGGATAGTGGGTGTCGTGATTGCCAACCTTGGAAAACAGGATAGATTTGCAGCTCAGAACACAATCCTGTGGCAGGCATTGGAACATGTCGAGCGTGAAGCTCCGAAAGGTGCGTCGCTTGGTTTTGTTATTGGGGCCAATCTTGGAGCGCCGGAGGCGGTCCATTCTTACTGGCACCTCAGGGGTCGCGGTCGAAATGATATAACCGTTGTAATACTGGATTCTGAGGGAAAACCTGTGGAGCGTCGCGAATTTGCCAAGTTGGAAGCCGGTGTAGTTCCTGTCATGTTAATAACGGAGCAGCCCGAGGTCCCGTTTGCGTTGAAATTCCAGCTTATTCAAAAATTCTTTGTTTCCTACCGATGGGGAACGGAGAAACTTCAACTGTATTTGTGGGGGAGGACTGTTGCCGGCCCTCCATAGCGTCTCAGTTTAAGTTGTTT
>WNFH01001275.1_pt1 | contig 16976 bp, 19 predicted proteins | sample 5400411 | NCBI WGS metagenome assembly WNFH01 (sample SAMN13153347, study PRJNA577476) | soil metagenome | isolation source: 200 cm saprolite under Douglas fir tree site 2 hole 3 | place: USA:California | collected 2015-04-18
AGCACTCCCACCGCGTCTATCCCAATCTGCTGCCGGGGCGTCGCCTGACCGGGATCAATCAGGCGTGGGCAGGCGATCTGACGTATATCCGCATCCAGAACGCTTTTGTCTACCTCGCCGTGATCCTGGATCTGTTCTCACGCAAAGTGATCGGTTGGGCGATCTCCCGGCACATCGATGCCGAGCTTGCCTTAAGCGCGCTCACACAGGCCATTCAAGCGAGGAACCCATCGCCGGGCGGCGTTCACCACTCGGATCGGGGCGTGCAGTACCTGTGCCACGCCTATGTCGATCTCTTGAACAAGCATGGATTTTCGATCTCGAATTCGGCCAAGGGCAATCCCTACGACAACGCCTTCGTCGAGAGCTTCATGAAAACGCTGAAGCAGGAAGAGGTATATCTCGGCAACTATGGAACCTATCTGGATGTTCTGGAAAACTTGCCAACCTTTATCGAGGAGGTGTACGAAACGCGTTCACTCGGGGATTGATTACCTCACCCCTTGTGAACTGGAAGAGCGGATCGCCATCGATCCGTCATTAACCCGCCGGTTCGAGCTCCAACTGTGATCGGCTTAGGCACTCCAATTTACCGCCCGCACTCCAAGTGGTTTACCTGCAAGCGCAAACTCAGGTCGTGTATTTACTTGAGTACGGACGGCTCTAAGTTGTGATATTTCTTTGCCAAACCAGGTTGTAACTAATTGATTTTATTTGTCCTTAAATGTCCTTTTTTGCTGATAGCTAAAACTGCACATTTCCTTATAGATTAACAACTTAGCTGCCAAGCCGCACAATATTGGGGTGATGGTGGTCGGAGGTTCAAATCCTCTCGCCCCGACCAATCACATGACTTACATTACTTCAGAAAGCTGCTTTTTTTTACAGCATTCTGCATACTCGAGATGGATTCCATCGTCCGTTCTGAAGGTGTTGAACTAAATACTGTTCAAGTTATCTCTTGCCATCCATTAGTCGGATAGCAGTTTGTCGGATAGCAGTTTAATTGCCTAAGTGCGATGCTGTGCTTGCTGCTAACAACTTGATACCTGCCTGTGGGTAAACCTCCGCTTAAAATGCCGGCAAACCTCGATAACGAACTCCATCCGGGCGTTTTACATATTGATTGTGAGGCGGTCTCTGCGGCTATCTGCGGCCGGCTGGTAGAAATAGTGGCCAAAGATTTGCGTCGCCGTGGGACAGTCGTTGCCCTTTCCGGCGGCGTAGACAGTTCGGTCTGTGCCGCCTTGGCGGTAGAAGCGCTCGGTCCTAATAAAGTTTTTGGATTGCTTTTGCCGGAAGCGGACTCTTCCTCTATGAGCAAAGACCTCGGACGCCGGGTGGCGGAATCGTTGCGGATTCAGTATTTAGAACAAGATATCACCCCGACCTTGACTGCCATTGGCTGCTACCAATGGCGCGACGAAACCATTCGATCCGTTTTCCCTGGTTATAAAGAAGCTTGGAAAAGCAAGCTGGCGATCGCCGGCGGCGCGGAAGGCAGATTTAATTTTTTCAATTTGGTTGTTCAATCGCCGGATGGCGCAATCCAGGAACAACGCCTGCAATACAAAGAGTACCTGCAAATTGTCGCAGCCACTAATTACAAACAGCGCATCCGCAAAACTATCGAATATTTTCATGCGGACCGCCTGCATTATGCGGTAGTGGGGACGCCTAACCGCCTCGAATACGATCAGGGTTTTTTTGTGAAGAACGGTGATGGCGCTGCGGACATCAAGCCAATCGCCCATCTTTATAAAACGCAAGTGTACGCGCTCGCGCGTTATTTTGAACTGCCGCCGGAAACTTATAATGCGAAACCGACGACCGATACTTATAGTCTGTCGCAAGGACAGGACGAATTTTACTTTACCTTACCTTACCCGCAGATGGATCTTGCTTTGTGGGCCTACCATCATAAACTACCGGCGCAGTTATTGGCTCACGCGCTGAATATTGAAGAGGCGCGTGCCAATTTTGTTTATCGTGACATCGAGGCCAAGCGCCGAGCCACCCGCTATCTCCATGCTCGCCCGGTGCTGATCGAGGAAGTCGCATCGTTTTGTTAAGGAACATCAAACAACCGTTACCCCTTCGGTTTCCAGCATCCTGACTAAATCTATCAATGGCAGGCCGATCAAGGTGTTTGGATCTTCGCCTTCCATGCGCTCCAACAAGGCTATGCCGAGACCCTCTGATTTAACGCTACCGGCGCAGTCGTACGGTTGTTCCTTGCGCAAATAGTTTTCGATTTGCGCGTCGGTGAGTGCACGAAATACCACGCGAAAAGGAATGACCTTACTTTGGACACGGCCGGTATCTGAATTGACGAGCGCAAGCGCGGTACAGAGAGTAATCGTAGTCCCGGACGCGGCGCGTAACTGCCGCACCGCATTCTCGTGAGTATTGGGTTTGCCGATGATTTGGCCGGCGTGCACAGCGACCTGATCCGAACCGATTACCAGGGCATTGGGCTGCTTTTCAGCGACCGCGCGCGCCTTGGCGATGGCAAGACGTTTTACCAGCGCCTCCGGTGACTCGTTGGGGTGGGGCGTCTCGTCCACCGCCGACGCGATCGCTTCAAACGGCAGCCCCAGCTTCAGCAACAGCGCTTTACGATAAGGTGAACTGGAGGCCAAAATTAGTTTTTTTACCGCCATTCAGACAATCTCCGCCTCGTTCGGGCTTACATGCCGCCTTTTTTACATGGATCGCTTTGACAACGCCGTTAATCGGTGCCGATACTTCACCGTATCGCCTTGTATTGAAAACGTGGGACGATGTCAATAATCTTCTTGGAATCTTACAAAAGGATTTTTGACACCAATTTCAGTCAATTATATGATGCGCGCCTTATGTTAAACAGCTTGCCGGTGATTATTGATCCCATCCGGCTCGCCGATGAGGGGGCGCGTTTGGTCGGTGATCTTTCCCTCAAACCGATGCGCCGCTTGGCGGCGGTCTGTTTGAATGCGGATGCCCGGATATCGATTGACCTGCAGTTCGGCCGCAGCGCGCAGAAATGGCGCCAAATGCATGGCACTATTACGGCTATGCTACAGGTGGCCTGTCAGCGCTGCTTACAAGGGCTGGTTTTGGAGCTTAAAGCGGAGCCGGCGTTGATACTGTTACAACCTCATGAGCGTGAAGACATGATGCCGGAGGAGGCAGAGTCGATGGTAGCAACTAAACCGGTGGCCCTGGCTGAGATCGTGGAAGATGAATTGTTGTTGGCTTTGCCTATGATACCTATGCATGCCGAGCAGGAGTGTGCCGCCTATTCGCCGATCTCGAAAGACTCTCCGGCGACGGTTGAATCGCATCCGTTTGCGCGCTTGCGCGCGTTGAAAAAACGTACAGATAAAGTTAAATAGAGGAGTTACCCCATGGCGGTACAAAAAAGCCGAAAAACCCCTTCCAAGCGCGGTATGCGCCGTTCGCATGACGCATTAAAAAAACCGACCCTATCGATTGAACCGACCAGCGGTGAAGCCCATCGCCGGCATCATATCAGCAAGAATGGTTATTATCGCGGCCGCAAGGTTATTGATATCAAGCCGGATTAATATGCGGTCCGCCATTTAAAGGGGGAGTGTGCTTGGTTATCACCATTGCCCTTGACGCCATGGGGGGCGATCACGGCCCACGCGTGGTTGTTCCAGCCGCGCTTGCGGTGGTAAAAAAACAACCCGATGTAAAACTCATTTTGGTTGGGCAGCGCGATCCGCTCATGACGGAACTGGCGCGCTGGGATGCAGTGGAGCATGAACGGCTCATCATTCACCATGCCTCGGAGCTTGTCGCGATGGATGAGCCGCTGGCGCAAGCGTTGCGCGCAAAAAAAGATTCTTCCATGCGCATAGCGGTTAATCTGGTGAAGCAAGGTGTAGCCCAGGCTTGTGTGAGTGCAGGCAACACCGGGGCGCTGATGGCGATCGCGCGCTTTGTCCTCAAAACCTTGCCGGTAATAGACCGGCCTGCAATAGTGACGACGCTTCCGAATTTGCATGGCCATGTACATCTGCTCGATATCGGCGCCAATGTGGACTGTACCCCGGAACAGTTGCTGCAATTCGCTATTATGGGGTCGATTCTGGTAAGCGCTACCGAGCACAAACCACATCCCAGCGTCGCTTTGCTCAATATCGGCGTGGAAGATATTAAAGGCAATGAGACGGTAAAGAAGGCGGCTGAACTGCTGCGCGCCAGTAATTTGAATTATTATGGTTATGTCGAAGGCGATGCGCTGTACACGGGGCTGGTAGACGTCATCGTGTGCGATGGTTTTGTCGGCAATGTCGCTATTAAAACCAGTGAAGGTATCGCGCAGATGATTTCGTATAATATAAAACAGGAATTTAGACGCAGCCTGCTTACGCGCATCGCCGGGCTTACCGCATTGCCGGTCATTCGCGGCGTCCGCCGAAAACTCGATCATCGGCGATACAATGGCGCCAGTCTGGTCGGACTAAACGGAACGGTCATTAAAAGCCACGGCAGCGCTGATTCCCTGGCATTTGAATATGCGATCATGGAAGCTGTCGGTGAGGTTAAAAATCAAGTCCCCCAATATATAGGCCGCGAACTGAAGCCGATGTTAAAGAGGATAAGTGGGTGAAAATCTACCAAACGAGAAGGTGGGTGAAAATCTACCAAACGAGAAGGCGGGTGTGAAATACTCACGCATTATAGGCACCGGCGGTTATCTGCCTGCCAAGGTATTGACCAATGCCGAGTTGGAGAAGATGGTCGATACTTCGAGTAAATGGATTGTGGAGCGAACCGGCATCCATGAGCGGCATATTGCCGGCCCGGATGAAACGACCTGTGATTTGGCTGAGCAAGCGACGCGGAGCGCGCTGCAGTCGGCGGGGATCGAGAAAGATTCCATTGATTTGATTGTGGTCGCCACGACTACGCCGGATCGGATATTTCCCAGCACCGCCTGTTTATTGCAAGACCGGCTTGATATTCATGGCTGCCCCGCATTTGATGTGCAGGCGGTGTGTACCGGGTTTATTTATGCCATGGATATCGCCGACAAATTTATTCGGCTTGGCAGCGCTAAACGAGCGTTAGTGGTAGGTGCGGAGACCATGTCGCGCATTATTGATTGGAGCGACCGTAGCACGTGTGTGTTGTTCGGCGATGGCGCCGGGGCGGTAATTATCGAGGCGGCGGACAAACCGGGTGTCATTTCCTCCCATCTCCATGCCGACGGGCGTTATAAAGAATTGTTGACGGTACCGGCCGGCGTTTCACAAGGTTATGAAAAACTGCAAGACGGCCAGGCGTTTATGCAGATGCAAGGCAATGAGGTGTTTAGAGTAGCAGTCAATACATTAGGCAGCATCGTGGACGAGACGCTGGCAGCGAATAATATAAAAAGATCCGATGTGCGATGGTTGGTGCCGCACCAGGCGAATACGCGCATCATTAACGCGATGGCGAAAAAGCTCGGCATGTCGTTAGATCGCGTGGTAATTACGGTAGATCGTCATGGTAATACTTCAGCCGCGTCTATTCCTTTGGCGTTCGATGAAGCGGTGCGTAGCGGCCGCATACACCGCGGTGACAGCGTACTGATGGTGGCTTTTGGCGGCGGCTTCACCTGGGGCGCGATGTTATTAAATTATTAGCATGACCATGACGCTCGCATTCGTTTTTCCCGGTCAAGGTTCACAATCCGTCGGCATGTTGCGCGCTCTCGCGCGCGATTATCCCATCGTTCAGCAAACGTTTGCCGAAGCCTCGTCGGTTTTGGATCAAGATCTTTGGGGCTTGACGCAAAACGGACCGGAAGAGAGGTTGAATCAGACACAAAATACCCAGCCCGCGATGCTAACGGCAGGCGTAGCGGTATGGCGAGTGTGGCAGATCAATCATGGCGCCATGCCGCAATACTTAGCGGGGCATAGTTTAGGGGAATACACCGCCTTGGTATGCGCCGGCGCCTTGGAATTTAAAGATGCGGTCGGGCTGGTAGCGGATCGCGGCCGTTTTATGCAAGAGGCGGTGCCGCAAGGGCAGGGTGGCGTGGCGGCCATTCTAGGTTTGGAGGATGCCGCCGTTCAGCGTATTTGTGAACAGGCGGCGGAGGGGGAAGTTTTAGCCGCAGTTAATTTTAACGCTCCGGGGCAAGTCGTGGTGGCGGGCGCCACCCAAGCGGTAGCGCGCGCCGTCGACCAGGCTAAAGCGGCGGGGGCGAAACGCGCGGTGATATTGCCTGTGAGCGTCCCGGTGCACTGTGCCTTAATGTTGCCGGCGGCGGAGCGCATGGCTGTACGTCTACAGCAGGCAATCATTCGCCCGCCCCGGATCCCGGTAATACATAACGTACACATCCGCGCCGAACAGGATCCAAGGGCTATTTGCGACGCCCTGGTGAAGCAAATAGTTTCACCCGTGCGTTGGGTGGAAACCATACAAAAAATGGCCGCTGATGGTGTTAACTATTTGATAGAATGCGGCCCCGGCAAGACCCTGACGGGTTTAAATAAACGTATTGTCGCAACGGTCGGTACCTTGGCGGTATTCGATAAATCCAGCTTGCAGCAAGCGCTAATCGCGGTCGCTAAAAATTAAGTAAGGATGTAGCATGCCCCTGCACAATGAGATTGCCTTAATAACCGGCGCCAGTCGCGGCGTCGGCGCGGCTATTGCCTTGGAGTTAGGTCGATTAGGGGCTAAGGTGATTGGTTCTGCAACTTCAAGTGATGGTGCAGAAAAAGTCAATAACATATTAAAAAATAATAATATACTTGGTAGAGGGACCGTATTGGACGTAACCAGCCAGGCGTCTATTGATAGTGTCTTGGACGAATTAGAAAAATCCGATGGCGCGCCTACTATTCTGGTCAATAACGCCGGTATTACCCGGGATAACTTATTGATGCGCATGAAAGAGGCGGAATGGGATGTTATTATGGAGACTGACTTGAAGTCTCTGTATCGGATGTCGAAGGCATGTGTGCGCTCCATGATTAAAGCGCGGCAAGGCCGAATTATTAATATCGGCTCGATAGTAGGCGCTACCGGAAATGCCGGACAAACGAATTATGCCGCCGCCAAGGCGGGGATTATTGGGTTTACGCGCGCGTTGGCGCGTGAGCTCGGAGGACGAAATATAACGGTAAATGCGGTCGTGCCGGGCTTTGTCGATACCGACATGACGCGCGCTTTGCCGGATGTACAAAGAAGCGGTTTATTGCAGCAAATTCCACTCAACCGTTTGGGCCGGCCGGAAGAAATTGCCTATGCTGTGGCGTTTTTGGCTTCCCCCCAGGCCGCTTACATCACAGGAGTTGCCCTGCATGTCAATGGCGGTATGTATATGAATTAAGCAAGAGTGGACTTGGTTCAATTTTGTGTGTTAACTATGCGGCCTCACGGCCTAAAAAATGTTATTTTGGAGGGACAATCAGCTATGAGCAGTGTTGAAGAACGCGTTAAGAAAATCGTCGTTGAACAGTTGGGAGTAAATGAAATTGAGGTTACCAATGAGTCATCTTTTGTCGATGATTTGGGCGCGGACTCTTTGGACACCGTCGAACTGGTAATGGCGCTGGAAGAAGAGTTTGATTGTGAAATCTCCGACGAAGAGGCGGAAAAGATTACTACGGTCAAGCAAGCCATCGATTACATTAATGCCCATTTAGGCTGATTCTCTTCATAAACATAAAGGGCCGCCGTCACGCCGTGGCGGCGGCCCTTTGGTTTTAGTTTATGTGAATTGAGGATATTTATTTGAGCAAACGACGTGTGGTCATCACCGGTTTGGGAGTGGTCTCGCCGCTCGGTATCGGCGCTGATGAAAACTGGAAAAATGTTCTCGCTGGCAAAAACGGCATTAACAAAATCACGCAATTCGATGCCACCGGGTTTCCTTCCACTATCGCCGGTGAAGTAAAGAATTTTGATATCAGTAAATACCTGCCGGATAAAGAAGCGCGCAGGATGGACCGCTTTATTCAACTCGGCATGGTCGCAGGCATCGAGGCAATGCAAGATGCCGGCATCGAAGTTACAGAGGCCAATGCCGATCGCATCGGCGTGCACATTGGCTCGGGTATCGGCGGTGTCCACACTATCGAAGCGAATACCCGTTTATTGCTTGAAAAGGGACCGCGCCGAATCTCTCCGTTTTATATTCCCATGAGCATCATCAATATGATTGCGGGCAACCTCTCTATCATGTACGGGATGAAAGGGCCCAACCTCGCGATGGTAACAGCTTGCGCTACCTCTACGCACGCAATCGGCGATGCCGGGCGCTTGATTGAATACGGCGACGCCGATGTCATGGTCGCGGGAGGCGCGGAAGCGGCCATTACGCCTACCTCCCTTGCCGGTTTTGGCAACGCGCACGCCTTAAGCACGCGCAATGATGAGCCGGAAACCGCCAGTCGCCCCTGGGATTTGGATCGCGATGGATTTGTATTAGGCGAGGGGGCCGGTATTGTCGTGCTGGAAGAGCGCGAGCATGCGCGCAAACGCGGCGCAAAAATTTACGCGGAATTGATCGGCTTCGGCCTAAGCGGCGATGCCTATCATATGACTAGCCCGCCGGAAGACGGGGAAGGCGCGGCGCGCTGCATGTCGCACAGTTTGCGTAACGCCGGCGTTAATCCGGAGCAGGTGCATTATATCAATGCGCACGGCACTTCTACGCTTTTGGGAGATAAAGCCGAAACGCGCGCCCTTAAAGCCGCCTTTGGCGATTACGCTTATAAGCTGGCAGTAAGTTCTACTAAATCAATGACCGGGCATTTACTCGGGGCGGCAGGCGCCGTGGAAGCGATTTATACCGCGCTCGCCATCCAGCATCAAATAGCGCCGCCAACTGTTAATCTCGTCACCCCGGATCCGGAATGCGATCTGGACTACATTCCACTTACCGCCCGGCCGATGAAAATTGATGTGGCCTTGTCTAATTCCTTCGGCTTCGGCGGGACCAACGGTACTTTGGTATTCCGCAGAGACAGGTGAGTTCGCAAACGAGCTGCAGCGTTTTTATTTGTCGTATTTTAAATATATAAAATACATTTCCCGATCTCGCCGCTTTACATTGCGTTTGTCCCCGGTAAAGATGTTAGGTACAAGGAGTTATCAGCGTGGCGAAATCAGCCGGAAAATTCACACAGAACCGGTGGCAAGACGAGATATTGCGCTCCCCGGCTAAACTGCTGCTAACGGGGCTCGTGGCGCTGCTGTTGATCGCAGCGATCTATTTGTATTGGCTGATGGGCATGCATTTGCACCCGGGGGAAACGAGCTATGTCGTGCAGCCGGGCACCACATTGCGCAGTTTTGCCCGGGAATTGCATCAGCAAGGCATATTACCGGATTCCCACTCCCTGGTTTGGCTCGCCTATATCAAAGGCCGTAGCCGCGATTTAAAGGCAGGCGAATATCGCTTCCGCGCGGGAATTACGCCGTTGGAACTGTTGGACCAGGTGGTTTCCGGCCGGGTGGTGGAGTATCCACTAGCGTTAATTGAAGGCTGGACGTTTAAGCAATCCCTGGAAGCGATTAACGTGGCGCCTAAGCTTACCCATACCTTGCAGGGTCTCCGCCCCGAAGAGATCATGCGGAAACTGGGTTATGGCGATATACATCCCGAGGGTCGGTTTTACCCCGACACTTATTATTACTCCATGGGTACTTCCGACCTCATGCTGCTGCGCCAGGCCTATAAAAAAATGGAGCTATTTTTGCAAAAAGAATGGTCGCAGCGCGCGCCACAGCTCCCCTTTAAAACCCCGGATGAGGCACTCATTCTCGCCTCCATCGTTGAAAAGGAAACCGCCCAACCCGATGAACGCAAGCTTATCGCCGGTGTATTTATCAACCGCCTGCGGCGCGGCATGAGGCTGCAAACCGACCCTAGCGTCATTTACGGCATGGGCGATCAGTATCGCGGCAATATTCGCTTGCAGGATTTGCGCGGCGACACCCCTTATAATACTTATGTCCGTTACGGTCTGCCGCCAACCCCGATCGCCATGCCCGGCGCGGAGGCCATTCATGCGGTTTTGAATCCCGCGGAAACCAAGGCGCTCTATTTTGTTTCGCGCGGCGATGGCAGCCACGTATTTTCCGGGACGTTGGAGGAGCATAATAAGGCGGTGATCAAATACCAGTTAGGCGGCAAACCAAAAAGCTTTTCTTCCCATCCGCTGCCGGCCAAGGCGCCTTGATTTCTATGCGTGCAGGCGTGTTCATTACCCTCGAAGGGATAGAAGGGGCGGGCAAAACGAGTAATTTAGCCTTGCTCAAGGCGTTGCTGGAGGAGGCCGGGCAAGAGGTGATGGTAACGCGCGAGCCGGGCGGCACTGAACTCGGCGAACGTGTCCGCGAGTTATTATTAAACAATCGCGCCACCCTCTGCGCTGACAGCGAAATCCTATTAATGTTTGCCGCACGCGCCGAACATCTGCATAAGGTTATCCAACCGGCGCTAAGCGCAGGGAAGACCGTATTATGCGACCGGTTTACGGACGCCACCTATGCCTATCAAGGCGGCGGGCGCGGAATTGCCGACGCACGCATCGCCATGCTCGAAACCTGGGTGCAAGCGCAATTGCGTCCGGATTTGACGCTGCTGTTTGATGTCCCGGTGGAGATAGGCTTGCGCCGCGCCGGCAAGCGCAGCACCCCGGACCGATTTGAACAGGAAAAGAACGATTTCTTTGAGCGCGTCCGGGCGCATTATTTGGCTGCGGCCGCGCGTGAGCCGCAGCGCATACGGGTGATTGATGCGGCTTTAAGTCCAGAAAAGGTTGAGCAGCAGATCCGCGCGATCATGCGCACGGTAGCGTTATGAGCGCCGATCCCCAACTTCGGATATACCCGTGGAATCGCCCCCAATGGTTAAGGCTGGCGCAACAGCTCGATAAGTTGCCGCATGCATTATTGTTTTCCGGCCGCGCGGGCCTGGGGAAGAATGCGTTTGCCAGGGAACTTGCGCGCAGTTTACTGTGCGCGCAGCCAAGCCCGACCGGGGAGGCGTGCGGCGCCTGCAAAAATTGTTATTTATTTGCCGCCGGCACGCATCCGGATTTATTTATGATTGCGCCGTTAGAAGAAGGCAAGGCGATCATGATTGATCAAATTCGGTCTTTAGGCGAATTTTTAACGCTGCGTCCCCATACCGCTATGAGAAAAGTGGTGGTGCTTGCCCCCGCCGAGGCGATGAATCTGCATGCCGCTAATAGTTTATTAAAATTACTGGAGGAGCCGCCTTTGGGCAGCCATTTTATCTTGGTATGCAGACAGGCGGCGAGGCTGGCGCCGACTATTCTTAGCCGCTGTGTCCGGGTGGAATTTTGTCCGCCTCCGCGCGAGGAAGGACTGGCTTGGATAAAATCCCAATCTTTAGGTGTTGACCAGCCGGATTTACTACTAGACCTTGCCGATCGGGCGCCGTTGCGCGCTTTAACCTTGGCGCAAAGCGATTTTCTGACGCTGCGCCGGCAATTAATCAGCGATATCCAGGCATTAGGCGCGGATACGGCGGATCCAGTGGCGTGCGCCGAGCGCTGGAAAAAAATCGGCGCCGCGACTTGTCTGGCCTGGTTGCAGACCTGGGTTGTGGACTTGATCCGATTGAGCATGGGCGGGCAAACCCCAGGATTATCTAACCTGGACGCACAGAGTCAGTTGCAAGCCCATACAAAGCGATTACACTTAAAGGGGTTGTTCCAGTTTTTAGATCTTGTTTCCTATAACAAAAACCTGCTAGGGAACGCATTGGACGAGTTGTTACTATTGGAGGAAACGCTTATTTCTTGGGTCCAGTTGATACATCACGAGAGTCTTAGCCGATGAACGATAATGTAAAACCTGTTGCCATAGTGCGTCCAGGCGTTCTTTCGCTGACTATTAAAGATAAGAACGCGTTATATGCCGCCTATATGCCTTATATAAAAGGCGGAGGAATATTTATTCCCAGCGGCAAGCCTTATAAGTTAGGGGATGAAATTTTTATGCTCCTGACCTTGATGGAAAGCAAAGAAAAGATTCCGGTCGCCGGTCACGTGGTATGGGTAACGCCGGCCGGTGCGCAGGGCGCCCGCGCCGCCGGGGTAGGTATTCAATTCAGCGAAAAGGATTCCGGCGCGGCGCGCAATAAAATCGAAACTCTCCTTGCCGGCCAGCTTAATTCCGATCGCCCGACACATACCATGTAATCAAAAAAGTTTGTTTTGAATGCAGTTAGTCGATTCACATTGCCATATTAACTTTTCTCCCCTCGGCGAGCAGCTCCCACAGGTTTTGCAGAATGCCAAAAACAATAGCGTGGAGTATATGCTATGCGTCTCCGTTAACCTGGAGGATTTTCCCCAGGTCCATGCGCTGGCTGGGAATTTTCCCCATATCTTTGCGTCGGTGGGCGTGCACCCGAATGAACGCGACGGACAAGACCCCGCCGTGGAAGAGCTGGTGCGTTTGGCGTCCGATTCGCAAGTAATCGCTATCGGCGAGACCGGCCTGGATTACTACCGCTCGGAGGGCGATCTTTCCTGGCAAAGAGAACGTTTCCGTCGCCACATCCGCGCGGCGAAAGAGTGCGCTAAGCCGTTAATTATCCATATGCGCGATGCCGCCCACGACACCTTGCAGATTTTGCGCGACGAGCGGGCGGATGAAGTAGGCGGAGTCATGCATTGCTTCAGTGAAACTTGGGAAACCGCGCAGCAGGCCCTCGCATTGAATTTTTATATCTCATTTTCCGGCATTGTGACTTTTAAAAACGCCGAGGCGTTGCGCGCGGTGGCGACAAAAGTCCCCGCCGACCGCCTGCTGATTGAGACCGATTCGCCTTACTTGGCGCCGGTGCCTTATCGCGGCAAAACCAACGAGCCGGCTTACGTTCGCTATGTCGCAGAATGCCTCGCCAATTTAAGACAGGTTCCGCTGGAAATTATCGCCGCCGGCACAACCAATAACTTTTTTACTCTGTTCCGATCCGCCAGGGCCAGCTAAATTTCTCTATTAGCCCAAGCGCTTTATCGAGCGTCTCCAGGCGTGTGTAGCAATGCGGTGAGAAGCGGATGCCGCCGCCGCGCATGGCGCAGATGACCTTATTCTCCTGGAGATGTTTGAACACAGCGGCGGCGGGAATATTTTTGTGGCGGAATGTCACTATACCCGCATAGCGGCCGGTTGCCGTTGGCGTAATCAGCTCCAAACCGGGATGGCGTTTAATGTTAGCGAGCAGATGTTGCGCGCGGGTTAATACGCGCCGTTCGATTTCGCCAATGCCGAGCTCGGTAATCAAGGAAAGGCTGGCGGAGAGGGCATGGATGCCCAGCATATTGGGGCTGCCACATTCAAACCGGCGGGCTGAGGTGGCCTCCTGCCAATCGCGCCGATCAAAATTGAGATAATCCTCGGTCATATGCCAGCCGTATTGGTACAGCTTTAACCGCTCGCGCCAAGATGCAGAACAATAAAATACCGCCAATCCCTCCGGCCCCAGCAACCACTTATGGCCGTCGGCCATGAGAAAATCGATGTGCATCGCCTGCACATCGTGACGGATTGCCCCTAGTCCCTGGATAGCATCCACACAAAAGACCAGGCCTTTTTCTTTGCAGAATTGTCCTAATAACGCCAGATCGAGGCGCAAGCCGCTGCCATATTGCACCGAGCTTGCCGATAACAAACGGGTATGCGCATCGGCGGCGGCCATTAAGCTCTGTTCCGGCTGCGCTGCATCACGCACGGAAACTTGGCGTACGGTTACGCCATATCGCGCCAACGATTCCCAGACAATGCGGTTGGAAGGAAATTCTTCATCACAAATGACGACGTTATCGCCGGGTTGCCAAGGAAACCCATGTGCAACCACGGACAAGGCTTCAGAAGTATTTTTTAATAAAGCAATATCGCTTGCCGCCGGCGCATTGATTAAATGCGCCAATTGACCGCGCAGATGCTGTTCGATTTGTATCCACTGAGCGTAAGCTTGCGCGCCGAAATTGACGCACTGAGTAGCGAAATTATTTACCGCTTCCATGGTCCGCACCGGCCACGGCGCAACCGCGGCATGATTGAGGTACAGCAAGTTCCGTTCTACCGGGAATTCCCGTGCGAGCAAATCATCTGGATTTAGCATGCATATCTTTTAAATTTTGCGCGGCTCGGTATAGGCCCCGTCGTTGGGCCGATTCTTTACCTCTGGTTCCTCGTTACCATTCTGGGTCATTCCCGCGACAAAGGGAAATAATCATTAAAGATTCAAGTAAAGGAGGATGTCGTGTTCCAATCTGTTCGCGCGCCAGTGAAAAATAAGATGATGTCCAATCCGCTTCCACAGCGGGTGGTGGTATTACGGGCCCTGCAATTAGGCGACATGCTTTGCGCTGTCCCCGCACTTTTGCAAAGTTGATTTCATGAAGATACTTGAAATTAGAATTTCATCGATACCGACGGACTTTGCCCGTTAGCAGGTTACTGAAAAACTCCGTTTTTCAGTAACCTGCGGTGCGGCATCAAGAAAGACAAAAAATACGATTTTCGCCATCGTAACGGCGTCGCCCGCGATGCCGCATGATGGCATGCGAAAAATACAGCGACGCCGTCAAAGCATGGCTATCTCTTTGGCAAGCAAATTTTGTTTAATAAAAATATCGGTCCATGAACCTTCACTGTACATGACCTACTTTGGAATCAGTGCGCGCATCCGGGGCCATAGCGGCGCCGGCGGAGGAACCCGTATTTTTGGGAAGATAGTTCCTGTGGCGCTCTTCAAAGCCCTTGATCTGTCTCTCGGCTTCGTTTTTTGTAACACCATAGGCTTTCTGGATCTTCCCGACCAACTCGTCGCGCTTGCCCGCAATCTTGTCCAGGTGCTTATCGGTCAGCTTGCTCCACTTTTCCTTCACGTGTCTTTTGAACTGCTCCCAATCACCTTCAATGATATCCCAATTCATATAAATCTCCTTGCATGTGTGATTTGATACAAACGTTGTTTTCGACTGATTTCACTCCGGCGGCGCGCGCAATCGCTACGACTTTATCGGCTTCGTATTTGTTGCGGGCGAATCCACTTGACTGCACTACACCTTCAGTAGTTGTGACGTTAATAGGGAGAGCACATTTCTTTGTCGGCGATCATCTCGGCCATTATTTTGGTGGTGGTCGCCGCATCATCGATAAAGCCATTGGCGCTTTCTTGCGTCCGTGTACCAGCACAACCAGCCAGGCCGATCAGCAACGCAGCCATCAATACCCAACTTCTATTCAATGAATTTTTCATCGTTGACTCCTCCATTTATGAGATCGGGAAAACCCTTTTGCATGGGACGGCGGCGCCGCGCTTCCGTACCTGCTACCCCGACTTCTCTGCCGATTCATCCTGAATAAAAAAACCATGATCGTGCGACTGATCAGCGCCATTGGACGCTCCCGGATTTTGGATTTTGGCACCGGTATCTCCGGGCGGCGTCGTGATCAAGGCTTTGCATCCCCTGGTTTTGGCACGATACATCGCCATATCAGCCCGCTTGATCAACTCATCGTAAGTTTGTCCGTCGGCCGGATAGACGGCGGCGCCCACACTGGCTGTTATACGAATCTCGTAACCGTCGATGATATAGGGCTTACGCAGACGCACGCGGACTTTCGCTGCGACTGCGGCAGCCATAACCGGGCTGTCGATTTCCGGCAGCATGATCACGAACTCATCGCCGCCGTAACGGCATGCGGTGTCGGCGCCGCGGATACTGGCGGTCAAGCGTTCCACCACCGCTAGCAGAAGTTTGTCGCCGATAGCATGCCCGAGGTTATCGTTGACGCATTTGAATTCGTCAAGATCGAGTAGTAACAGCGCGAGCGGTTTGCTATGCCGTTTCGCCTGTGACATTGCCTGGTTGAACCGGTCCTGCAGCAGGCTCCGGTTGGGGAGACCCGTTAGCCCATCGTGGTACGCCAGTTGGCGGGCCCGCGCTTCTTTTTGCTCGAGGTCGACAAGTTCTTGCTGTAAACGGGCATTACGCTCGGCCAGAATTTTAATTTGAACCTGCGCGCTTTTGGACTGCCGTCGGCTTTTAATTAACGCCCGAGTGAGTTCTTGCACGCTTGGAGCTTGTTGCAAGCGCGCTATTGTGCGGCCTGAGGTGCTTTCTTTCGTCGCATCAAGACCCTCGCGCTGTTTGCCGTTCAATTTTGTACTGCGGATTGCTTTCGGGCGCTCAGTCGTACTGGTGTGCATGTTACGCGACATGGCCTGTTTCCTCCTTTTCAGTCGCCTCTTCGGCGGTCCATTTCCCAGTATAAGTCAATCACGCTAATACGCGTGCGTGCCGTGCGTTAGCGAACATTAAATGAAAATAGCGTTCGCAGTGCGCTATGTTGGCTACCGCACATATCGGTATTGCCTTAGCCGCGGCCTGGCTTCGTACCGGGTTCATGTATGCCTTAATACACGCCAATAGGTGTGCGTTCTGTGCGTTAGCACACATAGGCAGGAGAGCAGCCACTAAACGAAAAGGTGGAGATGATCGGCCCGGTGACCCCGCACTGAGCAATTCAGCTACAGCCAGGCGGGCGGATCGCGGAGGCGATTTTTTATAGATGGAGTAGGGCTACAAACGGCCGGCGGTGAAGCCACTGGTGTACGACGTGCGGCGTTAGTGAACGTGTCGGGTCATCAGCAACCTATCATTACAACTATCGACGGTGGCATAACATTTGCAGGGCCCTATACGTTCGTTAGCATCCATAACTATGTGCTCTATGATGCATAGCGTCGCTTTTTTAGTTATGATCATCCGTATGGAGGACGCGATATTCCGCGCAACGCCTATGACCCCACTTATGCCGGCCAGTCCTAACCCCAAACAAAACCATCTTCTGGCGGTCTTGTCGGCCGCCGATTTCGAGCGTCTGCTGCCCGATCTCAAACTGATCGCCATGCCGCTCGGTAAGGTGATCTACGAATCGGGTGCGGAGTTGAAGCAGGTTTA
>WNFH01001277.1_pt1 | contig 16970 bp, 15 predicted proteins | sample 5400411 | NCBI WGS metagenome assembly WNFH01 (sample SAMN13153347, study PRJNA577476) | soil metagenome | isolation source: 200 cm saprolite under Douglas fir tree site 2 hole 3 | place: USA:California | collected 2015-04-18
TGGACCTGCATCCACGGGTATCCGGGGAGTTCGCACACATCGCGATGCCGAACGGGGTGCTCGACAAAAAGTTGGCGCAACGCGGCGTGCGCCCGTTCCGCGAACCGGACTCCGAGGTGATTTATACGCAATTTAACCTGGACGATCCGGTGGTCGGCGGTTATGTGCCGGAAAAAGTCGCGTTGCGGCGGGCGCTGGCGATGTCCTATGACGTCATGAAGGAAGTGGCGATCATCCGCAACAACCAGGCGATTCCCGCGCAGTCGCCGATCGGGCCGGGCGTAACCGGCTACGATCCGAATTTCAAAAATGTACTCAGTACTTACAGCCCGGCGCGCGCAAAAGCACTATTGGATTTGTTCGGATATAAAGACTGCGACCACGACGGCTGGCGGGAACTACCCGGCTGTAAGCCACTCACCATCACCTATCTAAGCCCTACCGGCGGAGTCTCACGCGAACTGAACGAGCTGATCGTGAAGTGCGCTAGCGCCATCGGGATACGGATCAAAATAGAAACGATGTTGTTCTCCGATACGATCAAGGCGCGGCAAGGCGGGACGTTTCAGTTGTCGGGCGCCGCCTGGGGTGCCGACTATCCGGACGCGGAGAATTTCATGCAACTGCTGTACGGGCCGAATGCCGGTCCAGGGAACGAGTCCCGATTCCGGAATGAGGAATTCGACCGGCTCTATCGCGACATTGCCAGTATGCCGGACTCAGCCAGGCGCAACGAAAAGTTGCGACAGATGAGCCGCATTGTGGCCGTCTATGCGCCGTGGTTCTACAACGTTCATAGAATACGCACGCACATGGCGCAAGCATGGGTGACCGGCTTCAAGCCGCACCCCGACAATTTTCAGAGGTTTATGTACTATGATATCGACGTAGCGAAGCGCGAAGCGTTCCGGCCAGGCCGATGAATTCGATTGGCGCATCGTTCCAATGGAAGTAAATTTCGCGGGGAGAAGCGATACGAAATTGCAGCTGATTGCCGCCGTGGTACTGACGCTCGGCGGGGTTGCGCACGCGAAACAAGCGGGCGAGGTGTGGCAGCCGGAGGCGGACGTCATCGGCCCAAAATGCGACGCTGCCGTCGCCGAAGCCAAGCGTGACATAGCCAAGCTTGAGAGTCTGCCGCTTGAGAAGGCAAGCAGGCAAACGGTTTTGTATGGCTGGAATCGCCTGGACACGAAGCTCGAGGATGTGAGCGATCCGGTTTTCCTGCTATCCGAGGTTAGTCCCAAACCCGAGGTGCGAAAAGCGGCGGAGGAGTGTGTATTGAACCTTTCCTCGCTTGAGAACCAGATATACCAAAGCGCGGCGCTTTATCAACGGTTCAAGTCGCTCGCGCCCTTCGATCCGATCGACAAAATGGCGCAACAAATCCTGCTCGAGCAATTCGAGGACCGCGGGGTCAATCTTGCCGAGGACAAACGCGAGCAGGCGCGCAAGATCTTCGATCGATTGGACAAGTTGCAACAAGACTTCGCGCGTAATTTGCGCGACAACAAGACCAAGCTCAATTTCATGGCCGAGGAATTGGCGGGCGTGCCCGAGGATTTCCTGGCCACGACGACACGCGACGAGCACGGCAATTACCTCATCGGGTTCGATTATCCGGAGATCGACGCGGTGATGGGCTACGCGGAAAACGGCGAGACGCGTCGCCGCTATCAGTTCGAAGTCTCGCGACGCGGGACCGAGCAGAACCTTGCTATCCTGGCAGAGGTGGTTAAGTTGCGCAAGGAGCTCGCGACCTTGCTTGGCTATCCAAGTTACGCCCATTGGTCGGCACGCCGCAAGATGGTGGAACGCCCGGAAGTGATAGAGAAGTTCCTCGCCGACGTCGCTTCCAAAGTCGAAGAAATCGAGAAACGCGAGCTGGCCGAGTTGGCGCAGGAAAAAGCGCGACATACCGGCGAAACGGCCGCGAAAATTAGACGCTGGGACGTCGCTTTTTACCAGCAGCGCCTGAAAAAGGCGCGTTATTCGGTCGATCCGCAGATCGTACGCCAACAATTCCCGACGGAACCGACGATTGCGTGGCTGATGCAGGTCACAAGCCGGCTCTATGGAATCGAGTTCCGTCCCAACCCGGACTTGCCGGTCTGGCATCGCGAAGTGCGCGGCTACGACGTGTACGATCGCGCCGATGGCAAGTATCTCGCGAGCTTTTACCTCGATCTGTTCCCGCGCGAAGGAAAGTATAAGCATGCCGCCGCCTTCGGGATTCGCGGTGCCTCGACGCTCGCGAGCCGCACCCCCGTTTCCGCGCTGGTGACCAATTTTCGCCGCGACGGCTTCGATCAAAACGAGCTCGAGACGCTGTTCCACGAGTTCGGCCATGTAATGCATAACGTGCTGTCGAAGACTCGCTATCTGTGGCTGGCCGGGACCGCCGTGCGGCGGGATTTCGTGGAAGCGCCGTCGCAAATGTACGAGGAATGGGCGCGTCGCCCGGCATCGTTGCGGCTTTTCAACGCGACCTGTCGCCGCTGTAAACCCATCGATCTGGAACTGATCCGGCGGATGGATGCCGCGCGCCGGTACGGCCAGGGCACAAAGTACGCCCGTCAGCGCCTGTACGCCGCTTACGACATGGCGCTGGCGTCGGATAACCCCGGCGATCCGATGCAAGTGTGGGTCGAGATGGAGGCAAAGACACCGCTCGGACATGTTCCGGGCACGCAGTTTCCGGGCACGTTCGGCCACATCGTCGGCGGCTATGCGGCGGGCTATTACGGTTACATGTGGTCCGAGGTGCTCGCGCTCGACATGCTCTCGCCGTTCGGTGAAAACCTGATGGACGAGAAGGTGGGCCGGCGTTATCGCCAGATTGTACTGGAGAACGGCGGGCAGATACCGCCGATGCAGTTGGTCGAGCGCTTTCTCGGCCGCAAGCCGTCACCCGAGGCGTTCTTCCAGGAAATCACCGGCCGGCGCGGCGCGGCTCCTGCGGTATCGGCGAAGGGAAGCAAGCAGTGAGCGCTTATTTGCTGCGCCGGTTGTGGCAGATCCTGCCGACGCTGGTCGGAGTAATCCTGCTGGTATTCGTGCTGTTCCATCTCGTCGGCGGAGACCCGGCGACAATTCTCGCCGGCAAGATTCCGAGCAAGGAAAAAATCCTCGCCATTCGGCAGCAACTCGGCCTCGATCAACCGTGGTGGGTACAGTTGTGGATTTTCGTGCGGCAGGTCGTCACGTTCGATTTCGGGCGAAGCTGGAGCACCAACGAATTCGTCTCCGCGATTATTCTGCAGAAAGCACCGGTTTCGCTGACGGTGATGGGGCCGGTATGGCTGCTGGATGCGATCATCTCGATCCCGCTGGCGCTGTGGGTGGCGTATCGGCGAGGGTCGCTCACCGACCGGGCGATTATGGCGATCTGCACGGCCGCCATGTCGATAAGCTTTTTGCTTTATGTGGTGGTCGGACAATACCTATTCGGCTACGTCCGGGGCTGGTTTCCGGTGATGGGTTGGTCGGACGACGTCTGGACCAACCTCACTGTCTACGCGCCGCTGCCGGTGATTCTGGCGCTGATGGTGAGCATTGCCCCGTCCACCAGGCTTTACCGTTCTTTCATCGTGGAAGAAACCCAGCACGATTATGTGCGTACCGCGCGCGCCAAGGGCGCGGACGAGCGCCGCGTGATGCTGGTGCACGTTCTGCGTAATGCGGCGATTCCGATTGCGACAAATCTGGCGCTGTCCCTGCCCGCCTTGTTCATCGGTTCGTTCCTGATTGAATACGTGTTTTCGATTCCCGGGCTCGGACGAGAAGTGATTCAGGCGGTAAACCGAAGCGACTTTCCCGTTATCAAGGCGCTTACGGTATATCTCGCGGCATTCACCATGCTCGTCAATCTGCTGGTCGATCTGCTTTACAAGTGGCTCGACCCGCGCGTGCAACTCAAGTAGGGCGCACGCATGGCGCAATCGCACGGTTATTGGCGCGCGGCGGGGACGCGGCTGTGGCGGGACAAACTTGCCCGGGGGTGCATTGCGATTCTTTCGTTTTACTTTCTTCTGGCTATGGCCTCGGCGTTCGGTTTGGTAGCGCAGGACTGGAACCGGGAGATCGGTGTTTCTTACGCCAACCCGGGCTTTCTTCCAGGCCGCGCGAATCCACAGGGCGAGAATAGCTTCGTGCGTGCGGAAAAAATCGAGATAGACGCCGCCACCCGCGCTATCGATCCGCTGGCGCCGTATTACCAGGAAATCGAGCGCCGCGCGAGGCAGTACGCGGAGGCCGAGCCCAAGCCGACATGGACGCTCCCGTTTGGCGGCGATCGCTGGGGACGCGACGTCATTGCCAAGACCGTCAAGGGCGGCCAGATCTCGATCACCGTCGGCGTGGCGGCGGCGCTACTGGCGGTAACGATCGGGGTATTGCTGGGCGCGGTCGGGGGTTTCTTCGGCGGCTGGATCGGCGATGTGATGGAGTGGTTCTACAATATTTTTACCTCGGTGCCGTATATCCTGCTGGTCCTGGCGTTCGCGGCGGTATTCGGGCGGGGCATCGACACGGTGATTCTGGTGCTCGGCCTCACCGGCTGGACCGGCGCGTATCGTCTGATTCGATCCGAATATATCAAACAGAGAGACCTGGAGTACGTACAGGCCGCGGATGCGATCGGTGCGTCCAGTTCACGGCGCATGTTCGGACACATCCTGCCCAACGTGAGTCACCTGATTCTGGTTCAGTTGTCGCAGTTGGTGGTCGAATTTATCAAGGCGGAGGTGATCCTGTCGTTCCTCGGTTTCGGGGTGCCGGTCAATCTGGTTTCCTGGGGCATTCAAATCAACGAAGTGCTGACGGAGCTGGTGCTCGGCAAATGGTGGCAGCTCACCGCGGTGACGGTCGCGATGTCGGTATTCGTGGTCGCCTTCGGTCTGTTCACCGACGTGTTGCGCGATGCCCTCGACCCCAGGACCAGCCGCAAGTAAGGCAAGCGATGACGGCACCTATGCACAAGAAAGTGTTGTTATCGGTTCGCAACCTCAAGCTCGCGTTTCGTTTGGGCAAGGACGAAACCGTCGCCGCGCTTAAGGGCGTCAGCTTCGACGTGACGGAAGACAGCGTGGTTGGATTGGTCGGCGAATCGGGTTCGGGCAAGACGGTTGCGGCCCTGGCGGTGATGGGGCTGCTACCGGAACAGAATGCGCGCATCGACGCTGCTAGCCAAGTGTTATTCGAGGGAAAGAATCTATTACGCGAGAGCAAGGAGGAGGTGCGCCGTCGCTGCGGCTCGCAGATCTCGATGATCTTCCAGGAACCGATGAGTTCGCTGAACCCGGTCTACACGGCCGGCAATCAGATCGCCGAGGTGTTGCGCTTGCACCGAGGCCTCCGCAAAGCGGAGGCATTCAAGCGGGCGGTCGAGCTGCTCGACGAAGTGGGAATCGCCGATCCGGATAAACGCGCTCACAGCTATCCCCATGAGTTGTCCGGTGGCCAGCAACAGCGGGTGATGATCGCCATGGCTATCGCTTGCGAGCCGAAACTCCTGATCGCCGATGAACCGACGACCGCGCTCGATGTCACGGTCCAGAAACAGATTATCGAACTGATAATGGAGTTGAAGCGGCGGCACCGGATGTCGATTCTCTTCATCACCCACGATCTGGCATTGGTGCGGGAAATCGCCGATTACGTGGTTGTTATGGTTGACGGCGTGCTCAAGGAGCAGGGCCCGGTGCGCGCGGTGTTCGGCGCGCCGAAAGACGCCTATACGCGCGCATTGCTCGCCTGTCGTCCGACGTTGGATCGGCGGCCGATCCGGCTGCCGGTGGTGGACGACTTTTTACCAGGACGCGAACCGCAACTGCTAGAGGGCGAGCGTACGCGGGGCGTCCAGCCGTCAGATCCGATTGTGCTGGAAGTAAAAAATCTGCGCAAAAGTTTCGTGCAGCGGCAAGGCTTATTCGGCAAGCACGAAATCCACGCGGTGAAGGATGTGTCCTTCACGCTTGCGAAGGGCAAGACGCTCGGGGTCGTCGGCGAGTCCGGTTCCGGCAAAACGACCATGGGCAAAGCGCTTCTGCGGCTGCATGCGGCAAATGCCGGCAAGGTGATTTTCGACGGTAAAGATCTGTTGGCGCTGTCCACCAGGGACTTCCGGCCTTACAAGAGGCGCTTGCAGATCGTCTTCCAGAACCCATATGCCTCGCTCAATCCGCGCTTTACCGTCGGGCAGACGTTGCTCGAGCCCATGCAGATCCACGGCATCGGCGAGCACGACGCGGAGCGCACCGACCGGGCCATGCGGTTACTGAAGCGGGTCGGGCTCGACGAAAATGCGTTTTACAAGTATCCGCACGAGTTTTCCGGCGGCCAGCGACAGCGGATCGGGGTCGCGCGTTGTCTCACCATGAATCCGGACGTTGTCGTTTGCGACGAATCGGTGTCCGCGCTGGACGTCTCGGTGCAGGCCCAGGTGCTCAATCTCCTGCAGGAACTGCAGGACGAGTACCGGCTGAGTTATATCTTTATCTCGCACGACCTTTCGGTTGTGAAGTACATGTCCGATGAAGTGTTAGTGATGCACAACGGTGAAATGGTCGAGTACGGAAACGCCGACCGGATTTACTACGATCCGCAACACCCGTATACGAAGAAGCTGCTGGTCGCCATCCCCGGCCGCGGGTAGGACGTCAACTTGACCAGACAAGAACCAGAGACCGTGAGGCTATTCCACTCCGCCATTCGTTGCGGAGCGTGTTTTGCGACAGCGGGTTCGCTCCCCGCCGTCATTCCCGCGGAAGTTTGTCTAGCCGCGTGTGGCAGCACAAGAATAAGGCCAGGATTCTCCGCGAAGTATGCTGTAGACAAGCTCGTGTATTTCGAGATGCACGAGTGCGTGGAATCGGCGATCCAGCGCGAAAAGCAGATCAAGAAATGGAATCGCGCTTGGAAACTTCAGTTGATTGAGCAGGCGAACCCATTATGGAGGGACAGGTATGATGAGATCGTTTGACCGCCTGGATTCCCGCTGGAGCCTGCCCTCGACTCGATCGGGGGCGGGAATGACGATTAGTAGCACATCGGCCCTGCTGCGCTGGTGGGAGCGGGTTTGTTTCACCCCGGTATTCCCACGACGGCGGGTCCACCCCACCGCCGTCATTCCCGCGGAAGCGGGAATCCAGAATGAATGACCATTGACTACCTGGATTCCCGCCTTCCAGGCTGTGTAAAAACCCGAACTCAAATTTTTCGGTGGGAGTACGTGTGCAAGAAAATCCAAATATTGGTACTCTGGTAGGGCAATTGCACAATATTTCCACAGCATCTTGATATAGAGTGGGAAATTTTCCAGGTACGAAAGAAATTTTTAGAGTTTTTACACAGCCTGCTTCGCGGGAATGACACGATTAAATAACATGCATCGGCAGGTCAGCTGCCGTAAAGCCCGGCAGAATTAACCGGCTGTTTGTTTATCCTGGTCTAACGCGACCGCGGCCGGGGAGATCCAGATCAGGAGTTTTTGCCCGGCCTTTAAGACATCGTCTGCGTCCATCAGATTCCATTTTCGCAGTTGATCCACGTAAACCCGGTATTTGCGGGCAATACCGCTGAGGGTGTCACCGGCGCGTACGTAATGGATAACTCGTACTTTGCCAGTGGCCGCTTTGGCCACGGACTTGCTGTCCGGCGCGAGATTAGGTTTCGTAATAACCAGCTTTCTGCCGGACACCGGGATCAGCAGATCCTGCCCGACACGCAGCTGGTTGCTGTGCAGATTGTTCGCGGTTTTGATCGCCTCCGGGCTTACGCCATAGCGGTAGGCGATGCGGCTTAAGGCGTCGCCGCGTTTAACTTCATGCCGCGCCCACTGCATGCGCGATTCGGGCGGCAGATCATTGAGGCCTTCCATCAACACGTCTTTTGCGGCCAGCGGGACCAGCAAATGATGCGGGCCGTCCGGCGCCGTTGCCCAGCGATTGAACGCCGGGTTCATATCGTACAAATCGTCAAGCGGCAGGTTGGTTAATTTGGCTACTACGCCGAGATCGATTTGGGAGCCGGCGTCAACCTGGACGAAATAAGGGCTGTTCGGAATTTCACGCAGCTGCAAGCCGTATTTGGCCGCATCGGAAACAATGTTGACCATGGCCATGAGTTTAGGAACGTATTGTTGAGTTTCGCGCGGCAGCTTCAGATCCTGGTATGCGCTGGAGAGTCCCCTGCGCTGATTGGTTTCGATCAACCGCGCCACCTTGCCTTCGCCGCAGTTATAGGCGGCCAACGCCAGATACCAGTCGCCGTTGAAGTCCTTCCCGAGTTTTTCCAAATAATCGAGCGCCGCTTCGGTGGAGGCCATCACGTCGCGCCGGCCGTCATACCACCAATTGCTCTTGAGGCCGTACAATCTGCCGGTCGAGGGGATAAATTGCCATAAACCGGACGCGCGCGCGCGCGAATAGGCGTGCGGCTGATAGGCGCTTTCTATCGCCGGTAAAAGCGCGATTTCCGTCGGCATACCGCGCTTCTCTACTGCTTCCACGATATAAAATAAATAGAGGTTGGCGCGCTGCAGCATACGCTCCATGTAGTCGGGGTTGTTGACAAACCACTGCTCCTGGCGCTCTACATAAGGGCCTTCCATCCCCGGCAGCTTAAATCCCGCCCGCATACGGTCCCAAAGATTGCTAAAATTTTTCTTTTCTGAGGTGGCTGAAACTTGGGACGGGGTAGCGGGTTCGGGCGGCGCCGGCAGCGAGGTTAGAATTTTTTTTGTGTCCGCGGCCGGAATGTTGGTTTTGCTTGTTGTCGGCGGCGATACCGGGGTGGTTCCGTTAGGCGCCTGGAGCGGACTGGAGGCGCATCCTGCCGCCAATAGCAACAGCACGGTCATGCCAACGCCATAAAATACTGGTTTAGCCGAGCTAAATCGCGTCATACAGTGTTAACTATAAGAACAGATGGGCCGGGCGTCAATGGATTTTATCCTTTAAAATCATCCTTCCATCGACGTAGTATAGCAAATACGGCCGCGTCCGTATCCGACTTTTGCCCGGTTTGCCGTTCCACCGCGCGGCGCACCTCGGGCTCCGCGGTGCGCAAGAACGGATTTACCCGCCGCTCTAAGCCGATGGTCGAGGGTAAGGTCGGGCGATCTTGCGCACGCAATTGCCCGGCCGCGCGCTGATAGTGTTGCAGGTCGCGATTTTCCGGCTCCACCGCCAGCGCAAATTGCAGATTGGCCAGCGTGTATTCATGCCCGCAATACACCTCGGTTTTTTCCGGCAGCGCGGCGAGTTTGCTAAGCGAGGCATGCATCTGGGCCGGGGTGCCTTCAAACAAGCGCCCGCAGCCGGCGGAGAATAAAGTATCGCCGCAGAACAGCCGATCGTGTCCGTAAAAAGCGATGTGCCCGGCGGTATGGCCGGGGATATCGAGTACGCTGTATTCCTGCTCGAGCTCGGCTAAATGAATCCGATCGCCTTCCCGCACCGGATGCGTGACGCCGGCGATTTTTTCACCTGCCGGGCCGTAAACCGGTATGGGATACTGGGCCCGGATTTCATTAATGCCGCCGCTGTGATCCCAATGGTGGTGGGTGCATAAGATGGCTATCGGCATTAAGCTGTGCGCGTCTAACGCGTGCAGCACCGGTTTGGCATCGCCCGGATCGACGACTGCAACCTGGTTAGCGGTTCCGGGTATCAGCCAAATGTAGTTGTCGCTAAAGGCGCGTGCGTGTAAAACGGGTTTCATGACGCGCAGTTTGAAAGCAAGCAATGGGATAGTCAATGCATCGATGATGACCGAACTGGAATTACGCCAACGGCTGTGCGCCTGGTTTGAATGTCCGCTCGGCCGTTCTCTGCAAGCCACCGAGGCGCACCATCTGCGCAATGTATTATCGCAATTATATGGCAAGATCGCGCTACAACTGGGGTGGGTAGGCAAGATGGACTTGCTGGATGCAAGCCACGCGCCGACGCAGGCGGTGCTGGATTTGCGCATGAATAGCCGGAAGCCGTCGGTGTGTGGTGCAGCCTCGGCGCTGCCGTTCGATACTAAAAGCGTGGACCTGGTTTTATTGCCGCACACGCTGGACTTTTCTTCCGAGCCGCATCAGGTGCTGCGCGAGGTCCATCGGGTGCTGACGCCCGAAGGCCATATCGTGATCCTGGGGTTTAATCCGCTCAGCTTATGGGGCCTATGGCGCCTGGCGGCGCGGCGGCGGGGAATACCCTGGTGCGGGCAGTTCATCAGTTTGTTGCGGCTTAAAGATTGGCTCGCCTTGCTCGATTTCGAGCTTACCCACGGCAGCATGCTTTATTATCGTCCGCCGTTACAGCACGAGGGCCTGCGCGACCGGCTGTATTTTCTGGAGAAGATCGGCGACCGCTGGTGGCCGCTGGCGGCGGCGGTGTATTTGCTGGTCGCCAAAAAGCGGGTGTTGGGGGTAACGCCGCTGGTGCCCGCCTGGCGCGGCAAACCCCCCCTGCGGGCACGGACCACGCAGCCGGCGGCCAAGAGCGGTCTGGATGGATAAAGTCGAGATCCATACCGACGGCGCCTGCCGCGGCAATCCCGGGCCGGGAGGCTGGGGCGCCATCTTGCGTGCGGGCAAGCATGAAAAAGAAATCTATGGCGCGGAGGCGCAGACCACCAATAACCGCATGGAACTAATGGCCGCGATCCGCGCCTTGGAAACGCTTAAGCACGCGTGCGCGGTAAGCCTTACCACCGATTCCGAATATTTGCGTAAAGGCATTACCGAGTGGTTGCCGGACTGGAAGCGGCGGGGCTGGAAGACAGCGGCGAAAAAGCCCTTAAAAAATGTCGATCTTTGGCAAAGACTGGAGCAGGCCGCGCTTACCCATCAAATCGAATGGCACTGGATTAAGGGGCATGCCGGCCACCCGGATAACGAGCGCGCCGATCAGCTCGCTAACCGGGCGATCGATGAGATGTTGGGGGGATAATGTTGAGCGCGCTTCGCGCGTTTTGTCGTGTTAGAACTGTAATTGTGGGTGGCTGACCCACGGCAGGTGACTTTTCTTTGTCCGGCCAAAGATAAAGTCACCAAAAGAAAGGCCGCCCCGGATGGCGCACTGTTCCTGTGCTCCGCGGCTTTGGGGCCCGCGCTGCCCCGACGCGACTTCCGTGTCGCGCGGGGCAGGCGCAGGCCTCCTGCCTGCGCCCCCTTCGGAGCGCTGTCCCAAAGCCTTGCGGTGCTCGGGCGCGCCATACGGGAGTGAAAACCACATCGTTTTTCGCTATGCTCAACCCAAGCTACAAATTCGGATCGGGTATGGTAAAGTCGCGTAACAAGGCGCCAGATCGAGCAGACCGTCTTTTCAAAAATCTCTTTGCAGACTGCCAGCCAGACGAGTCGTTCAGGCGCATTGCCGAAGGAATTTCCGGCAGTAGTCGCAACGCTGCACGTCTCCTTTCAGATGTGAAACTCCTTGTCGAGAAAGGGCATTTCTCATCGGCCAGATTTTTGCTGACGACAGCACGAGAGGAGATCGCCAAGTCATACATATTGGTCGACATGTGTAGGCTCGACCTCAGTAAACATGATTCCAGATTAAGGAAACTTTGCAGGGCTTTCTATAATCACATCTACAAGTATTCGTACTTGAGAGTACTGGAGCTTCCAGAGCTAAATTCTATGTCCGATGTAAAAAAAATCTGGAAAATCGAAACCAAACTGTACTGGCCTGCGGACCCTGAGGATGGCGAACCAGATATGCCTCACGACACGGTTTTCGACCGGGAGCTTCCACTTTACATGGATTACGATGACTCCATAGATGGGTGGTTTGTTCCCGCCGACTCCGAACAGGCCGGCCACTTCGAAGTAATGTTTCACGAAACCTCTGTTTCGAGGACCGAGAAACTGATTCGACCGTGGCGTGAGGCGAATTCAATTGGTCTTTGTGCGCCAAAGGTTTTGGAGATTTTAAACATCGTCTTTCGGAAACACTACATCGGAGACGATGCTACAAGCACGCAATTGGATAGTCTTTACGGACAAGTTGCCAATAGTGTTGTCGCGAAAACTAATATTGTTCGCGAAAAATTCATAGATTCTCCGCTTGTCGTATGGCCGCTTTACGACCTTGTCTAGCCAGCGTAGCGCTGTGCGCACGATTAATCCTATAATGCCTTAATGGCAACATTTTAGACTCCCCCCCTGGTTCACAACTGGACTTATTTCTTTGACGCGCGCATAGCGCACGCTACACCTACTGCCTCAGGATGGAAAGCATACGGAATCACCCGAGACGGCGGCGTAGCCGTGCGAACACCTCGTCACCAGGAATAAGTTGAACTTCTCCGCGCTCGATTTCGGCGACACGGCGCTCGACTTCAAGCCGCCATGCTTCTTCCACACCAGAATCGGCCGGGCCATCGAGTGACTCGAGCAGTGAAAGGGCAAGCTCGGCACGTTCGGCCTCGGATAGTTGAGATGCCTTTTCTTTCAGTTCGGTAAGCGCGTTTGACATTGGAACACCTCTGTTTCTAGCACATCTGTGGATTATACCGTCACAGCTCTCAGCCGCTTCCATGGCACGCTAACTAAAAGTAGACTTCAAATTTAATTGATATTCTCGCACTCTACGCCGCATAATCTCGTCGGTCAACATTAACATCCTGAAATTAAAGACGTTTTCTAAATACTAACATGGCGCACATTTCTTCCCAACCCGGCAATCCGCGTTTGCTTGACCAAGTGCACGAACGCATTCGCTACAAGCATTACAGCAAGTGTAGCCTGGATGAAACAGAGAGACTGTGAAAGTATTCTCGACGCGAGACAAGACACTCCACTGCGACAGCAAAGTTTGAGCGCGTGCGTATTCTCTACCCCACTTCATGACAACTTCGCTGGCTCAAATGTACTCAGCATCCCACCATTCTCGGATATGTGGGAATACGTTCACAGTCTCAGAGCGAAATCCAGGGAAATGCTCAGCGATGCCAATATTATTTCCCCGGATTGCGTTTCACTCCATCCGGGCGACACTTGCTGTGGTCTCGCCTGCAACATCAGCGGGTCTGATCCTAATCATATGAAAATCAAAAGGTAGGGTGCGCTGCGCGCACCGATCGACATCACGGTGCGTGGAACGCACCCTACAGGTTCTGAGTGCAACTCTATCCGCAATCAACCAAAGGCAGCACCAAGAAAATACGTGGCCCACGGCTGTTCGATGCGCAGTGGTGTAGCGTGCGCTATGCGCGCGTCCAAGAAATAAGTCCCGCTGTGAACCAGGGGGAGTCTAAATGTTGCCATTAAGGCATTATAGGATTAATCGTGCGCACAGCGCACCAGACTGTGTGAAAACTCGAACTCAAATTTTTCGGTGGGAGTACCTGTGCAAGAAAATCCAAATATTGGCACTCTTGTGGCGCAATTGCGAAATATTTCCACGGCATCTTGATATAGAGTGGGAAATTTTCCAGACATGAAAGAAATTTTTAGAGTTTTCACACAGTCTGGCACGCTACGCTGGCTTGAACTGTTCACATCTCCTCCGCAATTGCATCGATGTTACTACCGAGCGTGTCATTCGTAATGTTGCAAATCCGGTATCGTTTTCCGGTGTATTGATCTGTAACTTCTGCGGCCATCAACGGATGGTCTGAAGACACTTTAGCGAAGTCGCGGTCACTTAGTACCATCCAGGCTCGTGGCGCATTTGGATCAGTCCCGAGTCGAGGAGTGAACCAGTTTCGCAAGATAACCGCGTCGATCGCTGCACAAGCTAAGAGTAGGAGAAGGTACTCGAACGTATGTTGTTGGTAGGTGCTATCGTTTTCGGATTTCCTAACCTCAAACACATACCTCCAAGACACGAACACGTCCTTCGATCTCTTTAATACTTCGCCAAGCTCCATCAATTTCTTGCTAAAGTCCGACCAAATCGGCGGATCAGGGCTTCGTCCAATTGCAAATGTTATTGACGCATGTGCCGGATGAGGATTGGTTCTGCCTCTTTCATACCTTTCTTCGATTTCACTCTTAATTTGCGGAGGGAGGCCCTCATACAGCTCCCAGAGATCATGGCCGCTGCCTCGCGAGCGCGCTGGCAAGCCAACTTGGGTGCGCAGGCACTTTAGATATATTTCAAGGGCAAACGCGAGATTCGTCGCGCAGACCGCGAGATCGCCAAAGGCTTGCCCATATGTTCCTATGGGTCCTTCGGGAAGATCCCTCCGAATCCTTTCTACATCTATAAAGGATTCAGCCGTTCTTCGAAACGAGTCTGCGCAGGCAAGCGCCATTGGCTCAATCCACTTGGTTTCATCAGCTTTACCCACAACGCCCTACTGAGTCATAACGCGCTGGTGAGCGGCGCGGGGCACTGAGACCACAGGAAACGATGCGCCGTATCACCGCGTCCGACTCCACCAGCATGTTATGCCAATTTGTTTTCAATATACTCCAACTCCTTTACTGCCGCTTTACCTGCGCCTGTTTCAAGTAGAACGAACGCAGCAAACGTGTACTGAAGCTCACCCTTAAACGCCATGAGCTTCTTGATGTCATAGTCTCGCTTTTCGCGGCTTGTTGTTTTCTTTATTTCTATGACGAGAAGATTTTTATCAGTAGAGCGTTGATGAACGATAATGTCCGGAAAAACTGTGACTGCCTCAACATCTTGATCGGTAGCATGGCGCGGTGCTAACTGAAGCCGTTTTACATCATCATGGTTTCTGTTGTACTCACAATCGACGTGCCAGCCAGAGAACTGTGACTGAAGATAGCCCGCAAGGCGATGTGAAATTGAACGCTCGTTAACGTCCTTTTCAAGCAAGTACGAGTCGTGCTTGAGGAGTTCTGCCAACGCAGCATTTACCGCAGACTTAACCTTCTCCTCGGTCATGGCTTATCCGTTTTTGGGGTAACTCAAAGTAGACTCCAATAAATACCTAAAATTTTATCGGGTTGGTTTATAAACATGGCTGCATCGTAAACTTAACCTGAAATCGAGGCAATAAAGTCTGTGTCGGGTTTTTCGACGCGTTTTAGCACACCACCATGCCGCAGACTGCTAGTTCACCGAATGGGGTTGGGTCGGTTTTGCCCCGTCGGAGCTCGCCGAGCACCGACGGGGTAAAGTCAACTGCGACCCTGAGGTCTCACCTCATAAATCGAGACTGGCCTAAAGTCTCCTAGCTATGCACGTTTAGACGACAGCACCTTAATTCGTTCCGCGTACACAGAGCACTCCGGCGGCACCCGGTTCGCCAGCTCAAGAAGTGCGGTTTGAGTGGGCGACTCAACTTTCGGCAATTGTTCAAGGTGCTCCACGACAAGGGACAGTGCGTCCTTGAGCACGCCAACACTTACTCGTCCAATGCTGCCTTGTATCGTTGCGCAAAACTGAAAGAAGTCGGTTTCGGGGGTCTTGTCAAAATGAGTCGAGCGAAAAACTGAGGTCTCGAACGAAAGACTGGCGTCGTTGATGCGCTTGATGGTCTTCTCTAGTGCCTCCGCAATCCGACCATCGAAGTGTACGAATCGTTGCTTGAGTTCGTTCTCGATTGCTGTGGTCCTGGCGCTTAATTGCTCGGAGATCATATTCGCCAAGGCTTGGCGCATTGCCTCCTTGTCTCGTTCGTACACCTTGAAATTCTGGTACCAACTGAATCCAAGCATCGCAACAACGATGACCACCACCGTGCCCAACGCAAAATAAACTGTGCTGAGAATATTCTGGGTGAAATCCTTGAACGTCTGAACTTCATCTTTCAGCGCCTTTAGCTTTACCTCTTCGACAGCGTCTGGAGTTTTCGTGGTCGCGAGTGTCGCGCTCGAAGCGGGAGCTCTAGATTTCTGTACTGACTCATTCGCTCCGAGTGCAAGCGAGCTAGCTAGGCAACACAGAGCCAGCAATGCGCGGCAGTTATTGACTCCAATCATCACTCCCCCTTTGCCACACGGTGCGGACTCCCATTTTGACTCCTAACGAGGCTGTAGGAAAAGCTAAAAATCGAAATTTTCATAGATGCAACTCATTGATTTCCTTAGCTACGATTTTTGAAAAATGTGCAAAATTCGACTTTTCCTACAGGTTCAACGTTCACAATGAGGGGCGCGCGCCCCTCTCGATTGTGCGGTTAGGGTGCGCCCGGGAGAACAGCTGCCGCGAAATGTTACTTGCGCTTGAATCGAACGGAGCCATTGGCACGGCCTTGGTTTACTGTATCGACCAGAAATCCCGCTGACAACCACGCATGCGCTTGGGGCCGCGAATTCGACTTTCGTTGATTCCCCCACCACGGCCGGTGTGTGGTCGCTGATTCTGGAAGGGGTGCACCCAGAATCCGCTCAATTTCCGAAAATGAGAGAGTTACTTCTTGCACCTTCGGAGGTATTGCACGGAGGTGCAACTCGAGCGGTTCATACTTTGCTGGCATTTTTCCTCCCGTCTTTGCGCACCCTAACTAAAAATAGACCCCAATAAAATACCTAAAATTTTATCGGGTTGGTTTATAAACATAGCTGCATCGTAAACTTAACCTAAAATCCAGGCAATGAAATCTGTATCGAGCTTTTCGATGCGTTTTAACACACCACCATGCCGCAGACTGCTAATTCACTGTAATTATATAGAAATGGGGTTGGGTCGCTCGACCTGCATTACGCGACCATGATCCGTCTTATCAAAGCAGTGGAAGACAAAATATCAAAAGGCAAGACGTGACCCCTTCCCTTCGGCTCGCGGCCAAACATGGCAAGGGCAAGGCGCTTTCGATCCTGGCCCATCGGCTGGGGCGCACCGTGTACACGATGTGGCAGACTGGCCAGCCCTTCGATAAGGAGCGCTTCATGGCCACGCTTAACTGAGTATGGAGGGGACGGCGAGTGTGGTGGTCTAACTCGGTCCTGACGTTCGCACCAGCCCTTGGAGATCAACCGCATCATCTGTGCGAAAAGCACTACAACGATCCTGGGCAATCGCGATGGAACCCGTAGCATTGATTACACCGCC
>WNFH01001284.1_pt1 | contig 16924 bp, 19 predicted proteins | sample 5400411 | NCBI WGS metagenome assembly WNFH01 (sample SAMN13153347, study PRJNA577476) | soil metagenome | isolation source: 200 cm saprolite under Douglas fir tree site 2 hole 3 | place: USA:California | collected 2015-04-18
ATCTGGACGGCGGCCGAAATTGAGAGCGTTCTGAGCAAGCAGGATGCAGCGGTCTTTGAATATGCAGACGGAGTCGAGCGCGGTGGCAACGTTCCGCCGCAGCAAGACGTCCGTGGAGAACTGAAAGGCAAGAACGTTTTGTGTGAGGCTCACTCGACGGAGGAGACAGCAAAGAAATTCGGTCTAACCGTTGAACAAACGGCAGCGAAGCTGACTGCCGGACGCAAAGCCTTGTTCGAAGAGCGCTCCCGCCGCCCACGCCCCCCTCTCGATGACAAGATTGTCACAGCCTGGAATGGCATGATGATCTCGGCTCTGGCGCGGGCCAGCCAGGCTCTCGATGAACCGCGTTATCTGGAGCGCGGGCAAGCCACAGCAAAGTTCCTTGCAACCCATCTTTATGATTCAAAGACCGGCAGGCTTTGGCGCAGCTATCGCGCCGGCGGTGCCAGCGTGGACGGATTTCTAGACGACTACACCGATCTCATCAGTGGCCTTGTGGATCTTTACCAGGCTGGTTTCGATGTCCATTGGCTGAAATGGGCCGTTTCACTGCAAGAAAAACAGAACCAGCTATTCGGAGATGAAAAGGCGGGCGGTTACTTTGACACGGGCTCTTCGGATCCTTCGCTTCTGAGCCGTACCCGTGAAGCCTACGACGGCGCCGAACCTTCCCCCAATTCGACGGCCGTCATGAATCTTCTTCGCCTCGCCCAATTCACGGACCGGGCCGAGTGGCGCGACAGAGCCCATAAAACGATATCCGCTTTCGCTGCTCGCCTTCAGTCGGACCCCGAAGCAGTTCCGGCTCTGGCCTCTGCTCTCGATTTCCGGCTCGCTCAAACCAAACAGATCGTGATTGCCGGCGATCGGAGGTCTTCGGATACGCGGGTTCTACTGCAGCTTGTGAACGAGCGTTTTCTTCCGAACAAGATTGTTCTACTTGCGGACGGCGGAGCAGGTCAAGAGCAGCTAGCGCGCTGGCTTCCATTTATTTCCGGCGTAAGCCGGAAGGGCGGCCGGGCGACCGCCTATATTTGCGAAAACTATGTTTGCAAGCTGCCCACGAATGATGCGCAGACAGCGGCGCGCCTGCTTGAATGATGAAGGAGCTGGAGCCGTACATTCACCTGTGGAACGACTCGAGAAAAATGGAAATAGCGGCTGTTGCGAGCCGCTAAATTCATGGATGCGGATACGCGTTTGCAAGGAGCCACGGAGAAAGAGTCAAAGGCTCCCTTCTCAAAAAGCGGGGAGATAATCACGCGAATTCATCTTGCGGAATACGTCTGCACAATTCGCACTGGTGTTATTCTTTCTCTCCGATGAAGACGCTTAATGAGCGGTTCAGCGCGCTGTCGATGCGGCGGCGGTATGAGGTTTGGTTTTTGCGGCTGGGATTGAGCGACGGCAGCGGGGCGTGGTGGTTTCGGTATTTGCTGATGAATCCGGGGCGGGGCGGGTGTGCTGGCGATCCGCAGGGGCAGCCGGTGCAGGTGTGGGCGACGTGGTTTCCACGGGAGGGGAAGCCGGAGACTTGGATCCAGGGATTTCCGATCGAGAGCCTTCGTTCGAAGGACGAACATTCGAACGGCGCTGGTTCGAACAAGGCGCGACTAGTATATACAGGATTAAGCAAACGGGGTGCGAGTCCTTTTTTCCTGGAGATTGGCGAGAACCGCATTGGTGAGAACGAATGCCGCGGGCGCATCGATGCTGCCGGGCAGCGAATCTCTTGGGATTTGCGATACCGATCGAGTTTTCGCGCGGAACTCAGCAGCAAGGGCTGGATCGGTTTTTCGCGCACGCCACATTCCGACGCGGTTTTTTCAGGCGAGATCGCGCTGAATGACCGGACCTTTCGCGGTGAGCCTCTAGGTTATGGGATGCAAGGTCACAACTGCGGATACCGCCACCGCCATTTGTGGACCTGGACGCACATTCACTTTCCGAGCCCGCGGGGCCACGGCTCAACGTTTGAGGCGCTGGCGTATGAGATGCCGCTCGGCATGGTGTCCCGCACGGCCGTGCTCTGGCACGGCGGGGAAAAGTACAGCTTCCGCAAATTCAGCGAAAGCGTGCGAGATGCACGACAACTCAACTGGAAGCTGGAGTGCACCGACGCGCGAGGCGCAAAAGTTGAAGTGAGTGTGTGCGGACGAGAACGGTTTGTGCATCGCCTGCCGTACGTGAAGACAGATTGTTCGGGACGGTTTGAAGTGGCGAACGATAGCCTGGCCCGCGCGCGCATGGTTCTTCAAATACCTGGGAGAGCCGCGGAAGAACTGACTACGGACTCCGGCGCGGTGCTGGAGATGGTTGGGAGCTAATCAAGGCATTCTGATGCACAAGCCGCCGCTTTTTTCGGAAGGGATCTCAAGCCACCTTTGTAAAGGCGGCGCGTTCCAGAAGTTCGTGGATGAGTGTTTGGTAGGGCTTCGACTGCTTGGCAGCCAGGCGGCGGAGCTGCGCGAGCAGCTGCGGAGCAATGCGGATGGCAATCAACTGCTTGGCGTTGCCAGTCACGGGCCGGCCCACGCGGCGGGCGCGGCGGAGCTGCTCGTCGGTGGCTTCCGGAATATCGGACAGGTCCAGCCGGCTATCCGGCATATGCCTGACGCTCTTTGCGCGTTGCCTGGCGCGCGCTGATAATGCGGATCGTTTCTTTTTCATTTTTCAGCTTTCGAATCGTATAAACAACAAATAGAATCCGTCCCGCTACGGAGAAGCCTACCCTCGTCGACCGCCGTTCCGAAAGCGAATGCTCGAAATCTTCCCAATCCAGTCCTTCCGGGTCGCTGAAGACGGTGGCCGCCTCCTCGAAGGAAACGCGGTGTTTTCTTAGGTTGCCAAGGGCCTTTCGCGCGTCCCAAGAGAACACATTAACGTATATACGCTAATCAAAAGAGAGTGTCAACTCACGGTGACTTGACTTCAGGCAACCTCAGCGACGCTGAAACCTTCAAATTGATTGTCAAGTAGCCCAGTCATTGGAGCTTCCGCCCCTCCACTCCGATCCAGCCTGAAAACCGAGTGATTTCCACTGCTCGCCGCAACTGGCCATTCGGCCAATGCCGCACAGGGCAAGTTCCATTGCCAGTCCCAGCCCTAGATAGATCCTAGGAGAAGGGGAAACTATCTCCGAGCAACTGCCAAGGACGAATGGGCGATGAGCAAACCGAAAACTGCGTTCAACGGGAGAGTAGCGCACCGTCTTGCGCTGGCGGCATGCCTGACAGGCAGTTATCTAGCTGCGGGCTCACTAGCAATGGCTCAGACTCCGCCTGCCTCACAGGGACCGGGGCCGAATTTCCGATTGTTGAATGCCGAGGAAGGGCGGTCGATTGTAGACGCCGCGGGAGAGCAGGACCGGCCGGTGCGCGGCGCGCAGGACTGTTCTCACCTCGTTCATAAGACGTATCTCAACGCGGGTTTTGAATATCCATACGCGAGCTCGTTCGAACTCTACGCAGGAAACGAAAATTTTCGGCGGGTGAGACACCCGCAACCCGGAGATTTGGTTGTGTGGCCCGGGCATGTCGGGATTGTCCTGGATCCGAGGGAGCACAGCTTTTACAGCCTGGTGAGTACAGGCCTGGAGTCCCAAGACTACCTGGGAACCTATTGGAAATCCCGCGGAAGACCGCGCTTCTACCGGTACAGAGTTGAAAATACCGAGATGCTGACCGCGGTTCGGGCGCCTGCGGTGCCGCGAGTTTCGGATTCGAAGAAGCCGCACGACACTGCAACGTTGGTCGAAGAGCGATCCATAGCAGGTTCCACTTCCGCTCGAGCGCCGAAGACGGCGTCGGAGCGGACAAGGATCGAGAATGATCCGCCCACTCCCTCTGCACCAGCTGTTGCGAGCGCTGCATTCGACGTCAGGCGAAGCGTAGTCATCGCCGAAGGCAACAAGCACCCAACCAGCAGCCAAGTTGCTGACGCCATCTTTGATTTGACCAATGCCTCGGGAGGAGTATTGCGCGCGGATAACTCCTTAAAACTGGCGCTCCCTGTGGTCATCTTTGAACGAATCCAGGTGGAGCGCTTGGAATTCAAACGTGACCACGGATGGGCGACGCTGCAGATTGATTTGCTGGCGACCATAGCGGGTGGAGAAACGGACTATAAACGGCGGCGCGAAAAAGTTCGTTGGGAGTTGCGCCGCACAGAATCAGGCTGGGAGGCGATCGCACCTGCCGATCGATCGTATGTGCCAAACGATGTGGCAGTGCGCAATCTGGCGGCGCAGCTCGCGCTGCTGACCGAAAGGGACGGCGTTGCGGCACATCAGGAGACAGTTCTGCGGCAGGAGTCACAGCTCGCTAATCTGCTCAGTGCACTGCTGGAAAATAAGTAGCCCATTGATCGGCCAGTCGAAGGCTCTGGAAGCGCAGCCAAGTGGCTCGCGGTGAAGTGGAATTGCAAAAGTCCGCACGGCTCTGGCGCCGCGATTCGTCGCGTTCGCGCCGCGCGGCATCATCCGCCTCCCCTCGCTACCCTCCGAATTAGACTGGCCAGATTTCTCTGCAGAGAGCTTACTTGCTGTCGATCCCGTGGTATCCGCCGCCTGTGACAGAGTCGTACGAGCATGGGATTGGGCCGTTGCGTGGGGCGAAACGATGGGGCAGAAAAAAGAGCTTGACATATGCCCATATGGGAATGTATTGTACGGAGGATGGCTAGGGCGGCGACAACTTCGGATGCGTTCAATGCGGTGGCGGAGCCGCGGCGGCGGGCGATCCTGAACTATCTGGCGCTGCAGGAGCGGCCGGTGGGGGAAATTGTGGATTCGCTGAGGCTGGGGCAGCCCTCGGTTTCGAAGCACTTGCGCGTCTTGCTCGAAGTGGGCCTTGTCAATGTGCGGCGCGACGGGCGGCGGATGCTCTATCGAACCAACGCGGAGGCGATCCGCCCGCTTCACGAGTGGACGGAAACGTTCGAGCGATATTGGCGTCATCAATTGAGGGGCGTCAAGGAACGCGCCGAAGGGAAAAGCAATCCGTCAAACGATTCGGGACCGGATTTCAATCCAAGGAGGAAAGATGATTTCGACAGCAACAAGAATTGAGGATTTGACGCTGGGCATAACGGAGGAGATCCACGTGCGCGCTTCGTTAGACGCGACGTTTGCGGCGCTGCTGGAGCAACTCGGACCCTTCAATGAAACGGGGGAAGACAAACCCATGCCCATGAAGCTCGAGGCGTGGCCGGGCGGCAGGTGGTACCGCGACCTGGGCGACGGCAACGGCCACTTCTGGGGAGTTGTGCAGGCCATCAAGCGGCCGACGTTGCTCGAGATTACAGGGCCGTTGTTCATGTCCTATCCAGTCGTATCGAATTTGCAGTACCGCCTGACCGAGAAGGATGGTGGAACACTGATCGCCTTTCATCACACGGCGCTTGGACTGATTCTGGAAGACCACCGCAAAGGAGTTGTGACGGGGTGGGGATATATCAATGCGGGTGTGAAGAAGCGGGCGGAAGCGGCTCAGTCGCAGGGAGCGGCGTCGCGGGTGGCGTCGTCGCAATAAAGGGAAGAAATCATGTGTCCATTTTGCATCGCCAGCGCAGCGCTGATGGCCGGCAGCGTTATGTCAACGGGCGGACTAGCCGCACTCGCGGTGAAGAAGTTTGGTTCGAAGAGCGACACGAATGGAGAAGATATGAGACTTGTAGATTCCATCTTGATGGAGCTTGATCAGGAAGCACAAACGACAAAGCGAGTCTTGGATCGAATTCCGGAAGACAAACTCGCCTGGAAACCCCACCCGAGATCCTATTCGCTGGGCCAATTGGCCCTTCATGTTGCGTCCACGCCGGGCAGCGTCGCTGCGTTAGCTGTGCCCGACAGTATGGAAGCCCCGAACTTTTCGCAGCCGGAGGCCAAGAGCCGCCAGGAAGTTCTGGACACCTTCTCCAAGAGCCTCGAGAGTGCAAAGGAAACGTTGAAAAAGATGGACGACGCTCGACTCATGTCAAAGTGGACCTTGACGAAGAACGGAAAGGTCTTGATGTCGGTTCCGCGGATCGGATTCATTCGCTCGATCCTCATGAATCATAACTACCATCATCGCGGGCAGCTCTCCGTCTATCTGCGGATGCTGGATGTTCCAGTGCCGTCGATTTACGGGCCCAGCGCGGACGAAAATCCGTTTGCCTAATCGGTTGAAAATTTAGTCGATAGTCCAATCCAAAGGAGGAAACATGGGAGAAGTGACGAACGAGCAGGTGAATTTGATGTTGCGGCTGTACGAGGAGCGGCGCGAACCTAAGTTGAGAGAAGCGCGCGACTGGTTCTCGGCCAACTTCCACGTGAAAACCGCGGACGACTTGACGCGCGTGTGTCCTCCCGGCAGCAAGGAAAACTTATACATGCGCATGGTGCTCGGTTACTGGGAGATGGTGGCGAGCATCGTGAACCGTGGCCTTATTGACGAAGAGTTCTTCTTCGAAAGCAACGGGGAACAGTGGGTAGTCTGGGAACAAGTGAAGCCGGTGATCGGCGCGTGGCGCACGATGTTCAGCAGCCCAAACTTCCTCGCCAACCTAGAAAAACAATGCAGCCACCTGGAAGCGTGGCGCGAGAAGCGCAGCCCCGGGTCCAACGAAGCCATCCGCAAAGTGCTCGCGCAAATGCAACAGGCGAGCCAAGCCAAGGCGCAAGCCGCGGGCGCCTAGTGCTCCGGTTCTAAGCCGCTCTAAATTTCGTGAACGGCCAGTGAATGCGGGAGTTTGTTTGGGCAAGGCACCGGCTGGCTTCCGCATTCACTGAGCGCATTGTTATCCACAGAGTTTCGAGGATGGATCGGCCCTTCCGCAAAAGCCGACAAGTAGAAAAGGAGAACCAGTCATGGCAACGAGAGCGATGGAACACCCAAAAGTTGTGTCGCCGGCCGAATGGGTTGCCGCGCGCAAGGAGCTGTTGAAGAAGGAGAAGGAGTTCTCACGGCTGCGCGACGATCTGAGCCGGCAACGCCGGGAACTGCCTTGGGAGAAAGTAGAGAAAGCGTACGTGTTCGATGGTCCGAAAGGCAAGGAGACGCTGGCTGATCTATTCGGCGGCAGAAGCCAGCTGATTGTTTATCACTTCATGTTTGGTCCCGGGTGGGCGGAGGGCTGTCCGAGCTGCTCGTTCATTTCGGATCATATCGACGGCAGCGTGGTGCACCTGGCGGCACGAGATGTGAGGCTGGCGGTCGTTTCGCGGGCGCCGCTGGCGGAGATCGAGGCCTTCAAGAAGCGCATGGGCTGGCGGTTCTACTGGGTGTCGTCGCATGGCAGCGATTTCAATTATGACTACCAGGTCTCGATGACGAAGGAGGAGCTGGAGAAGGGGCAGGTGTACTACAACTACTCCATGCAGCAATTCCCGAGCGAGGAACGACCCGGCACCAGCGTGTTTTATAAGGATGGAGCGGGGAACATCTTCCACACGTATTCGAGCTACTCGCGCGGGCTGGACATACTCATTGGGGCGTACAACTGGCTGGACCTCACTCCCAGGGGACGCGACGAAGAAGGGTTGAAGCATGGGATGGCCTGGGTGCGGCACCACGACAAGTATGACGAGGGGTACAAGGTGGACGCGAAAGCGGAGTACGTGCAGCCCACAAAGGTTTCAGACTCCGCAGGCGGTTCCAGCGAACATCATTGATTGTGAGCTGTTCACGTCTTTCGAATTCGTATCGAGCGACTCCGGCGGCAACACGCATTCGTTTACCGTGCACCTATACGAATTGCAGCCGCCGGACCTTGATGCGGGCGGTTCGAACCCGCGCGAGGTTGTAGTGTGCTTGCTGGGTGAGCCAACTCTCGGCGCTGCCCCCGAAGACCCTGGATAATCGCACAGCCATTTCGGGCGAAATGCCGCGCTTGCTGTTGACCAGTTCAGAAAGCGTGGTGCGGGTGACGCCCAAGGCCACGGCGGCTTGGGTGATAGTGAGGCCCAGGGGCTCAATACACTGGCGAAGCACAAGGCCGCCGGGGTGGGGTGGATTCTTCATCGGCATCGTTCACCTCGCTCAATGGTAATCGACATAATCAACCTCCAGCGCATCACCCTCATCAAACCGGAAAATCACCCGCCAGTTTGCCCGCACCGTCACGGCCCAGAAACCTTTCAACTCGCCCTTCAGCGGATGAAGCCGGAATCCGGGCAAGTCCATATCCGTGATCACCGCAGAAGCATCCAGGCGCGCGAGGATGTCGCGCAGCCTTTCCGCATGCTGGCCAATGATACCGCGGCGGTCGTCGTGCTCGTACAGGCGCTTCAGACCTTTGTGGCGGATCGACCGAATCACGGTCTATCGTAATGCGTTACGTAACGCATGTCAAGATACACGTTCCTTGCGAGGAGCAAGCAGGAATCGAGATCCCAGCCGAATCAGGATTTCTTATCCTTTCGGTGCGTAGTAGCCTTTGCGGGCGAGGACCTTCAAATCCTTATTGGCGGTTTCGACCTTGAGTTTGCGGAATTTTCCGTCCTGGGTCGAATTGGTGGGGTAGTAACCCAGGGTGTACTGGCTGCGGAGCTCCTCAGAGATTTCATCGAATGCCTGCATGAGTTTTTTCTCCGAGTTTGCAGAAAGCACCCGGCCGCCTGTTTCTTCGGTGAGCTTCTTTGCGGCGCCCCCGTTCGCGCCGAATCGCGGATCGGCGACGAGAATGATGTGAATGACTGTGTCGGTTCGCTGGGCGGCTTCGATGGCCTCTTCGATTTTCACCTTACTGCCTTCGTCCTGGGCATCTGTAACAATCAAGATGGCCTTGCGGCCCGCCTCAGTACTAAGTTTTTCGCCGCAGGCAAGATAGATGGCGTCATAAAGCGCTGTTCCGGTAATCTGCCGGGAACCGACCGGCCCGGGATTGCCGCCAATGGACCCGCCGCTCGGGATGTTAATGCGCGTTCTGCGGACCGCGCGCTCCAATATCGCTCGATCATCAGTGAAATCCGAGAGCAGATCGACATCGGAATCGAACGACATGACCAGGGCTTCATCTCCCTTGCGGAGGACTCTGTGCAGAAACGAACTGCCAGCTTCCTGAATGGCGCCGAGCATGAACTGCTCGCTGCCCGAAGTATCCAGCAATAACGCCAAGGTAATGGGAAGCGCTACTTCCTTCGAGAAAAACGCGATTTTTTGTTCCTGATTGTCCTCTTGGATCTTGAAATCATCTTGCTTCAGGTCAGCGATAATCCTCTTATTCTTATCGCGCACGGTCGCAAACAGGTTTACCAGGTTGACCTGCGACTTGATCACCGGAGCTTTTGGGGTGGGCTCCTGGGGCAGCGCGGGCACGGCCAGCGTCCAGACAACCAATGCTGCGGCGCACTGCGTCACAACTTTCTTCATGGAACGCATGTATACTTTCCTTTGCGAGCGATGCCCGGCCGGAAAAAACTCCGCGGGGGAACTGCCGTCTTGTAAGATGCCGCGAAGCGGTGCGATGGATGCGTGGCCGAAAGCACCCGCGCGGATAATTTCCATACGAAGTTTGGCTTGAGGACCATGAAAAGTCTACGAAAAACGGTGTGGATGGCCGGCGCAGTGCTCCTTGCAACATCTTTCGCAGCGATGAAGGCGCAGCAGCCCGAGCAGGGCGACGGCAGCGCTCTACCCGCGCAGGATGGGCAGAACAACGCGCAGACGAGGATCAGAATTCCGGTGGATCAAGTGATTGTCCCTGTCACGGTCAAGGACGGGGCTGGGCGGCTCGTCCCCGATCTCCGGCGAGACGAATTTCGCATTTTTGAGGACAACATCGAACAGAAAATCGCCTCCTTCCGAGCCGATGCGATTCCCATTTCCATGGTCGTCCTCATTGACAACGACCTGAAATCCAAGGATGCCAAGCAGGTTGAGGAGAGTCTTCGCGCCATCGTTGCAGGATTGAGCCTGAGTGATGAAGCCTGGATATGCCGGTTTGACCAGTTCTTCCACCCAGGCAAGGGTTTCATCAGCGACCAGGACAAGCTCCTTACCGAGTTGAAACGGACACATCTGGACGCTGAGCCCTCCGTGCGGCCTTCGGGCCCAGCCATCAATAATGGGCCCTCGATCAACGGTCACTCCGCAATCGGTGACGCGCCAGACATCACCGGAGGAGTTACGAACATCAAGGGCCAGCCGACCAAGGCGCTGGACGACGCGGTGTATGCCGCGGCCCAGTTGTTGAAGGATCGCGACCGCGAACGCCGGAAGATTATTTTCCTGATTTCAGACGGCGTGAACGGGCCGAAGTTCAACGTCAATAACTACGATACGGTGCTGAAGGAGCTGCTGCGCTACAACATCGCGGTTTACGGAGTTGGGGTGGGAAGCGCGTATATCGAACGGCGGTTCGAGCGGCTTTCCAAGTACGCGCACGATACGGGCGGCGACATCTACTATGGATTGAAGAGCCGGGCGATGGAGGAACTGTACGCCAGAGTCACGGAAGAGGCTCGCAACCAATACACGCTGGCCTACGCGCCCAGCGGAACGGACCGCGGGGCGGAATATCATTCCATCGAAGTCCGTGTGCGGCGCGAAGGGCTTACCATCTTGACGCGCGAGGGTTATTACTCGGGAGCGACGCCCCGGTAGGCGGAACTTTCGCTTTCATCGGCCATAGACAGTAGGCGGCCAGCAGGAAAGGTATATTCACGAAAGCTGTCTCCATGGAAATAGAATGGACTCTCCTATGAGAAATGTTGCCGCGGTTCTGGCGCTCTCCGCCGCACTTTTGCTGGGCGGCGGATGCAAGAAGCAGCGGAGCGAGCACAACGCCATTCGCGCCGGCATCCTGCAGCACCTCAGCGGCGTGGGTACTCTCAATATGAGCGCGATGGAAATGGACATCCGAAGCGTTTCCATCATTGGCACTCAGGCGCACGCGGAAGTTATATTCCGTCCCAAGATCGGCGCGCCTGCGGGCGCGGGCATGCAGGTTGCCTACAATTTGGAGAGACGCGATGGTGCGTGGGTGGTTCAAAAAACGCAGCCGGTCGGCGGGATGATCCAGCATCCGGATGGGAATAAAAATCCGCATCAGGATCAAGACATGCATTCGGGCAGCCTGCCGAATTTCAGCGATATCGTAAACCCCGTCGGCGCGCCTACCCAGGGAACACTGCCACCGGGCCATCCGCCCGTCAATGCGCAGCAGTCCACTTCACAGCCGAGCGGGCAGGATCAAACTTCGGTCAAGAAACCCCAGTAGTCGGGCGTGCTCCTTCATTGCTTCTTCAGCGCCACAATCGCACTCGTTCGATCTTTGTTGTTGGCATTTGCCCTTAGACCGTCTTGTCCTTCGCATAGCAAAGTGATTCCATGTTGCACTCGATGCATTTCGGTTTGCGTGCAACGCAGACTCGCCGTCCATGCCAGATCAATTGATGGGAAAACTGAATCCATTTCTCCTGAGGAATGATCTCCATCAAATCCTGTTCAACCTTCTTCGGATCTTCATTTCGCGACAAATCCAGACGGTTTGAAAGACGCAGCACGTGCGTATCCACGACCACTCCGTTGGCGATTCCATACGCTGTGCCAAGCACGACGTTTGCCGTTTTTCGCGCGACGCCCGGCAGCGTGAGTATCTCTTCCATTGTGCGCGGCACTTGCCCGCCAAATTTTTCTAGGATCGCCTTGCTCGCGCCCATCACCGATTTGGTCTTGTTGCGGAAGAATCCTGTAGGACGGATGTCCTGTTCCAACTCGCCTGGCGTCGCATACGCGAACGCTTTCGGATCTGGATATTTCTTATAAAGCGTTTCGGCGACCTGATTCACGCGCACATCCGTGCATTGCGCGGAAAGAATCGTGGAGATTAGCAGTTGAAATGCATTCTCGTGTTTCAGTTCGCATGTCGCGTTCCCGTACGCTTCGTCCAGTTTCGCCAGAATTGCCGCCACGCGCTTGGAATCCGTTCCTGCCGCACGAGCCGCCTTGGCAGGCTTGGCTGTCTTCACGGATTTGGCCGCCTTTGATTTTGCCGGGGCGGTTTTCTTCTTTGTCGATCGTTTTTTATTCGATTTCGTGGCCATAGGAGCCAAAACTATAGCATGGAGGAAAGAGCCACGAGCAATCTGCGGAAAGCCTTCCCCCGGTGGCTGTGCTGATTTTTTTCTTCCGCAACAAGCTCCGCAAATGTTTTCTCGAGCGCCGGGAAGTAAAACAACGGATCATACCCGAATCCGCCCGATCCGCGCGGCGCCACCAAGATTTCTCCGTCAACACGATCCGTGACGACGGCCAGGGCTCGCCCGCGTTTCGCCAATGCAATCGCGCAAACGAAATACGCCGCGCGCTCCGATTTTCTCTTGCCTCGCATCTCGCTCAGGAGTCTTTCAATCCTTTGCGAATTTGTCGCTTGCGGCCCAGCGTACCTTGCGGAATGTACTCCGGGCGCACCGCCGAGAGCAGGCACGACAAGACCGGAGTCATCGGCGAAGACCAGTCCGTCCCAGTGCCGCGAGTAATGCAGCGCCTTGGCCGTCGCATTTTCAGCGAACGTCGGAGCGTTTTCCTCGAACGCGGGAATTACATCGAAATGTGGCAGCAGTGCCAAATCAACCACAAGGGAAGATGCGCACGCGGTCGCGAGCGCGCGATACTCGGCGAGTTTCCCCGCGTTGGATGAGGCGAGAAAGAGCTTAGCGGGCGCGCGCACTGAATTTTAGCGGCAGGAGGGCGCGTTGTTCTTCCGTCAAGCGGCGAATTCCCGCGGCGGCGAGCGCCAGCAAGTCCTGCATCTCGCTTCCGGAAAACGCGCGTCCCTCCGCCGTCGCCTGGATTTCGACAAAATGCCCGTTGCCAGTCATGACCACGTTCATATCCACTTCGGCTCGTGAATCCTCTTCATAAGCGAGATCCAGCAGCGCGCGGTCGTCCACAATGCCCACGCTCGTGGCCGCCACGGTGTCGATCAGCGGCGAACTCTTCAAGATTCCCGCCGCGGTCAGACGCTCAAATGCCAGCGCCAGCGCCACGAACGCTCCGGTGATTGACGCCGTGCGCGTGCCGCCATCCGCTTGAATCACGTCGCAATCGAGCCAAACGGTGCGCTCGCCGAGCGCTTCCTGATCCGTTACCGCGCGCAACGAGCGGCCGATCAATCGTTGAATTTCCAGCGTCCGCCCGGACTGTTTCCCCCGCGCTGCCTCGCGCGGCGTGCGCTCCTCGGTGGCGCGCGGGAGCATTCCATATTCACTGGTGACCCAGCCCTTGCCGCTGCCCTTCAGAAAACCGGGCACGCCGTCATCAACGGTAGCCGTGCAGATCACTCGAGTGTTTCCCAATTCGATTAGCACGCTGCCTTCGGCGGTGGAAATAAAATCCGGCGTGATTTTCAAGGGACGCATTTGGTCCGCGGTTCGGCCGTCGGCTCTCACTCTTCCTCCTGCAGTCATCATTTCCGTGTTCAAGAATTCTACGGTTTGCGCTCCGCTTGCGCCAGCTTGCTGGGGCCCTTGTTTGCTTTCAGCGTTTCGAGAGCTGGAGCAGGCGCATGGTAAGCCGCCGGCGATACCGGTTTGACCGCGCTGGGCGGCGACGGCACAGGCTTCGTCGGCAGTTGAGCCGGCTTGGTGTTGACGACAAATGTACCCGTCAAGTCCAGATGCCCCGCGAGCGTTTCCACTTCCTGCCCGTGAATCAGGATTTTCACCCGCTGCACCTGCGGCACATTGGCTTCCAGTGTCCGGGTGATGGAATTCACCGCCAACTGCTCGCTCACTATGCCTGACGGAACGGAAGTCGCCAGCGCCTCGGAAAAATCCGCGACCGCCGTTCCATCCGGCAACAAATAAAACGCCAGCAGCAAAGCGTCCGGCGGCAGCGTGCGCAACTCCGCATCGACGGGGCCCGCAAGCAGCGTGTTCAGCACCTGCTTCGATCGCAATACCGGGTCACTCGAAAGCGGCAGTTCGACCGTTACTGGCGCCAGCGTGGAATCGATAGCATCTGAAGCCCAGAAGAGTTTGGTTTTCACGCGGGGATCGCCCGGATTGATCGCTATTGGTTGCGTCAAATCACGGCGCGCCTGCTCTTCACTCTGCTGCTGGAGCCTTGCGGCGCGCTTCACGCGTCTGCGGAGAATCGGGAAATAAATCGCTGCAGCAAGGACGGCAAGAACCAGGCTGCCGATCAGCCAAAATTTCCAGCGAGGCGTCACGGCAGCGCTCCCGGCGCGTTTGGAACGACGTACGAAGGCTTAAACGCCGCGACGCCACGTGCGATGGCATCCGCCACGCCCGGGGCCATGCGGTCCAGGTCCGCACGGTCGTCCACCGTCACACTGGAGATTTCCACGGCGATGGCGGGCGCTGCCGTAGTTCGCAGCTGGCGCACGCTGGCGGTTTGTGCGGTGTCTGGTGAGCCTTTGAAGCGCTGCCTGAGGAACCCCTGTACGAGATCGCCGAATGTACGGCTCAGTCCGAAGAACGGCGCTTGCGCGCGGTCCCAGGGGATCAAGCCCTTCGAATCCGCAATCGGCGGCAAGTCCGAGTTCACGTAGACACGCGCCGTCCCCGGCAAACCTGTTGATGAGATGTGCAGGGTGACGAATACTGCTCCGCGCTGCGCGTTGGCCGTAGCGGAGCGATCATCGAATGAAGGATTCTCATTCCCTTGCCTTGTCTGCACCACTTGAAATCCTTGCAGCTCCAGCGCGCGTCGAACCTGAATCGCCAAATCCAGCACGATCTCACTCTCGCGGATGCCGCCTGTGCCTCGCGCGCCCGGGTCCGTTCCACCATGGGCCGGATCGAGCACGACGACATTGAGCCCGGCTGGCAGGGCTTGCGCGCCAAACGGAGAAGCCGCCGCCACCCCTCCTTGCGAAGAGGGCGCGGATGGAGTTGCGGGAGGCGGTATGCCAAACGCAGGTTGCTGGGTCTGCGAGGGCGATGGAGATGGGGAAACCACCATGGTGCCCAGAACGGCCGCGCTAAGCAGCACAATCAGAGAGAGAGAACTGATTCGGAAGATGTTTCTCACCTATTGCAGCATACCAAATCCATCGCTCAATACGCGCCGTTCAAAATGTGCGCATCCGATGGCCGCGTGCTTGTAGTGGCGCAGCCCGCCGCGGCGGGCGCTTCTTCTTGGCAATCAATGGACGATTTTTTGGGCAACTTCAGCCAGAATGATCGACCGAAGGATTCCTTGCGAAAAATTCCGCTTAGTGCCGCGTCGTACTCTCTTCAACAATCAGCAGCTTGAGATTTGCTTTCCGAAGCAGAGCATTGACGCTCGCCAGATCGTCTCTTCGGAATGCGGCCCAGCGCGCGAGCGTCTCCTGCGCAGCCTTTTCCCACCCCTCACTCGCGGTCGCGGCATCACTGGCGGGCGCCCCGTCGGCGCTCTCCACGATGCGCAACAGGCCACTGAGCGCCGCCGCGACTTGGGGAAGGGGCTCATGCTCCTTGCCCGGCGCGGCGAGCCCAAACAGGCCAAAATCAGCATCACTATCGGGCTCCGCCCCAGCTTCAACCTTACTTTCAAGCCCTTGTAATGCCGCCAGAAGCCCTGGATTGCTGCCTGCCTCCTTTTTGCGTGCGCCGAGCTGCTTTCGGACGTCGCCGGCCTGTTGCAGCGCCATCGAGACTTCTCCCAATCTTGCCGCGAGCTTGGAGGCCAGCCCAAACTGCCGCGCCAGCGCCTCCTGCGGCGTTTTTCCGCGCGGATCCAGCTTGATCGCCAGCGGTTGCGTGCTGCTCTTGCCGTTTGCCGTGAGCTTCACCGTGTAATTGCCCGGCACCGCTTGAACTCCGGCCGGTCCCGCGGGCGAGATGCGAACACTCTTCGGCAGCGGGTAACGAAGATCCCAGATGAATCGGTGCATTCCCGCCTCCGGCAAAAGAGGTTTCGGGTCGCGCACCCACTCGATTTGAAACTGGACGTCCTTTGGATTTGTTTTGTGTAAGACGTCATCGCTCGCGAATCGCCGTACCAGCTTTCCTTCCGCGTCAAAAATTTCCAGTTGAATGGGCGATGACGCCTTATCCTTCAGGTAGTAATCCAGCACTGCGCCGTCCGGGGGATTCGCAGCCAATGGCTCATCCATCGGAACCGGCGTCCCTTGATCCGAGCCCGGTCGCGCGCGAACTGCAGCTTCCGGACAAAAGAGCCACGCATCCGCGGCGGCAACACGCGAATCCATCTGCCGCACTGGTGTCGCATCGTCCAGTATCCAGAACGAGCGGCCAAACGTGGCAATCACCAAATCGCTTTCGTGCACCACCAGGTCGCGCACGGATGTCACCGGCAGATTGAGTTGCAAGGACTGCCAATCGTCGCCGTCATTGAAAGAAACGTAGACGCCCTTTTCCGTACAGGCGTAGAGCAACCCTCTTCGAGCCGGATCTTCCCGCTCGCAGTTCAGAAAGCTTCCTTCGGGAATTCCATTCGAGACGCGTTGCCAGGACTTGCCGAAATCCCGCGTGCGATAGAGATACGCCCGATAATCATCCAGGCGATGCCTGTCCACGGCGGCGTACGCCGTCCCGGCATCGAAATGCGAGGCTTCGATGTGCGTCACTTTGCTCCAAGGTGTCAATTCCCGCGGTGTAACGTTTTCCCAAGTTTTCCCTTCGTCTTGCGTCAGTTGAATCAGCCCATCGTCGGTGCCCGCCCAGATTTCTCCAGACCGCACAGCCGAGGGCCCGATGGCGTAGATCACGCCGCGGCGTTTGCCATTGGGAGCATCCGCAGCCGTCGTCGCGTCCAGATTTGGCGGCACACCGGGATCTTCTCGCGTGAGATCGGGACTGATGATTTGCCAGGTGCTGCCGCCATCCGCCGTTCGAAACAGAACTTGCGACCCGAAGTACAACACGTGCGGATCAATCGGCGAATAAACCAGCGGCAGCGTCCACGTGCGCCGGTACTCTCCGGAATGCGCAAGAGTCGGCGGCATGGCTTGGGTTTGCTCGTTG
>WNFH01001920.1_pt1 | contig 16910 bp, 15 predicted proteins | sample 5400411 | NCBI WGS metagenome assembly WNFH01 (sample SAMN13153347, study PRJNA577476) | soil metagenome | isolation source: 200 cm saprolite under Douglas fir tree site 2 hole 3 | place: USA:California | collected 2015-04-18
ACCCCATGCCTTAGAGTTGTACCCAAGGTGAGCACATGGCTGAACCGCTTAATGTTGTCATTGATCTCTCACACCACCAAGAGCAGGTCGACTTCGAAAAGATCAAGGCCTCCGAGATTGTCGGGGTGATCCATAAAGCCACCGAGGGGTCCGCGTTCGTCGACAAAATGTATACGACTCGACAAGATCAGGCGCGTCAAGCAGGCTTGTTGTGGGGCGCGTATCACTGTTGGCGGCGATGGATCTGACCAAGCCGACTTTTTCTTGAACACGATCAAACCCGACGCGCAGACGCTTATCGTCTTGGACTATGAGGCCAATTTAACCGGCCCAACGATGACGCTGAATCAAGCGCGCGAGTTTGTCGTCAAGCGCGCGAGTTTGTCGAACATGTCAACGAGATCACGGGGCGCTATCCCGGGCTCTACTCGGGGCACCTCATCAAGGAACAGCTGGCCGGCGTGACACCGGCAGACCCGATCTTGTCGCATTGTTTTCTGTGGATTGCCCAATACAACGGACCAAAGCCACTCAACATTCCGCCGACATTTAACACCTGGACATTCTGGCAATATACCGACGGCGTGCATGGGCCTGAGCCGCACCGTATCGACGGCGTCGGTCAATGTGACCGAAACCAATTCAACGGAAGCTTGGCGCAGCTAAAAAAATTGTGGGGCGTCACAACCTAGGAGAGGGAGACCGGGTAGTGTCTCAGTTTGAAAGCTGAGCAATTTCTTCCAGCGTCCAAATATGATCCGTAACACCCGCTTGCATTGCCGGTGTTTCTACGAGAAAACCGAGTATTTTGGCGCGGTCCTTTATGTTCAGCCTGTTCATATGAACATTAATATGTGACCGCTCACGTATGCCAATCAGTTTGCTGAAAAATTATTCCTTCATAGCTGTATATTTGGCTTGCATTCCACCAATGATTGATTTATATGTCAATATATGATCAAATACAAGACTGCGTGGGTAGGGGGTCATTGTTTCCCTGGCGTCCAGCCCTACCTTTCACCAGCCCTGTACGAGACATTTTTGTATCAAAGTCAATCAAAGATTTTATAGATGGTCCGTGGATAAACGATAGCCAAGAGCAGCGAGCTGGTCACCTACAAGCGGACTTGGACTCGTTTATTGGAGGCGACAACATCGTTGTATCGATGACTCCAACTAAAGCTCGCAGCGCCTATATGGGGCTGCTTAATCCGACAAGCGATGGTGTATGGGACATTAGAAGCCGAGACCCGAAACCAGGCATACGGGTATTTGGAAGGTTCGCCGAAAAGGATGTATTTGTTGCCCTTGTGTGGTGTGAGCGGTCGCCCTTAGGGGCTACGGATTCCCGCCAATGGAGAGATGTGATCGAACAATGTAAAACGGAATGGCGCAATCGATTTCATGCATATCAAGCAATTTGTGGAGACAACGTTCATGACTACCTATCCAACAACTTCGTTGTGGTCTGAGGTTCGTGGTGCCAACGAACTATCCCAAAAGGCGCTTGGATATTTCCAGGCAAGACTAAAAAACAGGCTCCACCAGTTGGTGATTGGCGAGTTCATAAAGCAAGAAAAAAGTGGCACAACCAAGGCCGACATCGCCCGCCGCATCGGCAAAAGACCAGAGCAGATAACTAGATTGCTTGGGGCACCGGGAAATTGGACCTTAGATACAGTGAGCGATCTATTGCTTGCCATGGGTTCCGAGCTAGCAGCACAAGCGATAAGATTCGATGATGTGGAATCTCGTGCTGTTACGTCCATAGAATGGCAAATAGAACCAACGAAAAGAAAACCTGGTCCTAAGCTCCGAGTAATTTCTCAGGGCACTACTGCCGATAGACCTGTGGCCGCAACGGGCAGCTAAATGGAGAATATTTGGTCTGTACTTTGTTCTAAAGGAATCGTTGATCAACGAACTAGCATGGTGAGCCTTATAGATACGTTGGACGCCCTTGATATCGAGGGGGACCCTCCGTCAGTTGACTCGCAAAATCCTGTACTCATCGGGCCAACATCAATTCATCTAGTTAGTTTTTGGTATCGATCAGACAACAATAAACCAGAAACGGGCAAGTGTAGATATATTTTAGTAGCGCCCGATGGAGAGGAATTTGGTCAACAGGAGGTAGAAATAGATTTAGAAAATACCCCGAGCAAGCACCTCATTATTGGGATTCCAGCGCTTCAATACGTCGGTCTTGGTTATTATTATTTTCTCGTGGAGAAAATGGACCAAGGGGAAAATAGGTGGTCAAGAACAGCGCGCTTGCCTCTACTAGTGAGAAGCCAAACCAAAAAGGACTAGGCATCCCTAGCGGTTTTTACGCCATCTTGCTCTGGCCGCTTTCCTTGCGCTTCCCATCAAAATAAAAGGGTTCGACGCAGGTCACGTGCGCGTCGTGTTTAGCTTACAGAAAATGGTGACTTAACCGGTCGTACCATGCTGATGTCGGGTAAAGCAAGCAGCATATAAATACGTTTGTGATCGGTTCTATGTTCTTCCATACGGTTCCATGCGTTAATGAAGCCATCTGTCCGGAACAACTCCACTGAAGGTACATTAGCAAGCGTGCGCCGGCCCTCAGTATGCGCGACGGGACTTCCAAGTCTCCCTCGCGCCCTCGGTCTCGGCGCAACCTTGCGGTGTCAGGCTCCGCCTGCACCGCCCTCGGCCGCCCTGCGGTCGAGCCATACACCGGCTTCGCTCTCCATGGCGCGCAGCGAATGACCCGAGCCCGTGATATTAATGAGATCGCAAATCGCCTGAATAGGGACAACGTTCTTGAGTTCACTCTACATACAATAATAAATTTTCATAATTTGTACGAGGCTGCGAAGACATTGATTAACGAAAAAGCTCTCTATGGAGCTGGCCAGAGCCTTGCAATATCAGCGCTCGAAGAGCTTGGAAAGCTATTCCTCAGCGCTGGTTATTTGATGAATCTATTCTCTGCCGATAATTTTATAAGGGGTGTCTATTTGCATAAGCGCAAACAAATTCTCGGAAAAGTGATGGCGCGGATAGCTCCCATCATAACTGCCTTAGGAGAGGTAAAAAAAGAAGCCGAGGCAGCTATAAGTATTGATGAGTTTTTTGCCAATATTGATAAAGATATCTCCGACCTGGTAGAGACAAAGTTATCAAGTAACAGCTTTATTTCAGAGATCGAAAATATACTCAAAGAGAATTTGGAGGAACAGCGAAAAAACGGGCTATACGTCTCCATCGCTAATCGGGACAATCGTAACTGCATATCGCATCCGGGTCAGGTTACGGAGGCCGAGGCTAAATCGATTCTTAATGTCGTAGCGACTTTCGACTATGTAATTAATCAACACGTCTTGCATGGACCGGAACTTAAATTTAGTTCATTGCATGAGAGCGATTTTTCAGGACAAGTTTCGGTAGATAAGCTTAAGTTATTGATCGATGAGATGTGCAAAAAATCTGAACACTATCTGGTCGCTACTAACTAAAGAGCGCTAACGCCGCCCTACTTCACCCCTACCAAGAGCAGCATAGCCTTACCCCGCGCGGCACCGGCTTTATGTCCGGCCGCCGGGCATCCATGATATCAGGGACCAACTTGATTTGCTCCGGAGTCGACAAATTTGACGAACACCTCTATCGCTTCTGATAGCGCCTCTCTGATACGGTCTGTCACCGCAGGCCACTCGGACGCCTTGAACAGGAAGTGCTGCGAAGTCTGAGAATCGAATGTACCTGAGACATGCGACCATCTCAGAGGTTGCATACGAGGCCCACCGTCGATCGGGAAATTTACTCGACCACCAGGTTGTCCAACGTAACCCTTACGCGTTATGTAGCCATCCAACGAAAACCTACTTTGAGATTGGTTCTCTATCAACTGGCGGTAGAAGGAAATGAAACTCAATTGCATATCCCGGGCTGGCTGAGACTTTGCGTTGGGATGGCCGGCTGCGCCCATACTTACTGTGAAGGTCGCATTGCGCTCTTCGCAAAGGAATAACTGGAGTAGATGTACCCTACCTAGGGCGTCGCTTTCATCCTTGAGCGTCAATTCCACGCCGCCCACGCCGATGTAACCAGAACGTGGACCCATGATGACTCTAAACTCTTCGTTTCGCAGGATAGTTGTGTCGCGAACTTCAGAGATCAAGGTGCCGGTACGGATAGTAGCGGCCACCTTTCCGAGCTCGTCTCTCAGCCAACCGAGCAGGCTCTCTATGACTGTCGCTAGGGTACGGGACTCAACGGCACGCGCTGCAGCGTTCTCTTCGGAAACAATACGGTTTTCTACAGCCCGCTTCTGGAGACGCTCGATTGCGGCCAGCCCCGTCGGACTGAGTGGAAGCTGACGCGCAGTCTGCTCCCAATCAACGATCTTCTGAATCTCCTGCTCCACCTCACGCATGTCTTGCAAACGAGATTGCGGTGGGCAGATCATCTTTGAGAGAAGGAGGTCGAGCAGGTGGTATCGCTCTCCCTTGTTGAATATCTGGCTGTATGCCTCTTCATGTAGGCGTTCGCGGGGAAGTACCCTTCCTCCGGTCACCATGAAGTAGATGACCTTGCCAAGGGAGTAGATGTCGGCAGAGGGTGTCACATTGAGCTGGCCGCCCGACTCGAGCTCGGGCGCCATGAAACTCTGCGGGCCTACGACCTCTCCTGTTTCGGTTGCCCGTTCTATCTTTGTGATCAGGCAAATCCCGAAATCCGTAAGCCACACCTCGTGTCCATCTCCGGTGAAAAGGATATTCGCCGGCTTGATGTCACGGTGGATGATCCCTGCGAAATGGGCGGCGGCAAGTGCCGAAGCGATTTGTTTGGCCACCTGAAGAGTGCTCTCAATTGAGCCCTTATACAAGCCAAGGCGCCCACTTTTGGTCAAGTCCCCTCCCTCAGCGATTGGCATTACAAGGTATTGCTTGTCGGGGTTCACGTCAGTGGCGTCCAGCATCGAATGGTCCACGAGCTTGATGACATTTGGGTGATCAAGGCTCTTTATAGCCTCGACTTCCTGTCGGAATCTCTCGTGCCGCGCCGGGTTGGTGACTCGTTTTAGCGCGAACTCACCCGACCGTTCGCCAGTATCATCGATAACTCGGAAGACCTCGCTCTGACCACCACCTCCAAGTCGAGGGCGATCAATTAGCTTCCATCTGCCGCCGTAAATTTTTGCCATTCAGTTAGCTCCTGAAACTAATCTCCTAACGGCTCGGATTACTTGGCCACGAAGATAAACGGGGGCGCTTCCCTTTATCCGCTCCTTCAAAGGGAAACGTCCCCAATGGCACTACCTTAAGCTTCTATGATCAAGAATACTGCGCCGGGCGACAAGGCTCAACCCGTAGCGGGGGAAACCGCCCAGGGCCCATCCATTCCCGGATTCCGCTTCGCTCCATCCGGGCTACAACCTTTGGATTGCCGCGGAGTTTGCGCTTAAGGTAGTGCCATTGGGAAACGTCCCCTTTAATTTCTTCACGGTATAAATAATCTCATTTGGAAAGGTCACTCTAGATTTCATTTCACTTGATCGGCCATGAGGGAATCGCCGCATCAATCTCTGTCTGGAGCCGAATCGTTTCGTTAATCGCGGAGATCACACGCTGGTAATGAACCAGTTCGTCGAAGGTCAAAAGACGCCCTTTGTGGTCCTTAAGCCACTTTTGGCATACCTGATAACCGCCTATGTGGAAACTCCATACCTGTGTCGGTACGCCTTCGAAGTATTGCTCAGCATTGATATAGATCCGCCCGATGTCCGGTGAACCTGGTGAATTCTGGCCGGTTAGCCGGTCAGAATCGGTAACGAAATCCACTTTCACTACTTCGTTACTTCCCGCGATTGGAAAACGCGAAATTTCCTTACCAAATTCCTCCATCAAGTGCAGGGCAACCAGCCGTCTACCATTCGCGCACAAGGTTGAAAAGAGCTTGGTGTCAGAGGTGAGTGGCAACCGAGGAAAATCAATCTTTAGGAATTGCGCGTAGCGCACGCGATAAGTCGGTGAATAAAGCACCGCGTAGGCGTAATTAAATACATCTTCTGGCCCAAATGTGCTTTTAAGATCGCCGAGACCGTCGGAAACAAACCGGAGTTTGAGTTTCTTAGAAAAGCTGTCAACGAACTCGGGTGCAAGATTTGGTCTGCGCCCACTTGGCGAGCCTGAAGATTCGGTATTATCAAAGAGATCAGCTTTTTCGGTGGGGTAGAGATACAGTGGGAACAGATAGTTGACTTCCTTAATTGAAACCGTATGAAGCTGCATCAAGTCTCTGCAGCAGAATGCGTGTTCCCAGCCACGTCCAATCTCAACTTGCCTAGTTGTAGCCAAGCACATATTTGCCTTATGGACCACATGCCGCATAACCTCGTTTCGAGGCATGCAATGGAACCCTCGGCTGTGCCCGGTGTAGTATGTGAATCTATAATCAAAGGGGCGATAGATAATGCGGGTCAAATGCCTACGGTCTGGCCCTGATCGAATTACATCTTTTTGAGCTAGACTTACTTTCCAGTCTCTCACATCCTTTCCTAGGGAGTATTTTTCTCTCGCAATTTCTGGGTCAAGCTGAGCAAAATCTCCAATAACTTCCCAGATTCGATTTTCCTCGAACCTTATCGTGAAGTCATCTCTAGCGGTAGCGATCCCCAAGCTGTTTAGCGGCATTGCATCAGTGATTCTCCAACCCTGTCCGTACTCGTCCTGTAGTTCGGTGTCTTTTGACACGAACAAATAAGTAGGACCCTGCGGAGTGAGGTTCTTCCACTCTGTTGAATGTAAGTCATGTTCCAAGAGCCACGAGTATTTTTTATCACGCAACCCCCAAAGCTCCACATGACGCACTGCGACCGCCCCCCCTTTTTTAGGCGACTTAACGAAAAGGCCAATTGCGACCCCTTGCTGAATATCAAAAACGTTTTCATCCTTGCTACCGTCTGGCGCAACTTCCTTTTTCTTGCTGTTACCATGCAGGTCAATCACATAAATGCCATCGAATGTCTGCATTAATGATTCACGCATACCACGAAACGTTGCGTTGTCGAGGTAGCCATGGTTGGTGATAAAGGCAAGGATGCCGTAACCGGTCTGCTCGATGCGCCATTGAGCAAAGCGGATGAACTTGACGTAATCATCGTTCAGCCATTTTGGATTACGCTCGCCGAGTGATTGACCGTTAACTTCGAAGTAATTGCCGGTCTTCTGCGCTGTCATGATGTCGTGGCCACGTAGCAGATTACGAATCCAGTCGCCGGTATTAGCTGAGTGTCCCGAATACGGCGGATTACCGAGCACCACCATAATCGGCGCGTCTTTCTTTACTTCGCCTGCACTTACTGCTTCTTCAGCAATCATCTTTGCGAATAGCGGGAGACCGACAAGCTCGTGCGGTTCGTCGAGCGTGTTGGTTAGGTAAACACGCAACCGCTCCTCGGAAGCGAAGTCGTAACCGCTTCCCTTCAGTTGCAGATCGAGCTTCATATGTGCGACCGCATAAGGCGCCATGAGAAGTTCGAATCCATAGAGCCTCGGCAGTAGATGTTCGGCCACGTATCCAGGCCACATGCCAGCGTTACCCGTAAAGTGCTGTCTTATCTGATTGATCACGAAGTACAAAAATGTGCCGGTGCCAGTAGCCGGATCGAGTATTTGCACGCGATGGACTTCGCGCTCAGCCCTAATCTCGACCTCCTTGCCGCCTTTGATCTGCTTTTTACCCGTTCCGAACTTCACCTTAACTTTGCTTGCGTCCGCGAACCCGTCCTTTAGACCGAAATCGCTCTTGAGAATGGCGTCAACCGAACGCACGATGTAGCTTACGACCGGCTCGGGTGTATAGTAGACGCCGCGCATTTCGCGTAATTTGGGGTCGTAAGCCGTAAGAAAAGTTTCGTAGAAGTGAACCACGGGATCTTCCTGCTGAGTGTGCTTCCCGAAATTTTCCAGAATTGAATTCATGTCAGCACGCGCAAGCAGAAGCGCCAGATCATCGACTGCCCAGGCAATGCGATCGTCAAGCTCGATACCCGCGATCTGCTGAAACACCTTGCGCAGAAATGGGTTGGTCTTAGGCAACTCGCGGGCGGCCACTTCTCGCGTGAATCCGGAGCCGATATGGTTGCAGCGTGCCGCGAATAAGCCGTAGCAGATTGTTTGCGCATACATGCCAGCAAACTGCGGCGGCGTGAGGTCGGCGATAAGCACTTGCTTGAAGCCCTCATACTGCGAGTGCAGGTCGCCGCTTGGGGCTTCTGCAGTAAAAGCTTTTGCGATCAGCTCTCGAATCATGCGTGCCATCGCTGCCATTTTTTGCGCAAGTTCGCGAGGCGTGCCGACAGCCTCGACTTCCGCCTGAAAGAACCCGGAAAAGAGTTGTGCGGTTTGCGCGATTCCCTCCGGATCAGATTTGATCACGCCGTTCTTTTGGACGTGGGCGATTCGCGCGCTCGTAACCGGCTCGCCGTTACGGAAATAACGAAATTCGAGGTAGTCAGTCAAGATAAGGTTGTGCAAGCTTGCTCGATAGCGCTTGAGCTGCTCATCCTCCTCAATCTCATCGAGCGACTTGCCTACGTCTTTTGCTTCGACGTAGCCGATAGGGATAGGGCCTTTGGTAACAATAAAATCGGGCGCGCCACAAGCTACCCGTTTAGGCTCGTTCGTCGCAGTGACGCCGGTAGCAAGTGATTCAATCAATGTCTTGAGAGCGGGGCGGTAAGTATGTTCGGTCGCATTACCCGCTTTGAGAGCACTAGAAACGGATGTCAGGTAGTGTTTGAAAGGCATGTTCTTGACTGGTTGTTATTAACGATGATGCGCTCGCTAGTGGGCGCCTCTCCTTAACCGGGGATTATAATCGGTTAGTCAGAAATGGCTAGGGCGCCGCAGCAGTAACCTAGCCGATGGGCAAACAGCCTCGTTGCATTAGGTGCATCGAACTGACACGCTCCAGTGCCCAGATTTGTCCGGATGGGGGAGTCGCGTCAGACGCCATCGCGCCCGGAGATCTCCGTTTGCCAAGGCGCGATTTTGCGTTCGATCCAGGTGACCAGCGCCGTGAGCCCCACCGCCAGCGCCATGATGAGGATGATCGGCACGAACATCGCCGCGGTGTCGAACTTGTTCGCCGCGTTGAGGATGATTCCGCCGAGGCCGGAGACGGAAGTAAAGAACTCCGCCACTACCATCGCGATTACCGCCTTTCCCACCGCCAGCTTCAAGCCGGCGATGATGTAAGGCAGCGTCGCCGGCAACACGATTCTCCACATGACCGCCGAGGGCGGCGCAACGAACGAGGCGCCGACCTCGATCAGCGACTTCGGCACGGCACGCACGCCTTCCCAAGTGTTAATGCAAATCGGGAAGAACGACAGCACGAAAATGATGACCATCTTCACCGTAAAGCCGAGACCGAACCAGATCATGAACAGTGGCGCCAGCGCGACCAGCGGCATGGCGTAGCCGGCGGTGACATAGACGCCGAAGGCGGCAGCCATGACCGGATAGCGGCCGAGCACCAAGCCGGCCGGCACGCCCGCCAGCGCGGCAAGGGTGTACCCGGCTGCCAGTGGTTGCAGGCTCGCGCCCAACGCGCTTGCCAGTTCACCGCTGCGCATCATCTGCACAAACGCCATCGCGATAGCGCTCGGGTAGGACCCGAGCAGCGGATTCACGCCGCGGCCGACGAACTCCCATACCATGGCAAACACCAGCAGCGAGATAAACGTCACCACCGCGGCGCGCAGGCGTGGTTTGCCGGATGCGGGCGCGAGCTGCATTGCCGGTATTGCGGGTCGGTCAGGGTAGCGCAGATCGTCTGTCATTGGGTTCTCGTTTTCCTTAAAAAAAATTAGCAGGCTGCGACCGCCGCGCCGGCATCATGCAGCGATTTCCACAGGCGAAAGCGCGTGCGGGCAAAGGCCTCGCTCGCACGGATCGAGACGATATCGGCGCGCGGACGCGGCAGCGGCACGTCGATGATTTCCTGCACGCGGCCGCGGGACATCAGCACCACGCGATCGGCGAGCAGCACCGCCTCATCGAGATCGTGCGTGACGAAGATGATGGATTTTCCCGTCTTCTGGTGGATCGCAAGCACTTCGACCTGCAGCGACTCGCGCGTTTGCGCGTCGAGCGCGCTGAACGGCTCATCCATCAGCAGCACCACCGGGTCGATCGCCAACGCCCGCGCAATGCCGACGCGCTGTTTCATGCCGCCGGAGAGCTGATGCGGTCGCCGGTTCATCGAATCTTTCAGGCCCACCAACTCGAGGTAGCTCGCGGCACGCGCCGCGAGTTCATCGCCGCGGACACCTTTCATCTCGAGCCCGAACTGCACGTTTCCGAGCGCGGACTGCCAGGGCAGAAGCTCCGCGTGCTGGAACACCATGCCGCGGTCATAGCCACAGCCGGTGACGCGGCGGCCGCCGACCAGGACCTCTCCGGAGGTCGCGCGCTCCAGCCCCATAATGACGCGCAGCGCGGTGGTCTTGCCGCAGCCGCTCAGGCCCGTGAGCGCGACCACCTCGCCGGACTTCACGCTAAAGGAGACGCCCGCCAGCGCTGCGACCACCTCGCTGCGGCCGTCCACCTGGATGGTGAACTGCTTCGTCACCTCACGCAGGACAACGTCTGACATAGTTAGCGCTGCGCCGCGGCGAGACGTACCGCCTCATCTCGCAGGCTTCCGTCTAGCATCGCCTTGGGGTCGAGCGGTTTGTCGAGAAATCCAACCTCGGCGAGCAGATCGCGCATATACGTTAGCTTTTCGAGCGGGATACCGAAGTCCGGCGTGACCGATTTATAGCGGATCACTTCGTCGTAGATGTACCCCGGCTTGGGATCGTCGGCCGCGGCCCAGGTGATCTCGCGCGACAACGCGACCATCGCATCTTTGTTCTTCAATGCGTAGTCGAGCCCGCGCATTTCGGCGGCGAGGAAACGCACCGCCGCATCGCGCTTCGTGGCCAGCACTTTGCCGGTCGTGTACATGCAGAACCGGATGAAGTTGGGGGTCGCTGCCTGCGCATGTACCAGCATGCGCAGTCCGCGTTTCTCCAGATCGGGGGTGAACTCGCTCGAGCTTGGCGCCACGTCGACGATGCCGACCGCGAGTGCGCCGACCCGGTCGGCGTCATTCCCGGCGTTCACGAGTTGCGCGTCGGCGGGCTTGAGGCCGGCGTTCTTGAGCACGCCGCGGCTGAAGATATCGGGCAGCGCCCCGGGACCGGAGGTGGCGATTCTTTTGCCCTTCAAGTCGGCGATCGTCTTGATCGGGCCGTCCTTTTTCACGAACATGGCGTAAGTGAGCACCGGCCAATGGCAGCCGATGATCTTGATGTCGCCGCCGCGCGAGACCGCGGCCATGGGCGAACTCGGATTGCCCTCGTAGCTATCGAGTTCGCCGGCGAGCATCGCCTTGAGCATGGTCGGATCGCTCTTGAACTGCATAATTTCGAGCTTGATGCCCAGCTTTTCAGCGAAGCCACGCTGTGCCGCCATGAACAGGAACCCGGAATCGCCTTTTGCGGAGATGGTGCCATGCCTCCAGACCGTCTGGGCGTTGGCGGCGCCGGCGAGCAATGCCGCCACGGCGAGCATAATGCCGAACAATCCCAGCCGCACTTTGCCGGCCACTTGCATTTTCGTCATTTACTGTGGTCAGTCGTCATTAGCGGATATCCGCGTTATGGGCGTACTCATTGCCACGTGTTTCGGCGTCGCCTGGCACTACGCTCGCCGATCCTGGAGTACTCTCCTGTTATTCTAACTGCGCCCGGCCGGCGCCCGCAGGCAGTTGGAACTGACCGGCCGGGTAGGCCTGGAGGTACGCAAGCACCTCGGTACTGGGCAGCACATCGGCGTACTTCGCGTTCATGTCGCACAGGTTGATCGCGTGCGACGCCTGCGATCTATCGAAGCAGCCGTCCTCGACGATGGTGACGCGGAAGTTGTTGGAGAACGCATCGAGCACCGTCGCCCGCACGCAACCGCTGGTGGTGGTGCCGGTGACGATCACGCTGTCGCAGCCCAGCAGCACGAGATAACTCAACAACGGCGTGCCGAAAAAGGCGCTCGGTTTCTCTTTCGCGATGACGATGTCGTGTGGCCCGGGTTCGATGTCCGGCACGATGGTCGCGCCGGCGAGATTCGCGGGCGTGTTCACATCTTCCACGCTCCGGCTGTTCTTCCAGGCCCAGCTACCGCGGTTCCATTGATCGGGGCGCGACGCTCCGGTCGTATAGATCACGGGCACACCCTGTCCTCGCGCGCTGTCGATCAGTTGCTTCACAATCTTGATTGCAACCCAGGCGTCCTCGCCGCACGAGTTCCGCCAGCGCTTGATTGACGCGAGGATCGGCTCGGGGCGGTCCCCGCAAAAGAAGTAATTGACGTCTACTACCAGCAGCGCCGGGCGCTTGCCGAAGCCCTGCCGTGCGCCATAGCCCGCGGCCGCAAACACCTTCCGGTCGCGTTCGGTCAAAAAGCTTTCCCAGATTCGCTGGGTCATGGTCTAGCTCCTGTCGTTTGGTCGCCAACCCTGGAATAAAGCCTGAATCCGGTGAGGTAATCTTTTATCGCTCGGCCGCCGATGCGGCATCGCCCTATTTGCTTCTTATGATAATAACGCAATCTTACAAAATCTCCGCTAGTCAAGCATAGCGGCGCGGCAAGGGTATTCGCTCGCTTCCCGCCTGCTTCGATTCAAACACCGCGCGCGCCGCCGCGCAAGCCGCCCGCACATGCTCGACCGCGGCCGCGCGCGCGGCCGCGGGATCCCGCTTGCCGATGGCGGCAAGAATACGGCGCATTTCCGCTCCGCTGTGTTTGGCGCGGCCCGGCCTGGACATCGAGTGCGCCCGCAGGAAGTTGATGCGCGCGACCAGGCCTTCCAGCATCTCGCGAATGATTCGGTTGCCGCAGCCCGCGAGCATGACTTCATAGAACCGGGCGGTGGATTTTAAACGCCCCAGCGTATCGTCCTCCGCGACCGCGGCAGCGAAGTCCTCGAGCGCCGCGCGCATCCGCTTGACTTCGGCGGCGGTCGCGCGCGCGGCAAACTCCGCGGCGGCTTCGCCCTCGAGTAGCGCGCGGACGTAATAGATCTGCTCGGCTTCCGCCCAGCCGATCACGGACACCGAAGGTCCCCGATTAGGCGCCATGGTGATCAACTTCTCCGCCTCGAGGCGACGCAGCGCCTCCCGCAGCGAACCGCGGCTGACGCCCATTTCCTGGCAGAGATCCTGCTCGACCAGCCGGTCCCCGGGTTGGAAATGGCCGTTTAGAATAGCGTCCCGCAGCTTGTCGACCGTCTGCACCAGAACCGTTCGCGGTGAAACTTTGAGGTCCATTTTGGCTGGTCCTGTTTCTGAACGTTGCGTCATGTTGGATACCGCCGTACCGGATTAGGCGACATCATTTAAGGCGTTGCGTTCAGTCGGCCGCGGCGTGAAGCGCGGTCCGGATTTTGCGAATACCAGATACTTCCCATTGAACCAACTCTCTTGCGCCAATCGCGCGCGCCACGGGGTCGCGCGCGCATGTTCACGCTCGGCGGACTTGAGCGCGCGCGGGTCAGCCAAATAGTGCAGCGCGAGATGGGTCCATGCTTCCGGGTGGCCGGCGACGATCCGGAAGCGGCGCACCAGCAACCATTCCGGGCATTCCAGCAGCAATGGGACGTGGTCCTGTTCGTACCACGCGTTGAACTCGACCTGGCGTTCCACCGGAACCTGGAAAAAAACCGCGTACAGGCAAGGCGCGTCCAGCGGATCCGAACCGGGCGTTAGCCGCCTCTGGTCGCCGGTTTGTTCGCCGATGTAGCGCGTAAATCCGGTAACCCGGCTCAGCATGCGCTGCGTCTGCTCGCTCGGGCTGTTCTTGACGGCCTCGTACGGCGGCGTCTTCAAGACCGCCGGCGAGTTCATTTCATACACCGCCAGATAGTCGCGGTTGCCCGCGATGCAATAGCGCTGCGCGCTCACAAAACCGGGTACGCCCATGCGTAATGGGATATGTTCATGGTCATACCAATCGTTGAATTCACGCTCCCACGAAGCGCCGGGGGTCATTTCGGAAAACAGCACCGCGTTGCCTTGCATGGCGATCGCTCCTGTGGTTAGGGGAGTTGACATAATTGTCGGACAATCCTACAGTGCCGCCTTAGGGCGAGTCAACCGTGATGACAGTCGAAAGTCGGCGCGCACGCGCAACCTGGAAGGAGAGGTAATGCAGCTCAAGGTCCGGCGGTTTTACACGTTCGTGGAACACAGTGAATCGGGAAAAGAATCCGAGCTGCCTCTGCGCAAGGTCGCGGCGGTCGCGATTGTGGAGAATCCGTATGCCGGGCGCTATGTGGAAGATTTGACTCCGCTGATCGCGGCAAGCGCAAAACTGGGGCAGGAGCTTTCCAGGCAGGCGGCGCAGACGCTGGCGCCCTATCAGGCGCAAAGCTATGGCAAGGCCGGAATCGTGGGCATCGGTGGCGAACAAGAACATGCCAATGCGCTGCTGACCACGGTTTTCGCGCAGCCATTGCGCGACGCGTTGGGCGGCGGCAAGGCGTGGATTTCCTCATTCACCAAACGCGGCGGTCCCGGCATGACCATAGACGTGCCGCTCGCCTGCAAAGATGCGCTTTACGTTCGCTCGCATTACGACGGCATGACCATCACCGTGCATGACGCACCGTTGCCGGACGAGATTGCGGTCATCTTGTGTGTCGCCAACCGCGGGCGGCTGAACGCGCGCGTGGGCGGGCTTAAGTTCGAGGATCGCAAAGGCCAGGACGGACTGGTCTGATCAGGTAAGGAGCCCGGTATGAAAACCGCAATCGTAAACCTTGCAACCATCGTCACCGGCGACTGGCGGCACCCGCTCGCGCAGGGCGACTCGATCCTGATGGCGGACGGAAAGATCGTCGAAGTCGGAACGGTGCCGGCGGACGCCGTCCGCAGCTGTGACGTGGTCATCGACGCGGGCGGCGCAACCGCGATCCCAGGGCTCATCGATTCCCAGGTTCACAATACGTTCGGCGACTATACGCCGCGGCAAAAGACGGTCGGCTTCCTCGAGAGCTATGTGCACGGCGGCACCACCACCGCCATCGGCGCCTCGGAAGTGCATGTGCCGGGCAGGCCCAAGGACCCGGAAGGGGTGAAGGCGCTCGCGCTAGCGGCGTTCAAGTGCTTCGAGCATTTCCGCCCGGGCGGCATGCGCGTGCATGCGGGCTCCATCATCCTGGAGCCGGGCCTTACCGAGAAAGACTTCAAGGAAGTGGCGGACAAAGGGGTGTGGCTCGCCAAGGCCGGATTCGGCGCGGTGCAGACCCCGTTCGATTACGTCCCCATGGTCGCCTGGGCGAAAAAGCACGGCATGATCACCACCGTGCATACCGGCGGATCCTCCATTCCCGGCTCGTCCGGCATTTGGGCCGAGCACTTGATCGCCATGCAGCCTGACGTGTCTTTCCACGTGAACGGCGGGCCGGTGGCCATGCCGGATGAAGACTTTCCGCGCGTGGTCAACGACAGCCGGATCGCGCTGCAGGTATGCACCGCCGGCAACCTCAGAACCTTGCTGCTCATCGCCGACCTGGTGCGCAAGGCGGATCAGTTCGACCGCCTGTTGATCGCGACCGACACGCCGACCGGCAGCGGCATCATGCCGCTCGGCATGATGTATACCATCACCCACCTGGCTAGCCTGTCCGACCTGCCGGTCGAGTGGGCGATCGCCGCGGCGACCGGCAACAATGCGCGCGTATATGGACTGAATAGCGGTTTGCTGAAGGCCGGCTGCGACGCCGACGTCGTGGTGCTGGACGCCTGTGTCGGCGGCTCGAAAAACACCGCGCTCGATGCGTTGCGCAACGGCGATATCGCGGCGGTCGCGGCGGTGGTCACCGACGGCGTGCCGCGTTTCGTCGGGCGCAGCCGCAACACCCCCGCGCCGATAAAAAATGTGCGCGTGGCGGAATGCCGCATCCCGCAGGACTTCAGCCAAAGCGGTCACTGACATGAAGTCGCCCAGCGTCATTGTCGTCGGCGCGGGGCCGGTCGGAGTCGTGGCGGCGCTGGCGTGCGCGCAGAGAGATTTTAGCGTGACGCTGCTAGAGGCTGAGCCCAGCGTCTACGAAGGCGCGCGCGCCGCCACCACGCATCCGGCCACGCTGGAGATCATCGACCGGCTCGGCCTGATCGATCAGTTCATTGCCGAGGGTCTGGTCGCGCGTTACTTCCAGTTCTGGGACCGGCCCACCCGCTCTAAGGTTACCGAATTCGATCACGACATCTTGCGGGATGAGACGAAATTTCCGTTTGTCGTGCAAACCGAGCAGCACAAGCTCGCCAACATGGGCATCGCCCGGCTGCGCCAATACCCCGGCGCCGAGGTGCGGTTTCATACCCGGGCCACTGCCGTGGACCAGGACGCCGGCACGGTGACGGTAACGATCGAAGCGCCCGACGGTATAGAACAACTCCGGGCGGATTATCTCATCGGCGCGGACGGCGGCCGCAGCACCATCCGTAAGGCGCTCGGCATTCAGTTTGACGGCTATACCTTTCCCGAGCGGTTTATTGTCCTCACGACCCCGATGGACTTCGCGCACAGGATGGGCTGCTGCTATCGCAGCTATATGGCCGATCCGGAAGAGTGGGTGAACCTGTTCAAGGTGGCCGGCGACGACGGCAAGGGCCGCTGGCGCGCCGTGTTTCCGACGCGGCCCGACGAAACCGATGAGCGGGCGCTGAGCGACGCCGCCGTCAACGCGCGTCTACAGGGAATCTTTCCGACGACTGAGCCTTACCATGTGGTACACCGCAATCTGTACAAGGTGCACCAGCGCGTCGCCGCGAGTTTTCGTAAAGGCCGTGTTTTTCTCGCGGGTGACGCGGCGCACGTCAACAACCC
>WNFH01001287.1_pt1 | contig 16908 bp, 13 predicted proteins | sample 5400411 | NCBI WGS metagenome assembly WNFH01 (sample SAMN13153347, study PRJNA577476) | soil metagenome | isolation source: 200 cm saprolite under Douglas fir tree site 2 hole 3 | place: USA:California | collected 2015-04-18
CCGCCACCGGATGCAGCCCGGCCGAGGGCTCGTCCTCAGGAAGGTAGACCTGCATGTGCTGGAGCAGCGGCACGTTCGAATAGGTCAGCCGGACCTGTAGATCTTTTTCGTCGTTGACGTGACGGTAGATCGCGTAGGACGGGTGATTCCACACGTCGTATTGCGAAAAGGCGATGCGCCTCCCCGCGACGAGCGTGTGCCCCGAGCCGCCGATGCAAAAGTTTACCTCGGTGGCGTTGTGCCGGAACGCCGCGGTCTTCTCGCCGGGCTTCAGCACCGAGAGCTTCACCTGAATCCCGGGCGCAAAGCCCGGGGCGTTGGCTTCAGCGAGTGGATGCAAGAACAGCGATTCGCGCCGGCCGTTCGCCGGCTGCGGCAGGCTGGCCAGGCGCTCGACTTCGGCATCGATCTCTTTCTTCGTGACGACGATCGGCGTCCAGTAGGTGTTTTCGTCGCGCGCGCCTTGTCCTGCGCGATCGAGAAAGCGTCCCTGCATGGGTTGGAAATCTTTCCTGAATTCGTTCATTGCCATCTCCTCGGTCGAGGAATGAATCGTACTCCCTAGACGGCGCTCTTGGCGCCCGCTCCTGCAAGCCGCGGTTTCTGCTTCTTCGGTTGGGGAATCACGCGGCCCATGCCGCGTTCGCGAGCGCGCTTGACGAGCTCTACTCCAAGCGCAAGATCGGAGACGCCCATACCCATCGCCTTAAACAGCGACACGTCATCCGCGCCCGAGCGCCTGCGACCCGACGCGATGAGCTTCGAGAGCGGCATCACTTTGTCCCAGCTGGCCGCCGCGTAATGCGTCATGAACTCCCGCGAGAGCTGCTGCACGCCCGAAAGGTTGTCCACCGCGACCAGCGTGGCTCGCGAAAATACGTCTTGCGCGAATTCTTCCCGGTCCGGAGCGATCGCTCCCACGGCGTTCAGATGGGCGCTTTTGTCGAGCATGCCTTCAGTCAGGAAAGGCTGCGCCGCCCGCGTCACCAGCGTGACGATCTGGGCTCCCTTGCAGGCTTCGGCCGCCGAAGCGCAAGTCGTGGTTTCAACGCCAAGCTCTTCGCGCACTTTCGCCGCAAATGCCTGACGCGACTCCGCGCGCGGGCTGTAAACCTGCAGCCGTTCGATCGGCCGCACCGCGAGCATCGTGCCGACCTGCGCCAGCGCCTGCTTGCCCGTGCCGACGATGGCCATCACGCAGGCATCCCGTCTCGCCATCCAATCGGCTGCAACACCCGAGATGCCGCCGGTGCGCAGATTGCCGAGGGCAAAGGCTTCGATCACGGCGACGAGCGACCCATCCTCGGCGCTCCAGAGAAGCAGAAGCGGACAGGTGCCGCCTTGCGTGTGCGTCCAGGTTTTGGTGCCGACAAGCTTGTCGAGCTTGCCACCAATTGCATGCAAGTTGTTTTTCCCGTATTGCAGCAGCGTCTTCGTCATGTTCTGCGCCTCGCCGCGCGCTTCTGCGCGCAGCGCCGCTTCAAGGGCGGCGATCGCTTCCTTGAGGTCCATCAGCTGGACGACATCGGCTTCGGTGATCCAGATCGCGTCAGTCGTCATTTCAGACCTTGAACGAAGCCAGCACCTGGCCGGGAAACAACTCTTCGAGCTTGAGGCGCCGGTGGCACACGCCCTGCTCGAAAGCGAAATCGACGAAGGCCTGCAGCGTCTTGCGGTTCTTCTCCAGGCCGTAAGGCCAGAAGTCCTCGCCGAAGAGGCTCTTCATGCGCTCAGTATAGGGCGCAAGCCAGGCGAGCGGCGCGTGCGAGGCGGTGATGTCGGAGAGCCGCTCGATGGAGCGGTGCTTGGCTTCCTCGAAAGCCTTGTAGAGGTTCATCGCAAGCCAGGGGTGGCGCTCCAGCACGTCAGCCTTGATGACGATCACGTGCATGATGGGAAAGATTCCGGTCTTCTTGAAATACGCCGCTTCGACCTCCTCGTAGTCCGGAAACAGGCGCTGGATTCCGCTGCCGAAGGCGCGCGGCGGCCGCGCCGATAGCACGGCGTCAATGTCCCCGGCGAGCAGCATGTCGTTGAGCGAGCGCGCCGGCTCGGAGCGAAGCCGCACGCCTTCCGGAAGCTTGAGCTTCACCTTTTCGACGCGCCCCGCTTCGTTCACGCCCGCCTGGAACCACTCCACCGAGGCGAGCGGCACTCCGGCCTCGCGAACGAGGTAGCCGCGCGAGTAAATCACCGCGGTCTGCGCCCACTCCGGAACCCCGATTCGCTTGCCTTTCAGCTGCTCCGGGCGAGTAATCTCGCCGCCCTCTCGCACATAAATCATCGACTGGCGGAACACGCGCGACGGGAACACCGGGATTGCGGCGATGCCGTTGTCCTCTTGAGAGCGCAGCGACACGTACTTGCCCATCGACATCTCGGACACTTCCCATTCCCGGAAGAAGGTGAAGCGGAAGAACGCTTCCTCGGGGGGAAGGTAGAGTACGTTGAGGCTCACGCCCTGCACCGGCACCTGGCCGGTGGCGAGGTCGCGCGTGTGCTCGTAGTCGCCGATGGCGAGCGTCAGGGGGACTCTCTCCACTGCTATTCCTTGAGCAGCACCGCGCCGTTTTGGACTTTCACGGCGTAGGTGCGAATGTCCTCGGTGCAGGGCGCGCCGACCGCCTTGCCGGTCGCAATGTGAAACTTCCCCTGGTGCAGCGGGCATTCGATTTCCTCGCCATCGATGAAACCGTCGGCGAGGCTCGCCTGTCCGTGGGTGCAGGTGTCGTGCGTGGCGAAGATTTTTCCGCCGACGTTGTAGAGGCACACGGGCTCTGCGCCGAAATGGACGAGCAAGGTCCCGTCTTCCGGCACGTCGGAGGTATTGGCGACTTTGATCCAATTTTCACTCATGTCAGAGGGGCAGAATCAGGCTGTTCGGGACGAGGAGGCTGTCGAATATGCAGAGCTTTACCATGAATTTTAACTTGCCCTCCTCGACGACGAGCTTGTCGCGGTACTGGCCGGTGTTGAAGACGCGCGTGAACTGGTCTTGCAGCGTCTCGAGGGCGAGATAGTTCGCGCGCACCTCGAGCACGCCTTCCTTCCAGCCGAGAACGCGGATGCCGCTCACCATGCGGCGCATGTAGCGCGGCGCGTAGACGGCGGTCTTGCGTATGGCGGTAACCCGGTCGGCGAGATAGCCCTTGCTCTCGCACAGCCAAGTCGCAAGCGGCAGTCCTCGCTCGAAGTTGTCGCGCGGAATAATCTTGTAGAGACACCGCTCGACGAAGAAATCCGGCCATTCCTCGAAGCGCTCCTCGTCGAGACAAGCCGCATATGCGGCATAGAGCTCCTCGAGCTCCAGGCGAAGCTCCCAAGCGCTCAGGGTGAGGTAGCGTTCCGCAGCGCTCACATAGTAACCCAATAAAAGTACGAACGTTCGAATTTAGTCACTTTATGACAAAGTATCAGGTACCTAAATATCCATAACGCGGCGGTAGTGGTCATAAAAAGCCCGGATAACGGATTCCGTCACCATGTGCGGCTCATCCTTCCAGTCGCGCCCGCCCATTTCCATGACGCCTGCCGCTTCGGGGTAAGCTGCGACACCGGCCTGAGAGAATTTCATGACTTCGCTGTCGTCGATCGAAACGAAACCCGCCGGCCCCATGAGGTTCGCCTGCCGCAGCCGACGCCGGGTCATGTCCTCGTCGTCGTCGGCATAGCCGAAATACGTCCACGCGAGCTCGAATGCCCCCGGACCGCGCGTGATCAATTGGCGCATCGCCAGCGTGTTCGACTGCTGCTGAATGATCAGATTGGGCCAGAGCGTGGTCATCACGACCGTGTATTCCGTAAACTCGTGCACCGGATCGAGAAGCGCCGGATCGCGCAGGCTGAAGTTGTCGATCAGCGATTTCATATCGGCGTTGTCCTCGGTCTTCTTCTGTTCGCCTCGCCACGATATCAGCGCGCCGTGGCGCCCGGTCGCGTCCATTTGCACTTTCGAGGGCTGATCGGCGCGAAACAAACCGAAGCTCACGAGGAAAACGTGCAGCAGGCTGGCATGATAGGGGTCCTTGATATTCTCGAACATCAGCTTCCAGTTGGCGGGGATCAGCTGGCGCGAGTAGCCCAGCACCCGGAGCTCCCGGCCGTCGAACACGCGATCGAACAGCGCGAGCATCGACGGCCCGAAATAGTCCTCGAGGCCCTCCAGATCCGCCGCAAAGGAGGCGAAGATCACGCCGCGGCGGCGCGCCACCTTGAGCTTGCGCAGCCCGTGGTTCTTCGGATCGAAATCCGCGGGCATCCCGCCTTGCTTCTTCACGCCGCGCCGGAACGGCACGCCGATCAAGTTGCCCTTTAGGTCATAGGTCCATTGGTGATAGGGGCACATGAACTCGGCAGCGTTGCCGAGGTGCTTCTGGCAGAACTGGACGCCCCGGTGGGCACAGCGGTTCTCGACGACATTGACCGAGCCTTCCCGGTCGCGCACGACAACGACCGGTTTCTCGCCGATGAAGGTGCGCTTGAAGTCACCGGGACTGGGCAGCTCGGCGTCGAGCGCGACGTAGCTCCAACTCGCGCCGCAGAAGATGCGCTCCTGCTCGCGAGCATAGATCTCCGGGTCGGAGTAAACCCAGTAGGGGACGCGGGCAATGCCTTCTTTGGGCCACACGTGGCGCGCGCCCATAAATTCCTCTCTTCCCGGCTTAGGCGGGCGCACGATCGCCCGGTTGCTCGGCGCCATCTTAGGCTGCGCCCCGGACTTGATCAACGCGGATGCGCGGGGGTGCACGGCGGAGGCGGCTACGACCTCGGAAACCTCGCCAGCGCCTGGACCGGTGTGCTGGCCGAACTCGTTAAGCGTTAGACCGCTTGCGGCGGAACTTGGACAGGAGATCGTCCAGGTGATCGGGATTGGAATAGCTGATCACCAGTTTCCCCGCGCCTTTTTTCCCCGGCTTGATCTCGATCGTCGTTCCGAGCTCTTCCGAGAGTTCTTCCTCGAGGCGAGCGACATCGCGGTCAGGCCTGGGTTTGCGTCTTGCCTTGACTTTGGGATGAAGGATGTCGTTCACCACCTGTTCGGTCTGACGCACGGAAAGCGCCCGGTCTGCGACCCGCTTCGCGACGCTTTCCTGCTGCCGTCCGTCGAGCGCGAGAAGGGCGCGCGCGTGGCCCATCTCAAGCTTGCCCTCGAAAACGAGCCCTTGAACCGCCTTTTGCAGGTTCAAAAGTCGCAGCAAGTTGGTGGTCGCCGCTCGTGAGCGGCCGATGGCGTCCGCCGCTTCCTGGTGTGTGAGCTTGAACTCGGTGACGAGCTGCTGGACGCCGCTCGCTTCCTCGAGCGGGTTGAGGTCTTCACGCTGGATGTTCTCGATCAGCCCCATGGCGAGCGCCGCCGAATCCGGGACTTCGCGCACGAGCACCGGAACTTCTGCGAGACCGGCGATTTTCGCGGCGCGCCAGCGGCGCTCGCCGGCAATGATCTCGTAGCGCTCGCGCTCGAGCGGCCGCACCAGGATCGGCTGCATCAGGCCCTGCCTCCTGATCGAGGCCGCGAGCTCCTGAAGCGAGTTCTCGTCCATCTTCGTGCGCGGCTGATAACGGCCGCGCTGCAACTGCTCGACCCGCAGCGTAGCTTGCCGCTCGAGGCCCGGACCCTCCTCACCATCCTTGTCGAGGAGCGCATCCAGCCCCCTGCCCAGTCCTTTCAACTTCACGGAGTCACCACGTTCATGCGGTCGCGGCGAGGCCGTTGCGGGAGAGGATTTCGCCCGCCAGCGCGACATACGCCTGCGAGCCCTTGCACTCGCCATCGAGCTTGACCGCGGGCGCACCGAAGCTCGGCGCCTCGGCGAGGCGCACGTTGCGCGGAATGATGGTTTCGTACACTTTGCTGCCAAAATGCTCCTGCAGTTGCGCCGACACTTGTTGCGCGAGCGCATTGCGCGGGTCGTACATGGTCCGAAGCAGCCCTTCGATATCGAGCTTCGGGTTCAGGTGCTGGCGCACCTTCTTGATCGTGTTGACGAGATCGGAGAGCCCTTCGAGCGCGTAGTACTCGCATTGCATGGGGATCATCACCGCGTGGGCTGCGACCAGTCCGTTTACCGTGAGCATGTTGAGCGCGGGAGGGCAGTCAAGCAGGATGAAGTCGTATTGACCGGCGATCGTTTCCAGCGCACCTTTCAAGCGGGATTCGCGGTGCTCGAGTTCGACCAGCTCGACTTCAGCGCCGGCGAGGTCGCGATTGGCGGGAATCAGGTCGTAGCCGCCGGATTCCGATCTCTGCCGCGCCGAGTCGGCGGTCGCAAGCCCAAGCAGCACTTGGTAGACCGAGGTTTTGAGCGTACGTTTGTCGATGCCGCTCCCCATGGTGGCATTGCCCTGTGGATCGAGATCCACCAGCAGCACGCGCATGCCGGACTGCGCGAGACCCGCCGCGAGATTGACGCTGGTCGTCGTCTTTCCGACTCCGCCCTTCTGATTGGTCACGGCGAGGACCCGGGTCATGCGCGCTCGATCAAGACGAGATGCCGCTCCGCACCAAGCCCAGGAACTGCGAGTCGGAGCACGTGCATGACGCGGAAATCGCGCGGCAGCCGCTCGATCTCCTCAAAGGGATGGACCCCCTTCATCGCCGCGAGCACGCCGCCCGGGGCAAGCAGATGCATGGTCAGGGTGACGAACTCGGCGATCTCGGCAAACGCGCGGGAAATGATGCAGTCGAATTTTTCCGCGGGGTGCCAGGACTCGACCCGCTCGCAGACGACGCTCACGTTCTTCAGCTGAAGTTCGGCCACCGCCTGCTTCAGGAACGTCGCCTTCTTGTGATTGCTGTCGAGCAACGCGATCTGGATGTCGGGTTTGGCTACCGCCAATGGGATTCCGGGAAACCCTGCGCCGCTACCCACGTCAAGCACGCGCGCTCCGTTCACGTAAGGGACCACCGCAAGGCAGTCGATTAAGTGGCCGCTAACCATCTTTTCCGCGTCTCGTATGGCCGTCAGGTTATAGACCTGGTTCCACTTTTCTAGCAGGGCGAGGTATTCGAGGAGTTTTGTCCTGGCTTCGCGGCCCAAGGCGAGACCGAGTTCCGCCAGCCCTTGCTCGAGGCGCTTGCCCAGTTCGGACTGCGTCCACCCTGCTACGGCTTCCGTCATGCGGCTGATCTTTCCGCCCTACTCATGCCGCGCTTCAGGTGAACCAAGAGCAACGAGATCGCGGCCGGAGTGACACCTGAAATTCGGGAAGCCTGACCGATGGTTTCAGGCCGGTGCTGGCTCAGCTTCTGCTGCACTTCGATAGACAGGCCGCGAACGCTGCGGTAGTCAAGATCGCGCGGCAGCGCGAGGGCCTCGTAGCGCTCGTGACGTGCGATTTCCTCGTGCTGACGGGCGACATACCCCTCGTACTTGGCCTGGATCTCCACCTGCTCGGCGACTGCCGCATCGGGGGCGACGGGCGCACCCGCGTCCGCAAGCACGGCCAGCGAAGCGTAGCCCACTCCAGGACGCTTCAGCAGATCCATAAGCGAGTATTCGCGCTCGATCGGCTTGCCGAGCACACGCTCGGCAACCTCGGCGGGCAGGGATTTGGGATTCACCCAGGTGGACTTGAGCCGCTCCTGCTCGCGCGCGATCGCGTCGCGCTTGCGGTTGAATGCGCCCCAGCGGGAATCGTCCACCACGCCGAGCCTGCGTCCGGTCTCAGTGAGCCGCAGATCGGCGTTATCTTCGCGCAGCATGAGGCGATACTCGGCTCGGCTCGTAAACATGCGGTAGGGCTCACTCACGCCACGGGTGACGAGATCATCGACGAGCACCCCGACATAGCCTTCGTCGCGCCGCGGGCACCAGGGAGGTTCCCCCTTCACGAATAGCGCCGCGTTGATGCCGGCGAGGATCCCCTGCGCTGCCGCCTCCTCGTAACCTGTCGTGCCGTTGATCTGTCCGGCGAAGAAGAGACCCGAGATCGACTTCGTTTCCAGCGACGATCTCAAATCGCGCGGATCGTAGTAGTCGTACTCGATGGCGTAACCGGGCCGCAAAATGTGGGCGTTTTCCAACCCCCGAATGCTCCGCACTAGATCGACCTGCACATCGAAGGGAAGGCTGGTCGAAATCCCATTCGGATAAAACTCGTTGGTGGTGAGCCCTTCCGGCTCCAAGAAAATCTGATGGCTTTGCTTGGCGGCAAAACGATGGATCTTATCCTCGATCGAAGGGCAATAGCGCGGGCCGATCCCTTCGATCACGCCCGTATACAGGGGGGAGCGGTCGAGCCCGCTTCGGATGATTTCGTGCGTGTGCGAATTGGTGTGAGTGATCCAGCAGGGGACCTGGCGCGGGTGCATTTCCCGCATCCCGAGGAACGAAAACACCGGGACCGGCTCGTCGCCCGGCTGCATTTGCATCACCGAGAAATCGATAGATCGACCGTCGATGCGGGGGGGTGTTCCGGTCTTGAGGCGACCCACCGGAAGTTTGAGTTCGCGCAGCCTCGCGGCGAGGCTGACCGAAGGCGGATCGCCGGCCCGACCGGCTTGGTAGTTCGACAATCCGATATGGACGAGCCCCGAAAGGAAGGTGCCGGTCGTCAGCACCACCGCGCGGCCTGAAAAGAGCACGCCGAGCTGAGTCACCACCCCGGTAATACGATCGCCCTCGAGGATGAGATCGTCCACCGCCTGCTGGAACAGGCTGAGATTGGGTTGGTTCTCAATCCGGGAGCGAATCGCGCGCTTGTACAGCAGACGGTCGGCCTGGGCGCGAGTCGCGCGGACGGCAGGTCCCTTCGAGGAATTGAGGATGCGGAACTGGATCCCCGCCTCATCGGTGGCGATCGCCATGGCTCCGCCCAAGGCGTCGACTTCTTTGACCAGGTGCCCCTTGCCGATGCCGCCGATGGAAGGGTTACACGACATTTGCCCGAGCGTTTCGATATTGTGCGTCAGGAGAAGCGTCTTGCAGCCGGCGCGCGCGGCGGCGAGTGCAGCCTCGGTGCCAGCATGGCCGCCGCCGACTACGATGACATCGAAAGGAGTGGGAAACTGCATCGCTTGAAGCAAAAAGAACGAAAACAAAGCCAAATTTTAAAGCTATTCGAGAGCGAGAGACAGTGATATCACGCGGAGCACGGGGCCTGGATGCAGGACCGAGGTCCGCTGTTTCTTTGGCGTTCGATCCTTAACGCTCATGTTTCACGTGGAACATCGGTGCTACTCACAGGTTCTCCACCAGAAATCCACGGCTTATACGGCCCGCAGATCACAGGACATCCACCAGGTTTCCCCAGGCTATCCACGGGAATTTCGGAGGATCCACAACTCAGAAAGTGTTTGCCAAGTAAACACTTAACGCTCTGAAATATGAATAAAAACAATAGCTTTTCTGGTTACACCTTGAGGACACCAAGAGAATACGGAAATAACAAAGCCGTCGATGACGGCTTTGTTATCCGCGAATCTGGTTTTCAGCCGAGCGAGCGTTCCAACGCTTCCCGCCGCAAGGCGAGCTCGCGCGGTAACCGGCCGCTTAAAAGCCGAAGCAACTCGTCCTGCAGCTTGAGTTCCCGCCTCCACTCGCTGCCGTCGATTGAGCTAACGCGCCTGAACTTCTCGTCGTCGAACCCCTCGAGTCCGCTCCACTCCACATCTGCAAACTCGGGAACCCTGCCGATCGGTGTTTCAACCCCGTGTGCCTTGCCTTGGCAGCGCTCAACGATCCACTTCAACACCCGCATGTTCTCGCCGAATCCTGGCCAGATGAACTTGCCGTCGGCGTCGGTGCGGAACCAGTTGACGCAGAAAATCCGCGGGCGCTTAGGCACCGAGCGTCCGAGCTTGAGCCAGTGGCTGAAGTAATCGCCCATGTTGTAGCCGACAAATGGAATCATCGCCATCGGGTCGCGCCTGACTACGCCGACCTTGCCGGTTGCGGCGGCCGTGGTTTCCGAGCCCATCGTCGCGGCGATGTAGACTCCCGCGTCCCAATCGAAGGCCTCAGTCACAAGCGGAACCGTGTCCGAGCGCCGGCCACCGAACACAAAAGCCGATATCGGCACGCCCCCGGGATTCTCCCATTCGGGATCGATCGAAGGGCACTGCGTGGCGGGAACCGTAAACCGCGAGTTTGGGTGGGCCGCTTTCCTGCCGCAATCGGGTGTCCACTCCCTCCCCTGCCAATCGATAAGCTTGGCTGGAAGCACATCGGTCATCCCCTCCCACCACACGTCGCCGTCCGGCGTCATGGCAACATTCGTGAATATCGTGTTGCTCCTGATCATCGCCATGCAATTGGGATTGGTCTTTTCGGAGGTGCCCGGTGCGACACCGAAAATCCCGGATTCAGGATTGATCGCGTAAAAGCGTCCGTCCTTGCCCGGCTTTATCCAGGCGATGTCTTCACCTATCGTGGAGACCTTCCAGCCCTTGAACGCGGCCGGCGGAATCAGCATGGCGAAGTTCGTTTTTCCGCACGCTGAAGGGAACGCCGCGCTCACATAGATCTTTTCGCCCGAGGGCGGCGTGACGCCGAGAATCAGCATGTGTTCGGCAAGCCAGCCTTGGTCCCGGCCCATGACCGAGGCAATGCGCAGCGAAAAACATTTCTTGCCGAGCAATGCGTTGCCACCATAGCCCGAACCAAACGACCATATTTCCCTAGTTTCCGGATAGTGGACGATGTACTTGTGCTCCCTGCTACACGGCCAAGCCACGTCCTTCTGTCCGGGCACGAGCGGCGCGCCGACCGAATGCACGCAGGGAACGAAATTGCCGTTCCTGCCCAGGATTTCCCATACCTTCTTCGTCATGCGCGTCATGATGCGCATGCTCACCACCACGTAGGGCGAATCGGTCAGCTCGATACCGATGTGCGCGATGTGCGAGCCGAGCGGCCCCATGGAGAACGGAACCACGTACAGCGTGCGGCCATGCATACACCCGTCGAAGAGCTTGTCGAGCGTCGCGCGCATTTCCCGGGGGTCAACCCAGTTGTTCGTAGGACCCGCGTCCTCCTTTTGCTGCGAGCAGATGAAGGTCCGGTCCTCGGTGCGCGCCACGTCGCTGGGATCCGAGAGCGCGAGGAAACAGTCCGGGCGAAGCTTGGGGTTGAGCCGCTTCAGCGTGCCCGACTTGACCATCTCGTCGCAAAGCCGGTCGTATTCCTGCTGCGAGCCATCGCACCATTGAATCCGGTCGGGTTTGGTCAGCGCCGCGATGCGCGCGACCCATTCCTTGGCGCCGTGGTGTTGAACGTAAGACGGGGCGCCAATATCAATACCTGCAGCGTAAGGTTGATTCATGCTGGGGCCTCGCGATGACGACTGGGCGGTGGGACGGATACGGCCGCCAGACGTATTTTTCAGGACAGTAAAGGCGCGAACTCTACCACGATCCGACTGGAGAAAAAAATGACCAAGAAAAACGGCGAGTTACGCGATGCGAAGGCTACGCGCGCAGCCTGCGCGTGAGGCGCTTTGCCATCCGGAATGTGGGCGCTGTCGTCGTCACGAGGATAATGACGCGCGCAACGTGCGCCGCGGTCACGAGCGGCACGCCGAGCTGGAGAACCTTGGCGGTGACGCACATCTCAGCCATGCCGCCCGGCGCGGTAGCGAGCACCATCGTTGAAATCGGCACCGCAGCGGCGAGCGCCACGCCCCAGGCGAACAGCGCCGAAGCGAAAATTGCCAGAACCACGGAGACGCACACCATCGCGATAAAACGCCGCGCGGCCCTGAGCGATTCGCGATCGAAGCCCGAACCGAGCGCGCAGCCGAGCAGCACCTGCGCCGCGTTGGACAGCCCGACAGGTATCGCCGACAATCCAACCCCGCCTACGGTCAGACCGATGGCCACCGCGAGCGGACCCAGCATCCAAGCGTTCGGCACGCGCAGCTTCGCGAGCAGCGCGCCGGCCGCGGCTGCCACCGCGAGCAAGGCGAGCAGACCCGAGGCGTCAACGTCGAGCCGCGCAGGACGATAAGGGTCGATTCCATGGACGCCCAGCGACGTAAACACGAACGGCACCATCACAACGACGATCATGACGCGCAGCGATTGCGCGAGTACCACCCGGTCAGGCTGGGCTCCGAAGCGCTCTCCCAGAATGGTCATCTCCGCGGCCCCGCCGGGAACGCTCGCGAAAAGCGCCGTGGTCGCGTCGAGGCCCGTGGTGCGCGTAAGAAACCAGCCGCTCGCGTAGGCGAGCAGCACAGCGAACACCGCAGCCGCGATGAGCAGGGGCCAGTGCGTTGCGACCTCGCCTGCGACCACCGGGGTGAAATACAGCCCGAGCGCGCAGCCTATGACGAGTTGGCCGGCGGCCCTTCCGCCCTTTGGCGACGCGAGCCTAGCGCCGGCAAATTTCCCGCAGGCCATGGCGAGCAACGGCCCGATCAGCCACGGCAGAGGGGCGCGCAGGACGCTGAACACCGCGCCACTCGCGCCGCAAATGAGCAGCGCGCTGAAAACCGGATAACGATTCATTCGGCTCCGGAGAGTGCGCTCATTTTCCGACGCAAAATCGCGAAAAAATCTCGCCCAGCAGGTCGTCCGCGGTGAACTCCCCGGTGATCGTGTTGAGCTCGCGTTGCGCAAGACGGAGTTCTTCTGCGAAGAGCTCGCTCTGCCGCATCGCGCGCCCGGCCCGCTCGAGCGCCTCTGCGACGCGTCCAAGCGCGGTGAGATGCCGCTCGCGCGCCATGAATATGTCTTCGCTGCCTGATTGCCAGCCGGCCAGAGCGAGCAGCGCCCTGCGCAGCGCGTCGATACCCTCGCCCGTTTTAGCAGAAAGATGAATCCGCCAACCCTCTGCACCCTCTTCGGCCTGCGGCGCGGCGCGGCAGAGATCGATCTTGTTGAATACGGTGACAGGCTTCAGCTTCTGCGGAAGGCGGGCGGCGATAGCGCTGTCGGCGGCGGTGACACCGGCACGCGAGTCAACCACCAGGAGGAGCGCATCGGCGCGTCCGATCACCTCCCAGGTGCGGGCGATGCCGATCGCCTCTACTTTGTCGGCGGTGTCGCGCAGACCGGCGGTGTCGATGATGTTCATGGGCACACCCTCGATCTGTATCGTCTGGCGCACCGCATCGCGCGTCGTGCCGGGAATTTCCGTCACGATCGCGAGCTCTTCTCCGGCGAGCCGGTTGAGGAGCGACGATTTCCCCACGTTGGGTTGGCCGGCCAGCACTACTTGAAGTCCGCTGCGCAGCACACTGCCCTGGCGCCCCCGATCGAGCGTGCGGGCGACTTCGCTCTGCAGACGCTCCAGGCGCTCGCGGGCGTCGTCCCTGTCGACGGGGTCGACTTCCTCCTCGGGAAAGTCCAACGTCGCCTCGACCAGCGTGCGCAACTCGACGAGCTGCTTCGCGAGGTTCCCGATCAGCTCGGAGAATTCGCCGCGCAGCGAGCGCAGCGCACAGCGCGCAGCCGCTTCGGTGGCGGCCTCGATTAGGTCGGCGACGCCCTCGGCCTGCGCAAGATCGAGCTTGTCGTTCAAGAACGCACGGCGGGTGAATTCGCCTGGCTCGGCTAGACGCGCCCCAAGCTCGAGGCATCGCCTCAGGAGCATCTGCAGCACGACGGGCCCGCCATGAGCTTGCAGCTCAAGCACATCCTCGCCTGTATATGAAGCCGGTGCAGGAAAGAAAAGCGCGATACCATCGTCAATCGGCTCGCCTGAGGCGCCGCGAAACGTCGTGCGCGCGGCTACACGCGGCGCAGGAACGCGGCCAAGCAGGTGTGACACGAGTCGCTCGAGAGGCTTCCCCGAAACGCGCACGATCCCGATTCCTGCCCGCCCCGTCGCGGTCGCGATGGCCGCGATCACATCGGTATCGGACGGCAAAGCCATCGGTTCGCCTCTCTGGCGCACCTGCCCGCAATCGGGCGGCGCCTCAGCGTTTCGCGCTGGCGGACGGTTTTGTCCCCCCGATCATGCGGGTGATCTGCCATTGCTGCAGGATCGACAGGATGTTGTTGACGAACCAGTAGAGGACCAGGCCCGAGGGGAAAAAGTAGAACATCACCCCGAACGCGAACGGCATGATCATCATGACCTTGGCCTGAACCGGATCCGGCGGGGTAGGATTCATCTTGGTCTGAACGATCATCGAAGCCATCATCAGCGTCGGCAGCACGTACCAAGGATCGGGCGCGGAGAGGTCCCTGATCCAGAGATAGAACGGGGCGTTGCGCAGTTCCACGCTTTCGAAGAGCACCCAGTAGAGCGCGATGAAAACCGGAATCTGCACGAGAATCGGTAGGCAACCGCCGAGCGGGTTGATTTTCTCGGTCTTGTATAAGTCCATCATCGCCTGGTTCAGTTTCGTCTTGTCGTCCGCATACTGCTCGCGGAGCTTCATCATGCGCGGCGTCACCAGCTTCATCTTCGCCATAGAGCGGTAGCTCGCGGCTGACAGCGGGAAAAAGATCAGCTTGATGACCACCGTGAGCAGAATGATCGCAAGACCCCAGTTGCCCATCCAGCCGTGGAACAGCCGCAGCACCCAGAAGAGCGGCGCAGCGATGACCGTAAGCCATCCGTAGTCGACCACCAGCTCCAGTCCGGGGGCCACCGCCTGCAAGTGATCCTGGTCCTGCGGCCCGGCGTACAGGGGCACCACGACCCGGGCGGAAGCACCGCGTGCGACCGGTCCAAGGGGCACGATCACCCCGGCCGAATACAGGTCTTCGGAGAGTTTCCGGGTATAGAACTCGCGTGGCATCTTGTCCGGAGGCAGGAGCGCGGCCACAAAATAGTGCTGAATGATCGCGATCCAGCCGTTGTCGGGCGTCTTCGGATAAGGAGTTTTGCCCTTGGCGATGTCCTCGAAAGTCACTTTTTTAAACTTGTCCCGCTCGGTGTACAAGGCCACACCGGTATAGGTCTGCGCCATATAGGGGTCGCCCCCCGGGGACTTGCTGTCGCGGGTAAGCTGGAAATACGCGTGGGTCGCGATTGGGGCAGCCGTTCCGTTCGAGATTTCCTCGGCGACATCGATGCGATAACTCGCGCGGTGGAAAGTCAGAACCTTGGCCACTTTGACGCCTTCAGCAGTGTCTGCATCAAGCCGCACCTCCAGCCTGTCGTGGTCCTGCTCGAGAATGAATTCCTTGGCCGCCGCCCGAAACAGCGTCCGGTGATTCGGCAGCCCGGCACCGATCAAGCCGCTTTGCGCGGAGTAGCGGTGCTCGGGTCCAAACAGCACGAAGTTCTTCTTTTCGTCATGCGTGTCCTTGTGCTTGAGCAGTTCCAGGTACACGAGGTCACCGCCTTGCGTATCGATTTCCGCAAGCATGGTGTCGGTGCGAACCCGCAGCCGCTCGCGGGGCTTCCCCGCGGGCGCGGCATTCGGGGGCATTGCCTCGACGCCCTTCGCTGCGGGCGTCACGGCTGGGCCGCTCGGCGTCGGAACCGCCCCCTGTGTCGCCGGTGCCGCCGGGGGCCGAATCTCCTTCTGCCATGCGTCCCATAGGAGCAGCAGGGAAAACGAGAACACGAAGAACAGGACTAGGCGCTGTGTGTCCATCAAAAAGGCGAGAAATCAAGGGAGCGGGTCATAGCCGCCCGGGTGCCAGGGATGGCAGCGCACGAGACGCCGCAGCGCGAGCCACGCGCCCCGCGCCGTACCGTAGCGTTCGAGCGCCTCAAGCGCATAGGCGGAACAAGAGGGATGGAAGCGGCAGTGCCTGCCAAGCAGGGGGCTGACAACATAGCGATAGCCCCGAATGAAAAGCGATAGCACTTTGTTCACAACGTTCCTGCCAGGCACCGCTCGACCTCAGCTAAGGCGACCGTTCTCGCTGACAGCCGAATCAGGATATCGCGGCTTCCCAGCCGCGCCTGATGGCTCCGGAACCATTCCCGCAGCACGCGCTTTGCGCGATTGCGGTCGACGGCGCGCGGAAATACGCGTTTGGGAACGATGAGACCGAGTCTTGGAACACCGAGCGCGTTCGCTTTGAGCAGCACGCTGAACTCGGGGCGCTTGATGGCTCGCCCCACCGATAGCAACGCAGCGATATCAGTCGTTCCGAGCCGCTGCTTGCGAGTGTAACGTCTGCGCTCGCTCAAACGCTCAAACGAGCCCGCCCCTTGGCGCGTCGCGCCCGAAGCACCGCCCGGCCTCCGCGCGTGCGCATGCGAACGAGGAACCCGTGGGTGCGTTTCCTGCGGATGACCGAGGGTTGAAAAGTGCGTTTCATGAAGCGAATCCCTGAGAGTAAACAGAACCTTGAATTAGACGATACTTTAGCTAAGATTGTCAAAGAATTAAGCTCTTCGGGCTGTGGATAACTCCATCGGAAACGGGTAAAATCAACCCGCAAGTTTCCCCCGATCTGAGCCTCATTAGAGTCCATGCAGGGTTTCTGGGCCTCGTGCCTGAGCCGCTTCGAAAAAGAGCTTCCCGCTCAGCAGTTTAATACCTGGATTCGGCCGCTCAAACTGGACGCCTCGGCGGCGCCCTCCGGCGAGTTGCGGCTGCTTGCGCCCAACCGTTTTGTTCTGCAGTGGGTCAAGGATCGCTTCGCGCCGCGCATCGAAGCGATGGGCGCTGAATTTTTTTCCTCGCCCATCCGCGTGTCGATCACCCTTGAGTCCCCGGGCACCTCAGAGCCCGCAAAGCCCCCCGCGCCCGCGGCGCTCACCGCGCGCGCAGCGCGCACGGTGCCGGCGCGAGCGCCGCACGTGGACCGCTCAAGCCTCATCCCTGAGTTCAGTTTCGACAGTTTTGTCGCCGGCAAGGCCAACCAGCTTGCCCGCGCCGCGGCGCTGCAGGTCGCCGAACATCCGGGAACGTCCTACAACCCGCTGTTCATCTACGGTGGCGTGGGTCTTGGCAAGACGCACCTGATCCATGCGGTCGGCAACCTCGTTCTCGCGCAGCATCCCAGCGCCCGCGTCCGCTATCTTCACGCCGCGCAATATATCTCCGATGTGA
>WNFH01004568.1_pt1 | contig 16884 bp, 15 predicted proteins | sample 5400411 | NCBI WGS metagenome assembly WNFH01 (sample SAMN13153347, study PRJNA577476) | soil metagenome | isolation source: 200 cm saprolite under Douglas fir tree site 2 hole 3 | place: USA:California | collected 2015-04-18
TCATGAGGGCTGACGACTCCGGATGGTGTCTGTTTGTAGTGGTACACGCAGCCTACCATCCCGTCAGCTCTCTTTTATTGTTTTCAATGGGTTGCGGGTAATGCTCAAAAATGTTGGTGCTTAAGTAAGTGCCATTCGGCTCTGACCCCTTAAAATCAGCACCTTCGGCGGCCTGCAGGGTTTACGTGACCGGGGCCTATTGGAATCGGCAATCGGTCAGGCGCAACAACCCTACGCCTATGCTAAAGACCTCTATGAGACCGCCGCGCAATACTGCGTGTCTCTGGCAAAGAATCATCCATTCCTGGATGGAAACAAGCGAACCGCCGCCGACTGCATGCTGACCTTTCTCGTGCTGAATGCAATAAAACCCACACTCACACCGGAACAATTGTTCGAATGGACCTTGCAGGCGGCTATTGGCGAGCTTGACCGCCCACGGCTCGCGGTACTGCTGAAGAAACATTCCCGGAAAAAGGCGTGAAGAATTAAAACAGTGCGGCGTGCGCGTTGACATGATGCCCGCGGACTCTTTCTTTGATGAAACCTCTCGTCACCCAGATTGTGGCGGCAGGGAATGCGGAGAATTGACCGATTTTAACAATTATGTTAATAAATACATTAAAGCATTCGTGGAATTCCTAACTATGTCTATTACTGCCAAAGATATAGTGCCGTTGAATCAAGTTCGCGCCCGTTTAACAGAACTGGCGGAAGAAGTGCGCGCTGGGAATGAAAAGATCATTACTCGTAATGGGGAAAGCTATGTTGCCCTGATTGATGCCCGCCGTTTGGACCATTATCACCGGTTGGAACGCGAGCACATCCATCTTACTTTATTGGAGGAGGCAAGCCGGGGTTGGGACGACATAGAGGCGGGGCAACTGCTGAGCGTCGCTGAATTGCGTGCTAAATATAAAAAAACGGATACTCCCTGAAATCCCAGCAGCTGCTGAATGAATCGCCGTTGCGCCGTCCGCGTTATCTATCTATTGTCTATCAAACATCATCGTCAATTATCTTTCGACTTAAAAGGACATTGGGGTCGATGAAAACCGGCAAAAGCCTTATACCTCATGCTTGACAGGCTGGAATTGTACGCCGTAAAGTGGGCATATGGCTTCCCGCTTTACCCTCACCGTAAACGGCCGGCGCCGGTCCATCCAGGCGGACCCCGATGTTCCTTTGCTCTACGTCCTGCGTAATGACTTTGAACTGAACTCCCCCAAGTTCGGCTGCGGCCTATCGCAATGCGGCGCCTGTTCCGTGCTGGTCGGGGGCGCGGAGCTGCGCTCCTGCGCGACGCCGGCGGCACGCGTCGCCGGCAAGCCGATTTGGACCATAGAGGGGTTGCCTGACCTGTGGGCGCGGCAGCGCAAGCTCAAACAGGCCGCGCTGCATCCGGTGCAGCAGGCCTGGATCGATGAGCAGGTGCCGCAGTGCGGCTATTGCCAAAGCGGCATGATGATCCAGGCGGTGGATTTGCTGGCGAAGAATCCAAGTCCCACCGACGCGCAGATCCGCACCGCGATGGACGGCCACCTATGCCGTTGCAGCACCTATGCCGGCATCGTGCGCGCGGTTAAACGCGCCGCCAAGGCCATGGCATGAGCGGGCGGAGATGAGCCTCACGCGCCGCGAATTCCTGAAAACCGGAGGCGCGCTGGTCGTCGCCTTCAGCCTGCCGCTTAGTTTGCCCCGCGGCGCACGCGCCGCCGAAGGCGCGCTGTTTCCGCCGGTTTCCCCCGGCGCGCTCGACTCCTGGCTCGCGGTCGCTGCCTCCGGCACGGTGACCGTGTTTACCGGCCACGTCGAGCTCGGCCAGGGCAACGAGACCGCGCTCGCGCAGATCATCGCCGAGGAATTGGACGTTCCGTTCTCGACGGTGCAAATGCTCATGGGCGATACCGCGCATGCGGTTGACCAAGGCGCTACCGTCGGCAGCACCACCGTCCGTATTGCCGGTTCGCAACTGCGCCAGGCCGCGGCGGAGGCGCGCCGCGCATTGTTCGATCTCGCGGCCGAGCGCCTGGGCGTGCCGGCGTCGCAACTTACCGTCGCCGAGGGCCACGTCAGCGTCCGGGGCGATCCCACAAAATCCGTCGCCTATAAGGACTTGGTGGGCGGCAAGCTGTTAAACGTCACCGTGCCCACCACCGGCGCGGCGCGCGGCCTGGTTCTCAATGGCCAGGCCAAACCGAAGGATCCCGCACAATACAGCCTCGTCGGTAAATCAGTTCCGCGGGTCGATATCCCGCTCAAGGTGACCGCGCGCTACGTCTATGTCCACGATGTACGCGTGCGCGGCATGTTGCATGGGCGCGTCATTCAACCGAAGGGTATCGGCTCGGCCCTGCTCGACGTCGGCGCGCCGCCGGCGGGCGTGAAGCTGGTGCGCCGCGGCAACTTCCTCGGCGTGGTCGCGGACAACGAATGGAACGCGGTCAAGGCGGCAAAGCGCCTGCGCGTCAAGTGGTCCGACTGGAACGGCCTGCCGGCGATGGATCAACTGTACGCAGGCTTGCGCGCCGGCAAGAGCGAGGACGACGTCTTTTCGCAGAAAGGCGACATCGCGGCGGCGTTGAATGGCGGCAAACGGTTCGAGGCGGCCTACGAGACGCCGTTCGAGACGCACGGCATGATCGGCCCGTCCTGCGCGGTGGCCGATGTGCGCGACGGCCGCGCCACCATCTGGTCCGGCTCGCAGTATCCACACGACGTGCAGCGCTCCGCGGCCAAACTGCTCGATCTCAGCCCCGACCGCGTGCGCGTGATTGCGCATGCCGGCTCCGGCTGCTATGGGCGACTCAGCACCGACGACGCCGCGCTGGACGCGGCGCTCATGTCACAGATCGTGGGCGCGCCGGTGCGGGTGCAATGGATGCGCGAAAACGAACATGGTTGGAGCCTGAAGGGCGCGCCGATGGCGCAGGATCTGCGCGCGGCGGTCGACGATCGCGGCAACGTCGTTGCGTGGGATCACGAGGCCTGGATGACGACCTGGTACGACGGCATCTACCTCGCCAGCAACCTGGTGGGCAAACCGGTGGGCGGGTTCCGTCTGGGCAAATTTAGCGGGCCGTTACTTTACGATTTTCCCAATAGCCGCCAGGTTGGGCATTACCTGGAAGAGATCGGCGCCGATGCCAACACCGCCAATGCGCGCATGGGCATCCGCACCCATCCGCTGCGCTCGCCGGCGCAATATCAGATTACCTTTGCCATGGAGTCGTTCATGGACGAGCTGGCGGCCGCCGCCGCCGCCGACCCGATCGCATTCCGGCTGCGTTATCTGAAAGACCCGCGCGCGATCGCCGCGCTTGAGCAGGTCGCGAAGGACGCCAACTGGCAGACGCGGCCCTCGCCGCAAACCGGCGGCGCGCAGCCGATCGCGACCGGCCGCGGCGTCGCTGTGTCGCTGCGCGACGGCACCTACAACGCCGAAGTGGCCGAGGTGGAAGTGAACCGCAAGACCGGCAAGGTGCGCGTCACCCGCTTCTTCGCCGTGCAAGACAACGGGCTCACGATCAACCCGCAGGCGGTGAAGGCGCAGATGGAAACCGGCATCGTGCAAACCACGAGCCGCGCGCTCCACGAAGAAGTGACTTTCGACCGCACCAACGTCACCAGCCTCGACTGGCAAAGCTACCCGATCATGCGCATCACCGAGGCGCCGGAAGTAATGACTAATATTATCGACCGGCGGGACTTGCCGGCGACCGGCGCGGGCGAGGCGGTGTGCTGTCCGGTCGCCGCGGCGATCGGCAACGCCGTATTCGACGCCATCGGCGTGCGCCTGCGCCGCCTGCCCCTGCGCCCCGAGCGCGTACAAATCGCGATGCTCGCCGCGAAAGCCTGACGCCCGCCAAACAAATAACACGGGGCGGCCGCTCCCGCAATACAACAATCGCGGGGCGTGTGTGACACCATCACTATCATTGCGCCACATAACGGGATCGATAAGAAGCGGGTGTAATGACTGACGACTACATTCTCGAAACAAAAAACCTCGTCAAAGAATTCAGGGGGTTCGTCGCAGTCGCCGGCGTCAGCCTGAAGATCAGGCGCGGCCACATCCACGCCTTAATCGGCCCCAACGGGGCCGGCAAGTCCACCTGCTTCAACCTGCTCACCCATTTCCTGACGCCGACCCGCGGCTCCATCCATTACAACGGCCGCGAGATTACCGGAGCGAGCCCGGCCAGGATCGCGTGCATGGGGCTGGTTCGGTCGTTCCAGATCTCCGCCGTGTTCCCGCACCTCACCGTCATTGAAAACGTGCGCATCGCGCTGCAGCGCAAGCGCGGTCACTCGTTCGACTTCTGGTGCTCTGAGAAAGTGCTCACCGAGCTGAACGGGCGCGCCCGCGAGCTGCTGGATGCGGTTGGACTGTCGGAGCACGAGGACACGGTTGCAGTCGAACTGCCGTATGGACGCAAGCGCGCGCTCGAGATCGCCACCACGTTCGCGCTCGAGCCGGAAATGATGCTGCTCGACGAGCCGACCGCGGGCATGGCGCATGAGGATGTGGGGCGCATCTCCATGCTGATCAAACGGGTCGCAGCCAACCGCACGGTGCTGATGGTCGAGCACAATTTGAGCGTCGTCGCCAACCTTTCCGACCATATCACCGTGCTCGCGCGGGGAGAGATCATCGCCGAGGGCGACTACGACCAGGTGTCGCGGGACCCCAATGTGATCCAGGCCTACCTGGGACAGGAACATGCCTGAAGCCGCCGCCCGCACCGCCGCCCAAGCTCTACTTTCGGTCCGCGATCTGAACGCCTGGTACGACGCATCGCACATCCTGTATGGCACGAGCTTCGAGGTCTATCGCGGGGAAGTGGTAACCCTGCTCGGGCGTAACGGCGTAGGCAAGACTACGACGCTCAAGGCTATCATGGGCATGGTGCCCCGCAGGCAGGGATCGATTCGGCTCGACGATCAGGAGGCGATCGGCTTATCGTCCAACCGCATTGCGAGACTCGGCATCGCCATCTGTCCGGAGGAGCGCGGCATCTTCGCCAGCCTCAACGTCGAGGAAAACCTGTTGCTACCGCCGGTGGTACGTCCGGGCGGGCTCGCGCTGGAGCAGATTTTCGATCTGTTCCCCAACCTGAAGGAGCGGCTGGCAAGCCAGGGCACAAAACTGTCGGGCGGCGAGCAGCAGATGCTCGCTATCGGCCGCATCCTGCGCACCGGCGCCCGGCTGCTGCTGCTGGACGAGCCGACCGAGGGCCTGGCGCCGGTGATCGTGCAGCAGATCGGCCGGACCATCGCCCGGCTTAAGTCGCAAGGATTTACCATCCTGCTGGTCGAGCAGAATTTCCGCTTCGCCGCGGTCGTTGCGGATCGCCACTATGTAATGGAGAATGGCGGCCAAATCGTCGACATGATTCCGAATTCCGAACTTCAGTTCAACCTGGGTAAGTTGCACAATTACCTTGGAGTGTAATCGCCAAAACCATAATTCCCCTCACATAAAATAAATAGGAGATACCATGTTTAAACAAAGCTTATTGGCCGCCGCATCGATGGCGTTGACCATCGGCGTGGCGCAGGCGCAGATCTCGGATGGCGTGGTCAAGATCGGCGTGCTCAACGATCAATCCGGCACGTATGCCGATCTGGCCGGACCGGGGTCGGTGCTCGCCGCGCGCATGGCGGTCGAGGATTTCGACGCCGCCAAGAAGGGGATGAAGGTCGAGATTCTGGCCGCCGATCATCAGAACAAGCCCGATGTGGGCTCGAACATCGTACGGCAATGGTATGACGTGGATAAGGTCGACGTGGTAGTCGATGTCCCGACCTCGTCGGTCGCGCTTGCCGTCAACGAGATCACGCGCGAGAAGAACAAGGCGCTGATCGTTTCGACCGGCGGCACCTCGGATCTGACCGGCAAGGCCTGCTCGCCAAACACGATCCATTGGACCTACGACACCTGGGCGCTGGCCAACGGCACCGGCTCCGCCGTCGTCAAGACCGGCGGGGATACCTGGTTCTTCCTCACCGCCGACTACGCCTTCGGTCATGCCCTCGAGCGCGATACCGAGGCGGCGGTAGAGAAGGCGGGCGGCAAGGTGCGAGGCCTGGTACGGCATCCGTTCCCGACCGCCGATTTCTCGTCGTTCCTGCTACAGGCGCAGACCTCGAAGGCCAAGGTCATCGGTCTTGCCAACGCCGGCGCCGACACCACCAACGCCATTAAACAGGGCGCGGAGTTCGGTATCGTCAAGGGCGGCCAGCAATTCGCCGGCCTGCTGGTGTTCATCACGGACGTGCACGCGCTCGGCCTCGACAAGGCCCAGGGCCTGATGCTCACGGAGTCGTTTTACTGGGACCTTAACGACAAAACGCGCGCCTGGTCGCAGCGATTCTTCGAGCGGCATAAGCGCATGCCGACCATGGCGCAGGCCGGCGTCTATTCCGCGGTGCTGCACTATCTGAAGGCGGTCGAGGCGTTGAAGTCGGACGAAGGACCCAAGGTCATCGCCAAGATGAAGGCGATGCCGACCGACGACCCGCTGTTCGGCAAGGGCAGCATCCGCCAGGACGGCCGCAAGATCCACCCCATGTACCTGTTCGAGGTGAAGCAGCCGTCGGAGTCGAAGGGTCCGTGGGACTACTACAAGCTGCGCGCGACCATCCCGGTCGACCAGGCGTTCCGCCCGGAGAGGGACGGCGGCTGCGCGTTGGTTAAATAAAAGCAAGCGTTCATTACGAGCCTTTCTCCTTGGCTGAGGTACGATGGTGATGTTGAGGTCATGTTTAGAAGCAAGTTGTAGGGTGGGCTGCGCCCACCGTACGCGGTTTCGGTCATCGTCCAATGGTGGGCTGCGCCCACCCTACGAGCACTGCGGCCGGAGGCCGCACCGACTTTCCCTCTCCCACCGGGCATGGGTATCTACACATCTCGAATAGATCGTCATTCCCGCGCAAGCGGGAATCCAGATACCCCGCGTCAATACTGGATTCCCGCTGGAGCCTGCCCTCGACTGCGATCGGGGGCGGGAATGACAGTTGGGTGTTGCGGTGCGATGGGTTGATGAATTGTGTAGATACCCATGCCCACCGGGAGAGGGTGGCCCGAAGGGCCGGGTGAGGGACAGGGCGGGCAGGGGTGAAACCTCGCGTCTGAAACAATAATGGACACCCTGTTCGGCGTTCCAACCCAAGCCCTGTTCGGCCAGCTGCTGATCGGCCTAATCAACGGCTCGTTCTACGCGCTGCTCTCGCTCGGACTGGCGGTGATCTTCGGCCTGCTGAGCATCATCAATTTCACCCACGGCGCGCAGTACATGATGGGCGCCTTTTGCGCCCATTTTCTGCTCACCAAGCTCGGCATCGGCTACTGGTGGGCGCTCGCGCTCGCGCCGGTGGCGGTCGCGATCACCGGCATGATCATCGAGCGCCTGATGCTGTCGCGGTTGTATAAGCTGGATTATTTGTACGGTCTGCTGCTCACCTTCGGTTTGGCGCTGATCATCCAGGGTCTGTTCCGCAACGAGTTCGGCTCGTCCGGCCTTCCATACCCGATCCCCACTGAGCTTCAGGGGGCGCAGAACCTGGGCTTCATGTTCCTGCCCAATTACCGTGCCTGGGTGATCGTGGTCTCGCTCGTGGTGTGTCTCGGCACCTGGTTCGTGATCGAGAAGACCAAGCTAGGCTCGTACTTGCGCGCCGCGACCGAAAACCCGGCGCTGGTGCAGGCGTTCGGCATCAACGTGCCGCGCATGATCACGCTCACCTACGGTTTCGGCGTGACATTGGCGGCGTTCGCAGGCGTCATGGCCGCGCCGATCTACCAGGTAAATCCGCTGATGGGCGCCGACCTGATCATCGTCGTGTTCGCGGTGGTGGTAATCGGCGGCATGGGTTCGATCATGGGCTCGATCGTCACCGGCTTCGGCCTCGGTGTGATCGAAGGGCTGACCAAGGTCTTTTATCCCGAGGCCTCGAACACCGTGATCTTCATCATCATGGCGGTGGTGCTGATGTTCAAGCCGACCGGGCTGTTTGGACAGCGCTAGCGATGGCAAACACCGATGAGCCGGCCGCTTTTGCCGTCCGCGCCACGACGGCGGACATCAAGCCGCAGCGCATCGCCTTTGCAGCGATGGCGCTGTTCTTCATGCTGGCGCCGCTCGCCATCTACCCGGTATTCCTGATGAAGGTGATGTGTTTCGCGCTGTTCGCCTGCGCCTTCAACCTGCTCATCGGATTCGGTGGACTGCTGTCCTTCGGTCATGCCATGTTTCTCGGGACGGCCGGCTATGTCTGCGCGCACGCGGCCAAGGTCTGGGGCGTCAGCCCCGAATTGGCGATCCTGTCCGGCACCGGCGCGGCCGCCCTATTGGGAGTCTTGACCGGGTTACTCGCTATCCGCCGCCAGGGCATTTACTTCGCCATGATCACTCTGGCGCTTGCCCAAATGATTTATTTCTTCTGCGTCCAGGCCCCGTTCACCGGCGGTGAGGATGGCATCCAGGCGGTGCCGCGCGGCAGGCTGTTCGGAGTCATTGATCTTGCCGGCATGACGGCGATGTATATAGTCGTCGTTGCGGTTTTTTTCGGCGGCTTCCTGCTGATCTACCGCATCATCCACTCGCCCTTCGGCCACGTGCTGAAGGCGATCCGCGAGCACGAGCCGCGTTCGATATCGCTCGGCTATGACGCCGACCGCTACAAGCTCCTCGCCTTCGTATTGTCCGCGACCCTCTCCGGGCTCGCGGGCGCAACCAAGGCGCTGGTGTTTCAACTTGCCTCGCTCACCGACGTGCACTGGACCACGTCGGGAGAAGTGATACTGATGACTTTGCTCGGCGGACTTGGAACGGTCTTCGGCCCGGTTGTCGGCGCGCTCATCATCGTCGGGATGGAGAACTACCTCGCGCAGCTCGGCGCCTGGGTCACGGTGGTGCAGGGAGCGATCTTTGTGGTCTGCGTGCTCGCCTTCCGGCGCGGCATTATCGGCGAGCTTGGCCGGTTTCTGAAGAAATCGTTGTAGTATAGACGTAAGGCATAACCTGAAAAACCGGAGAAACAACATGACAGACAAGCCCCTGGCGGGAAAGGCGGCGGTGGTGACCGGCGCCGCAAGCGGCGTGGGCAAGGCCATCGCCGAGCGGCTGGCCGCGGACGGCGCGCAGGTGATGGTGGCGGACATTTCCGCCGTCGGCGCGCAAGTCGCGCAGGCCGTCGGCGGCGTGTTCGTGCAGGGCGATTCCAGCAAGCGCGCGGACTGCAAGCGGCTCATTGACGAGGCGCGCGAGCGCTTCGGCACGATTCACATTCTGGTGAACAACGCCGGGTTCCAGCATGTCTCGCCGATAGAAGAGTTTCCCGAAGACATGTGGGACAAGATGCTCGCGGTAATGCTCACCGCGCCGTTTCTGCTGACCCGCTACGCCTGGGCGGCGATGAAGGCGCAGCGCTGGGGCCGCGTGATCAACATCTCCTCGATCCACGGCCTGGTCGCCTCACCCAATAAGGCCGCCTACATCTCCGCCAAGCACGGCCTGATCGGACTCACGCGCACCGCGGCGTTGGAGGGCGGGGCGTTCGGCATCACGGTGAATGCGATCTGCCCGGCGTATGTGCGCACGCCGCTGGTGGATAGCCAGATCGCCGACCAGGCGCGCACCCGCGGCATCCCGCCCGAGGAGGTGATCGAGAAGGTCATGCTCGAGCCGGCGGCGGTGAAGCGTTTGATCGAGCCTGAGGAAGTGGCGGACTTCGCTGCCTACTTGTGCACCCCGGCCGGCGCGGTGTTCACCGGCGCCGCGCTGACGATGGATCTCGGCTGGACGGCGCGGTAGCCGTTACCCGGCACGCCCCACCCGCATAGGCAGCGGGTTTCAACAACAGTGGTTCAGTCGTGAGAAACACGGACGTATTAAATGTCTGTCATTTCGACCGGAGGGAGAAATCTTATATCTCTAGACAAGGACACGATGCCGGTTGAAAATTATCTTATGCCGCCGCAACAGCGCAGCTTGTGGTACTTCGCCGATCCCATGTGCTCATGGTGTTGGGGGTTTGCGCCGGTGATTGGCGCTATCAAAGACACCTATCGCGAGCAGTTAAAGATTGGGTTGATGTTGGGGGGTTTACGGCCGGGAACGACCGAGCCGATCACGCCGCAGTCGCGCGAGGAAATCCTGCATCACTGGCGCGAGGTGAATCGCCTGACCGGCCAGACCTTTGCCTTCGACGGCGCCATGCCCGAAGGGTTTATCTACGACACCGAACCGCCCAGCCGGGCGGTGCTCGCGGTGGAGGAGATTAATCCGGAAGCGGCCTTTGCCTACTTTAAATCCGTTCAAGCGGCGTTTTATACCCAGCAACAAGATGTGACCCAGCCCGAAATCTTATCGGCGCTCGCGGAACAATATGACATTGAGGCGTCGGAGTTTTTGCAACGGTTTCATTCCGAAGGCGTCAAGCACAAGACGCAAATGCACTTCGAACAGGCCCGGCGCGCGGGCATACGCGGTTTTCCTACCGTTGTGCTGCAAAATGAATCGGAGTATGCGCTTTTAACCAGCGGTTATCGTCCGTTCGAGGACATCAAGCCGGAGATTGACGCATGGTTGGCGGAGTAGAAGCAAAGCGATGACCATCGCCTCGGTCCAGGTTTCCCAATCCAAACATCTTTACCCGGAAAGAAACGTGGCCGGGATAAGCGATTGCAGGATCATGCCGCGCCTTGGTTATGATTTCCTATGCACGACAAAAACTATGCCATCGATCGTAAAAACCATCCCCACCCCTGACAGCCACATGGCGCTCTATAGCGCGGCGCCTGCAGGCGCCGGACCGTTCGCCGCCGTGGTCGTCATCCAGCACGCGCCCGGCCTCGACAGCTTCATGCAGGCCATGGCCGGAAAGCGCATCCGCCAGACTTCCGAAAAACATGCTAGCCTACCTGAAAAGGAGGCTGCCTTATGGCAATGATGATGGTATCTCGCACTTGGCCGACACCCATACCATGTGGAATCGGGGGAGGCCTTAGGTTGAACATACAAGGGTACAACCCATGAGGCGCCGTGCGCTGGCGGCTTTGACGCTGGTCGTTGGATTGCTGCTCGCCGGTGGCGCCGCGGCCGATGACCGCACGCTGTACTGGCGCGCCCTCGACGTCCACGCGCACCTCGATCGCGACGGCCGCCTGCACGTGCGCGAGCGCCACACCATGGTGTTCAACGGCGCGTGGAATGGCGGCGAACGGCGCTTTCGTCTCGGACACGGCCAGCATCTCAAGTTCGAGCGGCTTTCACGCATCGACCCGGTGACGGGCGCCGCGCATCCGTTGCGCTCAGGCAAGCTCTCGGCAGTCGACCAGTACCAGTGGGCCACCACTAACACGCTGCGCTGGCGCAGCCGTTTGCCTTCCGATCCGCCATTTCAGAAAACCGAACGGGTTTATGAGATCGAGTATGTGCTGTCCAACATCCTTGTGCCCAGGGATAGCACTTACATACTGGATCACGATTTCGCATTTCCCGACCGGCAATGGCCCATCCGCCGCTTCAGCCTCGACTTAAAGTGGGATCCGGCCTGGCAGGTTGGGCGCGCGTTCTCCGGGGAACTGGTGCGCGAGAATCTCCGGCCAGGCGAAAGCGTGGTGCTCACGCTGCCATTCCGTTATGCCGCCGCCGGTGCGCCCGCCGGAGTTAAGCTGCCGGCCGTGCCCGTCTGGCGCAATTTCTTGATCATCGCTTTTCTCGGCTTCGTTGCCTGGCGCGCCGCGGCGTTCTATCGGCATGAAAAGCGCCTCGGGCGTTATGCCCCATTAGTGCCGTTACCGCAGATCGATGACGTCTGGCTGGAGCAGAATGTCTTCACGCTGCCGCCCGAGACGGTCGGCGCCACCTGGGACAAGACCACGGCCGCCGCCGAGGTCGCGGCGGTGCTTGCGCGCATGACCGCAGAGGGAAAACTCAAGAGCGAAGTGCAAAGCGCGCGGGTCTGGTTGTGGCGGCGGGACGTTCTGCATCTCAAACTCCTGCGCGCTCGCAATGAGCTGGGCGGTTACGAGCGCAAACTCGTCGACGCCTTGTTCTTCGAAGGCGACGCGACCGATACCGCCCGGATTCGCGAGCATTATCGCAAAAGTGGCTTCGATCCCGCCAAGAAAATCGGCGCGGCGTTGTCCCAGCGGCTGCAGTCCGAGGGCGCCGGCCAATTGGCGCACCCGAGCAGGCAGCTCACGCTTGTTCTATTCCTCTCGGCAATCGCGCTCGTGGGCGTCGGCCTGGTGCAGGACCCGGACGCCGCACCGGTGAGCGGCATTGCCGCGCTCATTGCAATCGGGATCTACATCTTCTCGCGGGTATGGGCGCTCAACTACGACCATCGCGTCGTGCACGTGTTATGGCACGGTGCCCACACTTTAGCGCTGCTGCTCGCGCTTGCGGCGGCCCTGGGCTATGTCGTCATCACCGAAGAATTCATCCTCGGGCCGTGGATACTCGCCGGGCTTACGCTGCTCGGTGCCGCGATCTTCAATAGCCAGTTCAACGCCATGCGCTCGCGCGATACGCTCGCGTTTACGTTGCTGCGCAAGAACCTCGCCTCGGCGCGCCGTTACTTTGAGAAGGAACTGCACACCCAAGGCCCGCGCCTCAAAGATGCCTGGCTGCCGTATCTGCTGGCATTCGGGCTCGGGCCGAGAGTCGATCGCTGGTTTCGGTCATACGGCGATCACGCTGGAGGTGGCAGCGGTTATGGTGCGAACAGCGGCGCCGTGAGCAGGAGCGGGGGCTGGAGCGGTGGCGGCGGTAGTTTCGGTGGTGGCGGCGCGACCGGATCGTGGGCCGCCGCGGTTAGCGGCGTTGCGGCGGGCGTAGCCGCGGCAAGCTCCGGTGGAGGAGGAGGTGGTGGCAGCTCCGGCGGGGGTGGTGGCGGTGGATGGTAAATGCAACCAGGAATTACTGCGAGTAAAATAGCTGGAATGCGTTCTGGACCGAAAGGCATATCAACAAAAACAATAGCGAGGAGACGGTTATGGCTGGCAGGATATATATGTACCGCGGATCGATTGTCCGATCCGGCATTGGGTTTGGCACCGCGTTGGCGATCACGATATCATGGTCGGTCAATAAATCGTTACTTTGGGCCATTGTACATGGCCTGTTTTCGTGGCTTTACGTGATCTACTACGCAATCACGCATTAGCAGGAACTGGTCGTTTGGGATGTTTACCCCTGGAAACACTTAGAAGCTATCTCAAAAATGGGCGTAGGGTGGGTTAGCGGCGCAGCCGGTCGCTCCCGACATCCTGTGCTGTCCAGGGAAGGACGAATGCTGTGCCCTACAGGGAAGTAGTAATGCCGGTCGCTTCCGGCATCCTGCCTCCCGCGACACTTGCACATCCCTGTGCGTCGCGGAGGCGGGACGCCGGGAGCGGCCGTGCGCATGGATGCGCTGGAGCAGCCCTTCCGCGACACTTCCACGTCCCCGTGGGGCGCGTAACCCACGAGCGGCGGTGTCCGGTGGGTTACACCCTGACGGGCTAACCCACCCTACATGACAATATGCCTTATGCTTCATGGTCCTCCCCCCTCCTACGCTTACTGGTTGACCAAAAAGCGTCTCACGAGCACGCCCGCATCGAGTGCTGGCGACAAGTTTATTCTGCGATGGAGTTTCGAAATATCGAAGCGCATAATAAAGGCCGCCTCGGAGAGGAGGCGTTTCATTCATAACTTTGGAGGAAATTATGCAGCGTATGCTTTTGGCAGTTTTTGCCTTTGCACTGACGGCGACTGCCGTGCCGGCGTGGTCGCAAGGTCAGCCCGCGGCACCGGCCGCGCAACGCCCCATGTTCGCTACCACGAAGGTCGATGGCACTGATAACGTTTATGTCTTCCGCTATGGGAACCACCAGGCGATGTTTGTCGTCACCAAAGACGGCGTAATCGCCACCGATCCCATCGGCTACGGGCGCCCGCAGGCGGTGACAACCTACATCGACGAGATCAAGAAGGTCACCGACAAGCCGATCAAATACCTGATCTACAGCCATCACCACTACGATCACATCACCGGCGGCCAGCCGTTCAAGGATGCGGGCGCGAAAATCATTGCCCACAAGAGAGCAAAGGATCGCCTCGCCGTACTCAAGGATCCGGCCACGCCGTTGCCCGACGAGACGTTAAACAACAAAAGGACCCTCACCCTCGGCGGCACTACGCTGGAGCTGACCTACGTCGGCCTCAACCACTCCGACAGCTCGATCGTCATGCGGCTGCCGAAGGAGAAGATCATCTTCGTGGTCGATTTCCTCCCGGTCGGACAGGTGCCGGGCCGCGGCATGATCGACTTCTATCCGCTCGAGGCGGAGAGCGCGATCAAGCAGGTGCTGGCGATGGATTGGGAAAGGCTGATCCCGGGTCATCCGGGGCCGGGCGACCGGCTGGGCACCAAGCAGGACGCCCAGGACCAACTGACTTTCCTGCAGGACGCCTCCGAGGCGATGAAGGGCCCGGCGACGAGCAGAACCTGCCATTCGTGATGCGGCGCTATTGCGGTCTCTGGGGGCGCGGCACCTGAGCGGACAAGACCAGCGCTAAACGCTCGCCCGCACCCGCCGATCCTTCGTCCAAGGCGGATGCGGGCGCTTCCAATCAGTAGACGTAGGGTGGGTTAGCGGCGCAGCCGGTCGCTCCCGACATCCTGTGCTGTCCAGGGAAGGACGAATGCTGCGTGCGCATGGATGCGCTGGAGCAGCCCTTCCGCGACACTTCCACGTCCCTGTGGGGCGCGTAACTCACCATCGGTTGTGTCCGGTGGGTTACGCCCTGATGGGCTAACCCCCCCTACATGGTTGACAGCGCTTTTCTAAGCGAGGCCTGCCGATCCTGACGGATCATGTCGCTGCCTTTCTCGGCGATCATGACCGTCGGTGCGTTGGTGTTGCCCGCGGTAATCATGGGCATCACCGAGGCGTCGACCACCCGCAGGCCCGCTACGCCGCGCACGCGCAGGCGCGCATCGACCACGGCGGCGGGGTCGTCGTCCGCGCCCATCTTGCAGGTGCCGACCGGATGGAAAATGGTGGTGCCGATACTGCCAGCCGCCGTCGCCAGCTCCGCGTCCGTCTGAAATTTCACGCCGGGAAGATACTCCTCCGGGCGATAGGGCGCGAGCGCGGGCATCGCCACGATACGCCGCGTGAGCTTGAGCGCCGCGGCGGCGGTGCGGCGATCGGTGTCGGTAGCCAAGTAGCAGGGCGCGATTTTCGGCGCGGCCAGCGGGTCCGGTGCAGCGATGTGCACAGAACCGCGCGAGGTCGGTTGCAGATCGCACACACTCGCAGTGAACGCGGGGAACCCGTGCAGCGGGTCGCCGAACTTATCCAGCGACAGCGGCTGCACGTGATATTCCAGGTTCGGCGTCTCCTGACCGTCACCCGACTTGGCAAACGCGCCGAGCTGACTCGGCGCCATCGATAACGGGCCGCTGCGCAATAGCGCATACTCCACGCCCATGCGGAATTTCCCCCAGAGGCTGTTGGCCATCATGTTAAGGCACTTAATACCTTGCACCTTGAAGATCGTGCGCAGTTGCAGATGGTCCTGCAGATTCGCCCCCACCCCCGGAGAATCGCACACCGGCGCGATGCCGAGCGCCCGCAGCCGCGCCCCCGCGCCGATGCCCGAGCGCTCGAGGATGTTGGGCGTGCCGATACTGCCGGCGGCGAGCACGGTTTCCAGCCGGGAGGTGGCGTGCCGCTTTTGCCCATCGAGCCAAAACTCCACGCCCGCCACCCGTTTCCCCTGGAACGACAGGCGATCGATCAGCGCGCCCGTCACTATCGTCAGGTTCGGCCGGCGCGTGACCGGCCGCAGAAACGCCTTGCGCGCATTCCAGCGCACGCCGCGGCGCTGGTTCACCTCAAACCGGCCGACGCCGAAATTGTTGCCGCGGTTGAAATCCTGCGTGCGCGGAATCCCGGCTTGTTCCGCCGCGTCCGCGAAGCGATCGAGAATATCCCAGCGCAACCGCTGCGGCTCGACGCGCAACTCACCGCCGGCGCCATGCGCATCGTCCGCGCCGCGCCAGTAATCCTCGCTGCGCTTGAACACGGGCAGCACCTGCTCCCACGCCCACGAGGAATCGCCGGTGAGCCGCGCCCAGCGGTCGTAATCGCGCGCCTGCCCGCGCATATAGATCATCGCGTTGATCGACGAGCACCCGCCGAGCACGCGCCCGCGCGCGTACAGGATGGAACGTCCGTTCAACCCGGGTTCCGGCTCGGTGCGGAAGCACCAGTCCGTGCGCGGATTGCCGATGCAGAACAGATAGCCGACCGGGATGTGAATCCAAATCCAATCGTCGTTGCCGCCGGCCTCCAGCAGCAATACCGAAACCTCGCGGTCCTGCGACAGCCGATTCGCCAACACGCAGCCGGCGGTGCCGCCGCCCACCACGATATAGTCAAACGCGCCGTAGTTCTTCACGATTCATTACCTTGGAGTAAGCCAAGTATAACAACACATGCCCGTTTCTCCGTAAACCTGCCCGCGATCTGTCATTTCGAGCGATCTGTAGCCACTCATGCATTATGTAGTAGGGGAGACTGCTAGATCCGGTATCGGCTACGCGGCTTTTTAAAGAATCCTCGCATGCCATTATTGCCAATAAGCGCAGTTAACCGCTAGGATAGTTGACCGATGTGCATGTTTAAGGACGGGACACCTGCAACATCCAGAACAACAATTTGGGGAAATCATTAACCAGCTAGTGTAGTGCGCCCTAAATATCGGTACATATCGACGGTGCGGTCGGCGCTACGGGTAGGGTGGATTAAGCGCAGCGAATCCACCGGGTTGGGGGTCCGTGCCGCCACACGGCCAGGCGTGCGGAACGGACACCGCT